>Ga0316189_10003324_pt1 | contig 15640 bp, 13 predicted proteins | sample LowCovwburrow_MG_FD_204930 | JGI IMG/M metagenome (GOLD analysis project Ga0316189, IMG submission 204930) | Coastal sediment microbial communities from Maine, United States - Lowes Cove worm burrow | ecosystem: Environmental > Aquatic > Marine > Coastal > Sediment | place: USA: Maine... | reverse complement strand
TGCAAGCGACAAAGAAGCAGTTTGTCAGCAGCGCAAAGAAAACAAAGCGCGACCTCGATCGCCAACGAAAAAAGCTAAAGACCGAGCTTGACCGCGCCACGAAACGCGCTAAACGCAGCCGCGACCAGTTGCAGAAGAAAGCCGAGCGCCTGGCGAAGACAACGAATGCCAAGACCAAGCGAGAACTCCAGAAACAGATCACCAATATCGAGAAGGCCTATGCTGAAGCCAAGTCGGACGCCGCGCAGTTTCGCGACGACCTGAAGCCAGTCGGTGAGGACCTCAAGAATGCACGAGACCATCTTGCGCATGCGCTGAAGCTGGACAGGGCCATGGCGAGTATCAAGAAGGAACTTGAGAAGCGCGGCGGCAAGAAGAAGACCGCGAAGAAGAAAGCTGCGAAGAAAAAGGTCGCCAAGAAAAAAGTAGCAAAAAAGAAAGTCGCGAAGAAAAAAGTGGCTAAGAAAAAGGTCGCCAAGAAGAAAGTAGCCAAGAAGCGGGCTACCAAGAAGACAGCGTCAAAGAAAAAGGCGTCCTGACGGCGGTCGGCTACAGACTAGCGGTGGACAGGCACATTACAGGCAAAAACTGTAGGATACCGAGCGGTCGGTTTTTCACTAGCCGCCGCTTGAGTATCTTCTTTCTGGAAACCGCAGTCAAAAGCTACCGCTGCTGAAGTGTAATATCCTCGACTCTTGTATGATTGTGAACAGATTCTCTTGGACACCTGATCAAGCAACAATATGTCGAATTTCGAATTTATTGCGGTCCTGCTATCCATCATATTCGCGCTGGCGATAGCTAACCTTCTATCGGGAATGCTACAGGCTTTCTTGAAAGGGGATTTGACCGATACGCGTTTGGCCTGGTCGATTCTCGTGGGCAACATCTTGTTGCTCGATTGGTGGGTTTTCTTTGGCTGGAATGATCACACTGATTGGCGCTTCCATGAGTTTCTTTACCTGGCCGTTTGGGCCACGTTTCACTACGTGATGGCGGTTTCTCTATATCCCTACCAGTTTCTTACGGAGTATTCCGAAAATCTGCAGAGGAAGTCAGTGCTGACTTCACTACTTGTGTTGGGCGTACTTGATATGGGTGAGAAAATCGTTCGTGGCGATATTCTCGAACCTTGGTACTACCCGCTGATGATCCTGTACATCATGACGTTCGCCGCTGCACCGTTGGTGTTTGACAGACCCTGGGTAATGCGTGTCAGCGGCTGGGTGCTGGCTGTGTCGTTGCTGACATGGTCAGTAATCGTTCGTGGAGTGTTGGCGGTCTGATCTCCGGTAGCGGCAAGCTTGGAAGTGCGGCCTATAAAACTCCATAGACAAGGAAGCCACCGCAAGCCATTCCAAACAACAACCACAATCTGATTATTGCCTCAGAAAACCGCTCGGAAAACCAGGCGATAAATTTTCGAACTCGCTCTCTGCCCATGATCACCAAAGCAAATGCAGCAACAATGGCGATCACTCCCAACGTCTGATAGACGATTGGGAATGGGGAGACCGGTGCGATAATGATCAGGGCTGACCCCAAGACCAGCCAAATCAGAACTAGGCTAGACTATCGGCAGTTCTAGTTTGCTGTGCAGAGTTCATCATGCTCGAGGCAATAATCGCGCTCGTCGTTGCAACCACATTCCTGTTGGGGTCACCAGGACCAGTGCCGCTGGCACTGGCTGCTGTCGGTGCAGTGTTTGGATTTCGTGCCGGTGTGCCGTTTCTAATCGGCATACTTGTCGGTCTCGCTGTCGCAATTTCACTCGGATCAGCTGGGCTGGCCGTACTTTTCGAAACTGTTCCGTCGAGTCGTATCGTCGTTCAAACTATTGGTGCGCTATACATCTGCTACATAGCATTCAAGATCGCGACCGCTCCAATACTCACAGCTAATGATGCAAAGAACGAATCGATTCCGAGTTTTCGAGATGGTCTAATCCTCAATCTACTTAACCCAAAAGCCTACGCCGCTTTTCTGGCGCTATTTTCACAGTTCCTCTTGCCGTTTTCGTCGAGCTTTATGAAGACGACAGCAACAGCCGTCGTGGCATTTGTAGTAGCAATCATAGTGGATACGATCTGGCTTGCTTTGGGTAGTGCGTTTCGACCCGTGTTCGAGTCACCAAAGCTTGCGCGACCGGTTCGCGTTACTTTTGGCGTGCTAATGGTCATAGCTGTCGCTGCGGTTTTCCTGACCGGCTTCCATCGTCCAGACTTGTCCTAGCTCCCGAAAGCCTTTGCCTTTAGCTGTTCGATATAGTCCCTCCCAAACTTTTCGGCGGCTTCGGGGTCGGGTGGAAGGCCCCCTTGATCATTTGAAGCTTGCTCCAATTCATCACGGCTGTTGACACGCGGAAAGGGTTCTTTGGGAACCGGGACACCGAGGAATGAACATAGCGGCGCCCATCCTTCCTTGGGTGAAAAGACCAGCAGTCTCTCGGGGGGCAGCGAGTCAATTACTTCCTGGTTGCGGCGTTCGAACCAGTCTGTCATGAAAGCCCGGTCACTCACCTTGCCGCCGAATGCGTCAAAGATAGTACCCTTCATCATTGCCTCCGCCGGTGAGCCGGCGAGCGAATCCTGCATATCTGCAGAGAAAATGGTCTCGCTGACAGAATCAAACCAGGCATTGGCATCACGAACGGTAAGGACGACCTTGGCCTCCGGATAATACTCGACCAGCTCGCGCCAATAGGTGCTGGCGGGGTAGTCGGTGGTGGACCCGTAACCTTCGAACACCTTGTCCCAATCTGGTTTTCCGCTCACGACATCCAGCCAGAGAGGAATGTTTCTCCGCGCGCCTGCAAACACCTCAGACATGTGGTAACAAGGCCCGAGCCCAAGGTGCTCGAGAGCGAACTTCATCGAAAATGTCGCCGTTCGTCCGACCCCTGCTCCGATAACTTTTAGTGGCATTAGCTTTTCCTTACAAATTAATAAATCGGTGGAACTCGCCCGTAGACGCTCGCAGCTCAGGTAAGTGCTGCTATCAGCATGAGCGCTGTTGCAGCAAAACCAACGCTCCAGATCAGCGACCGCAGAAGGTAGATCCCAGAGGCATAGGCGGGCACGTACAGAACGCGCGCCCAGAGATACGCCCAGGCACACGTCTCTGTCATCTCGCTACTGGACTCGCCAAGCACGACGACCAGGACGGCGATTGTGAACAGGATCAGCCCTTCGAAGTGGTTCTCGAGCGCGCGCTTGAGCCTGCCAGCTACGCCGGTCGCCTGTTGTGGTTCATCGCGGCTGCCGCCCGTGTATTTCACACCAAGCTGGATGTTCACTGGTACCGCCATGACAATGAACTGCACGACCTGCAGCAGAGCCGCATATCCGAGTACTTTGAGTTCGACGGGCATTTGTTATTCCTCTTCAAAAAGCGAAACGGACAGCCTGAACTTTCTAACTGCAGTTTCGACGATCATACCGCGCAGTAGTAAGTAATCCTCGCGGTTTTCTGCCTGCATCCCGTTTCCACGGTACCAGAATCCACGACGACCAACAGCTAACGATCAGATCGTTACGACAACTAAGGTCAATCTGGACTTGCTGCTCGACCAGCGCAAGATGTCCCTGACCGAACTGTCTGCCAAAATTGGATCAACGCTCGCAAACTTGTCTACTCTTAAGCGCGGCAAAGCTCGAGCTATCCGGTTTCCGGCGGCCCTTCTTCAAAAGTCACGACCCCGTCCGGGATGACCTCCCAGGGCGCCTTGGAGCCGACGAATATGTGCCTGCCGATCTCGACGTCCGGATCTCCATTGAGACAGCCAAGCGTCACACCGTGCACAGCGCCCTCGAAGATTCCGCAGAGTGTTGAGCCGCACTTGCTGCAGAACTGCAGGCCGAAACCATGCCCGCTCAAGTACGACGTCAGTTGATCTTCACCTGTCAGCCATCTGAAGTCGCTTGCCTCAACCAGCGCATAGGCGGATGCCTGAGCACTGAATGCCTTGCGGCAGCGAGAACAATGGCACGATCTTGCGTCGCGCAGCTTCCCGCCGATTTCGTAGGTCACATCACCGCAAAAACACTCGCCTGATATTGTCATAGTCATTTATCCTGCAGCGCGCTGACGTTCGTCCGCTGATTACAACCTTCCTGAATTCAGGATTCCGTCGGCCATGTAGCGGCCGAACTCTACGTAACTTTCCTCAGACGGATGATATCCGTCTGCTGAAAACTTGCTCGGGTCCGGCTCGAAGTCGAGCGAGATATGAATCGAGTTCTGGAACGATCCAACGACCGTCTTGGCCACGTCGTCGAGCATTCTCGCCCGCATGCCCAATACCGCCCTCAATGGCTGGGGCAAAAGCGGAAAGCCGTGAAGCGGTGGCAGACCCGCCACTGCCACGATGGCGCTGGGTGAGTGCGTCTGCAACTTTTCCAGCAGCAGCGACAAGTTGTATCGCCATTCGCGCAAGCTGGTCAGGCCGGTAACGTCGTTAACGCCGACAGATACGACGATGTAGTCGACGTCAGCCTCCGGCAGCTTCGGCACCAATCGCTCGAGAATCTCACGTGAGTCATATCCACTAACCCCGAGCGCTGTCCACGAAACGCAACAACTCTGAGAAGCAGCGAGTGCGGCCGCTGTCTGGCCGACCATTGCTTTCGACAGAACGGATGCGCCGACTCCGGCGATAATAGAGTCCCCGATGGCAAGTAGTCGGGTTTGCCTGCCATCGCCTACCGACCCCGCCGTGGGCCCATCCGCCGGCGCGAACCTGGGCGCGGTCTTGCGGACGTACAACGCTTGCGGGAGCACGAACGGAAACAACAGCCAGAACAAAAGGGTCTTCATGGGCGCGATGTTATCGAAATGCTTGCTCTGCGGTGCGAAAAGATGTTCTCGAAGTTCTGCACAAACTGGACTAAGCTCCAGCCAATCGTGACACTCGCATCCGCAATCGTACTGTTAGTCCTGGTGATCGATCCGTTCGGCAACGTGCCGTTCTTCGTCACAGCGCTAAAAGACGTCGAGCCCGCTCGGCGCAGGATCGTTATCATCCGCGAACTATTGATCGCGTACGTTGTAATGGTCGCGTTCCTGTTTGCGGGAGAGCCGTTTCTTCGAGTTCTGGGAATATCTGGTCCCGCACTAACAATTGCCGGCGGCGTCATTCTCTTCCTTATCGCCCTAAAGATGGTGTTTCCCGTGCGTGGTAACAGCCGCCAGGAAGAGCTGCAGGGCGAGCCGTTTGTAGTGCCTCTCGCGATTCCTTACATCGCAGGGCCATCGGTGCTCGCGGTCGAGCTGCTGCTCATGAGCGACGCGCCTGCCATGTGGCCGACCTGGCTTGGGGCTATTACTGCGGCCTGGGCAGCAACTGCTGTCGTTGTATTTTTTGGCAGCCAGGTGGCAGAACGACTCGGCCCCAGGGGCCTAGTGGCTATTGAGCGCCTGATGGGCATGATCCTGGTTGCCATCGCAATCCAGATGTTCCTGACTGGAGCGGACGACTACTTTGGCCGTGCGATTACCTGATAGCCGGCGCGCTTGCCTACAGCACGTCGAGGTAGGAAGCGATTCCAATCGCTGCTTCGCGGCCTTCGAACACGGCAGTAACCACAAGATCTGAACCTCGCACCATATCGCCGCCCGCAAAAACCTTCGGATTGGTTGTCTGGAATGGATGCTCGCCCAATGTGGACACACGCACTCGACCACTGGGCAAGGTCTGGATATCGCTGCCATCAAACCAGTCAGCCGGACTAGGTCTGAAGCCGAATGCAATCAACACGGCATCGGCGGGCAGAATCTCTTCTGTGCCTGGCACTGTCTCCGGTCTGCGTCTTCCATCTGAGCCTGGCGCACCCAGTCGCGTCTCGATCACCTTGACGCCGGTGACATGATCGCCGCCGACAATCTCCAGCGGCTGTCTGTTGAACAAAAACTGCACGCCTTCTTCTTTGCTGTTGGTTACTTCGCGACGCGAGCCCGGCATGTTCTCTTCGTCACGGCGATAGGCGCAACTGACACTTTTTGCGCCCTGGCGTAGTGCGGTGCGGTTACAGTCCATGCCCGTATCACCACCGCCAAGCACCACGACGTGCTTGCCTGAGAGATCGATGTGCGGCACCAACTCGTCTTCCATGCCGTGCTGGCGGTAGATGTTCGAAACCAGGTACGGCAGCGCATCGTAGACGCCTGGCAAGTCTTCTCCGTCAAAGCCACCGCGCACATTGGTGTAGGTGCCCATGCCCAGGAAAACGGCATCGAATTCTTCAAGCAGCTCTTCAAACGGCTTGTCTTCACCGATGCGCGTATTGAGCACGAACTCGACGCCCATGCCCTCGAGAATGTTGCGGCGGTGCTGCACGATGGTTTTTTCAAGTTTGAACGGCGGAATACCAAACGTCAGCAAGCCGCCAATTTCGGGATAGGCGTCGAACACAACCGAACGAATGCCGTTTCGAGCAAGCACATCAGCGGCAGCTAACCCGGCTGGTCCTGCGCCGACGATGCCAACACGTTTGCCGGTATCGACAACGCCCGACATGTCCGGACGCCAACCCTGCTTAACGGCTTCGTCCGTAATGTAGCGTTCAATATTGCCGATGCTGACCGCTTCGAAGCCTTCGTTGATAGTACACGCGCCTTCGCACAGCCGGTCCTGCGGACAGACGCGACCACAAATCTCTGGCAAAGAGTTCGTCTGGTGCGACAGCTCGGCAGCCTCGAACAGCTTGCCCTCCTCGATCAGTGCCAGCCAATTGGGAATGTAGTTGTGCACCGGGCACTTCCACTCACAATAAGGATTGCCGCAGGAGAGGCAACGCCCTGCCTGTGAGGCCGCATCGGCGCCGTCATACGAACTATAAATTTCGCCAAAGTGCTTGATGCGCTCTTCGGCCGGCTCTTTCTTCGGGTCGCGTCGCGGCACTTCGAGAAACTGTAGCGGATGCTTTGCCATAGGATTCCTCAGGCTGCCCGACGCAACGATTCGATTAACGAGCCGAGCTCAGCGGCCTTCGGTTTGACCACCCAGAACTTCGGCAGGAACGTTCGGTAATCCTCGAGGATGCGATCACCCCATTCGCTGCCTGTCTTTTCTACGTGCTGCATGAGCATCGCACGCAGGTGGTGCAGGTGATTCTCCATGCTCTCTGGCGTGATGCGGTGAATATCGATCAGTTCGTGGTTGTAGCGATCGACGAAATCGCGATCGATATCGAGTACGTAAGCAAAACCGCCGGTCATGCCCGCGCCAAAGTTGACGCCGGTACTCCCCAGTACAACGACCACACCATCGGTCATGTACTCGCAGCAGTGGTCTCCCGCACCCTCAATGACCGCCGTCGCTCCGGAGTTACGAACCGCGAAGCGCTCGCCGGCCCGACCTGCCGCGTATAGTCGCCCGCCGGTCGCACCGTACAGGCAGGTGTTGCCGATGATCGCGGTATCGCGCACGACGTAGCTGACGCCCTCGGGCGGCCGGATGATGAGGCTGCCACCGGACATGCCCTTGCCGACATAGTCGTTAGCGTCGCCGATGAGACTGAGATTCAGGCCATCGACATTCCATGCGCCGAAGCTTTGTCCGGCGGTGCCGCGCAACAGAATTTCCAATGGCGCGTCGGCCATGCCCTTGTTGCCATGCTGGCGGGCAATCTCGCCCGCGAGGCGTGCGCCAATCGATCGATTGAAGTTGCGTACTTCGAAGCCAAACTTGCCGCCCGTTTTGTCAGTGATTGCCGGCAGCGCTGCCTGCAGCATTTCTTCAGCAAGCTCGCCTTTGTCAAACGGGTCGTTGCGCAGATCGGTGCAGTATCGCGGCGTGTCTTCCAGCAGTCCGCCGTCGGAAATAATCGGACTGAGGTCCAGCTGTCCCTGGCGCGCGGTGTCGCCTGGTACCAGCTCAAGAAGGTCAACGCGGCCTATGAGTTCGTCCAGCTTGCGTACGCCCAGTTCTGCCATCAGGCGCCTGACTTCCTCGGCGATGAAGTGGAAAAAGTTGATAACCATTTCGGGCAGGCCAACGAAGTGTTCGCTGCGCAGAATGTTGTTCTGCGTTGCTACACCCGTCGCGCAGTTGTTGAGGTGACAGATGCGCAGATACTTGCAACCCAGCGCCACCATCGGGCCTGTGCCGAAACCAAAACTCTCGGCGCCGAGCAGGGCTGCCTTGATGACATCGAGACCGGTCTTGAGGCCACCGTCCGTCTGCAGCCGCACCTTGTGGCGCATGTCATTCGCACGCAGCACCTGGTGTGCTTCCGAGAGCCCGAGCTCCCAGGGGCTGCCGGCATACTTGACCGAGGTCAGCGGGCTCGCGCCCGTGCCGCCGTCATAACCGGAGATCGTGATCAGGTCTGCGTACGCTTTCACCACGCCGGCCGCAACGGTACCAACGCCAGGCTCTGCGACCAACTTCACGGAAACCAGCGCGTCGGGGTTAACCTGCTTGAGATCGAAGATGAGCTGGGCAAGATCTTCGATGGAATAAATGTCGTGATGTGGCGGCGGCGAGATAAGTCCGACACCAGGCTTTGCATAGCGCAGCCTGGCAATCATCTCATTGACCTTGTGGCCCGGCAGCTGCCCACCTTCACCAGGCTTGGCGCCCTGTGCCACTTTGATCTGGATGACTTCGGCACTCACAAGATACTCGGCGGTGACACCGAAACGTCCCGAGGCAACCTGTTTGATTTTCGACGCGCGCTCTGTGCCGTAGCGTGCCGGGTCCTCACCACCCTCACCGGAATTCGAGCGTGCGCCCATGCGGTTCATGGCGATGGCGAGCGCCTCGTGTGCCTCAGGCGATAGCGCCCCCAGCGACATGCCTGCGCTATCGAAGCGCTTCACGATATCTTCAACGGGCTCGACTTCATCAAGCGATACGGCCGCACCCGCTGGCTTCAGCTTCATGAGGTCACGCAAGGTCGCGACGGGTCGCTCGTTGACTAACTTTGAGTACTGTTCGTAAACCGCGTAATCACCGCTGCGTACGGCGGCCTGTAGCGTCGTGACGACGTCCGGGTTGTAACAGTGATACTCGTCACCGTGCACGTACTTATAGAGGCCGCCCTGGCGGATAGAGCGTCGCGGCTCCCAGGCCGCTTTCGCCAGTGCCTTCTGGTCGTCGAGCAGGTCAACGAATTTGGCACCCTGTATGCGCGACGTTGTGCCACGGAAGCAGCGATTCGTGATTTCGTCGTGCAGTCCGATAATTTCAAACAGTTGTGCGCCGCGATAGCTCGATATTGACGAGATGCCCATCTTCGACATGATCTTGAAAAGACCCTTGCGAATGCCGCGGCGATAGCTGCGTCCAAGCTGCTGTTGCAGGCTGATGTTGCCGCGCCGTGCGATGTCGTGCAGCGACTGATATACAAGATAGGGATAAACGGCGGTCGCGCCGTAGCCGATCAAACAGGCGAAGTGGTGCGGGTCACGAGCTGTCCCTGTCTCAACGAGAAGGTTGGCGTCGCAGCGCAGGCCTCTTTGCGAAAGGTGGTGATGCACGGCACCGGTCGCGAGTAGCGCGTGCACCGGCAACTTGTTCTCATCGAGATAACGGTCGCTCAACAACAACAGGAATTTGCCTTCCTTTACGCGCGCCTCGGCCTCTTCGCAGATCTGGTCGAGCGCCTGCTCGAGCGTCAGTGATTTGTCGACATTAAGATCGATAAAGGCATGTTGCGGACCAAACATGTCGTCGCTAAGCAGCTGCCGCAGCTTCGGCTGCGACAGCACTGGCGAGTTCATGATGACCTGCTCGGCGTGCTGAGGTCCGATATCGAACAGGTTGCGCTCGCCGCCGATGTTGGTCTGCAAAGACATAACGATGCGTTCACGCAAAGAGTCGATGGGTGGGTTTGTTACCTGCGCAAACTGTTGCCTGAAGAATTCAAACGGCGAACGCACCTGCTCGGAGAGCACCGCCATTGGCGTGTCATCGCCCATTGAACCGACGGCTTCCATCTCGGCCTTGGCGAGCACGGCGATGACATCGGTCAGCTCCTCGCGGCTCAGGTTGAACATCTTCTGGAAGCTGGCAAGCGTCGGCGGGTCCATGGGCTCCGAGGCCGTATGCGTGTCAATGAGTTCGGAGTCGAGGTAACGAACGCCGCGTTTCAGCCACTTCTTGTACGGTGCCCGGGTCTTCAGGATGTCGTGAATTTCTTCGTTGTCCAGCAACACACCGTTTACGAGGTCGACCGCCAGCATCTCGCCGGGACCCAGTCGGCCCTTGCTGACCACGTCGGCTTCGTCGTAGTCATAGACGCCGACTTCGGAAGCGATCGTGATATGCCGGTCTTTCGAGATTACGTAGCGCGCCGGTCGCAGGCCGTTGCGGTCCAGGCAGCAGGCCGCATAGCGGCCATCGGTCAGCACGATGCCGGCCGGCCCGTCCCAGGGTTCCATTTGGCAATCGTAGAATTCGTAAAAGGCACGAACGTCGGGATCGATGTTGTCGACCGTCTGCCACGCCGGCGGTAGCAGAATACGCATCGCCTGGATGACGTCCATGCCGCCTGCACGCATCACCTCAAGCATATTATCGAGACTGGACGAGTCCGACCCGGTTAGCGAGATGATCGGGTCGAGATCCGAGATGTCATCCAGCTTGTCAGAGACGAAGTTCTTTGCCCGCGCGATTGCCCAGTTGCGGTTTCCGGATATCGTATTGATCTCGCCGTTGTGGGCAAGAAAACGAAACGGTTGCGCCAGCTTCCATTCGGGCAGCGTATTGGTCGAAAAGCGCTGGTGAAACACACAAACTGAAGACTCCAGTCGTGGGTCGCGCAGGTCGGGATAAAAGTCTGGCAGCACCGCAGGCATGATCATGCCCTTGTAGCTGATCGTCGCTGCCGACAGGCTGGCGATATACGTATCCGTTGCCTCGATGCGGTTTTCAGCGCGTCGTCGGGCCAGGAACAGGCGTCGGTTAAACCGGCCTCGCGCCATGCCGTGCGGTGCGTTTACGTACACTTGCTCAATCTTCGGCAGCGTAAGCAACGCCTTCTCGCCACAAACAGACGGGTCGGTCGGGACTTCGCGCCAACCTGCTAGCTCGAGGCCGAGTTCGGCTACCGCAGCAGCGATGACGTCGCGCGCCGCCTTTGCCTGCGCCTTGTCCTGGCTGAGGAAAACGGTGCCGGCCGCAAAGCGCTCGTTGATCTCGAACCCCAGCTCCTCCCCGACCGTGCGCAGAAAATTGTCCGGAAACTTCAGGAGCAGGCCACAGCCGTCGCCTGTCTTGCCATCCGCTGCAACGGCGCCGCGGTGCGTCAGGCGAGCGAGCGCAGAAATGGCCGTTTCGACAACCCAGTGGCTTGGCACATCGTCCAGATTGGCGATGAGACCAAAGCCGCAGCTATCGCGATCGAACGCCGGGTCGTACAGGCTGTTTACTAATCGTTCGGTCATTAAGGCCCCGAAGCGCGCGCCGTTGCTCGCTTCTCGTCAATTTCAATGATGGCGCCCGCACCACGTCCCCGAAGGAGACCGAGGGTTCAAGCGGGCCGCGCGAACAAATCAGTATATTCAGGAATAAGCCCGGAAACCACGGTTACGCTCGTAACCATGGGGGCCAAAATGGCGCTAATAGCCGCGCGCAGACACGCGGATTTGGCCGCTGGCGCGGAAGCTGAGGGGCTTCACAAATGGGATGTCCACGCCAAGCTCGCCATCGAGTTCGTACGGTATGTTATTGCGCGTTGCATCGCGAACAATCGCCAGCAGTGCCGGCGCAGTATTCAGGAGGTCCAGGTCGGCACTGATCGTGAATTCTGTGTCGCCACCGGCGGGGATACTGAAGTTGCTGCTGGTCTCACCACTGGCGAAGCGCATACCGTCGAGCTTGACGCCATAGCTGACCGATTTGATCGGTAACGTGATCGGATTGGGATTGGTGACATCGAAGGCAAGCAGGAAGGTCTGGTTCCTGAAGTCGAGTCGCTCAACCTGCACCGAGCGAAGACTGACTTGTGGCGCTATGACGGCTTCCTGAACCGTTGCACAGGAACACAGCACCGGCAGCGCCAGCAATAAGGCTCGCAGACTGATTGTCTTCACCATACTCCGTCCTCCCCTAGCTGGCCCCAGCGCGCCGAGATCAGCAGCCATTCCTCGCCGTCGTGCTCAAGCTCCAGCGCGAACTTGTAGGCATCCGCGCGGAAGCCAAGAATGTTGTCGCTGCTGCCCGCCATGCCGACCGTAAGCAACACTTCCGCCGCGGTATCGGCGATAACGCGAACTTCCTCGATCTTCTCAAGCAGCTTCACGTTGTCAGTGCGAAAGAAATACAGCCGCAAAAGCTTGTCGATATCGTCGCGGCTGTTGCCGCGCCGGTCGTTGTAAGCCGGCGAGATCATGTCGACAATATCGCCACGATCCTTGCGTTGTGCGGCATCAACACCCGCCGCCACCCAGTCCCTGATCTGCTGCTCCGGACCAACAGCGGGCTTGCTGCATGCCAGCAAGCCGACAAACAGCAACAATATCAACACGTTTCGCGATGCGCGCTTCATCATCTGCTACAGTCTACGCAGGTAGTGACGCGCTACCACGGACAAGAGTCACAAATCGGCGAGAATATTGCGATGTCAGTCAAACTCCTTAGTGAAAGCATGGGCGCGACCATCACCGACGATGATCAGTTGCGCATCAAGGCCATCATCGAATTCTGGTTCAAGGAGCATGCGCTCTCTGCACCGCAGATCGATCATCGTATGGACACCTGGTTCGGCGAGGACGCTGAATTTGATCAGCGGATCAAAGACAACTTTGCCGATGATGTAGCGCGCGCATCCGAGGGCAAGCTCAATCACTGGGCTGATGAGCCTCAGGGACGGCTCGCCCTGATCCTGTTGCTGGACCAGTTTCGCCGCAATATCTATCGCGGCAAGCCAGAGGCTTACACACACGACAAGCATGCGCTTAAGCTCTGCGTTGAAGGTGCGATTGCGAAAAAGGACCAGGGGCTCCCGCCCATCCAGCGCGCATTCTTTTATATGCCGCTGCAACACGCAGAATCACGCAAGGTACAGGGCAAGTCGGTCGCCTTGTTTGACAAGCTGGCTGAAGCTGTGTCGCCGACTTACCACGAGACATTTGCAACCATCGCGCAGTTCGCCGAACTACATCGCGACATCATCGAACAGTTTGGCCGTTTTCCGCATCGCAACAAGGTGCTGGGAAGGGCGAATACGCCCGAGGAAGACGAGTACCTTGCAGGCGACAGCCCGGACTTCGGTCAGGGCGGCTAGCTCGCCGTCAGGCTGTTCCGCGACAGCCGCGCAAAGCGCCATGTAAGAAGGACGGCGGCCAGCGTCAGTCCAGCGACGAAAGCTCCCCAGATGAAGTTCGCGGGCATCACATATGTAATCGTGGCGAGGTACGCCAACGGAAATGCGACCAGCCAGTAGGCAAACAGGTTGATAGCCATCGGTATGCCTGTGTCCTTGTAGCCGCGCAGGCCACCCGCGGCACCGATCTGCACGCCGTCCGCGACCTGAAAAATCGCCGCAACCAGCAACAGGCTGACCGCGATGCCGCTCACCACCGGATCACTGGTGTACATGCCGACGATGAAGTCCGGGAATACGAGCAAGACGATGGCAGAGGCCGCCATGAACCCCGCGCAAACGACGATGCCTATACCGCCTGCCCTTCTCGCGGCCGCTGGATCACCGCGACCCAGAAGCTGTCCGACGCGGATAGTGATTGCCGAGCTGAGTGCGAGCGGCACCATGAACGCGGTGGACGCGAAGTTGAGCGCAATCTGGTGCGCTGCGGTTATTTCGGTACCTCGCGTACCAATGAGGATCGACATACCAGCGAACAGCCCGACTTCGGCCGTGATTGTGATCGCGATCGGCAGGCCGAGTGCAATGATCTCCCGCAGGACCTCTGGTCGCGGTGGTGCGAGACGCGCAAAAATTTTCAACGGCTTGTAGGCTGGCGCGACCACGATGTGCCAGGCAAACACCAGTGCCACCAACCACATCGTAATGGCACTGGCCAGTCCGCAGCCAACGACTCCCATGGCCGGAAAACCAAACTTGCCAAACATCAACACGTAGTTGAGAAACACATTGCAGACGAAGGCAAAAACGGACGTGTACATGATTGGCGTCGTCCTGCCGATGCCCTCGGTCGTAAAGCGCAGAGCGAGGAAGACATAGATCGCCGGAGCGCCCCACGCGATAGCGCCTACATAGCTGGTGGTCAGGTTGCGAAACGCCGTGTCGATGCCGATCAGCGCCAGCAAGGGCCCAACAAGAAACTGGCCGAACACAACGACGGGGATTCCGTAGGCGACGGCAATATACATACCCTGGCGACTGTAGCGGCCGATCATATCGGGTCGGCCGGCACCAAAGTAGCGCGCGGCGATCGGTGAAATTGCCATCAGCACACCAAGTGCCAGCGTAAACGCAAGCAACCACACGCTGCCACCCACCGCCACGGCTGCGAGCGCATCCGCGCCCAGGCGGCCCGACATCATGGCGTCAGCCATGTTCATTCCGGCGATCGACAGGTTGTTGACGATCAGGGGCCCGGCCAGTCTTAACAACTGGTTTAGCTCACCTCGTCCGTTGATGCTCGTGCTCGACATATTGCGGGCATGATCACACGTCGCGGCGGGGAATAGAAATAGTGTAAAGTTGCTGCGCCTTAACTCAGTTATCAACACGTCCGGAGATACTCATGCTGCACGATGGTCGCGCCATCAGAGTCGCCGTAGTCGGCGGTTCCAGAATACCCTTTTGTCGCTCACACTCGGTTTACAGAGACGCCTCGAACCAGGAAATGATGTCGGCCGCACTAAACGGCCTGGTCATGAAATACGACCTCAAGGGGCAGGTTATTGGCGACGTTGCGCTGGGGGCTGTGATCAAGCACTCGCGGGACTTCAACCTGGCTCGCGAAAGCGTGCTGGATAGTGGCCTGAATACGCGTACTCCGGCTGTCGACTTGCAGCGTGCCTGTGGCACCAGTCTCGAAGCCTGCATCATGGTTGCCAACAAGATTGCGCTTGGGCAGATCGACTCAGGCATTGGCGGCGGCGTTGACACAACCAGCGACGCACCGATCGTATACCCGGATGACTACCGCCAGATTCTCATGGAGATGCATCGCGCACGCTCGACGATGGATCGAATCAAGCCATTTTTCAAGATTCGACCGAAGCACTTCAAGCCGGCGTTTCCGGGGGTGACCGAACCACGCACCGGCCTGTCAATGGGCCAGAGCATGGAGATCACTGCGAAGAAGTGGGAGGTATTGCGCGAACATCAGGACCAGCTTGCACTCGCCAGCCACATCAAGGCAGCTGCTGCTTACGACTCCGGCTGGTACGACGACCTGGTCGTGCCATTTCAGGACGCTGAAGAAGACAACAATATTCGCCGCGACACCACATTCGAAAAACTGTCCGCGCTCAAGACGGCTTTCGATCGCAGCGAAGATGGCACGATGACAGCAGGTAACAGTACGCCGCTCACCGATGGTGCCGCCGCCGTGTTGCTGGCGTCAGAAGACTGGGCACGCAAGAAAAACCTGCCGATACTCGCTTACCTGACCTTTGCGAAGGTCGCGGCCGTTAACTTCATCAACGATGAAGGCCTGCTGATGGCGCCCGTGTACGCGGTATCTGAAATGCTGAAAGACGCCA
>Ga0316189_10003323_pt1 | contig 15640 bp, 14 predicted proteins | sample LowCovwburrow_MG_FD_204930 | JGI IMG/M metagenome (GOLD analysis project Ga0316189, IMG submission 204930) | Coastal sediment microbial communities from Maine, United States - Lowes Cove worm burrow | ecosystem: Environmental > Aquatic > Marine > Coastal > Sediment | place: USA: Maine... | reverse complement strand
TTGCCTTACCCAAACCCATTTTTTCAATACGCTTGTTCACTTCAAGCTTGGCATCCTCAACCGACATACCATCCAAGAACCGCGAATTGATGATGTGGCCTGGCCCTACATAAGCCTCTGACCCGATAGAAAACGTATCGGGATCAACTGCATCATCGCAGACAACAGGGGTTACAACCAAATCGTATTTATGGGCAAAATCCAGGTCGCGCTGGTCATGCGCAGGACAACCGAAAATCGCCCCCGTGCCATAACCCATCAAAACAAAGTTGGCGATATAGACAGGTAATTCCCAACCTGCTTCAAACGGATGGACCACTTTTATACCCGTATCATAGCCCTTCTTTTCCGCTGTTTCCAACGCCTCTTCCGTTGTTCCCAACTGGCGGCATTCGGCATTAAAGGCAGCAACCTTCGGATCATTTTCCAAAGCTTTGGCCAACGGATGGTCACATGAAATCGCCGCAAAACTGGCGCCGAACAACGTATCGGGGCGTGTTGTGTAAACTTCCAATGCATCAAACCCGTCAGGTGCACCTTTGGTTTTAAAGTTGAATTGCAAACCCTGACTTTTTCCAATCCAGTTCTTTTGCATAGTGCGCACTTTTTCAGGCCATTCCGTCAAACCATCAAGAGCATTCAGCAGCTCTTCCGAAAATTCGGATATCTTAAAGAACCATTGCGTCAGCTCTTTACGTTCAACCAAAGCACCGGAACGCCAACCGCGTCCACCTTCAACTTGCTCATTGGCCAACACGGTCATGTCAACGGGATCCCAGTTCACAACTGCATTTTTACGATAAACTAGGTCTTTGCCCATCATGTCGATAAACATAGCCTGTTGCTGACCGTAATATTCAGGATCACAGGTGGCAAATTCACGGGACCAATCTATCGACAGGCCTATTGGTTTTAATTGCGCGCGCATATCCGCAATATTTTGATAGGTCCAGTCACCCGGATGAACCTTCTTTTCCATTGCCGCATTTTCCGCAGGCATCCCAAAAGCATCCCAACCCATCGGATGCAACACATTAAAACCCTTCGCGGACTTATAGCGCGCAACTACATCACCCATCGTATAATTGCGCACATGGCCCATGTGGATGCGCCCCGATGGATAGGGGAACATTTCCAACACATAATACTTTTCGCGCGTCTCATCGCGCTCCGCTTTAAAAACTTCCGCGCTGTCCCACGCTTCTTGCCATTTAGGCTCGACAACTTTTGCGTTGTACCGTGACATAAATTTACCTTTATACGTTTAACGCCGAGCAATTGGCCCGGCGTTGATCATTTAATGAATCGGAACGGCGAAAATCTAACGGCGTTTTCCGGCTCGAATGCGCAACTGACGTGCGCGTGTGAGAATAGCGTCTTCAATTTGCCTGTTGGTTTCAGCACTTGCGGGACCATTGCGTTTTTGCATAGCGACCTTCAGCGAACCCGCTTCCAAAGCAGGATCCTGAATCAGAATCGTTGCACGGAAGTCCGTAGATGAACCGGGCGCACGGCCCCAACCCATAACCACGATACCGGAAAACGGATCAGCCGCTTCAATCGGCAAGAAACTTAACGTTTCCAAAGATGCTTCCCACAGATATTTGTTTACACGAATATCGGCATTATCATTCGGCGGATTGAAAATATCCGCCAAGTCCAGTTGCGCCGCACCGCGTTGTTGTTTTTCTTTGGCATTCATCGGGAATTCATGCTTCGACGGGTCATCTTCTCTGACTTTGCCATCATTGGCACGTCCCGCACTACTGCCACCACCAAATATCCCCCCGGAACCGGCACTGCTGTTTCCGGAGCCTCCAATAGAACCACCGCTGTTTAATCCACCACAGCCTGCAATAAACCCTGACACAAACAGTAAGGCTAGCTTATTTGACATTCCATTCAACATACCGATGGCCCCTTGAAATTTTCACCCAACATCTACCGTGTTGTTTTTAAGCGAACAAGGGGTTTGGTCAAGTTTATCGTCGTTTCTGTGCGAAACCGTAACATTATGGCGGTTATTTCATTTTGGGGTTTACCAAATTACTGCCACACGGCAATAAAGACGCATGTCCCTTGCAGAAATCAAAACCCGTATCCTTAAAGCCGAAGAACTGGCTGGCCGTGTTGCAGGCAGCACACATCTGATTGCCGTATCGAAAGTACAGCCAAACGCACGTGTGCAGACCGTGCTGGAACAAGGCCACCGCCTGTTTGGTGAAAACAAAGTGCAAGAGGCCCAAGGCAAATGGCCCGCATTCAAAGAACAGTTCACTAATGTACAGGTTCACTTGATCGGGCCGCTGCAAACCAATAAAGTTAAAACCGCCGTTGCGCTGTTTGACGCCATTCACACGGTTGATCGCCCAAAGTTGGCCAAAAAACTGGCCGCTGAAATTCAGGCTCAGGGTAAGTCCCCCGATATGTTCATTCAGGTTAATACAGGTGAAGAGCCGCAAAAAGCAGGTGTTTTGCCAATGGATGCAGATATCTTCATTCAAGAATGCCGCGCGTTGGATCTACCCATAGCCGGCTTGATGGTGATCCCGCCTGTAGATGATGAAGCATCACTTCACTTCGCCCTATTGCGCAAAATCGCGGAACGCAACGAACTGACAGGACTATCGATGGGCATGAGCAGTGATTTTGAACGGGCCGTAGCATTGGGCGCCACACATGTGCGCGTAGGATCGGCAATTTTCGGTGACCGGGATTACAGCTAGCGCACAATTACCCGCGAGCGCGGCTGCCAGCCTTCGAAAATCCAAATCAGATCGCGTCGATCAAACGCGATGCAGCCTTCTGTCGGATAGCGCGGTCTGCGCCAGATATGCAGAAAAATCGCGCTGCCTGCACCGGGCGTTGCGTCAGGCCAGTTAAAATCCAAAATGCCGAAAGCATCATATAGCGAATCGGTGCGATATTGTTTTTCATGGCTGAACGGATAGTCAGGCCCATATGCGCCATGGTTATAATGCGGATCTTTGGGGTCATCCGACCATATATCCGCAAGCCTAATAACCGTTTGCTCAACATGGCGTGAGACAAACACAAGACGATCACACCGTTGCCTGATACCTGTCAAATGAAACACGCCAATAGGCGTGATCCCATCGCCCTCACCACGTTTTTGACCAATACCGCCTCGCCCAATGGAGCAAGACAGATTCACACCGCGAAATCGCGCGCCCCATTGTGTGACAACCAAATCGTCAAAGCACGGCGTCACAGAATATGTCCACTTTTCTTTGCCTTGGTTTCCAAATAATCCTTATTCAACGGGTTATGCCCAACATGCAAAGGTACCCGTTCAACCACGCGCACACCTGCCGCGTTCATCCGTTCAACCTTGTTCGGGTTGTTGGTCATCAAACGTACTGAATTAAACCCAAGAGATTTCAAAATCTCGGCACCCAGCATAAAATCGCGCTCATCATCTTCAAACCCAAGCCGGTGATTGGCCTCAACCGTGTCAAACCCTTGTGATTGCAGCGCATAGGCGCGCATTTTATTGGCCAACCCGATTCCACGCCCCTCTTGGTTCATATAAAGCAGCACACCTGATCCGAATTCTGCAATCTGCTGCATCGCGGCGTTCAGTTGCGGCCCGCAATCACATTTCAGCGATCCTATGATATCGCCGGTAAAACACGCCGAATGCAGCCGTGACAATACGGGCTCACTACGCATAGGGTTACCGATTTCAATTGCATAATGTTCAATCCCGCCGTCGTCGGGGCGAAACACATGCACTTTTGCGGCTTTGGACACTGCCAAAGGCACATTCGCAGCGGAAACCAGCGCCAAGGGGCTGCTTTTGCGCAAACATGGACCAATTGATTCGAGAGGCAGGCTGTGCAGACAAGACAGTTCATTTGCAACTTCAGGCGTAATTTTTACCAGCACCGCCGCCGGTAACAGGCGCGCTTGTTTACAGATCATCAGAACTAAACGGTGCGGTTCCGCATCGCCGCCCCGTATTGCCGCAAACGGACCTTTCATCGGGCTTTGCAAATCGTCAACAGGATCAGCGACGGATCGCAACCAGTCGATATCTGCCGCATTCGGCACCTGAATGCGGGCCAAATCACCATCATATACACGTGCAGACAACGTTTTCGCACGCCGTTCGGTAATTGCCAGCTCTATGTTATCAGAATAATCTCGAAAATGTTCCAAACGATCGGAATTCAGCGTCTCAACGGCGGCAGCCATCCAAACGCCCCCCCCGCAGGACAACAATATCGGCACACCCATACGCAGATCGGCCCGCATTCGGGCAATTTGTTCTTCAACTGTTAACAAAATTGCCATTTTTACCCTATAATTGCATCTATTCAGACGCTTTCTATATCCTGCATTCATAAAATATGAAACAAATCTCACAATAGCGACACGAGCCTGTGAGATTAACATTCTTAGTCTTGCCGTAACTGTGAAAAGAACACAAGTTAGGGATAAGAAATGGAGTTCACGTTATGAGTAACTTAAATAAAATCCTGATGGTCGACGACGACGAAGACTTACGCGAAGCCCTTGCCGATCAACTTATACTGACCGAAGACTTTGACGTCTTTGAAGCAGAGGATGGTGCATCAGGTCTGAATAAAGCCAAAGAAGCAATTTACGACCTTGTGATCCTTGATGTCGGTTTGCCCGATATGGATGGGCGCGAATTGTGCCGTTTGATGCGTAAACAGGGCATAAAATGCCCTATTGTGATGCTGACAGCGCATGACACTGACGCCGATACCATTTTGGGGTTGGACGCAGGCGCCAATGATTACGTGTCAAAGCCGTTCAAATTTCCGGTTCTTTTGGCCCGTATCCGCGCCCAATTGCGCCAGCACGAACAATCAGAAGATGCCGTGTTCACGCTTGGGCCGTACACGTTCAAGCCGGCTGCAAAGGTATTGATCACCGAGGACGATAAAAAAATACGTCTGACCGAAAAAGAAACCAATATTCTGAAGTTTCTGTATCGCGCCCAAGACGGTGTTGTCGCCCGCGACATTCTGTTGCACGAGGTGTGGGGCTACAACGCGGGGGTCACAACCCATACGCTGGAAACCCACATTTACCGTCTACGCCAGAAGATCGAGCCTGATCCCGGCAATGCACGCCTGTTGGTTACAGAATCGGGCGGCTACCGTTTGGTCGCTTAATACACATTATTTTCCTCCCCCAAGACTGGCCCGGCATCAAGCTGGGCTTTTTTTGCTTGAGGTCATCTACCGGTCACGACATTATCACGCTTCAACATCAGGGGATAAATATGTCGATTACAATCTGCACGTGGAACATCAACTCGGTTCGTTTGCGTGAGCCTATCGTTCTGAAGCTTCTGGCCGAAGAACAACCAGACGTACTGTGCCTGCAGGAATGCAAATCCCCAGTAGATAAAATTCCGACCGAAGGCTTTGCCGCCCTTGGCTATACCCACATGATTGCCAACGGGCAAAAGGGTTACAATGGGGTAATGATCCTGTCGCGATTACCCATAAACGAAGTTGGGCGCAAAGATTTCGCTGATCTTGGCCATGCCCGACACATTGCTGGACAACTGGACAACGGCCTGACCATCCACAATTTCTATGTGCCTGCTGGGGGCGATAAGCCCGACCGCACCATCAATGATAAATTCGGTCAAAAACTGGATTACCTGACCGACATGCGCGATTGGTTTAACGCACAAAAACCTGAAAAAGCCGTTCTGGTGGGCGACCTGAACATCGCGCCCCGCGAAGACGACGTCTGGAATCACAAACAACTGACCAAAATCGTATCCCACACACCCATAGAAATCGAACATTTGGCTGAAACACAGGCTGCCGGAAACTGGGTTGACATCACCCGCCAAAACCTTCCTGAAGGTAAACTATACAGCTGGTGGTCATATCGCGCTCGCGACTGGGATACAGCCGACAAAGGCCGTCGTTTGGACCATATCTGGGCCACGGACGATATTGCGCATACGGGTCATTCCAGCCGCGTTTTACGCCCGGCACGCGGTTGGGAAAAGCCCAGTGATCACGCACCTTTATTCGCAAGCTTTGATATCTGACTTGCCCTTACACCCATGCATGACTAAATCATGGGTAAATAATTTATGAACGGAGCATCCGAATGTTAGAGCTCGGAAATAACCCAACGCCAGATGATCTTGTCAAAAATGTCAATGAAGACACATTTATGCAGGATGTCATCGAGGCCAGTAAAACCGCACCTGTGATCGTTGACTTCTGGGCACCTTGGTGTGGACCATGCAAAACACTTGGCCCTGCACTGGAAGCAGAAGTAAAAGCCGCTGGCGGCAAAGTTAAAATGGTTAAGATCGATATTGACCAGAATCAAGCAATCGCTAGCCAGATGCGCATTCAATCTATCCCGGCGGTTTTCGCCTTTGTTGACGGACAGCCCGTAGACGGCTTTATGGGCGCAAAAGCCCCGTCCGAGATTAAAGCCTTTATCGACAAACTTCTTGCCTCAACCGGTAATGACGGCGGCCTGGAAGAAGCCGTAGCAATGGCAACGGAAATGCTGGAGCAAGGTGCCGCAAGCGATGCCGCCGACACTTTTGCGGCTATTCTTGGTGAAGACCCTGAAAATGTGGGTGCCTATGCAGGCCAGATCAAAGCCTATATCGCCCTTGGGAGCACCGACAAAGCAACCGCGCTTTTACAAGCCGTTCCGGCAGCGATTGCAGAAGATCCCGCCATATTGGCCGTAAAAGCACAGATCGAACTTGCAGGCATGACCAAAGATGCCGGTGAAGTTGGAGAGTTGAAAGCAAAGTTAAATACCGATCCGGATGACCATCAGACGCGGTTCGAACTGGCGATGGCTGAACTTGCCGATGATGATCCGGCATCCGCTGTGGATACATTGCTTGATCTGTTTCGCCGTGACCGTGACTGGAATGATGCTGCCGCAAAACAACAATTGTTTAAAATTTTCGATGCGCTGGGGGCACAAGATCCCGTTACCCAATCCGGACGACGGAAACTGTCCTCAATGATTTTTTCCTAAATGCGAAAATGGGCCGGATAAGATGATATACAATCTGTCAAATCTACCCGGTTCAATCCCGGTCTTTCCATTAACGGGCGCGTTGGTTTTGCCACGCGCCCGTTTGCCTTTGAACATTTTTGAACCGCGTTATCTGCAAATGATTGATGATGCGCTGAAAACGGAACATCGCCTAATTGGCATGATCCAGACCCGTGATGTGCCTACCGATATCAGCAACCCCCCGTTGCATCAAATCGGCTGTGCAGGGCGGATCACTTCGTTTACAGAAACCGAGGACCGCCGGTATTTGATCTCGATCAAAGGCATCAGCCGCTATCGTATAGTGAACTGTGAAACCGGTTTTACCCCTTATATGAAAGCAGCGGTTCATTGGGATGGTTTTCAACGTGACCTTGGTGATGAAGAACGTGAAGAAAACTTTGATCGCCTCGCATTTTTGAATCTGCTTGAAGCCTATTTTGAAGCCAATGAATTGCAAACCGACTGGGATGGGCTAAAAGATGCCTCGGAAGAAATGCTGATAAACTCACTATCAATGATGTGCCCGTTTGACCCTGAGGAACGACAGGCATTACTGGAATCCCCTTGCTTGAAAACGCGGCGCGAAATGGTTGCCACATTGATGGAGTTTTCACTAAGATCATCGGGCAAAGATGAAGGTAAAGTCCAATGAGTGACGCGATAAAAACAGACGGAAAAATGCTTGAAGCGCTATTGTGTCCGCTGACCCATAGTCGGCTTGACTATGACCCTAAAGCAAACGAGCTGATCTCGAAAGCGGCAAAGCTTGCTTACCCCATACGCAACGGTATCCCGATCATGTTGGTCGATGAGGCCCGCCCGCTTTAAACCACTTTGCCTTGCAGCATTTTCGGTAATTCACCGGTTAATCCGGCAGCCTGACGAATAAGACCCCGCCGTAGGTTTGGTGCTGAATTTACAAATCCCAATCCTGCATCTCGTATTGATCTCAATAATGGATTATCATTTGAAAACAATTTGTTGATAGAATCTGTTGATGCAACGGATGAACTTGTATCGAACCGGCGCCATTGTTGAAAACGCTTCAGAACATTTATCGTGCCAATGTCTTCGCCGCGACGCATTGCAAGTGCCAGAACTTCCGTCAAAGCAGCTATATCGCGCAATCCCAAATTCAACCCTTGCCCCGCCAAGGGGTGTACCCCGTGGGCCGCATCGCCCACCAAGGCCAAACGATGATCAACAAACCGGTCCGCCAATGTCAGGTTCAACGGGTACGAATAACGCCCGCCTTTCAGTGAAATCTCGCCTAGAAAATCGCCGAAACAAGGGCGCAGGCAAGCCATATAATCCACATCATTCATCGCAGAAATTTCAGCTGCCCGTGCAGTTGTTTCCGTCCAGACGATCGAAGATACATTATCGTTCAACGGCAATATCGCCAGCGGCCCAGAAGGCATGAAAAACTGATGCGCCGTATTCTTATGCGGTAACTCGTGGGCAATCGCACAAACCAAACTTGTCTGATTATAATCCCAGCCACTACGCTTGATCCCGGCGCGAACCGCCACCTGACTTTTGCGCCCATCACAGCCGATCAGCAATTTAGCCGTCAGGGTTTTTCCGTCTGCCAGTACAACCAAAACACCCCCTGCATCAATTTTCTGATCAACAACCGTGGTCTGATCCAGATGCTGAATTGCCGCATTATTTCCAATCGCACGCAGTAACGCCTGACGCAAAAAACGGTCTTCCAGCATATAACCCATCGGGCCTTCTTCAATTTCGGTGTGATCGAAATGCACAAACCAAGGTGCTGCCCCTTCACCCGCGCGCCCGTCACTAACCTTGATGTCCAACATCGGGCAACTGTTTGCCGCAACGTCCACCCAAACGCCCAGAACATTCAGCATGTTTTTAGAGGTCAAAGCCAGTGCATAACCGCGCCCGTCAAATTGAGGTGCGGTCAGAATTTCTTTTGGCATCGCATCAATCATGATCACATCCATCCCGATCTGCGCCAAAGCCAATGCAGCGGCACTTCCGTTCAGGCCACCGCCGACAATAATAATATCTGCATCTTGTTTCATGTCACTAAATAAGACCTTAAATCTGTGATTGTCCACCTGACAATGCGCCGCTACTGTTTTGTCAAAAGGGAGTTCAAAAATGCCAAATGATTTGTTGAAAAAAACCGCAAGCGATCTGGGTCGGTTGATAGAGCTTGGCACGATAAGCCCGCTGGAATTAACGACAAATTTTCTTGATGCGATAGATCAGCACCCCTTAGCTAATCGAATTTATGCGCGCACGACACCGGAACGTGCTTTGGCAGAAGCGCAGTCGGCAACTGCGCGTGCGGTACAAGGCACCCGCGTCGGGCCTTTGGACGGTGTGCCCATTTCATGGAAAGACCTGTTTGATACAGCAGGTGTAGCCACCGAAGCCGGCTCTGCCTTTTTGAAAGATCGCATTCCTGGCAAAGATGCCGCAGTACTGCAGAACGCTACACATGCAGGCCTGATATGTTTGGGTAAAACCCATATGTCGGAACTGGCGTTCTCAGGTCTGGGATTAAACCCTGTCACCGAAACGCCGCCTTGCGTGAATGATCTCGATGCGGTTGCCGGGGGATCATCATCAGGGGCAGCAACTTCGGTTGCATTTGATCTGGCAGCAGCCGGAATAGGCTCGGACACAGGTGGGTCTGTGCGTATTCCGTCGGCCTGGAATGACCTTGTCGGGTTGAAAACTACGTCCGGGTTATTGCCCCTGCAAGGTACCGTACCACTTTGCACCAAATTTGACACTGTTGGGCCTTTATGCCGTTCGGTTGAAGATGCCGCCAACCTGTTCACGGCCCTTGGCGGCACCGCGCCAATATCTTTGGTTCAACCGGGACTAAGGGGCAAACGTTTTGCGATTTGTAAAACCCTTGCACTTGATGAACTGGATCCAGAACCTAAACGCGCATTTGAAGACGCGGTTCTTTCGTTGCAGGCCGCAGGTGTCCAAGTGGAAGAACTGGAAATCCCGGAGATTGCAAAAGCCATGCCATTGTCTGCATGCCTGTTCACCACCGAGGCGTATGCCCAGTGGCGCAAAGACATCGAAGCGCGCTCGGAACTAATGTTCACTGAAATCCGCGATCGGTTTTTAGCCGGCAAAGGTTTTAAGGGTTATGAATATGTAGAGGCTTGGCAAACGCTTGACCGGTTGCGCGCCGCATATATCACACGCACTGCGGGTTATGATGCGGTAATTTTACCGTCTTCCGCAATCTTACCCCCCAATATTCATAAACTCGGGGCAGACCAGGCTTATTATATTCGCGCCAACTTGCTGGCCTTGCGCAACACGCGTATTGGCAATTTGATGGGGCTATGCAGCCTGACCCTACCGACAAAACATGCCTCTTGCGGGCTGATGATCAACTGTAATCCGTTTGAAGAACGCAAGTTACTGACATTGGGCGCTGAGGTCGAGCACGCGTTGGCATAGGCAAAAAAGCCACATTACCCTGTTTCTCATGGAAATATGCCAAAAACCCGTTGGTGATTAGAGTATTATTGGGTAAACTGCAAAGAAATGGGGCACTTAGACCCCGAAGATGAGGCAGTACATGCAATTTCCAGAGCGGTTTTCGAACTTGCCCGAATACGCATTTCCACGTTTACGCGCCCTGTTGGATCATCATCCGGCAGGCGGCGAAGTCGTGCATATGACGATTGGCGAACCGAAACACAAGTTTCCCGCGTTCATAACCGATATAATCACACAACATGCGGCTGGATTTAACAAATATCCACCCAATCAGGGCTGTTCTGAATTACTGAATGCAATCACGGACTGGCTGAAACGCCGTTATGATGTTGCAATGGATGCGGATACGCAAATCATGGCCCTGAACGGCTCTCGCGAAGGTCTGTTCAATTCTTGCCTTGCTCTTTGCCCTGAACAAAAGAATGGGCGCAAACCAAATGTTCTAATCCCAAATCCGTTCTATCAAGTCTATGCTGTGGCCACACTTGCCGCAAACGCAACGCCTGTCTTTGTTTCCGCCCACCAGCAAAATGGCTTCCTGCCTGATTACACATCGCTTGGTGAAGACGTGCTGAACGACACCGCGATCGCCTACATTTGTTCGCCTTCCAACCCACAAGGGGCAGTGGCGTCTTATGATTATTGGGTCGATTTGATCAGATTGGCAGAGAAACACGATTTTTATATCTTCGCCGATGAATGCTATTCCGAAATTTACCGCACAACCCCGCCCGCGGGCGTTTTGCAGGTTGCCAATGAAATCGGGGCCGATCCCGAGCGCATATTGGCATTCCATTCATTATCCAAACGCTCGAACCTGCCGGGCTTACGCTCTGGCTTTGTGGCGGGTGGGCCAAAGGCATTGGTGAAACTAAAACAGTTGCGCGATTACGCTGGTGCACCTTTGCCACTTCCGTTGCAAATAGCAGCGGCTGCAGCGTGGGCCGACGAAGACCATGTCATCGAAAACCGCGCAGCCTACGTGAAAAAATACGCGATTGCCGATCAGGTTTTTGGCAACATCAAAGGTTATTCCAGTCCCGAAGCGGGTTTCTTTTTATGGCTTCCCGTGGAAGACGGCGAGGCGGCAGCACTGAAAATCTGGCAAACGACAGGCGTGCGCGTTTTACCCGGCGAATATCTGGCGCGCCCAACAATAAAGGATGATCCCGCAAAGGGTTACATCCGTGTGGCCCTTGTGGCCCCTGAACAGGAAATCACGCGTGGCCTAAAAGCGATACGCGCGTGTTTGTATGAGGTAGTATAGATGGCTTATCAAACCAAACCCCGTGATCCATTATTGGAAGAGCATATGCAGGCCGCCATTCAGCGGCGCGGATCAGAACTGATCGGCTTTGCCTTGCTTGCTATCGGCGTTCTGTTTGCCTTGATATTATGGAGCTATTCACCTGACGATCCAAATCGTTTCAATGTCACATCACAACCCGCACAAAACATGTTGGGCGAATTCGGCGCAGCCATCGCCAGTACACTTATCCTGACCATTGGTAAAGCCGCTTGGGTCATTCCGGTGTTTATGCTGACTTGGGGCTTGCGTTTTATTTTGCATATCGGTGAAGTACGCGCCGTTAGCAGGGTCATTTTCTCACCTATATTCGCCGCCATTACCGCTATTCTTTTTGCCGCCCATGTTCCGGCCACAACCTGGAGCCACAGCTTTGGTCTAGGTGGACTATTCGGCGATATGGCTTTGGGACTATTAGTTGATTTAAGCCCACTCAGCCTTGGCTTTGGTGTTGCGATGATAACCCTTATACTGGGTGCGGTTTTTGCAGCACTCGGCCTTTATGTCCATGGTTTTACACTTCCTGAATTACGCATAATTGGCCGCTATGCTGTCATCGCGATAATCCTGTCTTACGCCAGCCTTGTGAATGCTTTTGCAGCCATTGTCCGCAAAATCCAAGCTTACAAAGCGCAAATTGCTGATCGCCCAAAACCCCCTGCAAGCTTTCCCACATCATACACTGCTGCAACCGCTGAACGTGCACAACCAGTAGTCATTGAACAATATACCGATCTTGCCTCACCCGTTCCAAAGCCTGCAAAAAGGTTATCAATACCGTCCTTACCCAGCTTCGGGCTTGGCAAAAAGCAAGGTATGGAAATTACGGAAACATCTACACACATTGAACCGAAACTGGAACGCTCACCGGAAGAACGCGTCAAATTACGTATCTCCGAAGCAATTAAAAATAAGATTTCAGCCGTACGTATCGAACCTGTTTTAACACAAAATACCCCTGCGGAATCCGTCCAAATCGCTTCTGCCGCCCTGATCGAAGACACCGAACTGGATTTAAACGATCCAGTGGAAAATATCTTTGCTGTTCCGACGGCGGAACCAAAACACGTCGTCCAGCATACAACACCAAAACCTGTTCAAAAAAGCAAAAAGGCCAAGGAAGAAGCACAACCAAGTTTGTTCGCTGGCGCAAAATCCGCTGATTATGAAACCCCGCCTTTGGGGTTACTCGCCAGCCCGACAACCATTGTGCGCCATCATCTTAGTGATGAGGCACTGGAACAAAACGCACGTCTTTTAGAAAATGTTCTTGATGACTATGGCGTCAAAGGTGAAATTGTTTCCGTCCGTCCCGGCCCTGTTGTAACCATGTATGAACTGGAACCTGCCCCCGGTTTGAAGGCCAGCCGCGTTATTGGTTTGGCCGATGATATTGCGCGTTCCATGTCTGCCCTGTCCGCGCGTGTCTCTACTGTCCCGGGTCGGTCTGTTGTCGGCATAGAGTTGCCAAACGAAAACCGAGAAACCGTTTTATTGCGCGAGCTGCTTTCAGGTAAAGATTATGGCGACGGCAACCATGCACTGCCTCTTGCCTTGGGGAAAGACATTAGCGGACAACCGGTTGTCGCAAACCTTGCGAAAATGCCGCATCTGCTGATTGCTGGAACGACAGGTGCGGGTAAATCCGTGGCGATCAATACAATGATCTTGTCATTGCTCTACAAATTGTCGCCCGAAGATTGCCGCATGATCATGATTGATCCGAAAATGTTGGAGTTGTCGGTTTATGACGGCATCCCGCATCTTCTGTCCCCCGTTGTCACCGACCCCAAAAAGGCCGTTGTTGCCTTGAAATGGGTAGTAGGTGAAATGGAAGAGCGTTACCGTAAAATGTCCAAAATGGGCGTACGCAATGTCGGCGGTTACAATGCGCGTGTGGCTGAGGCACTGAAAAAAGGTGAAAACTTTGATCGTACCGTACAAACCGGTTTCGCCGAAGATACAGGCGAGCCGATTTTCGAAACCGAGTCTATCACCCCGGAAAAACTGCCCTATATCGTTGTGATCGTCGATGAAATGGCTGATTTGATGATGGTTGCGGGCAAGGAAATTGAAGCTTGCATACAACGTCTTGCACAAATGGCGCGGGCCTCTGGTATCCATCTAGTGATGGCAACACAACGCCCGTCCGTAGATGTTATTACGGGTACAATCAAAGCCAACTTCCCGACACGGATTTCATTTCAAGTTACGTCTAAAATCGACAGCCGCACGATTCTGGGGGAAATGGGTGCCGAACAATTGCTGGGCATGGGTGATATGCTTTACATGGAGGGGGGTGGTAAAATCACCCGCGTTCACGGACCTTTCGCCAGCGATGAAGAGGTTGAAGAGGTCGTGAACCATCTGAAATCTTTTGGCGTGCCCGAATATGTCAATGGTGTTGTCGATGGCCCCGAAAGTGGCAAAGAAAGCGACATAGATATGGTGTTGGGCTTAGGTGGCAATACCGGCAAGGAAGATGCGCTATATGACCAAGCAGTGGCAATTGTTGCCAATGACCGCAAATGTTCAACATCCTATATCCAACGCAAGCTTTCCGTCGGTTATAACAAAGCCGCCAAAATCGTCGAACAAATGGAAGATCAGGGCATCGTTTCGCCGGCAAATCATGTGGGTAAACGCGATATTTTATTACCGGAATAGCATCGGCAGTTTCCGGCCATAAACGCAACCGTGATATCATATACATTTGAAATTGCGTATAGAATGATTAAATGGGTTTTATGAAGATAATTGTTAAACTTGCCGCTATAGCCATTTGCCTTGCCCCAACGGTTGCCAGTGCTGAAAAGCTGTCACTTGACCAGCTATCCGCCTATCTGAACCAACTGAATTCCGCCAAGGGTGGTTTTACCCAAATGAACCCTGACAATACGCGTTCTAAAGGTGAGTTTATGATCAAACGGCCCGGGCGTATGCGATTTGAATACGCAAACCCCAACCCTGCCCTGGTCGTTGCTAGCAGTGGGCAAATCGCGATCTTCGACAAAAAATCCTCTTCCGGACCGCAGGGCTTTCCGATCGGTAGAACACCTTTGGGGATCATCCTGAAAAAGGATGTGAATCTAAGGACAAGCGGTATGATTATCGCCCATGTCGAAGAAGGGCCTTTAACGAAAGTGACCGCACAAGACCCAAAACACCCTGATTATGGCAACATTCAACTTGTCTTTACCGCAGATCCAATAGTGCTGCGTGAATGGGTTGTGACAGATCAGTCAGGCCAACGAACAACCGTGGTTTTAGGAAGCTTGAATAAGCGTGTTTATCTGCCCGAAAGCCTGTTCGACATAGACCGGATTGCGGTTGACCTTGGGCCAACCTCGGACAGATAAGTACTAACCGCAGGTTCTAAGTTGTTCCTGATACATGATCGCACGCGCTTCAACATCATTTGCGATACGCAATAACCAGGTTTTCTTGCGATACGTTCCGCGTGCATATCCTGTATGTCCGTCGTGATATGCTAAGTACTGGTTATACATGTCATATTTTGAAATACCGTTGCGCCTTTCGCTTTTATCCATGTACCAGCCCATGAAATCGACGGAATCTTCAAAATTATTACGCTTTGCACCAAAGCCACCCGCATCGCGCTTATATTCGGCCCATGTGGCGTCCAGAGCCTGTGAATAACCATAAGCGGATGATTGGCGGCCCATTGGGATTACGCCCAAAGCGTAACGATACGGGGTTCTTGCACCGGGATTGAATTTAGACTCCTGATAAATTGCAGCCAGAAATACAGGC
>Ga0316189_10003322_pt1 | contig 15643 bp, 12 predicted proteins | sample LowCovwburrow_MG_FD_204930 | JGI IMG/M metagenome (GOLD analysis project Ga0316189, IMG submission 204930) | Coastal sediment microbial communities from Maine, United States - Lowes Cove worm burrow | ecosystem: Environmental > Aquatic > Marine > Coastal > Sediment | place: USA: Maine... | reverse complement strand
CCAGAATCCGAATGGGTCGATGCGGGGCACGGCATCCGGATGCCCGATGTCATGCTTCGGCTGCGGTTCTGTGAATCCACCAACAATTATCGTGCCGCCCACACGGTGTCGTCGGCCCGCGGGGCGTATCAGTTTCTCTCGGGAAGTTGGGAGTACTACGGCCACGCCGCTCGTTATGGTGTTGTCACTGCCGACCTCGCCACTCCCGCTCAACAAGACGAAGCTGCCCTCCTGACCTGGAGGAAAGATGGCCTCCGCCCCTGGGCGGCCAGTCGAGACTGCTGGGCTAACCCCAATATCGACCCGTCGTATCGCACCGCTACCCCTCCGGGTTCCGCGGCACCGACATCCACCACCACACCCGAATCAACCACCACGACCGCACCAACTACCACCGCACCAACTACCACCGCGGCTCCAACCACAAAGGCTCCAACCACGGCGGCTCCAACGACGGCGGCCCCCACAACAGCCCAAGCCACCACCACCACGGCCGAGCCCACCACCACTACCGCCGAAACCACCACTTCAACAACAACAGCGGCCACCACTGAAGCCACCGGTGATCCAAACTCATCATCCACCGGCACCGAATCAACTGGAGCGTAACGGCCGGTTATACCACCCCACCCGAGCGCCCAGGCTCAGATGTGAACCTCTAGGAGGTTACATGGGGGGTGCGGGCCATATTGGGCGAGGGGAAAACGACGCCTGACATCGAAGTGATGCCTCGCATCCATGCCTCCGTCGCACGCGGAGCTTTCGGATTGGCCAGTGATTACAGCCGGCGACTTATGCCAGGCTGCGACCCAGATTCTCTTCAACCTCTTGCGGGAAGTTCGGCACTTGCAGCGATTGCATCCGTTCCTTGCGCAGCACCAACAGACGATTGAGCAATGAGCGTAACACCAGCTTCACTGATTCCTTGTCGCGGGCATCGAAGCGCACAATCGGCACATTTGCCGCCACGTTCAAGGCGTCCCTCACCTGGTCAAGGCGGTGTACGGGCACATCTTCAAACATATTGATGGCCACCACGAACGGGATGTGACGCAGCTCGTAGTAGTCGATGGCGGGATAACAGTCTTCGAGTCGCCGGGTGTCAGCGATGATGATCGCTCCGAGCGCTCCTCGAACCAGATCATCCCACATGAAGCCAAAGCGTTCCTGACCCGGGGTGCCGAACAGATACAGGGCCACGGTTTCATCGATCGTCACCCGACCGAAGTCAAGGGCTACCGTGGTGGTCTTTTTGTCGGGCAGGTGGCGCCGGTCGTCGGTGCCTTCACCCGCAGTTGTCATCGCCGCCTCGGTTCTCAACGGCGTGATCTCCGAAATGGCACCAACGAGAGTGGTCTTTCCTACACCGAAGCCGCCCGAGACGACGATCTTGGCCGACTTCAGTTGTCGATTAGCGTTTTGTTGCTCCATTACAGTGCCTCAATCCCTGCAATCAGCAGTTCTATAAAGTCAATATCGTGGTCGGTACGTTTGCTGGCTCGCACAACGCCTTCATCAATCAGATCAGCCACCAACAAGGTCGCGACATGCAGCGGCAGATCAAACGCACTGGCTAGTTCCGCTACTGATCGGGGCTCCCGCGCACACGCCACGGCAATATCACGCCGCTCGAACCGGAGTGACGTTGGCAGGAGGTCAACGATCGTCGAAACGATCGCTTCCGGCGACGGAGGTGGCGTGTTGGAACGGGTTTTTCCGCCGGTCACCACATAGGGGCGAATCCTGGGGGCGTCGGCGTCAAATGGATCAGAATAGGGCTCGCTCGTGTTCTGATTCATCTCACCGTTAGTGACGAGGCGCGTACTGCGCCGAGAAGGTGTTCTTGAGTTCATCGATCAGGGCCGGGGTAAGTACCGAACCAACCCGATCGATCAACAAGGCCAATTCGTAGCCGACCAAACCCACATCACAGTTGTCGGCCGCTAGAACGCCAATAGTGGAGCCGTCGTCAATAGACATCACAAAGAAGTAACCCCTATCGGCTTCGACGATTACCTGGCGTACCTCACCAGTGCCATAGATGCTGGATGCACCATTCGTGAGGCTGGTCAGGCCAGAAACGATGGCGGCGAACTGTTCGATGCCATGCTGTTCACGACTACCCGAGCAGGCCAGAAGGAAACCGTCGGCACTTACGGTGATTGCTTCCTGGACTCCTACCGTCTTGCGGGCGAAGTTGGAGAGCAACCAGCCTAGGTCGCTTGCCCCTTTTGACACACCGGCCGAAGGCCCCGCTGCTGCTGATCCCATTGGCCCTCCTTGACCGTTTCCGTTCACGCTCGAACTCAGTTGATTCATTCTTGGCTCTCGCTTCCGCTCGTTGCATCCCGTACGGACGATCCTGTTGCATCACTTCCGGGGCCAAAGAGCCACCGGTCGACTTGATCCCCACCAGTAAAACTTTCCCCTGATTGCCCCGCCGTGCCTGAGGCCGGGTTACCGCTCGGCTGGGATGCTGCGGCTCGACGGCCCCTCTCCATGCCGGCGTTGAAGTTCATCAGGCCAGACCGCACCGCCTCGGCGCGACTCGTAGCTGGGAGTTCGCCGGTGATCGCAGCGGTCGGAATGTCGTCTACCCCGGAACCGCTCAACATGGCGTGAAATTGTTCGTTGGCAGAAGCCACTTCTTCGACGTGGGCCACCGTTTGGTCCTGCGTGTTCTGGCGGAACTGGCTATTGTCGTTGGACAACTGACTCTTGCGGCGAGCGATCCCGACCCCTTCGGTAAACGATGAGAGTTTGTCACGCACCTCGTCGGCGCGGGCTTTGCCGACCTCGGTGGTGGTGCCATCGGAGGTAGCGACAACCGTGGCGTCATCCACATCCGCCGGGACTTGGCGTTTCCGCCGACGTACCCGTAAGGTGCTTGGCCGCTCACCCCCACCTTCCGGGGTGGGGCCGGCCGGGCCGCCACTAGCAGCGGTGTCCATCGGCGGGGTATCGAGCCCCTGTGGCTTCTGCCGCCTTCGTACCGGGAAAGCGCCCTCTGGTTCGCTGACGAACGCTGGTGGTTCCGTCTTCTGAGGCTCCGCCGGGGTGCTCGGTTGCGGATCAGGTTGTTGTTGATTGGTCGTCGGGCCAATTGATGTCGGCAGCATCATCGGCGGCGTATCGTCAGCGATGCTTGAATCCGGTTTCGATCGCCGAGGCGGCGGATCATCCATAGTCACTTCGCTCTTACCCTGGTAGTTGTCACCAATGATCTCGTTCAGGATGTCGTTGGCCGATTGGTTCTGGTTAACCGGTGTAGCCCCGCCGCTCACCGGGCCCTGGTCGTACTCGAATGAAGAGTCGCCGGCTTGCGTGGATTCCACCCTGTGGGCGGCCGGAGGCATACCGGGTGATTCCATCGGCAAGAGGTCCATGTTGGTTTGGGTGGCTGCGGCCAGAGCGGGTGACGCGATTGACTCAGGCTGCAAGCCGTTGTGTCCATTACCACCATTCCCATTACCGTTGGCCTCGGCATGGGCCAGTTCCGGGGTGTGGGCCAGACCTGGCTGGGCATCACCGTTGGCAGAATCGGTGAGGTCCAGAACCGGGGTACCGAACTGTGGGCTACCAATCGACGCGAGAAGCTCGGCAGCCAGGGTTACTTTGGCGGTAATACCCGTGGTCGCTGACTCGACCAGGCGGGCCGAAATCTGGTGTCGAGCGGCCAAACGACCAACTACCAACAGACCCAACTGGCTGGCCGACGCCCGATCGGTAAAACGCGGACTCCTCAGTTGCTCATTGGCCGCCTCCATCTCAGCTGGGGCCATACCAATCCCTCGGTCGACCACTGAAATAGTGTAAGAGCCGTCTCCCACCAGTGTGCCGATCACTTCGACATGGGTATCTGGGGGTGAGAATGAGGTGGCGTTCTCGATGATCTCGGCCAACAAGTGGCTCACGTCTCCCGCCACCGTGGGGAGTAATGATACGGAGTCCGCGGACACCAACTCCACTCGTTCGAAGTCCTCGACGGCGCTCATGGCCGCTCGGATGACGTCATCGATACTGGCGGGCCGACTACCCGACTTTCGCGACTCCTCACCGGCCAGCACCAAAAGGCTCTCAGCATTTCGCCGCATCCTGGTGGCCATCTGATCAAGTTGGAAGAGGTTCTGGAGGGTGTCGGGATTCACCTCAGTACGTTCGAGCTGGTCGATGAACTGCAGCTGACGACCAACAAGCTGTTGGTTACGGCGACCAAGGCTCATCAGGATAGCCGAGACGTCCTTGTTACGACCCACGGCCTGACTGGCGGCCAGGTGGGTGGCGGTGGAACGTACTGAGTTAAACGCCTGGGTCAATTCCGCCACTTCGCCGTCGGCGTCGATCTCAATTGGTGCAACTTCGGGCAGATCGCCCGATGCTTCGGGGTCGCTCAGTGATTCGATAAGCATTGGGAGCTCTTCGTTGGCCACCCGGTCGGCTTCTTCACGGAGACGGATGATCGGCGACGCAATTCGACGACCGACAACCCTGGCTACCAGGACCGAGCCAACGATCGTGGCCAACAAAAGCAAGACGATGGTGAGCAATAGATTCCGTACCGAGTTGTCCAGATCGGACTCCAAGTCGGTTACTCCGGCCAGCGGAGCCAAGGCCAGGTCTTTCGGGAGGGCCACCACTGACACCAACTGCTGGTTCGGGACCTCGATTCCCAGCCGAGGGATGGTACGCACGGGCTGAGAGGCACTAACACCGACCACGTCCTCGTTGAGGAGCGCATAGCTGGCTCGCAATGCGCTGTTGACCCCGTCTTCAGACACCGTTGCCACTTCGGCCACCAGCATCTCCTCGGTGATCAAACCTTCAGGCAGCGATGACTGTTCGGACGTCAGGTCGAGGGCCAGTTGCTGAGCGATATCGTCATCTCCTTGGAGCTCAGCGACGGTACCGATTCGCCGCGGATCATGGTCGGTTTCGGTCTCGGCCAACAACATGCCAGCTCCGGTCATCACCCGAACCTCAACATCACCGGCGCTGGACGATGCGAAATCATCGGCGAACTGCTGAAGGGCAGTCACATTCACGACGGACTTAATTACACCCACTGGGTTACCCAAGGTGTTGTCGATTCGAAGCGCCACCTCAAAGGAGACCACCTCGGCTGATTCGTCGAACTCGACCTCACCCAGGAATGCACCTTGATCCCACGCAGTTTGCCACCAGTCTTCGTCCCGCTGCACAAAGTCTGAGGTGGGGTTGGTGGTTGCTACGTTGAAACCGTTGCTGTCGGTGAAGAACACTTCAGCGAAGTAGGGGCGATCGGCAATCTGACGGAGCAAATACTGAGACGAGATTCCGGTGGAGTCAAGCAGATGGTCTGCCCCCATCTCGTTCTCGACTTGTTCGATAGGCAACGTCGCGAGCCGGTCAACTTCGGCCCGTTCCGCATCGGCCATTTGTACTACTACAGAGGCCCGAGACCAGTCGATCACGTCGTCAACGCGTTCGTCGACGAAGGTGTCCAACTGGTCGAGCACCAGGCGGGCTTCTTCCGCTCGGCTCGGCCCCACGGTGGTGGCGGCCAAGCCAGATCGGGCGTCTTCCGCTGTGCTCGCCAACAACATCAAACTAACAATGGCCACGATTCCCACCACCGCCACCGGCACGATGGCCATGGCCACCGAGGTGACGGTAATACGTCCCGAAATCGAGTCACGAAAACGCGCTGTTGTTGAATCTTGCCAATGCGCGTCTGACTGATCCACTTCCGCAGTAGTCATGTACCACTCAACCTTTCCACCGTATGAGCCAGGGCAAGCTTCCCTAACAAAGATGAAAACAAGATGAAGCCCAGATGAAAATGAAAAAAGGCGGACTGGGGGCCACAACAGCAAAGCAGTCAAATCTGACTGTACCTGATTGTCGAAAGACCAACAAGTCAGGGCTCCACCAGCACCTAACAGCACCCCAGGCCGCACTGGCGCGCCAAAGACCTCCCAACAACGCCATACCGATGTACCGACACACCAACGCGCCGATCCAACCAATAACTTGGCCTACGAAGCCAGCCTGTACCCCATACCACGAACGGTCTCGATCACCGAGGTGCCGAGCTTGCGGCGAAGTGTGCGCACATAAACCGCAACAATGTTGGAATCGGGGGTGTAGTCATACCCCCATACATGATTCAGTAGCTGCTGGGGACTCAGAACCTGATCGGGATGACGAAAGAAGGTTTCGGCCAAGGCAAATTCCCGTGCCGTCAGGTCTATGGTGCCCCCGCGCAATACGGCCCTTCGGCTTCGCAGGTCGAGTTCGATTCCACCCGCGGCCAATACCGCGCCCTGGGGGGCAACAGCCGGTCGCATCCGACTCCGAATCCGAGCTACCAGTTCCTCAAATACCACCGGCCTGGTTACATAATCGTCGGCCGAAGAGTCAAGAGCCACCGACAACTTCTCGGGACAGCCATCGTCACCAATCACTAAAATCGCGGCCGAAGACTGATATTCCCGGAATCGTGGCAACCACCGCTCAAGTGGTGTTTGACAGCTCCGCTCGTCCACCAGCACCACCTCGAATTGGCGCCGACCGGCCACGGCGAGCGCCAGCTTGTCGCCGTCGACCACATACGACTGATAACCATGACTCAGCAGGCCATCGGCCAGAAAGCGGGCACTGTGATCGTCTTGATCGACAATTAATACTCGGCTCATGCGAAACTCCATGCAGAGTGTGCCACACCTTAGCCTCCCCCACTGAGCCGAAGCGCGCCGAATACTGCCTGTTGTAGTACGACAAAGCAGAACGGCATTGCTGGTTCGCGGCGGAGAACCTCATAGGCACAATCTTGTTGTAGCGACGGGAAGCTCAGTATAGAGGCAATATCGCTCAAGATGTTGTCGGGCCTACGGGCCTTTCCCGGTGAGCAATAGCTCCACTGTTTGTGCGGGGGTGCCGGGCCGGCCAGTAAAGAACCCCTGAGCATAAGCAACCCCGACCCCTCGAAGCATCTCACGCTCCTGGGCAGTTTCTACCCCTTCACATACCACTGCGGCCCCAAAAACATCGGCGATTGAGACCACAGTCTTGATAAGACGCAAACCCTTATCGCCGGTTTCAGCGTGGCTTTGGCTTTGCTCGAGCGCTCGGAGCGACGCCAAGAGTGAGTAGTCAACCTTGATGGTGTCGAACGGCATTTTCGGCAGTTGACCGAGGTTCGAGTAGCCCGAACCGAAGTCATCGATGGCGATGCACACCCCAAGGGTCCGCAGTTGTTCAAGCTTTTCCCCAATGGCAAAACCGGCGTCGAGCACCACTGACTCCACCACCTCGAGAGTAAGCCGTTGCCGAGCTCCTGGATAACGGTCCAGGAGCGAAGAGATCTGATCCACAAAGTCGTCTTCTTCTAGGTGCAAGGGCGACACATTACAAGCAATGGTGAATTCTTGTGACAATCCAGCCTGGTTCCAAGCCTCGATCTGTTCACAAACGCTACGCACCACCCATCGACCAATGTCGGGAATGATTCCTGCACTCTCGGCAATGGGAATGAACACGGCAGGGGCCACATCCCCCAGCGATGAGTCCTCCCAACGCAAGAGGGCCTCGAAGCCAACAACACGATCGTCACACAACGACACGATCGGTTGATACACAATCCGCATCTGTTCATCAAAATCGGCCTGGCGAAGGGCATGCGCCAACACCCGGACCTTGTGTTCTCGGTCCATCATCTCTGGATGAAAACAGATGCTACGTTTACCCCCACGCTCCTTCGCCGCACACCTGGCCACATCGGCGTGCGACAACAGGTTGTGGACACAATCGGGGTCATCAGTAAACGCATATCCAACGCTGACATCTACCTGCTCCACTCCAGTACCGACCCGGATCGGGGCCGAGAATGCGCCCAGTACCCGCTGCGCTACCTCGCGCATCTGGTCATCACTGGCAACGTTTTGCACCAAGATCGCGAATTCATCGCTCCCTAAGCGCATGACACGGTCTGCTTCGCGGCTAGCCAAGCTCAACCGACGCCCCACCGCAACCAACAGCGCGTCTCCGGTTTCATGGCCGAGAACTTCGTTAATGTCTTTGAATCGATCGAGATCGAGAAAAACTACTCCAGCCCCCTGCTGACGATGGGCTCGAATCTCGCGTTCCAGCACCGTTAGGTCGCGCCGAAGGGTCCGACGGTTGTACAAACCCGTGAGATCATCAGTAAACGCAGCCGCATACACGCGGGAACGGAGCCGATCAGCCCGGTGCCGATACCCGATCAGGGCCACCAACACCGCCACCGCGGCAACCATCGACACGACCAGGGCCAGCGACGTGCGCCGCCGGGCCACCGAAGCTCGTGCTTCGGCCACATCGACCGCTTGGGCCACCACGAGTCGCAGCTCCCCCAAAGTCAACGGGCCAGCAAGGTCGAACCCGGTGACGCTTGATGCCACCTCATCCGTTCCCCCCTGCGACTCCGGCGTGGTCGCTGGCGGTGTGGCGAGGGAGCGTAACCCATCATCCACCAGCGTTCGGCTCACCATGGGGAGTTGGGCCGACAACGCGACCCTAGATCGAGCCATCGCCCCCAGCGCCTCCTCCAACTCGCGTGGCCCAATGGTGGGGAACGGGTCCGCCCCTAGCCCCCTGTCGATAAGCACCCCATCGACAGAGTCCACATCCCGGGGGTTCGAATCACCCATATAGGCCATTTCGAGCTCCTCATCCGCCGACTCGGTGGCGGAGTGTTCCGCCATTCGGGCGATGACCAGGGTGTCGATCCCGTGCTGAAATCTCGAAATCGTCTCAGCATCCCGACCGAGACTGCGAGCTTCCATTCCCAGCGTGGCCGTCACTCCGAGGCACACCACTAGTATTGCAGCGATCGCCAAACCGGCAACCGCCTCAAGTTTTGACACCAGAGAAGCAACCATTGCTGAGCATCGTCTTTCGGCCGGTATCTACTCCCATCGACACCCGATGTTTGCAACTTGACTCCTGCCGGGCCGCCCGACCTAGATATGACGCCCTGACCCTGATTCGCGGTCGCGAGACACGGCATCGGTGAGATCCACAATCCGCTCGGCCCGACGCCGCTGCCAAACCACCGCGCCTAACGTCCTCAAGAGCAGGGCGAGATCCAGCGACAGACTCCACTGATCAATATAGAGATTGTCATACTTGACTCGTTCCTCGATCGAGGTGTCGCCCCGCAACCCTTCCACTTGCGCCAAACCTGTCATTCCGACCGGCATCCGATGCCGCAGGGCGTAATCGGGGTAACGCCGTTCGAACCGCTGCACGAACGCGGGCCGCTCCGGTCGTGGCCCCACCAACGACATATCACCCACGACCACCGAATACAGCTGGGGCAACTCGTCAATATTGAGCCTTCGCAGCAAGCGGCCGATGGGCGTGATGCGCGCGTCCGCCGTCCACTGAACGTCTCCCGCCGTGGAGTCGGTCATCGTGCGGAACTTATAGATCAGGATAGGGCGACCATGCTGCCCCACCCGTTCCTGGGCGTACAACACCGGATCACTAGTCGTGACCCTCACCGCCAAGGCCGCCAGTATCATCACCGGGGCCAGCAGAACCAGAAAACTCACCGCAATCCCAAGATCGAGGGCCCGCTTGAATGCCAACGACATCGCCGGATGAGCAGAACGCTGGAGGCGAAGCAGAGGATAGGCCCGAGCGGTATCCACTGAGGCATCACCAAGCCCCATACCGAGCCGGTAGAAGCGGGGCACAACCAACACCACGATCCCCATCGACGCAGCCCAGCGGCACAACTGTAAGGCCGTCTCATCGTCGACAGTGCCCGGCCCAACCACCAGGTACTCCACTCCGTGATGGTATACCAAACCATCCAATAACTGATCCGGGGCATAGAAGGGCAGATGAAGGGGTGCCTGCCACTGCCCCCCATCGCCACGCTGACCCCCTATCGGATGGTCGGCCACAAATCCGGCCACGTCCACCCCATATTGTGGTGAGAGCGCCAACTCCACCGCTATTTCCCTGGCCAGCGGATCAGTGCCATACACGAGCACCGACGCCCGCAGATGGCCGCGAAGCCAGAGCCAACGACGGATCGACACCATGACCCAATTGGCCACCAACACCGCGCCAAACTGGACCCCCACCAGCCACGACATTGGTTCCAGTACCCCCACCGATCGAACATCAGGTGGTTGAGGGCCAGCATCACGGGTTGCAACTTCACTAACACGGCCCACCGTCTGGTTCACGACATCAAATACTGGTGCCACCATCAGATGCGCCGCCATCCCCACGGCCACCGCGATTGCCGCCGACCCCAGAAAAGACACCGACTCAGAGGCGACGCGTGCCCGAAAACCTCCCCGCGCCCACAACACCCAGCAGGCCACCAGGGCCCCAACCACGGCCGATCCAACCCCGAGCCCATCGACCATCATCGCGTAACCTCCGGCAGCCCCGGTGGTGGCCATGGTGATAACACCCCCCACCAGACACTGGGCCCAGTGATGCCCGCCACCACTGGGCAGACGCCAGCCTTCACCGCCTTCCCCCCGATCGATACCAGCCGAAGGAATGCGGCCACCGCCGCCTACGCTCGCCGAAGCGTCGAATATTTGAGCAATTTTTGAACTGTTTTCACCTAATGCCGATTGCATCCCTTTGTGGAGAAGCTTTCTCTTGGTGGGGTTGACGAGAGCCGCCAAACCGTACGTTTTTTGAGTAAATTAACCTACGCCTACGGGCAGATTAGCTCAGACCGTTTTTCGACTCGTGGATACTGGAGAAATCTGCTACACCGTGTCCATGTCGCAAATTCCTACCCTTTCCGTCTTGGGCCCATTGGCTACCATCACCCTCCAGCGACCGGAGAAGCGGAACCGTATCGAACCGGTCGATATCGCCACCATCATCGACCACTGCCGCACTATCAACACCGAATCGACCGTGCAAGCGGTAACCATTGAGGCCAGTGGGCCCGTATGGTGCAGTGGGTTTCACCTTGGAGCTTTAGCAGACGGACCAGAACCGGGAGATCACCCCTCGTATTCATTCGCCGACCTTTGTGACCAGGTCGAAGCCATACGGGTACCAACCATTGCTGTTATTGGGGGCGGCGTACACGGGGGTGGTACCGATCTAGCCCTGTCGTGTGATTTCCGGGTAGCGACCAGCTCAACAACAGCAACCATGCCAGCGGCGCGAATCGGACTCCAGTATTATGCGTCAGGTTTACGCCGCTTCACCGAACGCATCGGCATTGACGCCACGAAACGGTTCTTCTTGACGGGCGAGACCTTGGATGCCAACCAACTCCTCCACCTCGGCTTCCTTACCGAGGTGACCGACGAGGCCGAGCTAGGCCATAGGGTCAACGAATTGGTGGCCGCCATTGGCGAACTGGAGCCTGAGGCGATCCGGCAGACAAAAGCCGCCATCAACCGGCTGGCCCAGCACGCCACCACCCAAGACCTGGAAGAGATCCAGGCAGGGCACCTCGCGACCCTGCGATCACAAGCCCATCGAGACGCCCTAGCCCGAGCCACGGCCGCCCGAGGCAAGCGCCCAAAGACCCCACACAGTTAACCGCCCGACACAACACCGGCTTCGACGGTGCCACGGTGGCGTTGCCGGATAACGGTCCGCACCCCCAGCACCAACACCAGCAACCCACTGAGGCCACCCAACACCCACCCCATCCAATTGACTCGTAGCGGTGCATTCGACTCGGCTAATCCCCCATCGTCGAACGCCAGGGCCTCGACGGGCACCGAATCTCGGGAAAGGGGCAAACTGGCCGCTTCATCAGAGGTATTGCCCGACTGGTTCGCTTCGGGCGCTGCCACCGGCAAACGAGCTTGGGCAAAATCTCGGTAGTCGTAAAGGGCGCCGACATGCACCTGGTCTACCTCCGCCAGTGGCTTAGCCTCGGGGCTCCCCTCCCCCTCGACCGGGGCCTGTTCTATAACCACCGACTCAGGTGTTTGTGAGCCGGTGGCAGTAGCAGTAGCAGGAGCAGGAGTACGAGTAGGGGCTACATCAGAATCAGCGCCGCGGGTAACGGTCATGGCGGTCTTGAAGGCCGAACCGGGACCGCCTCCACTATCGGCGTCACCACCTTGCCCCAAGCGGGGCACACCCGCACCGAGGTCAGCAGCGGTCAACACAATCTCCACCCCGATCACATCGGGTCCCCGATTATTCCGGGCCACCACGTTGGCACTCCGCGAAGGACCCGGCCCCCGAACCCAGCCTTGTTCGATCCAAAACAGATTGTTTTCGATCCGGATTTCATGGGGGCCAAATGACTGCAAGGCCCGCAAACGAACACCTTGCGCATTACTATCAGTGCGAAATCCCCACATCATGTTGTCGGTTACAGAAATCCCCCCGTGTCCCACCCAAATGGCAGAATCACTTGCCTTGGATGCTCCGCTGAGGTTGTGGTTCCAAATTCGATTATTCCGAATCGTTACCTGGTCAAGTTCACTCGGTTTTGGATTCGGCGCCGCATTCACAAAGTGAGCGGATATTGCTCCACCATAGATGGGAGCAACATCGTGAATGCGGTTCCCTTCCACTAGGATGTCACGCGTCCCGGGTTTGATATCTATGGCCTCGGCAGTGGTGTGCGAAATATGGTTGTTCGCCACGGTGATATTTGCTGTTTCATCGATCCACTCCACCGAGCCGTAGCCCAGGTAGATGCCTTCGCCGTACTGCTTGTCGAGTTGCCCCGTGCGGGTAACACGATTTCGCGCCACCACCACATACTGGCTGTGGGCGGTGCGGTCGTTGTAAGGGGCGCCGATATGTACCGCGGCATGACCAATATTCTCCACCCGGTTGCCCTCAATACGTACTGGGCGCGCCGCAGTACCTCGACACCGGTGACAGCGCAGACCAAATTGGCTGTTCCGAATATTGACATTGACCACATGCACATGATCCACGGCCAGCACATCGAGGGCCCCCTTGTTGGAGGCTAAGTCGCCGGGGTCAATCCACACCCCAGGATCTGCGGTTATCACAATCGGAGCCTCTGCCGTACCGCTCTTCCCCGAAGGATGACCGCCAAAATCAACACCCCGATACTCGAGCCGCTGGTTGATAGTCCTGGTCAGACGGATCACGTCACCGGGCTCGGCGGCGCCAACTGCAGCCTCCCACTGGGAGGCGTCTGCCACCTCATACACCTGACCACCGGCTCCTGCCAGGGCGGACAGATCGCGAAAGAGCGAACCAGCCCCGCCCTCCAATGGATCATCGATCACCTGAGCCGACTCGGAAGGTTCAGACGGTTCGCCGCCTTCGTCACCCTGGCGACCATCGGGACCATCTTGCCCGTCGCGCCCCCGGTCGGGCGGAGGCCTATTTGTTTCATCCTCGCCCAAAGCGGCGTCGATGACATCAGCCACGCTACCCGCGTCGCGAACCCGATTGCCTGTCGGCTCACCAACCAGGGCCTGGCCCACGATCACCAAAACCAGTACCGCTGCTACGAGCGGCCCGACACTTGCCATTCGCTCTCGAAATGTCAATTCAGTGGTCACATTGGACCCTGTCGACGCTCGACAAGCCGATATGACATGAACGGTAAGTTACACCCATTTTATGATTGCCTCTTCCCCCACGCCGCCACCTCAATGAACAACCATCAACTCCGAAACCACTCGCCCGCCGGCCCTCCATGCATGTCCAGCCCGCAACCATAGGCCACACCTCAATGCCCTGTACCGCACTGGGAACATATGCACAGGGATTACCATCCAACAAGGAGACCAAACCCACAATCCCCTTTCACACAACCCGAAATTTCACCCTTTCCATTAAGGTAAGAACGGGCCCCGACACCCTCGACTACATCACCTGCTATACGCTGACACCATGCCCGCCGTCTGCCGAACCCCCTTTCGACGATGAACACACCTCTGCCAACCCGCCCCACCACCACACCCCACCGCGCCCGCACCCGCCCCCGCACCCGCACCCGCCCCCGCACCAACTGCCTCCCCCTTGCGGGGCTTCTCGTCGCCGTGGCGACGGTTCTCGGGGCCTGCGCTCAGAGTCCAGCGGCTCCCCACGAGTTCGCGGGCTACGAACGCGAACCCACCCCCACAGTTGGCGATGCCTCCCTGCCCGCCGTCACCCCCGATGGCGCTTCCACCCTCTTCCAGTTCAAGGCGGAGAGCGACCACCTCCTGCTGGTGTATTTCGGCTACACGAGTTGCCCCGATGTGTGCCCCACCACCCTGTTCGATGCCCGCAGTGCCATCAAGAACCTCGAAGATGACGCCGACCGGGTGACATTGGCCATGGCCACCGTCGATCCAGAGGTGGACACCCCCGAGGTACTCCACGGCTACGTCACCACATTTGTCGACGACGCCGTCGCCCTACGCACCGAAGACGACAACCAACTCCGAGCGGCGGCGAGTGCCTTTGGCGCCGAGTACGGCCGAGAAGAAGTTGACGGCGAAAGCCAGCCTTTCCATACCGGAGCGTTGTACGCAGTCTCAGACCAAGGCCAACTCCTGTTGACCTGGCCCTTCGGAGTTAAGGCACCCGAAATCCGCGCCGACCTCGAAGTCCTTCTCGACCAGATCGACGCCCAGAACACTGGGACGACCCCCTAACCAGCCCCGACCACCCAACAGCCTTTCTGCTATACTCTAATTGTCCGCATATGCGGACAATTAGTTCGGAGGTTGTCATGCACGTAGAAGTCTTTGCCGATATCACCTGCCCGTTCACCCATGTCGGCCTCAAGCGGGTCGTGGCGCAACTCGATGCTCTCGACCGCCCCACTCCTATTACGGTTCGTGCCTGGCCCCTCGAGTGGGTGAATGGCGTCCCCCTGGCCGCCGACGCCGTCGCTACCAAAGCCGCCGTCCTTACCGAGCAGCTAGAGGTGAGCGATTTCACCGGATTCGACCCCGTCCAATGGCCGGCGTCGACTGTGCCCGCCCTCAACCTGGCCGCGATGGCCTACACCATCGGCTCCACCACCGGTCTGGCCGTGAGTTTAGAACTACGGTCGGCGTTGTTTGAACACGGCCGCGATGTGGGAGACCCCGACGTGCTGGCCGATATCGCTCGCACCCATGGAATCGATGGGTACGTGTACCAGGAGGCGCCCCGGGCCGAGGTTGCCGCCGACTATGAGCTCGGACAACAGTTGGGAGTAAAGGGGTCGCCAGAGTTTCGCGCTGGCGGAGCAGCATTCTTCTGCCCCGCTCTGACCCTTGGCCATGACGACGCTGGGGAACTCCTCGCTGATTTCGACCCAATGGGCCTCCAACAATTCATTTCCCAGGTCACCGCTAACTCTTGACCAGTTCTTACCTTCCTCTGAACATCGTTTAACTTCTTCGACCGATCATGTAATCAAGCCCGATCGACTGGGCCGATACCAACCCCATACCAACCATGAAGAGGTAATCAGATGAAGAAGCTACTTATCGGAGGAACTGTTGTTGCGGCCCTATTCGGGGGCGCCGCCCTCGGCCCAACCGTAGTCTCGGCAAATGACGAGACCCCCAGCGCACCTGAGGAAGGGCAACGGCAAGGCCCCGGCGCCGCACGCCACGGGATGAAGCACAATCTGGCCGAAGATCTCGGCATTGATGCCGACGCCCTCCGACAGGGGTTCGAGGCCGGTCAGACTTTGGCCGAA
>Ga0316189_10003321_pt1 | contig 15645 bp, 20 predicted proteins | sample LowCovwburrow_MG_FD_204930 | JGI IMG/M metagenome (GOLD analysis project Ga0316189, IMG submission 204930) | Coastal sediment microbial communities from Maine, United States - Lowes Cove worm burrow | ecosystem: Environmental > Aquatic > Marine > Coastal > Sediment | place: USA: Maine... | reverse complement strand
TATTGTGTTTGGTTCCCATATTTTGTCATTTGGAGCGTACCATGAATTGACTGGAAAATCGAATGTCATTGATTCCGCCGCTATTTTATTTTTCTGCCATTCCGCGGCGTTTGACCCCTCACCAGGGAGACTGTTGTCTGCCCTAAATGTCAGGACTCGCGGTTTTGTAATCGCCGGATCTTTTGCTGATTTTATCGCTGATGGTCTGCTGCTCCGGGAACTGGATGTGATCGCGCGATAAATGCCGAACCGTTTGCGGCCATCATAATCAGCCTCATAAACCTCGGACAGGCTGGTGTCCTCCTCAATGGTCCCGACCGGCTTCCCCGTGATATTGGCCTGAGTTATAATCAATTCCCCAAATTTAGTACATGACAAAAGAAGTCCCATGCTGGCGGCTAGTTTGCGTAAATGGTTAAATATCTTGTCGGTCTGTTTTGCAGCGACCCGTGAAAATTTCTGTATCTCTCGTTTTGTGCCTGCATAAACCCATTTATAACGCTGGAAGGTGTCTAAATTATTTTGATTAAGTTGATCCGGCGGTTCCTCTGACTCGAAAAGGGCGTCATAAAAATCACGTATTATAATAGCTTTTTTAAATACTTTTTTTGTTGTGGTCAGGTCAACGCCGTTTCCGATAACAACGGGGATTCCGAACGGGCCGCAGAGTTGTTTACACCGATCGACAAGACTAATATTTCTTGCCTCGTAAGGCGCGATCATCGTTGAGTCTATAATATCGGCGGTTTGCGTAAATATACGAAGATCTTTTGTGGTTCCGTTTTTATCGCGTGATTGCCTGACTCCGTAAAGTACTCCGGTCATAACGAGATCACCGGCGATGTAAACGCCACAATCTGAAAACGAATTGTGGTGTGTGACCTCATCCAGTTTGTAATCCTTGCCAGGCTCCCACGGTATGATCGCTGTAAATGCGTCGGCTCCGGTGTCCATGGTTCGGATCAGTTTTGAGTTATCGACGATAATTTCTCGGTTATCTACTATTAAAGTCATTTCGTTTTTTTCTTTGCCGGCGATCCAGTCATTCATAGTCAATGCACCAATCTTCTTTTGGATTATCAATAATCATAAAATTATTTTTATTTAATGTACATATATCTGTAATTATATTACAGATAGCATCGTCTTCATCTTCAAAATAATCATCATTACAAGCGTAAGGCCTTCCAATTTTATAATGGTTACAATTTATACATGCTCTACACATATATAACAACCTCCCTGCCCGCTGGAAGGATTATAATATCGTTTCCGCTCAGGTGATTGGATGAAATAAATATATCATAATTTTCGCCAAAGGGCGTGATATCGGTATTACCTACGTCACCATGTTCCTGTATAACCAAATCTAAAACAGCCATTCTATTTTTCAGCGTAAATCTTTTTTCAACTTTTAGATTATAAAACTGTGAAATCAGATATTGCATGGCCAGACTAAACATTTCGACAAGGGATGTGTAGCTTTTTGACAGGGAAAAATATTGTTTTGATAATTCGTTGTCGCTGAAATTCTCCTGAACACCGTCAAGGATGGCGACTGTCGACGTAAACAGATTGGTCAGGTTATCCATTGCCGAAACGATATCGGCGCGGCTGCTGAATGTTGATACTGATATTAGTTTTACAATCGCGGCCAGCGCGGTATTGATCCCGAACTCCTGAGATAATACTGTATTATAATCTTGCTCGGTAACGCCCGTCGGTGCTAGGCCCGCGAATGAATTGATTGAGTCATTATAAAACGAGAATGAAGTTCCAAAATCTTCACTGGCCTCTACCGGTGTGGCGACCATTTCAGCGAGTGCCTCTGCTGCGGCTGTTGGGTCGGGATCGTCGATACCGAAATTGTCTATTGCATTGTTAAACGCGGCGCGAAGGGTGTTATATGATTCCTGAGCCAACGCGTCGGTTGCGGATATTTGTTTTAATATGTTATCGGCTAGATTTGCAATTTTATTTAGTGTTCCCGCGACGGATGCCAGGCTCGCGTAAGCGTCGGCGCGGATTTGCTTAAATGTGTCAATCGCGTCAAGAATAAATGAGGCTGCCGATAATAGCATTGACAGGAGTGTACTGTCAAGGCTGACTATGCGCTCTACATTTGCCGGTTCGATCCAGGACGTCTCGACGATTGTGAATGATCCATTTTCGACCGGGTTCATTTTTTCAGTATATGAAACAAGTTGCAATACTAACGCGCCTCTGACCGGGTGCGTGATCTCCCATTGACCGACTTCCTCCCGGCATGATTTGTAAAATTTTTCGGCATCTTTGTGATGGTTGTTTCCAAAACTTGGATAAGGGCCATCCTTCCCGGTAAAATACAGGGTAAGCGGCCATAGTGTCGCTTTAACTCCCATGTCCTGGACGATCTCGCCTTTGAAATTAGGCGGGGAAAATATGCCGAGCTTTTTCTCAAAACTGCGATCATTTTCACGCCATTTCGCGTAATGGAAATTATTGTTTGGGCTTATAAGCTCAACTTCGTCTCTGAGATCAAATTCCCATGACATTTAATTTGCCCCCATCGCGGCATAATTTATTGTTGCGCCGCGTCTCGGTGCGACCTCGGCCTCAGTCTCTACATTTCTATTTCTGATATTTATATTTGTAGTCTGATTCCGGCTTGCGACCTCGGCTTTATTAGGTGCCTCGGCACTGCCTATACCGGTTACTGATTTAATCATTCCCCATAATTGTTTGAACGGGGCGATCATTGCGTCAAATAATGCCAGACCGAGAGCCTTTAACCCTGCAATAATTCCTCCGGTTGTGAACGCGGCTTTTATGGCCTCCCATTGATCGTATAAGGTTTTAAAATAGCTGACAAGCATCCCGACGGGGCCGAGAAATAACGAGAATGATGCACCCCATTCGTCCCAGTATTTTATGAGTAGAATTACTGCTCCGACAATTGCAAGAATACCTAGTGCTATTAACCCGGCAGGGTTTGCGGCCATCGCCGCATTCCAGAGCCATTGTTTAATTGTCACGGCCGTTATAAATTCACGCATCATGAATAAATATTTAATCCAACCGGCGGCCATCATTATTCCCTGCCATAGTGCCACGCCTTTTAGTGCGACTTTATACGCTATAAATCCGCCAACAATATACGGCAAAACTCCGGCGAGTTTAGCAAAACCACTAACAAATAAATTTATAGAACTTTTATTTTCTTTTATCCATGCAGCCCCCGCTTTGGCTGATTCAATTGACCATAATGCAAATTGTTTTATGTGTGGTAATAGTTGACCTCCAATTTCTGCGGCTAATAGAGTAAGATTATCACTCATTGTAGATAGTACGCCAGATGTTGTTTTGGATGCAATAATCATTCCCTCAAAAAAGATACCTCCTTTACCTGTCATTTTTTCAAATACTTTTACCATTTCAGAGGTTGGAACTTTTCCGGTTGAAATTTGCTTGAAAAATTTTGACATTTGGTTTTCACCAAATCCCATTGATTTTGCCATTTCGGTGAAAATAGGGACTCCGGCCTCGGCTACCATATTTAACGATTCCATGTCAACTTTGCCTTTTAGCATTGCCTTTGTGAATCCACGTGTAATTGATTTCATTTTTTCAGCGTTTCCACCTGCCGTGTCGCCTAACATGCGTATTGTTGCGATAGTATTATTTATATCCCCTTTCATAACTGGCAATAATTGTTTTGCTGAGTTTGCTAGTGTGTCAAATTGGAACGGAGTTGATGCCGCTGTTATGTTTAATTTATTTACAAGTTTTTCGGCTTTTTCTGCACCACCGATAAGAGGGGTAAACGCCGCCCTCGCATCCTCGATCATGCGGGCAGAATCAACAACTTTTTTAAATCCTGCGACAACCGCGCCAACTCCAAGCAACGGCATTGCTGATTTTATTACAGCCCCCATTCTTCCTGCGGCTACACTGGCACGACCAAAAGCACCGGTTGCCCGGCGTCCGAATCGTTCTGACGCCCCACCCATTTTATTAAATGCGGGACTCATCTTGTCGGTTGCTCTAAATGCTGTCACTACTGCAAAATCTGGCATTATTTATTATCCTTTGTTTGCATTATTCATTGCCTCTATTTCTGCGGCTGCCATTTTCTCGTGCCATTCGTTCCAATATTCAAGTTCAAAATATGACAATTTATAAATCTCACTAATCGGTTGACCTCTATAAAATATGTTCCCCATCATTTGAGAAACGCGGGGAACTATAACGCCAAAAAAATTGCACCCAAAACCTCAACTATAGGAAGGTCAACCGGGTCAAGTTTGTCAATCGCGCCCTCTCCCATCTCGCAGGCTGATCCCATAAGGGCATAAATCCTGCCGTACAAATCAGTCATTGATTTCTCACCCATTGCCTTTTTTGCAATCGCTCCGGGGATCTTAAATTCAATGGAGTTTGTGCCGTCAATCAAATTTAATTTAATACGGTAATCATTTTCAGTGCTGATAAATTCGAGATCGCCGCGACGGATTGAATCGATCAGACGCGGTATTGATTTCTTGACCATCGATTTAGTTTCTTTATCGTCGATGTTATCTACATTTATTCTGAGCCTTGCAAAAAATTTATTTAAAACATCTTTTGCATTTTCTTTGCTGAGTTTGTAATCTTCGTTGTTTTCAAAAATTGACATATATCCTCCATTTAAATATTTAACATATTTCGCGGCGGCGGCTTCTCAATATAATTTGTCCAGTTCGTTATTTTTACAATCCCTTTTTTTTCGAGTTCAAGCGCGATTGAATATTTCATCCGCTTAATCTCGTTTTGTGCGATCCGCTCCTCGTGTTTCCCGTTGCGGTTCGGGATTAGTCCGAGGCAGGGGACTTTTTCGTCAGGCTTAAACGATTTGGATAGGTCAATCGCCACGCCTCCGCGATCAAGTTTGCGCCCGTGGCCCTTTCCTTCCTGGGCTTTGCATATTAGCAAATTATCGATCCAGTTTATCGGGAGTACCTGAGTTAATTTTTTACTGTAATTATGATCACCGCCTTTATGGCCCCACCATTTTGATTTTAGTTTGTGGTCGGTGTGAACAAAAAAACATTCTGTTTGATAAGATTTTTGATCTCCCCAATTTCTAGGCCAGATCGTTCCGTCCCATCGCTCAACTTTTCCGACATTTACACATCCCGGTTTGCTGGAATTGACTAAACGCTCAATCACATCCGGCGCCGCGTATTCGTCGTCGTCATCGATAAAATGAAACCAGCCCGGCCCGTCGGGTATGGACTTTAGTAATCTATTGTTATATAAATTATATGCACCATTTCCGTACTGCGGACCGTATGCGGTTCCACGTAAGATGATATCCCCGGTTACATACTCATCGCGCGGGTCGTCAGAATGAACGATGGTGACAATATTTTTATAGGTTTGATTTTTGATTGTCTCCATCATGTGCTCGAAAAATGACGGCCTGTTTGATGTGCGTATGAGTATGTAAACCGGATCTATCATATTTTATACTATACCGGGAACGCTGTCCAGCCGTCCGCGGTTGTCGGTATAATTTTAATCTTACATTTGTTATCCTGAGCCGACCACGGTTCAGCGGAAACTTGGCCTTTGGATTTGTAAATCGACCCATCGGCGAGGGTGACAGACAATGTAATATCCGATAGCCCGTTGATTTTACTCATCAGGCTTTCATATTTTTTACTATTGCATCCTATCTCACCCTCTACAATCTGAGTATTTTTTTTGGTCTTTACAATCGGCTCGCCGCTGGTTTCGATCTGCTCTTTTGTGAATGCTGTCCGATCAATAGTAAATTCGGCATCGGATATCAAATCAAAACTTTCACCGTCAAGCAATAATTTTGAAGGGGTTCCGGCTACGCTCATTATAATCCTCCTGCTAATATCGCGATTGATGTATCAAAAACGATATTGTTATTGTATATCCCGCCCTCACCGGACAGAATAATTTTCGATTGCACGTCAAAACCGGTCAGGCCGGATCGGAGTGTAACCGTTGTATTTTCTTTTGTAAACGCGGCCTGATAAATCCAGGCGTTGCCCTCAAATGCGTCGGCAAGTGCAAGCTCATCATCAAGCACCGAGTCCGTATCACGCGCTTTTATTGAGTCGGTCGGGTTCGTCACCTTCGTCACATCCGCGACTATGGCAATCCCCTTCCATTTTATACGCTCATAATTTGCACGTTTGCTGGCAAGTATATTTTGCAGGATGCTTATATTTCGCATCGCTCTGAATCCGTTTGAAGATGGGGCCACGTCGGTCGGTCGGTAAAACGTGATAATGTTCTGACCGTAAACAATACCGGCTTTAACAAGTGAGGTACTGACCCCACCGCGGACTGCCTGCTCGCGGTTGACTCGCTCATTTGTCCAGCGGTTTACGGTGTCACCCGGCCAGACTCCGTCAAGCGGTTTGTCGATGTAGCCCTCTTCGGCTCGCTTGCAATTCGTGACTGCCATGATCCCGGTCATCTGTGCCGCGATTTCCTGCGGGTGATTTTGGCTACCGGGAACGCATACCTTGCCGTTTGTCCTGTCGTTCCGACGGTTCGCGGCGAAGGCCAGGGCTGCGGTTAGCCCTGCGGTCTCGGGTGTGACATCTCCAATAAGCGATCGGAATGGCCGACCAACTTCTTTTTTCCAATTACCTATCCACGGGTCGGTCGTGCTGCCGAGACCGTTGTAAATCGATATCGCGTCAAGTGTCGCGGTGTCGGCTCCGTAACCGTGGATCAAGTTTGTAAAAAAGTTTTCGTTCGATCCGTCACCGGTTCCGATGCTGTCAAGTGCTGGCTGAATGTCTGGGACACCTGCGCCGCCTGCCATGTCTGTTACGGTTGCAACTACTCCGACAGGTAACTCCTCACCTGCGCCGAGGTTAAATGCTATACTGATGTCATTCCCCCAATCGCCGCCGCTTTTGCTGGTTAGCGTTACCACGCCCGCGAGATTAACCGCTGTGACCGGCATGTCATCGTCAGCGTTAATCGCTGCCGCAAATGCAATCCCGATTTCATTAAATGTCTCATCAACGGTTGTAACAATCGCGACTCGATCACCTGCAATATATCCGGCTATGACTCCGGCCTGTACGTTTACCGATGTTGAAAAGTCAACCTCTCCGGTTGCTGTGGCTGGGGGCGATCCGTCCTCAAGCTGCGGTATGATCCATGTCTCTACTCCGCCGGGTTTGAATGCCGCGCGTGCGAGACGGTGCAACATAAACCCGTAACCAGTTTTACCGCCTGCATCCTCTGGACTGTAAATTCTGATCGGCTCATTCGGGGTGATCAATGCAAATGTCGCCTCGTCGAATGTTCCGATTATAATATTTTTTTGTGCGATTACCTCCGCGCCGACTGCTAATTGTTGATTTTCGACGCCAACGCCGTTAATCGCGGCTAAATCACTAGGATTTATATCCATGTTTATTCCTCCGTGTTATCATTTTCGATCAACGCGCCTACGCCGTCAGTGTCATCGACCTCCGCGCTTGAATCAATTTTAACCGTTGCCGGTTCGTTGCCGATGTCTCCGAGGACTGTCTCCTCGACGCGGCAAGTATATCTAAAATTTGCGGTTTTCATAACGAGATCCCCGCGTTCAAAATTTGCGTCCTTTTTAATCGACTCTAGCCATCGCGACGCTATAACACCAACGCCGAGACCGAGATCCTCATTCCGTGCATCTTCAAGAATTTCAAAAACCGCTGCGATCAGTTCGTCGATTAAATCATCCGCGACCTCTGCCGCCTCACGTACTGCAAGGAGTGCCGCCGCTTTTTGCTGTGGCGTTGATGTCGATGAATCCAAAACAGATAGATCCGCCTCTGCGGGTGCGCTGGCACTCATATCAACATTGATAGTTATATCATGCAGTTTATGCCCTCGCATCGCTCCACGCGATTTGTTAAAAACTCCCTCGCTATAATAGACCTGGACTGTTTTGTTATCTCCGAGAAATTCATCGGCTGATTTCGTTTGCCTCTGAAATCCGATGACTTGAAAACGTCCCTCTGCCTGTTCGCCGAGTAAGTCGCGCATAGCGTTTTTTACCGTTCGATAGATCATGAGACTGGCTCCTCCGCCTGTTCTATTCGCTGCGGATAAATTCTGATAAATCCGATGTCCGTACCGTGTTCTGGTGATTTTGTCGGTGTGAATACCCATGACCGCATCGGAGCGCCCGCACGTGGTGAGGTTGGAAATTTAATATACCATTTTTCCCCGGCTTCTGGCACTCTGATCAGGCTGGATATTCTAAGGGTTACTACGGGCTGATTTACGATTATCATCTCACCCGTGGCTGGATTTTCCTGACGCGAGAAATAAAGGCACTGACCCCGGAGCTTTTCATCTGGATTATTTAGGCTGAGTTTTTGAGTCAATCCATCGGGATTGGTCAACTCAACGTTCATTCCCCATTCACCCTCGAGGGACTCATGCAAATCGGCTTCTATTTGCGCACGCAGGTTTTCCATTTATCTGTTAAACCTCTTTTTTTTAGGTTTAGTTTTTTCGTGCGCTTCGGCAAGTTTTGCAACTTGCGTTTGTGTCAGCATTTCCACCGGCTCCAACATAACAAATGGAGGCAACACTTCGCCTGATAGAAATTTTCTGCCTCCGATGTAAATCTTTTTTCCGTCAGGTACTCTACTCATCGATTACCTCCGGTGCCTTCGGGCCGGACTTTTTCTGTCTCGGTTTCCGTTTTGGTTTTGCATCCGGCTCAATGATTTCGATGTCCTCGGCCTCGTCGTTTTCTGTCACGGTTTCGATTTTATTGGGCTGTAGAATTTTGCCCATAAGTTCGGGATCAAAATCCCGAACTATATTTTTATTGTTAAAAATCGGAGCCGATAGCATCAATTCTTTTTTTGCTTTCATTTCCGACCTCCTTAACTCTCAACCGTCAGACAACTGTAATAGGTGAAAAATGAATCAGTCGCAGTCGTCGCAAATATCGGCGCTGATTGAGTTCTGATCGTCACTTTTTTCAAATCGTTTGCCGCGTATGCGTCGCAGTGAAACATTTGAGGCGTGACAACCGCGCTCGGGTTTTTGATCAATGCCGGTATCATGGGGACATCCATGTTCATTCCGAACCAATACTGATAAAGCTGTTTTGTAATTGGATCGGCAGGAAGTACCTCACCGGGGCCAAAATAACGATCACATCTGGCGGCACTGTACGCAAAAAGGAAACCTGCAAGCGGCATCAAGTTTTGTACTGTTCCGGTGTCATCTGTTACGATCCCATCGTAGGCAAACATGTGAAATGTTCGACCACGCGGAGTCATAAAATAGGCGATCGGTGTCAGTCCAGCTTCGACAAACCTATTAAATTTGGCTGGCATAACAAAATTATCTTGTCCGGCCCGGACCATGTGGAAACCGCGATTGTCTGCGAATGCCTGGATTGTTGCATCATTTAAAATTACCGAGCAAACATCCGATCCGGCTATTGCCATATCAGGGCGTACATGTCCGATCTGACGGAGCGCGTCAAATGCGGCGTCCCAATCTCCGAGTATGTCTGCGCCTGCAGCATCCCATGGAATTGTCGGGGTTACTACAAGGCTGGCATTTCTGCGGAAATCATACCAATTATCGGTGTTAAGACTCGCTGCGTCGCCGAATATTGCAGGGTGAGCGCCGCCGAGAACTGACAGGCCGCAAAGCACTTCAAACAACCTGACATAACGCCTGATGTGTTCGGCGTGAAATTTTTGAGCGGTCATTCTCATTCTGTCCTGTCGGCTGCGTCTCTCGTAAGGATTTTCGCCGGGTGCCCGCTTTGACAACTGGCTTGCGGTGATGTCGGATGATTCCTCACAGAGTGGGTAAACTCTGGAGAACGATGAGAAATTTATGTCAGAAACATTTTTCTGCATATTAAGAAATCTGCTGTTTGTTCCACGGTGAATCATTTTTGCGTATTTTTCACCGCTGACACGCATGATATCTATGTCGACTACTTCGCTGTCCGGGCTGTAAAGTGTTTTCGATCCGCCGCTTGCGGGCTGGCCAAAAAACTGCTGCCAGACAGTGTCGACCTTTATTATTTCGCGTTCATCATAGAGATCATCCATGAAACGGCTATACATATCAACTGTATTAGGTGATAACATTTTTTATCCCCTCCTTAATTTTCATGATCCGTCGTTTGGACGGTCGCTTCTAATCTAATATTCACGGACTCTTCGAGCGCGCGTCTTGCTGTTCTGGCCTCAACTGTTGCCGGTGCGACAACCGTGTCGGCTGCAAGTGTGTCATCATCCCAGACGACAACCTCCTCATTTACTCTGGCGTTTCCGACAAGGATCGGAACATCGACGATATCCTCCGCGGCCAAATCTGCGGCTAGTATGTCATCGCCGAGATAGATCCCGCGCGGGACAGCCGATCCGTCGTCTCCGATAACGGTGTTGAACGGCGTCCATAGTTCGGACGCTGCAATCTGAGACATGACCGTCCCATAAAGCAGATCGGTTGTCCTTTCCTCGTCCTGAATTATGTCATGGTTTTCAACATCCGACTCATCGGACAGAATGATCGGTGTATTTGACAAATCTCCTCTTGATTGTACTCCCATCTAATTTACCTCCATGCCTTTTGCAATTTTGGATTGTTTAATGATCTCATTGTAATCAAGTTCGTTGTTGATCTGACCGTCCTCAGAAAGTGCGGCGGTTTGCTGTGCTGTCGCGTCTGCGGTATCTTCTGACTCTGTGGCGGCGGCTTCGCTGTTTTCGCTTTCGTTCATCGCGTCAAATGTTGCGACGGCGGCGCGAATTGAAGAAACCTCGTATTTTCCCTCGATCACATCGGCGGCGAGTGATTTAATTGCGGCAGGATAAACGCTGTCGGGTTTTATGTACGGCAAAACTCCGGCGATCCTATCCTGTACTGATTTTGCCCCCTCGTCAAATTTAGAATTGAGCATTTTGTTATGCTCTATTTGCGCGGCGGGGTCGGATGCTAAAAATTCTGTTAATGTCATAGCATTAACCTCCTCTATAATTTTACCCGCGATTTGTGCGGGGGTGATTCCTGTTTGTGGTTCTGGTATTTCTGCGACCGGTTCCGGTTTAATTTCCGGTTTTATCATCGCGGCGATCTCGGTCATTACATCCGGGGTCATGGGTCCGGATCGTTTCCGAGCAGTTTTTACGGCAATTTGTGCAACTGCTATCGCCCCCTGACGGGCGGCCTTGTCTTTGGGATTATCTGTTTTTTGGATTTTATCGGCAAATCCGGCGTTTATAATTTCCTGACCAAAATACCATGTCTCGGCATCCATAAGGGCCCGGACTTCGGAAATTGATTTTTTCATTTTTTGGGCATACGCGGCTGCGAGAATATTTGCAAGGCCATCGAGAACATTAAACATTGCTTCAACTTCGCGGTAATCTCCAATCACGCCGCCCCATGGATTGTGAATCATAAACGGGATATTGTCCTCGATAGTTACATCATTCCATGCTGGATTTACGGTAAGGTATGATCCCATACTGGCGTCCATCCCTTTGACATAAAGCAACATCTGAGCATCGGGATGATCGCGCCTGTAATCGCGGAAATAGTTATATATACGAATACCTGAGCTGGCGCCGCCGCCGGGAGTGTCGAGATAAACCTCGATATCATCACCTTTGGCAGAGTCCAAAAATTGTCTGACTTGTTCAGTCGTTATTTCCCATCCTATTTCGCCGCTTAAAATTATTTTTATCATATTTTCTCCAATAAAAAAGACCGCACCCGGATATAATTCCAAGTACGGTCTTTTTCTGATCTCAAATTTTGAGTATAAAAGGAACCGTTGTTTAATTTATTTTTTTTCTGTCTACTTCATAAATTCCGGTGATCCCTCCCTGGTTAAAATTTATTTCAATTCTGCCTGTGAATTTATCGGCAATAAATTTCTTAATTATATCTATAAATTTTTCCATGCTTTTATACAAATATAATGAGACATAACGATAATGTCAACAAAAATTTAACGCTGATTCAGCCATAACCTACATTCATTCTCGCTCATGCCCGCAGGTTTATAATCCCTACAAAATTTAGCACGATCAATAAATCTCTTTTCTTTTAATGCATCCCGGCAAGCCTCGATCAGTGGCGCGCAAACGGCTTTGTCTTTGTCGGTATTGATTCGATACATACAATCAAGGGCGATATAACATTCATCAAGTTTATAATTCTTCGCCTTCGGTGCGGTCTGGCAGGACGAAATCGAAAAAATTAGTAGACCTATAACAACGGTCGACAGGATGGAGCAAATAGCGATTTTAGTTTTGTTTGTCATGATTTTCTCCGTTTTTGCGTAAATTATAGAGGCCAACCCAACCCAATACAAAACCTAGTACAATTCCGATCAGTGCGTCTGATATGTCTGGTCTGCCGATCAATTTTAATATCATCATTGTTGCAGCGAGGGCACAAAAAACTGTTGCCCAGAAATAAACCGGAGCGGGGCGACCGCGACTGTAAAAAAATGATTTAATGAATTTCATATTTTCACCATCTCCGGAAAGGTCCAATATCATAATGAATTCCCCACGGATATTTTCCGAGACCGCCTGATAATATTCCGTCTGGTTTATGGCACTCCTCGGCTGAATCGTGCAGGTCATGGATTGATATTCCTATCGCGCGACAATCAACGGCATCGGCCCTCATGTGATAGGAGCCATTGACCGCACCTTTGTGGATTATATTTTCGCTCTCACATACCGGACATTCGCAAGTATATTTTCCTCTGACTACGTTCCCGCATTTATAACAAAGTTCAATCGCGATGGCCTCATTATGTGTCGGGCAGCGGTAAACGCAATGGATATTAAGCGGGACGTCTTTTTTATATTTATCGCAAAGATACTGTCTAAAATTCTCCGACATTGTAACTAATTTCTGTTTGATTATATATTGATGGCAACAACTGCAGTCCCATTCGGCGCGGGTGAAATGTTCAGATATTTTTATAGTGGTTTGTGTCATAAGTCCTCCTTTTCTCAAATGTAACAATTTTCATAAAAATAGTCAATAAAAATTTGATTTTTATGTCCGTATATACTATATATTATATAAGGAGAAAACTATGAAAACAAGAATAATAGCTATAACAATCACGGTGATCGCGTTGATCGTATTATATTTGACATATGAGACAACGCCGGGAAATAAAAAAATGAATTGTGATTGCAAATGTGTTGAAGCAAAATAAATTATTTATTTTTTTTAAATAGAAATTCATCTATTCTTCGATGTATGATGATGTGATCTTCTCTATTTTTTTCGGCACATCTATCATCGTTTTTGACATGTCGCCGGAATATAAAACCAATAAGACCCCCGCAAACAATAATAAGAGTCCCGCAAATGCCAACAATCCACCCGGCAATCTGTATATAATATTTTTCCATTTCATTTCATTCTCCAGATCCAGTCGTCAAAGTTTTAACTTCGCAAAATTTTTCGATTCTTCATTTGGAACGGCTCTTATGTATGATTTTGTTTTTCCATCGTAACTAAAATCAAATTTCCATTTCGCTCCGTCCATATTTACGGTCTCAATTAGAGACACATCCCAATATCCTTTCTCGTCCGATACGAGATCGATTTGTGGCACATCAAAAAGTATTAAATCGGTTTTATATAAAACTTCTTTCTGAGAAAGATTGATTGCTATTTCCACTCCATCTTTCGGGTTGCCCTCATCATCGTAGCAAAATCCATATACCACACATTGATCGGGCGGAGTGGCGTCACCTGCGTAAAAATCAACGCCGACGGTAACAAAATTTGCTACGGGTGTTGTCGATCCATCGGCAGAATGCAAAAACATTTTTATTATGGTTTCAACTCCGATTCCAGAGGGGTTGAAAGTGGACTTGTTTGTCTCTATCTCGGCGGCGGTATTTGCCTGAGCGTATGTACCATCTGAAGCCAGCCAAGCCGCGCCGTCCCAATAATAATATACGCCATCTTTTGATATTGAATATTTGAACTCATCAAGTCCCGGTTTTGTTGCAGATTCCGTGAAAAGTTCCAATCCTTGATTGTCGGCAACTGGGTTTGAAAATATTATAGTAGGATTAGTGATTGAATATACTGTTGGAACTATATAACCGGGCGTGTAATTTGATGTGTGTTGAACTGTTGAAAATATCATCAAATCATCAATTTTGAAATCGGATATGGCAGTACCATTATAGTTACATCCAATTCTCAATAAACCAATATTGGGATCTCTTACTCCCGTTGTTGTATATGTAGCCCCGGACTGAACACCGTTGATAAACAATCTTATTGCACCAACAGTCAAATCCCAGTTTATCTCTAATTCATATTCTGTACCTGCCACGGGAGAAAAACTTGTCCATAATGTTTCAACTAAAAGCACCCCGGCAGAATTATAAACATGCAGACATAACGCAGATGCTGAGTTTCTGTGTCTCAACGCAATTTGATTTTTTATGTCATTGTGCGCTTTGCTGATTGAGAATATCCATCTGTCGGACGCGGGAGCACCTGAATAATTCGGGGTATATTTTAACCGGACGCATCCAGTCTGCTGACTATTGGCATTTCCAAGACATGCATAATTGACATATCTTTTATCAGCATGAGCAAGATCGAGCTTCCCGCCGCTAACTGCCGCGCCGCCGAATGCAGTACCAGCGAGCACACCGCCGCCCCAGTTGCCATTTATATTATTGGTATATGCCGCTCCAAACGTAGCATTCGCTGGGATTTGACTTTTCAATCTCGGCTTCTGCAACGCCGTAAAATCAATCAACGCCGGATCAAAATCATATTTTGATGGGTCTTCAAATAAATAATTTTTTAATATCATTATTTATCGTCTCTATTATCATTACTATTATTTTCATCATCCGGGACGCCGGTCTGGATCGGTGCTATCGGCCAGGGCGGAGTCGGTAATTCCGCGTATTGTCTTGTATTTTTTGCGCGGTTTGCTTTTCCTGAACTGCCGTTAAAGTTTTCGGCTACATCATCGAGGGTCTGTGCTCCCATCTCAACGTATTTTTGATCGGCCTGCGCTGATTTCATCGGGTCGATATTCGGCATCGGACTCCCGGACCATTCGCAATTTAGCCATGCCGCTCGAAGTCGAGGATCTGAGAATCCAGGTGCCTGTATTCGACCGGCAGCGATTTCCTCGGCAATTACCATTTCACGGACTGGATTTAGAAAGTCTGAGGCCATTTCGGAGCGTTGTACTACTGCGTTTCGATATACTAAAATTAGGGTTGCACGGCTGGCACTGTAATTTTGGTTAAATACTTTTCGCACAACTTCGATCGATGTTCCCATGCTGGCTGCAATATAAGAAAATATTGAGTTACAAAACATATCAAATGTAGGGCCGGGGCTGGTGTCTGCGAGATTTTTCCATTTATCGCCACGCCTGAGATTTCCGACAAGGGTGCTGCCGGGCTGTCTGATTGTCGCCTCGGGCTGGCTGTCCCAGTTGATATATGGATCGTCTGCCTCTCCGGTTCCGGTGTCGGCGGTTGCATCGGGTGAGATACCGTATTCAGCGCGGGGGCCTGCTACTTTTCCCTCAAGCGGTTGTGATGCATCCTGTTCCTCGTTTTCGATAACTCCGAC
>Ga0316189_10003320_pt1 | contig 15646 bp, 17 predicted proteins | sample LowCovwburrow_MG_FD_204930 | JGI IMG/M metagenome (GOLD analysis project Ga0316189, IMG submission 204930) | Coastal sediment microbial communities from Maine, United States - Lowes Cove worm burrow | ecosystem: Environmental > Aquatic > Marine > Coastal > Sediment | place: USA: Maine... | reverse complement strand
TGTGCTTTAGCAGCCATGGTATCAACCTTTCGGGTTCGGTGCGGGGGACACCCGCTGTTATCTCGTGACACCAATATGCATGCTGCAGTGCAGCATTTCAAGTATTTTTCTGCACTGCAGCATAATTATTTCTGCAAATGCGAATTTCCTTGAGATTGCAACTATTTATTTACCACGTATGTCCCCGGAGCAGCCGCCAAAACAGGGTGCTTGTCGTCTCCGGGCTCTCTCGCTGTGACTTTTTTGCCCGACTTTTTGGACAACCAAGCGTCCCAGCGCGGCCACCAAGACCCTTCGTGCTTGTCTGCTGCCTCCAACCAATCATCCGCCGTAAGCCCAAGTTCAGGGTTGGTATAGTGTCCGTACTTGTTCTTGGTGGGCGGATTGATGATCCCAGCAATGTGCCCGCTTTCCGACAGGATGAACGTCTTATCCTTCGATCCCATCTGCGCCACACCTGCATAGCTGCTTTTCCAGGCGGCGATATGATCTGTTTCGCAGGCGATTGCGCAAACTGGAACGGTGACGTCTTTCAACTGGACCGTCTCACCGGAAATTTCAAAACCTTGGGTGGCAAAATTGTCGTTTTGGCAAAGGCCGCGCAGATACTCTACCGACATCTTGGCGGGCAAGTTCGTCCCATCACCGTTCCAATAAAGCAGGTCGAACGCAGGCGGCGCCTTGCCCATCATATAGCTCTTGATCGCCGGGCCATAGATCAGGTCATTGGAACGCAGGTAAGAGAACGTGCGCGACATAAAGAAGGAATCCAGCACACCGTTTTCCTCCACTTCGGCCTCGATCCCGTCGATGAAATCATCATCAAGGAACACACCAACCTCGCCCCGGTCCGAGAAATCAGTCAGCGTGGTAAAGAGGGTGGCACTATTCACAGACGTATCTTTGCGCTTCTTCATCAACGCCAAGGTCAACGATAGCGTCGTGCCCGCAATGCAGTACCCAACAGCATTCACCTTTTTCACGCCGCAAAGTTCTTTGACCTCTTTGAACGCGGTCAGATAGCCATCTTTGACATAGTCGGACATCGACGTGTCCCGATAACCCGCATCAGGGTTCACCCAAGACACAACAAACACGGTATAGCCCTGATCCACTGCCCATTTAATCAGGCTGTTTTGGGGTTTGAGGTCGAGGATATAGAATTTGTTGATCCAAGGCGGAAAGATGATCAGCGGTGTCTCGTACACCTTTTCTGTGGTTGGTGCATATTGGATCAACTCAAACATGTGATTGCGGAACACAACGGAACCAGGGGTCGTGGCGAGGTTCTCGCCCAATCTGAACGCTTTCTTGTCGGCCAAGGTCACGACAAGGTCGCCATCGTTGGCCTCCAAGTCCGCAATCATGTTTTCCAGACCCGCAACAAGGCTTTCGCCGTCAGTCTCAGCTGCCAGCGCCAAAGCTTCGGGATTGGTCGGCAAGAAGTTTGTCGGACTGATCATATCGACCATCTGCTGGCTGAAATAGCGCAGACGCTTCTTTTCTTCAGAATCAAGCGTATCGATATCTTCGACCGCCTTCTGCACCGCAGAAGCATTCATCAGGTATTGCTGTTTGATAAAGTTGAAGTAAGGGTTGGTGTCCCACATCTCATGCGCAAAACGGCGATCTTTGGGCGTTTCATCCGTCGGCGGCTCTAGCTTGCCTTGCGCCAGTAGATGCTGCGCCTCGACATAATGTTTGACCGATTTGCCCCAAAACTCCAGCTGATGTTCGATCAACTTGGCTGGATTATGCATCATTTCAGTCATATAGGCGGTGGCCGCCTTGACATAGAGCTCTTGGCTCGGGCCTTGCAGTGATGGTGAAACGTTCCGCCCCTGCCCCATGACTTTCAACAAACGTTGGGTGAGCTCTTCAACCCGCGCAAGGTTCGCCTCGAGTTTTGCGACATTCTGGCCGACTGCGTCTTGCGATTCCAAATCGTTTGTTGTCATTTTAACTTCCTTATGCGTATGCTGCAGGTGCAGCATGATCTGCGCCACCCATCGGAGACCCAGTAGATGAAGTATATGATGACCTACGACCTGATGGAAAGCATGCGCAACACCAATCAGTGGTTGGGGGCGACGGCAAACGCCTTTGCATCCTACCCGATGATGTCTTGGGGCGCGAATCCTGGCATGGATTGGCTTAAGGCGTGGGGCGAAGTCACAGAGCGCACTTTCTCTCGCATGATCATGAAGCCTGATTGGAATATCCCACCTGTTTCAGGCGAAAAGGGCAAAGATTATCCCGTCGTCGTAGAAACCGTGGTTGAAAAGCCTTTTGGGGATTTGATCCACTTTACAATGCCGGGTCGCAAACCCAGCAAGCGCCGTGTCATGCTTGTGGCCCCGATGTCGGGTCACTATGCCACACTGCTGCGCAAAACCGTTATCAGCCTACTGCCCGACGCAGACGTCTATATCACCGATTGGCACAACGCGCGTGACATCCCGGTTAGCGCCGGCAAGTTCGATATTGAGGATTACACTCTTTATTTGATGGATTTCATGCGCGCCCTTGGGGCCGACATTCACGTGATAGCCGTATGTCAGCCAGTTCCATTAGCACTTGCTGCGACCGCGTATCTGGCCGAGCTTGATCCAGAGGCGCAGCCGCGTTCCCTGACATTGATCGGCGGCCCTGTTGACCCTGAAGCAAACCATACAGAAGTTACGGACTTTGGTCGCTCTGTAACGATGGGTCAGTTGGAAGAAACCATGATCCAGCGGGTCGGTTTCAAATCCGCTGGCGTGGGTCGGTTGGTTTACCCCGGCCTTTTGCAGTTGGCGTCTTTCATCTCCATGAATGCTGAAACGCACCAAAACGCCTTCCGTGACGAGATCATCCGCGTCGCAAAGGGTGAAGCGTCCGAGCACGACCGTCACAATGACTTCTATGACGAGTATCTCGCAGTCATGGACATGACGGCCGAGTTCTACCTTTCCACGGTCGAACGCATCTTTAAGGGCCGCGAGATTGCCAAGAACGAATTCATCGTTGCCGGACATAAGGTCGACATGAGCAAAGTTACCACTGTCGCTGTTAAGATCGTCGAAGGCGAAGATGATGATATCTCGGCGCCGGGCCAATGCCTTGCCGCATTGGGCCTGCTGACAGGTCTACCTGACGACAAGAAAGCCGCTCACCTCGAACCAGGTGCGGGCCATTACGGTATTTTTGCAGGTCGCAGCTGGCGCAACAACATCCGCCCATTGGTACTCGACTTCATCGACGCCAACGCGGACGCACCAAAAGGGCAAACTGCCAAGGTCGTCGCGATCAAGTAATTGCGGATGCGTTAGGGACGCAGCATCAATGGCTGCTTCATCCAGCGTTGCAGCGCGTCTGTTGTGGCTTCAGGCGCCTCCATCGTTGGCAGGTATCCCGCGCCTTCAATAATCTCTAACTGCGCGTATGGGATGAGTTCGGCCAGGAATTCGTGCCGTTTCAATTGATATTGCCCATCATGGCGGCCGCAAATTACAGCAGTTGGCTGCTGTATCTGGCGCAGCAGCCCCTGCTGATCCTTACGGCGCTGTATGGCGCGGGCCTGTTTCACATAAACCTCGGGGCCCAAATCGCGCCCCATTTCTGTCAATTGGCGCACCAAGTCGACTTTGTCAGATGAGGGCGCCATCCATGTCGAATTGATCTCATGCTGCAACACATCATTCCACCGCCCCGAACGCGCGGCAATGATATGCGGCTCGCGTGCGGCTGCCGCCTCTGGCGTGTCGGCCTGAGGACTGGTGCTGAGCAACGCAATACGGATGATCCGCTCTGGCGCGCGACGCAACATTTCCATCGCGACCATGCCACCGAAACCCATGCCGCACAGGGCGAATTTTGACGGCGTCCAAGACAATATCTGGCTGGCGATCTCCTCGATGCGTTCGCCACATGTCGGCGGGGCCACCATAACAGCGCGGAACTGCGACATCACCTGCAGCTGATGCGCAAAGACACGCGCGTCAGATAACAGTGGTGGAATCATCACCAATGTTTCATTTGGCATTTTGAAATAGCCCTAACAAACTGCCCAACCTCTTTGGGTTTTTTCCAGTTTGGCTGGGAATTGGCTATGCCGCAAGGGCTTCAGTTTGACGGGATGCCTTGTAGCCAAGCAATGATCCGCTGCGCCAGTGGCATAGTTTGGCCGGGAGAAAAGATATCACCTGCCATCACATGCCCCATTTCATCGTCTTGAGGAGTTTGGTCAAGTGTAACCGTCTGGGTCTGCGCGCCCCAGCGCTCAATTATCTTGCGTATTTCTTTGGGGTGAACAACTTGATCGTCTTCATTAAAACAAAATAGCGCTGGCACCTGGATCGTCGATAGGTCTGCGTCACGCACCGCACGTACAGCATCCGCCATAGTATGCACTGCAGCCGTTGGGTATTCGATTGTCCAATGCGCGGCATGCGCCTTGCTGATGGGGGCAAACGACCGTGATGATCCGGCGACGTATTTTGACCAGTGCCGCGATGCGGGCATATCGAGCAAGCTTTGCACAATGCGGTGCCGCAGCCCGAAGTTGGGCGAGACATGGATCATGGCTTTTACCTGCACACCCTCTGCAAAGGCCAAAGTGGCCAAGGTGCAACCTGTCGAACACCCTATGATGATCACCTCATCACCCAATGTTTCCGCAATCGCGATCGCCTCGGCAACATCGCGACGCCATTCGGCAAAAGTTGCAGCCCCCATCGCATCACCGTCCTGCCCATGTCCGGCAAGTCGGGTAAAGTGGAGGTTCGCGCCAAAGGCTTCGGCTACCAGATCGGGCAAGGGTCTAATCTCTTCGCCAGTCGCGGAAAAGCCATGGATATAAAGCAGCGACACCGCTGTCTTGGTTGCAGGGGTTCCCGCCCAGACAATCCGCTTCTCGCACCCTGGTCGCAAGTTTGGCACCTGCGCCTCTGCTGCGGCAAGGGCAGCTTCTATGTTCGCCAAATCACGCAAGAGCACGGCGCGCCATAGGGCGATAGATCATAGCCAAACCGATAGTCGCGACAACCAGAATGCCTGCGGGGATAATGGTGATGGACAACTGCAATGCGCCCAGTGCCGCATCAGATTGCGGGACAACAACGTCGGTCGTTTCTTGCCAGCCCGCCGCCGCAAGCGTCAAACCCAGTACGGCTGGGGCCACCGCATTAGCCAGCTTTTGGCCAAAAAGCCAAATCGCGGAAAACGCACCCTCAATCGCCGCACCACTGTCGCGGCGGGTGACATCCATCAAATCCGGGTAAATTGCCCAAGGGATCTGCTGATAAGACCCATTCGTCATGCCGGCGAGCACAAACATGCCGGCAATCACCGTGACATTGACCGAAGGCAGCATCGTATACAGCGCATAAAGCAGAACGATGTAAAGGCTCAGTCCCAGAATCAACGCTCCTACCTTGCCCAGACGGTGCGAGAGCAGAACCCAAATAGCTTGGCTGAAGATCGAACCAACCACAAAAGCCGCAAACATCAAGCTAAGGGTTGTCAGTGCCGTGGCCGCTCCGGAGAGAGCCGTATCACCGCTGTCCTGGATCAGATAGAGCGCGGCAAAAGGCAGCCCTGCTGTGATCATCGCAATGGCCAAAGTCATCACGCCATAAAGCAAAACCAGAACCAGAAAGGCTTTATTGGCAAAAACCAACCCAAACATACCAGTCAAATTTACCGAGGCCGCATCCTCAATACGCGGCGCATTGCGTGTCGACCAAAGTGATATCCAGACAGCGCCCACCATCAGCGGCGAGACAACCACTGCAGCCATTGCATATCCCATTGATCCGGCAAGGCCGGGGATGAGCGCCCCACCGATCAAGATGCCGATGCTGGCAAAGGCCATGCGAAATCCGGTCATGGTTGAGCGTTCTTTGGGGTCTTGCGTCATCTCGCCGGATTGGGCGCCATATGGGATTGCTACCATCGTAAAGCCAATCGTTGCGACGACAAAGAAGCCAACGACCCAAGCCAGATTGCCCGTAACCTCCATGCCAGCAGGCGCCGCAAACAAGCCGACCATGCCTGCGGCCATGACGACGACACCAACAAACATCCACGAGGCGCGACGGCCAAAGCGGCTTTGTGTCCGGTCGCTAAGGTAGCCAATGATAGGGTCTGTCACCATGTCGAAGACCAGTACGGCAGTCGTCACAAAGCCCGCGATCCCGACCGGTACGCCCAAAACGGTGGTCAGATAGGTCAGTATTAACAATTGTTTGACGATAACAAAGACAACGATGCCCATGTCTGCAAGGCCCCAGCCCGCCTTTTGCCTCAATGTAAGCGCCATATCTCCCCTCCCAAGGATTTCGCGCACACTACGCAGAGCGCGGCTTTATCCCAAAGCAGAACGTGGCGTCAGTACTTAAGCTGGGTTTCAACCCACCCGCCCTAAGACATCCTCAACCGAGGTCACAATCAAATTCAGACACGTCTCATCCGAAAACCGGTGGTCGGCGCCATCCACAAGGGTCAGCCGCATATCGGGGCTTTGTGCATGTGCCAACAGCCGCAATGCCACTGACATCTTCACATCAACGTCGGCTGTACCTTGCAAAGAACGAACCGGGAAAGGCAATGGCAAAGGATCACGCAGGACCAGCCGTTCTCGCCCCTCTTCGATCAGGCGGCGCGTGATGATGTAGGGATCACCATAGTCCGACGGCAGGGCCACCTGTCCTGCCATAAGCTCGGCTTTCTGTTCCTCCGAAAACCCGGCCCACATGCTGTCTTCGGTAAAATCCGGCGCGGCCGCGATGGTCACCAAGCCTGCCACCCGCTCCGGCATATGGCGCGCGACAAGTAGTGATATCCAGCCACCCATGCTTGAGCCCACCAGAATAACCCGACCTGCCAGCAAACCGATGGCGGCGCAGGCATCCTCGAACCAATCTCCGATAGCGCCATCCGTAAATGCTTCACTGCTTTCGCCATGGCCTGAATAATCAAACCGCAGAAATGCCCGGCCCGCATTGCGGGCCCATTCCTCCAGATGCACGGCCTTTGTGCCGCCCATATCTGACTTGAAGCCCCCCAAGAAAACGACAGCAGGACCGGTTCCATCGGTCAAATGATAAGCAATGCGACGCCCTTGGGGCGTATTCAATAAATCAGGCATTTTGTACTTCATCCAACCCTGTTGCGACTACGACCTCAGAAAAACACATCGCTGCAAAAAGGCCAATCACCACAGACAGCTCATTGCTGCCAAAGCCGCAAAAAACGCACCCGCGCCTGAGAGAACCAACCCGAGGGTGGTATTTTACAGCGCGGTATAACGGGCGCGATCGTACGGCCTGCCATTGGCCATTGCACCAAGGCCCCGCTGGCCCAAAACCACTTGCGGATCACGCACCGCTTGATCAGTGGGGTCGTCAGAAGCTGCGAAAAGCGCACCCGCTTCGCGCACAGGCTCCAGCAGCCCTATCCAGAATGCGCCAGCCCCCAGATGCGTCAACAACCAGCTAAGCACCAACTTGGGATCAATCAGCCCAACGGCAATCTTGCTGGCGCTCAACGATAAAACGTGGCGCAGGAAATTACGCGGTTCGGCCTTAGCTGCAGCAGATGAAAGATCCGTGTCGGCGTCCGCCCCATCCGTCACGGCGTCGAACATCTGTTCGTTGAGTGGCTATGTCATGGCAGACTTTGGCGAGACCAGATGAAACGTAAACTACAGTGACGGCACAAATCCGCCCGTCACGCACAATGGTTGGTTGTCAGATAGGAAAAAATGACGTGGATATTGGCACAAGGGACACGAACCGACAGACAGAACCATCGTCAAGAGTGGAAAGGCCCAAGCAACAGCCATCATCCTGCGCCAGTTACTCGATTCTAGCCGCCGACGTAGACTGCCTTTTTGGGACGATAGAATATCTTTTGATCATGCAGGCGGCCCAACAGTTCTTCGTTCTTGCGTTGATCACGCTCAATTACACGGATTGATTCCAAATGTGCCGGATTGTCATCCTTTAGCGCCAACCGCATGCTCGACAACTCACGACCGCGCGCGCGCAACGCCTCTTCGATCAGATCAACGTCTTGGATGCTTAGATCAAAAGTCCGGTTGTAGCTTGGCATTTGTTTTCCCCAACATGTAGTTTCGGATCGGATACCTCTGTCGTATTTAACGCAGAAGATGTCGCAGTCAACGTATATCTGAGTATACCGGATCAAAGGTTAAGAATGCCTACTTGACCATCTTTGCCAGCAGCGTCATTTACGCCGCATACACAACCCGCAACCGGGCGTTTTGTAGGCGCCAAACAGACGAGGAGCTTGCCCCAAGATGGCACAGATTTCCCTGACATTTCCCGATGGTAACAGTCGCTCTTATGAAGCTGGCGTCACTGCCGCCGATGTTGCTGCCGATATTTCCTCAAGCCTGCGCAAGAAAGCGATCAGTGCGACAGTCAATGACCAGCACTGGGATTTGCAGTGGCCGATTGAGGCTGACAGCAGCATCGCCATCAACACGATGAAAGACGAAGAGCCAGCACTCGAGCTGGTGCGTCACGATTTGGCGCACATCATGGCCCGCGCCGTACAAGAGATTTGGCCAGAGACCCAAGTCACCATCGGCCCTGTTATCAAAGACGGCTGGTACTACGACTTTGACCGCAAAGAGCCATTCACACCCGAAGACCTCGGCACTATCGAAAAGAAGATGAAAGAGATCATCAACAAGCGCGATGAGGTCCGTACCGAGATTTGGGAACGTGATGTTGCGATCCAGTACTACAAGGACCGCGGCGAGCCTTATAAGGTCGAGTTGATTGAAAGCATCCCCGGGGATGAGCCGCTGCGCATGTATTGGCACGGCGACTGGCAAGACTTGTGCCGTGGCCCGCATTTGCAGCACACAGGTCAAGTCCCTGCTGATGGGTTCAAACTGATGTCCATCGCTGGCGCCTATTGGCGCGGCGACAGTGACCGCGCCATGTTGCAGCGGATCTATGGCTGCGCCTTTAGCAATAAGGAAGGGCTCAAGGCGCACCTGCATATGCTGGAAGAAGCCGCCAAACGCGACCACCGCAAGCTGGGCCGTGAAATGGACCTTTTCCATATGCAAGAAGAAGCCCCTGGTCAGGTGTTTTGGCACCCGAATGGCTGGACTGTCTATACAGAGCTGCAAGACTACATGCGCCGCCAACAACGCAAAGGTGGCTATGTCGAGGTGAACACGCCGCAAGTCGTAGACCGCAAGCTGTGGGAAGCATCCGGTCACTGGGAAAAATATCAGGACCATATGTTTATCGTCGAGGTGGACGAAGAACACGCCCGCGAAAAGGCTGTAAACGCGCTGAAGCCGATGAACTGCCCTTGCCACGTGCAGATCTTCAATCAGGGGCTCAAGTCCTACCGCGATCTACCATTGCGCATGGCGGAGTTTGGATCGTGCAACCGCTATGAGCCATCCGGCGCTTTGCACGGCATCATGCGCGTTCGCGGATTCACACAGGATGACGGCCATATCTTTTGCCGCGAAAACCAGATTGAATCCGAAACTGCCGAATTCATTAGTTTTCTAAGCCGCATCTATAAAGACCTCGGCTTTGAGAACTTCAAAGTGAAATTCTCTGACCGTCCTGAGAAGCGTGCTGGAAGTGATGAAGTTTGGGATCGTGCTGAGGCCGCGTTGCTGTCTGCCACGCGTGCGGCAGGGATCGAGCCAGAGCTCAACCCCGGCGAGGGCGCATTCTATGGTCCAAAACTGGAGTTTGTGCTGACTGATGCGATTGGCCGGGACTGGCAGTGCGGAACCCATCAGGTGGACTTTGTTCTGCCCGAGCGGTTGGACGCGACATATATTGGCGAAGATGGTGCCAAGCATCGCCCCGTCATGCTGCACCGCGCTTTGTTGGGATCCTTTGAACGCTTTATCGGTATCCTGATCGAAGAACATGCAGGCAAGCTGCCGTTCTGGCTGGCCCCGCGTCAGGTGGTTGTGGCGACGATTGTATCGGACGCAGACGATTATGCACTAGAAGTGGTTGCAGCCCTGAAAGCCGCCGGTGTGCGCGCCGAAACTGATTTGCGCAACGAGAAAATCAACTTCAAGGTCCGCGAACATTCTGTCGGCAAGGTGCCTGTGATTCTGGCGCTTGGCGCGCGTGAGGTTGAACAACGCACCGTGACAGCGCGGCGGCTGGGTGAAAACAAAACGGCTGTAACATCTCTCGCAGAAATTGTTGCGGAGCTTGGTCAAACCGCGACGCCACCAGACCTATTGTAACATTCCAGCGCTAGAACCTGTAACAAACCCGCCGGTGACATCATCGGCGGGTTTGTTGTTTTTTATGGCAAATTTGGCCTGCGGCAGGATGACGCTGGCGTGGGCCCGCTCACATGACCTCACGGGAATGCGATGCACGGCCCTGTGAATAGCTTATGAACAACGAGGGCGGCTAGTCTTTGGGCATCGCCGGAAAACGGTGAAGATAAATTCTGACCTAAACCAAAGGAAACTTAGATGTCCAACGCTACAAAAACTCTCGTCCTCGCATCCGCTGTTGCAACTGCTGTTGCAGGCCTGTCCACAACTGCTGCCGCTGAAGGCGACGTCAAGTGCTTCGGCGTGTCACTCGCTGGTGCAAACGATTGTGCAGCCGGCCCAGGCACAACATGTGCAGGCACATCTACTGTTGATTACCAAGGCAACGCATGGACACTGGTACCTGCCGGTTCTTGCGAAACAATGGAATTGCCTGCTGCTGCTGACGGCACAGCACGCATGGGTTCTTTGGAAGAGCTTGAGCGCGACCTGCCAGCATAAGCTGAATTGTGGTAAGGTGGATCATGATCCACCTTACCTCCTCTCTACCCAAGGGCCTTTGATATGCTTGACGCGACCACAAACCCCTCTTTGCCCGCGCGTCCCGGTGTTGGATACAAAGCCCAGCACTACAGTGACATCATGGAAAACCCAGGCCCCTTAGGCTGGTTGGAAATCCATGCAGAGAATTACATGGGCGACGGCGGACGTCCCCTCGCCCAGCTGCGACACCTTGCCGAGCGCTTCCCCATTTCCGCCCATGGCGTAGGTCTGTCCATCGGTGGCGAAGGCGATCTCGACGCAGACCATCTTGCCCGCCTCAAGCACCTCGTCTCATGGCTGAACCCAGCAAGTTTTTCAGAGCATCTGGCTTGGTCTACGCACGACAGCCATTTCTTTAACGACCTTCTTCCACTGCCCTACACGCAACAGACGCTTGCCCGTGTCGCAGCCCATATCAATCAGGTTCAGGATACGGTTGGACGCCGCATGCTCTTGGAAAACCCCTCCAGTTATCTGGCTTTCGCTGAAAGCACGATGTCCGAGACTGACTTTTTACGTGAACTGACCAAGGCCACCGGCTGTGGTCTGCTTTTGGACGTGAACAATGTGTTTGTCAGCGCCACGAACCTCAAAACGTCACCGCAAGCTTATATTGACGCCTTCCCATTAGACTCTGTTGGTGAAATTCACCTTGGCGGCCATGATGAGGATGAAGATGAAACTGGTGCGCCACTGTTGATCGACAGTCACGGTAAGGCTGTGGTCGATCCGGTCTGGGCCTTGCTGGATTACACCCTCGCCAAAGCCGGACCAAAGCCGCTCTTGATCGAATGGGACAACGATGTGCCTGAATGGGCGGTTCTTGCGGACGAAATCACACGTGCTGATCGCGCGCTTGCATTGATCACATCATGACCGTCACCCAAGCCGCCTTTAAAGCCGCGATGCTTGATCCGGCGGCCGAAGTGCCATCAGGGATCGTGAACCCCGATGGCGCCCCTGCCAGCAAGCGCTTTGACGTTTACCGCAACAATGTCGCCGTCAGTTTGTCAGACGCGCTTGAAGCTGCCTTTCCCGTTGTGTGCAAACTCGTTGGCGATGAATTTTTCCGCGCGATGGCAGGTGTCTATCTGCGCAAGCATCCCCCAAAGACGCCGCTGATGATGTTCTATGGTGATGCAATGCCGCAATTCCTCAGCCGGTTTGAGCCTGCAAAATCCATCGGCTACCTGCCGGACATCGCCAAACTCGAGCTTGCGATCCGGCACGCTTATCATGCTGCTGATGCAAGCCCGATTGCGCAACAGGCACTTGGTGAAATTGCCCCCGATGCGTTGATGGGAGCCAAGTTGCGGATCGCTCCGGCGACCCAAACCGTTACATCCGATTACCCCATTCACGCCATTTATCGCGCGAACACGATAGCAAATGCGCCCAAACCTGTGATGCAGGCTGAGGCAGTCTTGATCACCCGCGCAGGATTTGATCCTGAACTCAACCCTATCAACGCTGCCGCAGCAACATGCATCGACGCCCTTAAAATGGGCCAATCGTTGGGGCAAGCAATGGCAACCGCAGACGACTCTCTTAATCTGGGTGCCGTGCTAGGCCTGCTGTTATCGCAAAGCGCTGTGACCGAAATTTACTGAAAGGCCTTCTTCCCATGTCTACATCCCCATTTGCCGAAATGGCCCGCCCCATTAATCGCGTCGGCGATGAAGCCCTCCCAATCCTTGCGCGGCTGGTCTTTGCCGGTGTCTTGCTGATGTATTACTGGAATTCTGGCCTGACCAAACTGGGCGATGGGATCTTTGGCTTTCTTACGCCGTCATCAGGTGCCTACGTACAGATTTTCCCTAAAGCGATGGAGGCTGCAGGGTATGACACCTCGCAGCTAACTATCTTTCACTGGGCTGTCGTGACCGGCGGCACCATCGCGGAATTCGTGCTTCCTGTTCTGATCATCATCGGTCTGTTCACTCGCTTGGCCGCCGTCGGCATGATCGGCTTTATCGTGGTGCAATCGCTGACCGATCTTTTCGGTCACGGCGGGATCGCACATGAAGGCACGCTGGGCGCTTGGTTTGACCGCATGTCCGACGCGCTGATCCTTGATCAACGGGCATTCTGGGTACTGTGTCTGCTTATTCTGGTCTTTAAGGGTGCCGGTACGATTTCCGTCGATCGCGGCTTGTTCAGAAGTGCGCCTTAGGCTCGTCCGGCTTACCGGCGGCAATCCCTAGGATACCGCCCAGCGCCACAAACCCGATCGGAAACATGGTACCGACGTTGAAACCAAAGGCCGCATAAAAGCAAAACGCACTGATCAACATCAAGATGCCGCCCCAAAGTGCGCGTGCCTTAGCCATTGCGCCGCCTGCAATTGCCAAAAGCGGTGCGATAAAACTCGCAAAACGTATGAAGCCGGGGTTCTCTAGAAATCCAAAGAGTTCACCCACTTCGGCGTGTCGCTCTGACAATTCGGCATATCCATAACCAAAGAGACCAACGATAATGCCGATCAGGCCACCAATGATACCAAGTATGCTCGCGGCGTTGCGCATGGGTCTACTCCTTACTGCTTGCAACTTCACATAAGCAGTAAGTTGTCAGTCGCCAAGGTGTATTGCCTGAACGTCTGCTTTCCAGCCAATCGTCCACATACCATCACTCTCAATGACAGGGCGTTTCATCAGCGTCGGGTGGGTTGCCAAAAGTGCCGCCGGATCACCTGCTTTTTCTGCGTCGCTGAGATTCCGCCAAGTGGTCGAGGACCGGTTTATGGCCGCATCGCTGAATTCTGCAACAATCGTGGCGCGGTCGGCATCGCTCAGGCCGTCAGATCGGACATCGATAACCTCTGGTGCACGTCCTGCAGTCGCCAAGGCCTTGAGCGCCTTACGGCACGTATCGCATGATTTAAGACCAAAAAAACGCATCTTCGCCTCCATTTTGGGCAGTTAGTGATCACATTTCGACCGTGCGACGACGTGTCATTTGCCTTTTTCATAAAACATATAATTCTGGAGATATGAAGGCAAAGGGAAGTCCGCTGATCGCGGGGCCCAATACCTAGCCCGGCCCTTTGGGGCGCGATTTTGAAAAAGGAGTGCGGACAATGGCAAATGGTACAGTGAAATGGTTCAATACGACAAAAGGCTATGGTTTCATTGCACCCGATGACGGCGGGTCCGATATTTTCGTACATATTTCAGCCGTAGAACAATCAGGGCTGACCGGCCTCGCGGACGATCAGAAAGTGACCTTTGACTTGATCGAAGGACGCGACGGTCGCAAAATGGCGGGCAATATCGCAATGACGGAATAGCGACATTAAGGACCGCCTCCCGGCAGGCCCTAACGGTTCTTCATGCGTTCGCGCACCAGCGCCATTACGTCTTCTTGTTGCATTGGCCTTTCGCTCGCACTCAGATGGGCATCCATTGATCTGTCGAACTCATACTGGGCGTCATCGACGTCCTCTTTATGCTTTGCAAAGATCAATACGGCGCCGGCGGCTTGCAGGCTGAACATCCACAAATAGCCCAAAATGCAAAGCAGGATAAAGATGGCAACCTCAAGGCCGAATACATCGAACACGTCCATTCCTTGTGCGCGTTCAAGTTCGGTCATTGCCGCAAGCAACGTATCCCCATACCCCAGCGTGTACCCTAAAAAAGCCACGGCCGGGACGACCAGCGATGATCCGATATAGCAGATCGCAACAAGGATCAGCATCGACAGGAAGCCGCTGCCAAACCCATAGAACGGCGTATGCGCCCTGCCATTTGGATCAGCCCCGATAGAAGCGCCCGCAAACGGCACCAAGAGAGCTGCCCGCAGTCCGATAATCAGCACCGATGCCACCCATAGCAGCGAAAGGGTCACACCTGGATTGACCGCCAAGAGCTGTTCGACCAGCGCATCCTCGTCGAGCCCAGCCAATGACCCCAAGTCTTGAAGCGACAGGCCAGTAGCGAAAAAGTAGATCGCGACGCTGATCCCTGTGATCAGCAAAATGCAAATCGCTTCGATCAATCCGTATCCGATGGCGGGCAGCATCAAGCCAAAATAGGTATTTCTGGGCTTAAAGCCCTTGGCTTGCATTCCTAGCCGCATGCCCACGATCACGGGGAAAACAGTCGATGCTAAGGCCAGTGCAACCACGATCATGATCGCCACAGCAGGAGAAACCAAAGAAATCAAAAAAATGAGGATGCCGAAAATGAAACCGAAAACGATCATCGCCAACAACAGGAACGGAAAGACCAAGATATAGCGCCACAGGATCGAGAAAGAGAATGGAAAGGCGAAGATAAGTGTCACTGCGGGCTCCGAATATCGATTTTGTCTTAATATGCCCGCTCGCAATGAGAGTTGAAACGATTTTGTTTTCCGTGAACTGCGCAGTGTGCCTTTATTGCGCAGCGGCAGCAGCACGTTTGGTCCCGCCCTGCGGTGTCTTTGGCATAAAAAACCGCAAACATCTGAATTCAATGCATTTTTCGCGAACTACAGCCAGATAGCTTGTGCTGCATCATCCCAACCCAAAGTCCAGCGTGTGCCGTCTGTAATCACCGGACGCGCCATCAATGCGGGTTGATCGGTAAGTTGGTCTTCGGCCTCGGATTCGCGCATCCATGCGTTGAGGTTGCGGTAGGTCTGGGATTTCTTGTCGACCAGATTATCGCCGAATTCTGCAATCAAGGGCGCCCATTCGGCCTCGGACAACCGCTCGGCGCGCACGTCGCGGAAGGTCACGTCATGCCCTGCCTCGGCCAGTGCTTTGCGGGCTTTGTTGCAGTCAGAACAAGTGGGGAGGCCGTAGAGGATCATGTGGAATTGTCCGTTTTG
>Ga0316189_10003319_pt1 | contig 15649 bp, 6 predicted proteins | sample LowCovwburrow_MG_FD_204930 | JGI IMG/M metagenome (GOLD analysis project Ga0316189, IMG submission 204930) | Coastal sediment microbial communities from Maine, United States - Lowes Cove worm burrow | ecosystem: Environmental > Aquatic > Marine > Coastal > Sediment | place: USA: Maine... | reverse complement strand
TGGGTGTCAAATTGGAACATGACCGAGCATAATTTGTTCCGGCACTTTTTGTAACTAAGTGGATGGGTCGTCCATTGGCACCGCAAAAGAGCCGATTCTACATGCCGGTGATAAAAGTGTAGGGCTTGTTCAAAAGTCAGGGTCATTGACGGTGATAATCGCGGGACCTGAATCATCGTGGCTGGGACTCAGACCACCACGAGGTGTAATCCTAAGGGTCAGGCCTCAATCGGAGCGTTTGTGCGCGAGTGGTCGCCTCGCGCAATGAAATACCATTGGGTCGCAAGCACGTTTCCGTATGATTTTTCCAATTGGCACCCGCCCGCAAGCTTGCAGGCACGGGTATTTTGAAAAAAGGAGGGGCCCGCAAGCTTGCGGGTCCCCCTTGATCTGAGAAAATCCTGAGCTGCGGCATCGGGGGCCGCCCTTTTTTTCCGCCAACATACTTCCGCAAACGCGAAGGTGCCCGTTCTCTTCGTTTGTACCGGGCTCTCCGAGGATTTGTGATTGATCACTTCGCCAGGACTGAATCTCCAGGCCCGAAGGCGCGGCTTCACACCTTTCACACTTTATCTAGGTGAAAGCGAATCGCCCTGAATCCCTTCCTGCGCCTTGGGGAAAAATGCCTTCTCACTTTCTGTCGAGGCCTGAAAACGACGGCACGAAAAAGGCGTCTCAAACAAAGGCCTCTATATACTATTACACCGGCCAGGTCGGTTCACGTTAAAAAAATATTTTTCTAATTTCTCAGCCTGCAGTGGTTTTCTAACTCCAGAGCCTGCGTATAGGCCTTGTAATAAATAACTTGTGTGCTCTTGTTGTGGCCAGGAAAAAACCCGAAATCCGCTTATGTTTTTTATGACATTCTGTCATTCTCTCGTCATTAACAGGAATTCATCACAAGATGTAAATTCCCCAATTCTAAATTCCCGGGTCAATTATGGCCATAATTCTCTCCAGGACTGTATCATTTCGAAATGAGATCAGAACTGGGCTCAGGGAGAGTTCAACGATCTGCTTTGGAGTATTCTGTTTGGTCGTGTGATGAGCAACCCTGTGAAAGCCACTAGTTGCCTGCTATAAGCTCAGAAGGGTATGGGAGGTGATTTTGGTTTTAAGTAGAAAATGATGAATTAGGCTGCGCTTGTTGATAAGCGACAAAGAAGCGGAAAAAACTTTTCACATTATCGTTTTTCATCATGAGCTATGGCGCGAGGCTAACCTCCCTTAAAGCAGGGGGTTGCGGCGATACTGCAAGCCGTTTCAGACATGATGTGAAAATCTCAACAAAAATTTTTTCTACTTTCACGCCTCTCGCCGGTGTAATAGTTTTTAGGGGCCTTTGTTTAGGAGGTCATTTTCACGAGCGGGAAAATCGATTGCCGAACGTATTGCTTTTGTTCTTGCTTCTCCTCTTCCCCGTTCCGGATTAGTGTGAGATTTCTTCGATTAGTGGTATTGAACCCAAATCGCACGTTGATTCTTCCGGAACTTTTTTAAATGGTAGATTTCATACGAGAACGTGAGATCCGTATGGATTCGGGTAACGATGGCAGGGTTTGTTGCCGATCAATCCAATCACCTACGACCCTTTACGATTGAAAGCCTGAACGAAACCCATCCGATTGAAAAATGTGCCTGTACGAGATGTGTTCGATTAGAGTTCATTTTGACACCCTAGTGTCGGCCCCCGAGGCCGCACCATGGTTTTTCTAATTGATCTGGCTCGCAAACTCGCAGATCCGGTTTTTGAAATGAAGGGGACTCTTCAAGGAGCCAGCAGCGATTCGACTGCAAAAAAGCCCCCGGAGGTTCCGGGGGCCAGGTTCGGAATGGTGATATTTTATCGGCGAGAAAGGTGGTTTCTACTGTCGAGCAGAGACCACGACTTCGTCGATGTAGAGGCGGTCACCGTTACCGGAGGCATCGGCGCGTATGCGAACCTTTGCGTCTGACGCGAAGTTGATCGCGCCACTGTTGACGATTATTTCGGGATTGTGGAATTCGTTGTTGTTGAAGTCAATTGTACGAACGTAGTTGGCAACGACCTGCCATGCAGCGCCATCCCAGACCTCGACGAAGAAGTCTTCCACGCCCTCAAAGCTGACAGCTTTGTACCAGAAGTTTATGCGTAGTTCGGTGTAACTCGGACCAGCCAGGTCGATGCCGTTGGTGTGGGCCATCGCCGAGGCGGCACCCGAGTTATCGCGAAGGCGAACACAATAGGTACCCTGGTGGGCATGCTGTGCATCGTTGGCGCTTCGGCGGCAGTCGGTGCCACCGTCGGACCAGGCGCCCCAACCACTTTCGAAATTGTCGTTGGTCAGTTCAACCCAACCCGGGTTAACCGGCGTGACGGTTACGGTGATGGCATCAGAGCCGCTTAAGCTGCCGCTATCAGTCGCGGAGGCGCTAATGGTATGGGTGCCAACCGACAGGGTGGCCGATGTGGAAGCACCTGTACCCAGTGCACCGTCCAAGCTGGAAGACCAGGAGATACCGGTTGAGATGTCGCCGTCTTCGGCGTCATTGGCGGTACCGGTGAAGGTGATGGATGTACCGTCGCTGACCGATGTTCCGTCTGCCGGCGCGGTGATGGTGACGACCGGCGCGGTATTGGGAATACCCGTGACCGTGACGGTGATGGCATCGGAACCGCTGAGGCTGCCACTATCGGTTGCCGAGGCGGCGATAGTGTGGGTGCCAACCGACAGGGTGGCCGATGTGGAAGCACCTGTACCCAGTGCGCCGTCCAAGCTGGAAGACCAGGAGATACCGGCTGAGATGTCGCCGTCTTCGGCGTCATTGGCGGTACCGGTGAAGGTGATGGATGTACCGTCGCTGACCGATGTTCCGTCTGCCGGCGCGGTGATGGTGACGACTGGGGCCGTATTGGGAATACCCGTAACCGTGACGGTGATGGCGTCAGAGCCGCTCAAGCTGCCGCTATCGGTTGCAGAGGCACTGACGGTGTGGGTGCCAACCGACAGGGTGGCCGTTGTGGAAGCACCGCTGCCCAGTGCGCCATCCAGGCTGGAAGACCAGGAGATGCTGGCAGAGATGTCACCGTCTTCGGCGTCATTGGCGGTACCGGTGAAGGTGATGGACGTGCCGTCAACAACCGAAGTGCCGTCCGCAGGAGCTGTGATGGTCACGGTTGGCGGGGTGTTGGTCCCCGTACAGTTCGATTCTGCGGTGACCACGATGTCATCAACCATCCAGCCGGTGAATGCGTTGGATACGCCGTCTACCGAATCGAAGCGGAATACAAGTTGAATGGTCTGGCCAGCGAAAGCAGCCAGGGAAATATTGCCGCTATTGACCCAGCCCGCAGTGGAAGCCGTGCTGGAATCGAGGGCGAATACGGTGGTGGAACCTGAACTGGTGAGTACATCTACTTCGGTTTTGTCGTAGGCGCCAGAATAACTCTCAACCACGCGATAGTAGTCGAAGCTGAGGGTGGAGCTGGTGTTGATGCCGCCGATGACGCCAGAGGTCAAGCTACCGCTGGTGGCCGAGCCGGTGTTATACGTACAGCCCGTGTCCTGGCCGTAGTAGAAGGCATGGGTTGCAGAGGAGTAACCCGGTGTGGCACAGGTCGAATTGTTGGTCAGGTGCCACAGGCCGGTGGTGGTCCAACCCGAGGTATCGCCTTCCAGGTCGTCGTTGATGCCGCCGCCGCTGCCGTTGTCGACAACGATGGTCACGGAGTCGGTGTTGCTTCCGCAAACCGTGGTGGCCGTGATGGTGTAGGTGGTGGTCACGGTCGGGCTAACGGTGATTTGTGCGGTGGTTGCGCCGCCGGGCGACCAGCTATAGGTATTGGTGCCGGTAGCCGGCGTACCGATGGTGATGGGATCACCCAGGCAGATTGTGGCGCTGGGGCCCGCATCCGCGACGGGTTGGGGGTTACACAGGCACTCGGGTGCCGTGCTGAATCCGTCGGTTACCTGGTTGCTATTTGAGGTGGCATCGTCGGCATCTACGCCAAGACCGATGGCCGCAAAGGTGTCCCACAGAATACAGACGTCTGCGCCGCCGTAGTTGTCGGTTGCTGCCTGGATGATCCCGTCGCGAACGTCGGCGAAGGTGGGGCTACAGGCCGTGTTCTTCAAGCCTTCAATCACGTAGAGCATCATGCGCTGGTTGCCCGCGCCGCCCAGGGGATCGTAGAGATTTGCGTCAAACCCGTAGGTGTCGACCAATGCCCAGTAGCATTCCCAGGCGATTTGCGCCCAGACTTCACCCACGCCATGGGGTACGACCATGTTGCGAATGCTTTGATAGGTGTGGGTGTTGATCGCGGGGTCGGTGGAGTAACGTTGGGTACGGATACCGGGACCGGTTACCGGCTCGCCCAAAGCGTAGGTGCCGATGCCGCGCGCGTCGCTGCCTGCATCACCCGGCTCGTGGGTCATGAACAGGGCCCACCAATCACTGAGGCCCTCACCGGGCTGCTGGCTGTTGCCCAGACAGCCCACGCTGTTAGGACCACCAACCAGGCGGTTGGAGATGCCATGGCCGTACTCGTGGACGATGATGCCGTTGTCGTAGTCACCGTCGCGTCGTGGCGTGGTCTGGTTCCACAGGTACATTTGCATGCGGGGGCGGTTGCCGTCTGAAGGCGTGGCGAAGTTGGCGTTGTTGGTGCCGCCGCCGTCTTGCGCCTCGGCCTGTACTTCGTCATTGCCGGCGCCGCCGTTGCCGAAGTTATTGGTCTGGAAGTTGCCGCCCGCTTCGTTGAAGCCGTAGACGTAGGTCACGTCGTGGATGATGTTGTTCCAGTAGAAGAGGTTGGCCACGGCCGCGTCTTCGTAGGTGTCCGGGTCGTTGTTGAGGTCTGAAGCAAAACTGCAGTCCAAGCTGGCGCCACAGTCCGGGCCTGTCCCCGAATTGCTGTTGTTGCCGTCTTCATAGGCTTTTACGTTGTTGCCCTGGGTGGTGGTGTAGCTGGTAGTACCCGTGTCGTGCCAGCCCAGAGGTGAGGAGGCCGGGTTGGGAATGGTACGGTTGGTGCGCGCATCTGCCGGCGGCGCTGGCGTGGCGTGGATGGGGGATTCGTTGGGCTCTTCGTAGACCAGGTAGTTCTCGCTGACGACTTCGTCGAAGCGGGTCCAAATCTGGCCGTTGACCGCGTCCACGGTGAAGTCGTAAACGTGTTGGCTGTCGCGGGTTGCAAGCCTGAAGTTCCAGGCCAGGCGTGCCATGCCCTGGCGGACAGGAACAATGATTAATCGTGCAACTACCGGTTCTCTTGCCAAATTCGGGGCCGAGATAGTGGTCATCTGTTGGATGCCTTCGGGCCTGGATTCGACCACGGGTTTTGAATCTGACTTAAGGCCAACTTGCGCCGCCGCCTTTAAAAGGGCGTCAACCGCATCTAGACTGGGCGTTCGGGTATTGAGGGCATTTGCTAATCCACCCAGGTAACTGTTGTTGACACTGATGATCCGACCATCGCGGTTCACATTTACATGCAGAAGGCCGTTGAAAACGGGCAGGCCGCCAGAGACCTGTTGCAAGTAAATGTGCGTCGCTCCGGTGACATCGGAAAATACGTTATCTTTGACCATGTATTCCTGGAGGTCAGTGGAGTTTATTCCGAGCAGGGTTGCATTTGAATTCACAAAACCTACGGCCAGGTCCAGTGCATTGAACTTATCGCTGGGCATGCTGAGGTAACCGCCACGATTGTACAGGACCCGGGTCACGCCGGTTTGCTGATCGAAGCGTGTTGTCAGGCTCGGAACCTGGGTCTTGAAATAGTCCACGGCTTGTCTTTGTGCTTCGCCTGGCTGCACTTGCATAAAGGCGCCTTGCGCGGAACGCGCGTCAAAGTTCCGGTTGTCGTGTTGGCGAGGTTTGCCAACTTGACCAAAAGCGGTCAGGCCAAATAACATGCATAGGAACAGGGAAAGTTGAAGGCGTAGGTCTCCCTTCAAAAGGCTCTTCATAATTTTCCTCCGAATTAATAGTCGATTACGTACTCTCTTTCCCAGACGAAGGGGCCATAAAGCGGCATGGGCTTATAAAGCTAGGGATGTATTAAATGATGAAAACCACTTGAGGCATATAGAGAGTGACAAATTGAGGCTACGCCACCGCGATTAGAAAATCAAGTGATAAAAAAGCGGCCAGCTGGCGGTTTGGTTTTTTCACAATTGCGGCTTTTTTACGCAAATGGGCAAGCAAATTTATGGCAACACGTACAAATGCTTGGGTAAAAGTGGGTTAGTTGGCAGGGCGAAGGGCCGTGTTTTTGGCCTTGAGGCCCTGTGTCTCTGCCCTCTTGCCCTTTTGGCGCGTGGCGAAGTTTATATAGTGTAATTGGTCCAGAGCCTGTTCTTGTATAATATAAATGGTTTAAAAATTATCTGAAGACTTTCTAGCGTGAAATAAGCTGCTTTAGTGTTCCATTCTAGGGCTACTTCTGTCTAAAAACCGTATCCTCACATGTTTTAATCTTCAATAGTGAAAAATATTGAGGATTAAAAATATAAAAAAAGCGTTTTTTACGCGGACCACACTTGCCTTGAGAATCCTCTTGGCACTGGTCAAGCCACACTGAAACTGGTAATCTTGATTTCCCCGATGGTGGGTCGAAATTTTCTCGGCGATTGAGAAACGAGGTGTTTGATGAAGTGGGCCAGTACTTATTCCAATGATTTGCAGCTTGAGACGGCGATTGGTGACTGTGCCTGGGTGATTGGGGAGGCTTTCGGTGGCAAGGCTCCAGATCTGGTCTTGATTTTCCTGACCCCTCACTATGCCGAGGGTTTTGACTCCGTTCCCGAGCTTGTTGCACGGCACCTCAAGGCGGCCCATTTGGTGGGGTGTACCGGTGAGGGCGTGATCGGCGGCGGCAGGGAATTGGAGTTCCAAGCTACTGTTGCTATGACCGCCGCCGTGTTACCCGATGTTTCCCTGTCTACCTTCCATTTGACGCACACGGAACCAGAGGACCTGGCGCCTGCCACCCTGGCGAAGAAAGTGCCGTTCCCCGCTGAAAACGGCCCGAGTTTCCTGCTCTTCAGCGATCCATTTACCTTCCCCACCGAACCCTTTCTTTCCAAAATGGATCTGGCTTTTCCCTTTAGCCAGAAGGTTGGCGGATTGGCAAGCGGCGCCAATCGACCCGGCTTCACCGCCCTTTTCCAAGACGGAGTAATGCATCGAAAGGGTATGGTCGGAGTAGCTTTTGACGGGAACCTGACCATTGATTCGGTGGTCGCTCAGGGCTGTCGTCCGATCGGAACACCCTTGTTTGTGACGGCCTGTCGGCGAACCCAGATTCAAGCGTTGAATGACGGGCTGCCGCGCGAGGTTTTACAAGCCTTATACGATTCACTGTCGCCAGACGATCAGGCGCTGTTTCAAAACGAACTGTTTCTGGGCATAGAAATGAAACCAGACGAGACCGTGGTCGATTCGGGCGATTTCCTGATTAGGAATATTCTCGGTATGACCGAACAGGGCTACCTGCAGGTGGGCGCCCACCTCAATGAGAACACGGCGATTCAGTTCCATCTGCGCGACAAGCGCGCTTCGCACGAAGATCTAGAGCACCAGTTGGTGCGCTACGGGGAGATATCGAAATCAACTGGGCCGCAAGGTGCCCTGCTTTTCTCATGTTTGGGGCGGGGCAGCCGCTTTTACGGTGAAAGCGACCACGACATTCGCCTCTTTCAGGAAACCATTGGATCCATTCCCGTGGGCGGCTTCTTCTGTAGTGGTGAAATCGGTCCGGTGCAAGGCATCACCTACCTGCATGGCTATACCAGCAGTTTTGCATTGTTTCGGGCGCGCACCTGATGCCCAATATGTTGGTGGTTCCTGGTTAATATGGAACGGTAGTGGGTGAAAAGGCGTTCATTATAAAACCTTTGGAAAACGGGCACCCCAGGCACGGTTGGAATTATCGGATGGGATCGAAAGCGGGCTGCTCCTGGTCTACCCATGAGGGGTTGGTTTCATTGGTGCCTTGAAGCAACCCGCATTGAACTTTATCCGATAACCCCAACGCTACTTGGGCTGGCGTTAATCCCTCCTTATGGCCCGGTATTCTCTATAGTGAAGGTGGTGGCGTATGCTTCGCGTGCGCCAGTTCCCGTGTTTGGTTTGTAATCTGCTGGTTAACCTGTCGGCACTTCGTCTGGCTTGGCTGGCGTGTGGCATTTGGGTTCGGTCCTCCGACAGCCATGTCAGCGCGGACAAAGCTTTTGGGTCCATTTCTTCCAGGTAGGTGAAGTCGAAATCTTGGGAGTGGCGCATATTGTGCCAGAGGGCCGTTGTGACCAGGACGATGAACAAAAGTGAAATCGCGAGCGCACCCAGGTTCAAAATCATGGCGGCAATCAGGCCCAAGGCAATGGGGCCTGGCCAAGATGAAAGGCGATAATAGGCTGATCTCGAGGCCGGCAGCGCGAGCAGGACCAGCAGGGCGAACAACCCGTAGGTCCATCCCATGGTTTGTTCGAAGAAGAAAATGTCGGCAAGTATCACAAGGAATAGGGTCTTTGACAGGTAAAGGGTTGTTCGAACCATGGGATCTCCAGGGCAGAAAGCGAGGTTGGACAGAATCGCGGTTGGATCCGAGACTCGTTGTCTATCATGGCCTTCGACGAGGTGAGACCCTTGAGCAAGAGGTGAGGAAACGATGAGAAACAGTATCAGTCAGACAATGAATTGTCTAATTGCTTTGTTTTTAGATAAAGCAGCGTATTATAAATTCTTAAGGGCATTCGGAATAGAGTGTTTCAGGGTTGTGAATGAAAGGAGTCGCAAAGTGTTGACAAAGTTGAATTGTTACCTGTAGTATAGTGAGCGTGCCCGGATAAATAGATTGTAATGAGTTATTCATTCACCCTGATGACGGGCTGATTAATCGAATTTTCCAATGTCTAACGGAGGACAACAATGAAGAAGATTTTTGTAACTATGACAGCTGTGTGCCTACTGGCCCTGCCAATAATTGGTCAGGATCGGCTAATGGATCGATCTGTCAATCACAATGATGATGGGTCTTATTCCTTTGAGACCCGCGATCATAACGGCAATAAGGTGACCGTCGTGGTTGATCCCCCTGCACGCGATGCAATCAATGATCCTCGCGACAATCCAGACGATCCCTCGTTCCGGGGCTTCGAAGTAGAAGAAGGCAAGTACGATGTCACTGACGCGGTGACGATCCCCGTATATGCCGTTGCAGACGAAGAGTACCGCTCTGCCCACAGCAATTGGACCAGCCTGCTCTACCAGATAATCGAAACGGCGGACAATTCCTATATTCGTGATTTCGGTATTAACTGGTCGATCCAGGGCTACTATAGCTGGACATCCAATGGCGGCAACGCAGAAGCCATTCTCGGTGATCTGGCATCCGACGGTTCCGGTCTTCCCGATGGCCTGTGCATGGGCTTTAGCGACGACAATAACTTCAACGCGGGCGGCATTGCCTACGTGTATGGATCTAACCCGGGCACTGGTTATTCCGTATGTCTGGACCAGGGCACTACTTCCACCACCTCTGCCCTGCGCCATGAGATCGGCCACAACTACGGCTGCTATCATGACTTCGACCCGACCGTTTGCTTGATGAACTACACCTATTCATACAGCATCGACTACTTCGATTCGGCACATGCCAGTCTGATCAGCTCCCGCACGGGCTGGTTCTAAACGCAAACAGGATAGGGGTGGCCTCGGCCACCCCTGTCATATCAGTTCTTTCGAAACTCAAAAAAGATACTTAAGAGACGATCATGATTCATTTATTTTTGTTGCTACTCAACCCTGTTCAAGAATTGCCCCAGAAACAGGTGAAGCTGGAAGACATAGGTTTCGTTTTGAACCTACCCGGGGACTGGCAGGTGAAAATTGGCGAAACGGAACCATTCGCGGCGGTAGCCAGGTTGCCTCCTCGCCAGGCGTTGTTGATGGTATCCCGAGCTGGGATCAACGAAAAGGGGGCGCATGAAGTCGGTCTCGAACCCTATCTGACCGAAATGAGCCGTGCCTTTAACACGCATGAGGTGATGGAACGGAAAACACTAACCCTTGCCGATGACATTAACGGCATCAGGCTTGCCATACGAGGAACTGCCAGGGAGATCGACCTGCGTCACCTCACCTATATTTTCACCGCGTACGAACAGAACTTCACCGTTTCCTTTGCAACGGAGCAAAAACTGTACGACCAGCTGGAGCCGGTCTTCGAACAGATCATGGCAACCCTGGTCTTGAGCGGGCCACCCAACAGGGAACTCACCAACAAGTTCCTGGCGGCAGTGAAGGCCAAACCGGTGGACTACAAGCTGCTCGGCAAGTTGTTGGCAGCGGGTGCAGATATCAATGCAGTGGGTGAGAAGCGGATGTCTGCTTTAATGTATGCAACCCTCAAACGCCAGGGACCCTTGGCAAAGTGGCTATTGGAAAACGGCGCCGATTTGAAAGACGAACGCAATAACTACAGCATGCTGAGGGTGGCTGCGCCACCTCCGATCCGTGCTTTGTTCAAGCAGAAGCTGGGTGAGCCAACCGTCACCGAGGCCAAGAAGACCAAGGAAGGGGCGCTAAAAATCCATTGGACCAGCACCGAGGCCGAACTCTTCGCGGGAATTTGGAGTGCGCGGCTGGCTTATGTAAAAGAAGCGCTCGAAAAAGGTGCTGACTTGACCGCCCTGGAACCCAATTACAAGCTGGCTGCCCTGGCGTTGACGCACAAGTTGATGCAGGAGTTTGAGGAACTGGGTCTTGATGCAACGGGGTACGAAGCCATTGAGAAATTGCTGTCAGAGGCCCAGAAGGGCGGGGTAGAACCGTCCCCGTAGGGACCCGGAATGGAATAATCGCAAAAATCCATATGTTTTACATTGCCTTTACACAAATAAATAAACCCTTCGGCATGCCAGGCGTATGTTGTAGAGTGGTTGCCCGGTACCTTTCCAGGCCAGCTGTTCCGGTTCATTCCCAAATCACCAAAATGGGTTGTAAACAGAACGGTTTACCTGAAAAGGCAAGAGGATTTAGCCAGCTGAACTTGACCTGAAGCCAGTTGGAGACTTCACGACTGAAACGCCACGATAAGTTGATGAGACTTACTTTTGGGGAACCATTTTTGGTTCCCCTTTTTTATGCGATGTACAGCTCAATGATCAACTTTTGGGAGCAATATGCGGAAGCGGGTATTTGAACCGGGCTTGGCATCAATTTCCAGCTGACCGCTGTGTTCGGAAACCACGATTTCGTATGCAATGGTCAGGCCCAGGCCGATGTGTTTGCCCGGTGGCTTGGTCGAGAAAAAAGGGTTCAGGATCTGTGAAACGTGCTCGGGGAGGATGCCCACACCATTGTCACTCACCGTGATCGCGATGCAATTTTCCAAGTCCTGGGTGGAAACCTCAATCAACGGTCTGTATCCTGGGTTTTCCAGGTGGTCTTTGGCGAGGACGGCATCCGCCGCATTCTTCAACAACAGGATCAGGGCGCGACCCAGATTTCGGGCTTCAACCTCTGTTCGACCAACCCCTTCATCCAGATCCAGGTTTAACTCAATGCGTTCCATCATCAAGCCCTTGATGCCTAACTCCACGTACTGTTGAATCAAATCGTTGATGTTGGCTTTCTGGCGGTGACCGCTGCTGCCTTCCGCCATTTCGGTCAGCGAGTGGATGATGCGTTCGGCGCGTGCGCCGTGTTTGTGGACCACATCTCCATTGCGGCGCAAGTCGTTGAGAATGCAGCGGATCTCTGCAAATGGGGTGTCGCCCAGATTTGGCCGTTGAGCCTCCAGCAGTCCGTCTAATTCAGAGGAAAGCTCTACCATGACCAGGGACAGATTCTCGATGAAGTTCAGTGGATTGCGAATCTCGTGGGAGATACCTGCGGCCAGGGTTCCCAACGATGCCATCCTCTCTTGAACGATCAACTGGTTTTGGGTACGCAGAATTTCCCTGTTCGTATTTTCTAACTCGCGGTTCGCTTCGCGCAGGGCTGCAGTTCGTTGTTCCACCCGCATTTCCAATTCATCGTGGGCCTTTTGCAGTTCCTCTCGGGTGCGCTGTAATTCTGTGATATCGATGGCTACCGCGCCCACCAGCCGCGATCCGTCCGGCCCTGGAATGGGGAATTTGGTGCACAGATACTGCGACTCCTGACCTTTCTGTCGGTAGCTTTCAATTACCTCAAGGGGTTCACCGCCACTGAGAACCCGGGCGTCATTGGCGTTCCACAGGTTCCCCGTCTCAGCGGTCAGTAGCTCATCGCTAGCAGCGTCCTGATCAGTGTGCGGCTCCAGGCCTAACTGGTTTTTCAGGGCTCTGTTCATGTAAACCAGTCGGAAAGACTCATCTTTCATGTAGGCAAGTCCGGGCAGGTGGCTCATGAACAGGGAGAACCGGGCCTCGCTTTCGCGAAGTGCTTCCTGGGTCAGTGCGCGTTGCTCCATTTCGCTGTTCAGATCGCGGTAGAGGAAGGCATTATCCAGTGAAATCGCGGCTTGGGCCAATAAAATTTGGATTACTTCGATCCGATCTTCGGTGAAGGCACCGGCAATACGGTTGTTCTCCAGGTACAGCACACCGTCTACCGAGTCTTTCTGACGCAGAGAGATACAGAGCACCGATGCGGGTGTGTTCTTGCGCAGATAGGGATCGTCGCTAAACGTATCGGCGTGGGTTGAACCAGGTAACAGCACATGGTCGCCGGTCCTGGCCACGTAACGCACCATGGAAGCGGGGAGCAGGGTGCCGTCGATGCGATGGCGATCCTTGCTGACCAGGACGCCCTCCTCGGAAACGATGGCGGAAGCTTCAATACGCCAGCCCTCATCGCTGTGGAGCACCAAAAACGATTTCTGGGCGCCGGCATTCTCGATCAGCAGGGTCATCAGGCGCGCCAACAGGCGATCCAAATCGATTTCACCCGAGATGGCGTGGCCGGCCTTGATCACCGTATCCCAGTCCAGTTGGTGCGGGCTGATGGGGAAGGGCAGGGTAGAGGTTCGGGTTGGGTTCGTACCCGTGGAGCTCAGGGTGCGCCTCGGTTTGGCGGTTTGAACCGCCAGGTCGGGGAACTCCTCGATCAGTTGCGCCACCTTGTTGTGGGCACCCCAACGGGCGTAACCGGAGCAGGCGTCCATCAAGTGAATCGCCGCGTAGCGCTTGCGACCACGGGCCATCCAGAAGCGGCCTGTCAGCTCGTGGGTCAAGGCCTCGTTTTGCAGAAACCCGCCGACGCGGGCCGCACGTAGAGCGTCTTTATAGGCAATGGTCGCCAGCCAGAAATCCTCTTCATGGCATAGGATCTCGGCGGTAACCAGATAATGGAAGCACGCATAATTCTCCGGGTTGATCTCGGCCCAGGCTCTTAATTGTGCACACTTTTCGGTAATCTCTGCCGTGTTGGCTTCTGTCTCACCCTGTTTCTCGCGTTTGGCCAACAGGCACAGGCAGGTATAAAAACAATAGGTGGTAATGGCGAAGTTCCCGGCGATATAAGCCATGAGCGGTTCTGCCTGGCGCGCGTGGGCCAGGCCTTTATCCGGGTCCCGCAATAGGTAGTGGACTTGGAGACTCAGAATATGGCAGTGTGCGACCGCAGGCATGCTGCCGGCCTCACGCCAGCTTTGCAGCAGGGCGGCTGGGTCAGCAGGCTCCGATTCCTTTTCCGCCTTTTCCTCCTCCACGCCCAAAGCTTTGAGATTCAGAAGATATGCGTGGAAACTGTGGAGGACCACCCGGTTCTGAGTGCGTTTTAGGAACGGGGTGTAGCCCTTGATGTCCTTTTTTATGCGGCCCAGTTCCATGCCCCGATTGAAGGGAATGGTAATATACACATAGAGCAGGTAACCGGCGAACTGAAGGTCTCCGGAGGCAATGGCCGCCGCATAACCTTCGGCCAGAACATCGTCTGTTTCCGCAAAGGGACGGACCCAGTGAATGACAGAACTGGTGAGCATCATGGCGGCGCGGGCTTTTTGTTTGCCGTCTTCAAAACGTTCGGCCAGGTGGAAAGCGGCCATGCCGAAGGCATAACCCTTGTGGTACACCTTGGCTATGGACAACATCATTCCATAACAGATAAAAGCGTAGGCCGATTCAGAGACCACGCCATTGCGCAGGGCAAAACTGACAGTTTTGGCAACCATCAATTGCCACAAGGGCGTGTTGGTGAGAAACATGGCCGCACCCACATTACAGACAAGGGCGAAGACAGCGCGATGCTCGGGGCTCTCCGTTTCCCCGGTCAGAGCCAGGCTTTCAATTGAACGGGAACCCAAATCTTTTTCGACCCGGGCCATAGCGGCGTTGAGCAACTCAGGTGTTGCATTGTACGGTAAGGCCAGACCTACATTGGCCAGCCCTTTCAATGCTTCAGCAATTGCTTCGGCATAACGGCCGGCGAGCGTGTACTGTTGAATTAAGAGATTGGCACAGCGCGATTTTTCCAAGGGGGTCTGTGAATGGGTTTGCAGAACGGTAATGATTGACTCGGAGGCCTGGTAATCGCCACATAGGAACTCGGCACGGGCCAATTCCTGGTTCAGGTTGAAATTCAGATCGTGGTGCGACTCCCAGGAGGAGAGCATGCTAATGCCCGCCCGGAAGTATGTACGGCCGGTCTCGTAGGCCGTGGCGGAGAGGGCCTTGCGCCCCGCTTCCAGGTTGTGCGCGGCCAATTCGGTGGTTTCTGCGCCAGCGGGGATCAGGCAATGCCCCTCGTTGAGATGATCGACAACTTCGAACAAACGCGCCGGCAGGGCCTCGCCCAAGTGTCGCTTTAAAAGGCGACCAATACGCAGGTGGAGCCTGGCCCGTTCGTTTTCGGGGACCAGGGAATAGGCGGCCTGGCGAATGCGATCGTGGGAGAAGCGATAGTGATGGACATTGGCCCCGTGTTGTTTTTCAACTTTAACTGCGAACACGAGTCCGGCCTCTTGGACGGCGATCAGGGAAGCTTCTGTCTCGAGGATCAAAAGAGAGAGGGTCTCGGTTTCGAAATGCGTGCCCAGGCAAGCCGTGATTTTCAGGACCTCGATGGCTTTGGGCGGTAGATCGCGCAAGCGGGCCGCCACCAGGTCGACCACGTTGTCGGTGATCTCGCGTTTTGCGATTTCGGCCACGTTCCAGGTCCAGCGGCGTTCCGTGGCGTTGAACTGCAACAGGTTGTCTTTGTCGAGGGCTTGAAGAAAGGAGAGACAGAAGAAGGCGTTGCCGCCTGTTTTTGTATGTAACAATTTGGCGAGTTGGTCCACTTCTTCGTCGTCTCTGCCGAGGGTTTCGCAAAGGAAACAGCGGACCTGGGGCAGTTCCAACGGACCCAGATCAATGATGTGGAAGGGCACTTTGGCGGTGATCTCTTTGAGGCAAACGCTTAGGGGATGTGCACCGTCGACTTCGCCGTTGCGACAGGCGCCGATCACCAGAAGGTGCGACTGGGTCTGGTCGCACAACAGGGCTTGGAGCAAGGCCAGTGAGGCCGGGTCTGCCCATTGCAAATCGTCCAGGTAGATGACCAGTGGGTGGTCTGGCCCGCTGGCCACCTTCACCAGTTCCAGGAAGCCGGCCCGGAAGCGGTGCAGAGTTTCTTGATCATCGGTTCCCAAGGGTGCGGACTTATCGCCGATCAGGTGGGCCAGACTGGGAAAGAC
>Ga0316189_10003318_pt1 | contig 15652 bp, 13 predicted proteins | sample LowCovwburrow_MG_FD_204930 | JGI IMG/M metagenome (GOLD analysis project Ga0316189, IMG submission 204930) | Coastal sediment microbial communities from Maine, United States - Lowes Cove worm burrow | ecosystem: Environmental > Aquatic > Marine > Coastal > Sediment | place: USA: Maine... | reverse complement strand
AAGTATCAAAAAATTCGACCCTCTGACAAAAAGTGCAGTGGGTTTTTTTCCGTGTCAGAGGTCAAGTTTCAACAAATTGAGAACCCGCCCTCGAAGAATGCGTTATAGTCACCCGAAATCACCGTGACAGACAAGCAGCAATAATATCAAGCAGCAATAAAAATAATTGGTAACGAGATGCTCAGCAAGCTGTCCGTTGGCTTGATAATCGAACTGAAAATTCACATCAATCTTTCTGGTGGCAGGAACGGGCGATGGCGAAGTATCAAAGTCCCGCCGCCCTGCAGAAATTCATCTCAATCCATTCTTCTTTTCAAAACTACTTCACTCAGGAATGCCACTTATACAGCCGGAAAAAATATTAGCTTAACCGTACTGCCTCCTTGGCAGAATGGCGGCAACTTGCGGCCTGAAGTCCATTGCATTGCCGCCTTTTTAGGCCTTTGTATTTTCCTCTGACAATACCCTTTCTGAAAATCATCAGTCATATCCTTTATAAATATTTGGCTATAGCCAGTTCACCTTTAATCGCAGCATTCTCGCCACCATCAATGACTTTAACATCGAGTGCTTTAACTGCTAGGCTGTATCTAACGTTCAAACCATCATTGCCGACAATGCCAATTTCCCCGCCTTTTGAGACCCAACCACAGGGATTAAAACGCGTCACGAAAATCATGAAAAGATCAATAACAGGGTTATGAGCGGGCTTGAAAGAAGGAAAAGTGTTTGAGCGGAGGATTTGTTGTTTTTGCAAATGCCAACTGCCTACATTCTGCAGGTCGGTAATCGTTTGATGTTGGATTAGTATCACTCAGGGGAATAAAAATGTTTGTGTGCACTCAATGCTTCTATGATCAAGACGGCAACGTTTTCCCGCAACGGCGTCGAAGCCCCCAATCCATAAGCAAGGTAAATTTCTGAGTGTATGTCTGATAGAAGATCAATATCGCGAAAAACAACATTTTCAAATTGCATGGCGCATGCAGATGCGGGAATTACCGCGACACCTAGTCCCGCATTTACCAATCCCAGAAACGAATGAGGCTGACTAACAAATTGCACAAAATTTGGTCTTACGCCAGCGGTCGTGAACACGCCAGAAAGAACATCAAAGCTATATCGTGCAACATCAGCCCCATACATGATGAAATCAACACCGTCGAGATGTTCAACACGGGGGTGGTCTATAATTGCTAATGGATGGGATTTATGTACAGCGAGTTGATAAGGCTCGCGAATGATGGTGTCGTGGAGAATTGTATCATGAGATTTTGACATTCTCGTGATCCCCAGATCAAGCATACCTGCTGCCAGCCCATCCAGTTGCTCGTAACTGATGAGTTCCCTGAGAATCAATTTTACCTCTGGCATTTCAGTTTTCATTTTTGAGACAATAAGCGGAATGTATTCCAACCCGGTAAAAGGAAGGAACCCAAGCTTGATAGATCCGATTTCTCCTTTTCCGGCTAACTGGGCGGACCTCGCCGCGGCTTCGGCCCGCTTCAAAATATCAAGCGCATCCGGCAAAAACGAATGACCTGGTGCCGTAAGCCGTACAGAACGTTTTGTGCGATGGAAGAGGATTACCCCCAGTGCATGTTCAAGAGTTTGTATTTGGCGTGTTAACGGCGGTTGCGTCATGTTGAGGCGAATTGCAGCCCGTCTGAAGTTCAGTTCGTCCGCGACAGCGACAAAACATCTCAATTGGTTTAAAGCAAATACCGGGGCAGACATTTTCCATCCTTAAAGCGCTAAACAAATCAATTATCGTGCTGGGGTCAGTTGATATGATGATAGCCTTAAACAACAGAGAATACGGTTATTGATCACTTGTAAATCGAAAATTCAGTTGCTTCATGATCTGATTGAATACCGTACTAATTTGAAATGTGTCCGAACAGTTCTGCTTTACTCTCATTACGACCCCGTGTATCCGGTCTGACTTCTCTGTTGTTACTTACCCATCAAAATTTAAAAAAACCGCTCATGAAAGCTACATTGAAATGGATGCCAAGGGCCCACGATTCAATATAAATTCCGAAAATCAGGTGTTGGTTGCAACAGGCCTAATGGTTATTGCGGCAATATTAGTGGCGGCGGATTCAATTATGGTTCGTCTGCTTACACAGGACTTACATCCCTTTGTGATCGCTTTCTTTCGCAGTCTTTTTGGGTTGGTATTTGTAGCGCCGATGATATTGAGAAACCATGGGGTGCTTCGGTCAAGATATACATTTTTGCATTTACTGAGGGCGGGGTTGAAGCTAGTTGCCATCGTATCGTTTTTCATTGCTATTAAATCTGCATCTTTATCTGACGTAACGACCATTGCTTTTACAACACCGTTATTTGTTACAATTGGGGCGTGGCTTTTATTGGGAGAACGCCCCGTGCCCATTCGGATTGCGTCCGTGGTGCTCGGATTTTTTGGTGTTTTGGTGATTTTCCGGCCAGGACAAGAAGCTATATCTGTTGCTTTAATGTTTGCACTTCTTGGTGCGGTATTAACATCCGTTATACAGCTGATGCTGAAACAAATGTCGGCGAGCGATACGACGGATACTCTTGTGGCGTGGAACTTGTTGCTGATCGTGCCACTGTCATTGTTACCTGCCATGTGGTTCTGGACGACTCCAACGCTCTCACAGCTTGCTTTGCTTGCATTGCAGGGCGGAGCCGGGGCATTGAGTATGACTTTGATTACGCGGTCATTGTCTCTGGCAGAGGCTTCGTATCTTGCCCCGATTGATTTCTTGCGGCTTCCGGCTGTTGCCATACTCGCCTTTTTGTTTTTTGGTGAAATTCCGACAATCTGGACGTTAGTTGGCGCGGCGATCATTTTTGGATCGATGCTACTTGCGGCTCGGTCCAACCGGGTTTAGCCGTTGAATTTGGCTAGAAATATTATCGAACGATCAAAAATGGCGGTTTTTAGCCAATATCAATTGATACCCATATAGCATCATAATCACGCATTACACTGTAGACGTTGCTAGCGATCTCCCCTTAATGTCGCATATCAGGTGAGGGGTAATAATTTGTATATCTACCCAATCACCGTTGAGTTGCTCAGAATTATAACGAAGCAGCCTTAAATTTTTAGAATTGAACCGCAACAATTGGGAGACCCAAAATGCGATATTTGACAGCTTGTCTTTTAGGGACAGCACTCGCCATCACGGCAATCAACCCTGCATCAGCCGCAAGCAAAACGGTAACGATCGTTCTGTCTGAAGAGCCAGATGTAATCGACCCTTGTGAATCAACACGCTCAAACGTTGGACGAATCGTTAAGCAAAACATTGCTGAAACACTGATCGAAATTGATCCAGCAAACGGCAATATCAGACCGCGTCTTGCTACGTCATGGAAACAAACCGATAAACTGACCTGGCAATTTGAACTCCGTAAAGGCGTTAAGTTCCATGATGGGGCTGATTTTGATGCCGCGGCTGCCGTAAAATCAATCAACCGCACACTTAACCCTACCCAGGATTGTGAAATCCGTTTGAAGTTTTTCGGTAACATCAAAGTATCTCCGAAAGCAATTGGCTCACATACTCTTGAAGTAAAAACGGATACTACTCAGCCAATTTTACCTGCGTTGATGAGCGTCATGGCGATTGCCAGCCCAAATACGCAGCCGTTAAAAGGTACACGTAATCCTGTCGGAACCGGCCCTTATAAATTCAAAAGCTGGAACCCGGGTCAAGACGTTGTTATTGAGCGTTTTGATGGATATTGGGGTGAGAAACCACAAGCTGATGGCGCCCGCTATATATGGCGTAGTGAATCAGCTGTTCGTGCGGCAATGGTAAAAGCCGATGAAGCTGATATTGCTCCAAATATCGCCCTGCAAGATGCAACCGATAAAACGTTGGACTTCAGTTACTTCAATTCTGAAACCTCCAGACTTCGCATCGACATGGAACAGGCTCCGCTAAACGACATTCGTGTTCGTAAAGCTTTGAACTATGCTGTCGATCTTGAAGCCCTGCGCGGAAGCATCTTCAGTAAAGGTGTCATGCCAATGACGAATATTGTTGTACCAAGTATCAATGGTCACAATCCGTCGCTTAAGCCTTGGCCTTATGATGTGAAAAAAGCCAAAGCCCTGTTGGCTGAAGCAAAAGCTGATGGTGTTAAGGTTGATACAGAAATCCTGATGCGTGGTCGTCTTGGAATGTATCCAAATGCGACTGAAGCGATGGAAGCAATACATGCCATGCTTAGCGAAGCTGGTTTCAATGTTAAGCTGAAAATGGTTGAAGTTGCCTCTTGGGTTGACAGTTATACACGCCCCTTCGCAGCAGACCGTGGCCCTGTACTTCAACAGGGACAACACGACAATAACAGTGGCGACGCTGTGTTCTCCGTGTTCTTCAAGTATGCTTGTAAGGGTCCTCAGTCGACAACATGTGACAAACAGGTTGACGATGGTATCACGGCTGCCAGTGCAGCAACTGGTGATGAGCGTCGTAATCTTTGGCAAGAAGTCATGCGTCGTCTTCATCAGGACATCGTTCCTGACGTTCAGATGTTCCATATGGTTGGTTTCTCACGCATCAACAAGCGTTTGGACTTCACACCATCAATCTCTATGAACAGTGAAATGCAAATCTCGCAGGTCAAGTTCAAATAGGTTCCCCCTGAGGGTTACCTTGCCCCTGGTTAGTTAGTTTTCTAACCGGGGGCCATTTTTCTAATTTTTATTTTGAGGTTGGAAACAGAAGATGCATAAATATTTAACCAAAAGGGCCTTTCACAGCTTTATATCCCTTGCTGGATTATTGGTCCTAGTATTCTTTCTGACCCGATTAACTGGCGATCCAGGCAACTTATTTCTGCCCATTGATGCCACCCTTGAGGCGCGTCAAGAATTTACGGTGAAGCATGGGTTTGACCAGCCAATTTATGTTCAATTTGGACGATACGTTGTTGATTTGGCGCAGGGTGACCTGGGCGACTCGATCCGTAAGCAACGACCCGCTATCGATATCGTGCTTGAAGCCATTCCTGTCACGTTGATGTTAGCCGCCGTCGCGATGAGCATTGCCTTGGTTGGTTCGATTGTTGTTGGCTCTATGGCGGCTTATCGCCCCGGTGGTATATTTGATCGAGTTGCCAGTATTTCCTCTCTTGTCAGTGCCAGTGCCCCAGATTTCTGGGTGGCAATAACCGCGATCCTTGTCTTTTCAGTGACCCTCCAATGGCTGCCGACTTCCGGTATGGGAGGGCCGGCAACCTGGATTATGCCAATCTGTATACTTGTCATTCGGCCATTTGGCCTTCTGGTACAAGTTGTTCGCGGATCGATGATTACCGTCTTAAGTTCTGCGTATATAAAGACCGCACGGGCAAAGGGTGTCAAAGAACACGCTGTCATCTTCGTACACGCTCTGCGTAATGCGATGTTGCCCATCATTACTGTTGCTGGTGACCAGGCGGCGGGCATTGCAAACGGGGCCGTCATTGTTGAAACAATTTTCGGATGGCCCGGCATCGGCAAGCTTATGATTGATTCAATTATTCAACGTGATTTTGCCGTCGTACAGGCCTCAATTCTGGTCACCGCTATCGTCATTTTATCCATTAACATTGTCGTCGATATCACTTACGCGATACTCGACCCTCGGATAAGGCACAAATAGAATGGTTAAATCAACTCCAGAAGCGACTGCACTTCCTCCGACACCAAAGCGTGGTTACCGCTTATTGGGATTGTTATGGAATGATAAGTTTGCTTTCTTTTCTGCCCTGTTTCTAGTGATTATTTTCATTGTGGCAGCCATCGGCCCAACGTTGCTTGATGGCGTTGCGACAAAGCTGAACTTGAGGCTTCGCAATTTTCCACCGTTTACGATGGACCATGGAATAATGTATATTTTAGGTGCTGACTCTCTTGGTCGAAGCATCATCGCCCGTCTGATCGTTGCCAGCCAAAACACGATGATTATCGCCGCCAGTGCGGTGGTGCTTTCAATGACTATCGGCGGGACGCTGGGGTTAATCGCTGGGTATAGCACTAAATGGTACAGCACAGCTATCTTGCGGTTTGCCGATATTATTATGAGCTTCCCTTCGTTACTTATCGCTGTCGTGGTCCTTTATATCTTCGAACCTCATGTTGCCAATGTAGTACTTGTCCTTGGGATCACCCGAATGCCAATTTACATCAGAACTGCGCGCGCCGAAGTTCTGGAAATACGAGAGAGATTATTTGTATCTGCGGCACATGTTTTAGGGGCCAGCACTCCAAGAATAATTATTCGCCATATAACGCCGCTTGTGTTGCCAACACTTACGACCATCGCGACGCTTGATTTTGCTTTTGTCATGCTTGGTGAATCTGCCCTTAGCTTTCTGGGCATTGGTATACAGCCCCCAGAGATAACGTGGGGATTAATGGTTGCTCAGGGGAGAAACTATCTACAATCCGCCTGGTGGCTCGCTTTCTTCCCGGGTCTCTTCATCATGCTTTCTACGCTTTCGTTAAACCTTATTTCAGGTTGGGTTCGTATTGCCCTTGATCCAGTTCAGCGCTGGCGTCTGGAAATTTCAGGAGATGGTCATGACTGATAAATCACCCCCGCCAATTCTTGAAGTTCGCGACCTTGCCGTATCATTCAGAACAGGTAAAGGCGAGTTCGATGCCGTGAAGGGTATAAACTTTGATCTTCACCGAGGTGAAACGCTCGCTATTTTGGGAGAAAGTGGATCTGGTAAAAGCGTAAGCGCGTCGACGATCATGGGTATCCTTGATAGCCCCCCTGGCTATATCAAACATGGCGAGGCCTTTCTGGACGGTGAAAACATTTTTAAGCTTCCCGCAAACCGTCGTCGAGATTTGATGGGCGAAAAGGTCGCCATGATCTTTCAGGACACTCTTGCACACCTCAATCCGGTGTATAGCATCGGTTGGCAAATTGCAGAGTGTTTTACCACCCACAGAGGTTTTAGTAAGAATGAAGCTTGGGATAAGGCCGTTCACATGCTGGAGCGGGTTCATATGCCAAATGCAGCAGCCCGGGCCAAAGATTACCCTCATCAATTTTCCGGCGGTCAACGTCAACGTATCATGATTGCCATGGCCTTGGCTCTGGAACCAGAAATCCTCATTGCGGATGAACCTACCACAGCACTTGATGTAACGGTACAGTCGCAAATCCTTGATTTGCTGATTGAGCTTCGCAACGAGTCAAATATGGGACTGATCCTGATCACCCATGATCTCGGTGTTGCGGCTGAAATTGCCGATCGATTGATCGTCATGAACCATGGCGAAGTTGTCGAACAAGGCCCGGTACACAAAATTTTTGCTAATCCGGAACACCCTTATACGCAACGCCTTATGGCAGCGATCCCCGGGCGTGGACCCTACCGTGAAGTTCCTTCTTCCACCGGCAAAGACAAACCTAAACCGGTTCTCGAGGTGCGGGATTTAACCAAACACTTCGGTGTGACGACAGGGATGTTTGCCTCAGATACAGGGGCAGTCGTTAAAGCATGCGACGGTATTGGTTTTGATTTATTTGCAGGCGAAACACTGGGAATCGTAGGTGAATCCGGTTCTGGGAAAACTACCGTCTCAAATATGTTGCTGCGTTTGATAGAGCCAACAAGTGGCACGGCAACACTGGATGGGCAGGATATTTTTAGTGTTGGCGGGGATGAGTTACTTCGGTTGCGGCGAAGATTTCAGGCTGTGTTTCAGGACCCGTTTGCCTCTTTAAATCCAACAATGAGTGTATTCGACATTATTTCAGAGCCTTGGATTATTCATAAAGATGTGATGCCGAAAAATCGATATAAGGACCGGGTTGTTGAATTGCTGGAAGATGTGGGAATGGTTGCCGACCATGCAAGCCGTTACCCCCATGAATTCTCCGGCGGTCAACGCCAGCGGATCGCCATTGCTCGCGCCTTGGCCCTTGAGCCAAAAATCATCATTTGTGATGAAGCCGTATCCGCACTTGATGTTTCTATACAAGCTCAAATTATCGAGCTGTTGGCAGAGTTGCGTGATGAACATGGCCTGTCGTATCTGTTTATCGCGCACGACCTCCCAGTTGTGCGTGAGCTTGCAGACCGGGTAATAGTCATGAAATCAGGTAAGATCGTTGAGCAGGGGACTGTGCAGCAAATATTCGAGAACCCACAAGAGGCCTACACCATTGATTTGCTTTCAGCCAACCCGATTCCTGACCCTGAGCAAATGTTGCACAAACGCCAGCGGCGCGGCGTCGGCGTCGGCGTAAAGGCATAATCATGACAAGTTCAGCTTCAAACTCAAAACCAGATGTTCTCTTGATATGGCCAAACCGGCCCCGACAAATGGCAATACTAGAAGAGACTTATAACTTGCACAGGTATGACCTGAGCAATGACCCTGACGCCTTCCTGAAAGAAATTGGGGAACGTATTACCAGCGTTGCGACAACGGGCGGCAAAGGTTTAACCGCTGAACAAATTTCTCTTATGCCAAACCTGAAAATCGTTTCTTCATCCGGCGTCGGGTACGACAGTATTGACATTACAGCCTGCACTCGTCGCGGTATCAAAGTTACCAACACACCGGGCGTTTTGACCAATGACGTTGCCGACACAGCTATCATGTTGATTATATCGACCCTGCGCCAACTTGTTAAAGGTGACCGCTGGGTCCGAAGTGGTGATTTTATCGAAAAGGGATTAATGCCCCTGACCACATCGGTGACCGGCAAGAAGTTAGGTATTGTCGGGATGGGAAGCATTGGGCAGGCAATTGCCGCTCGAGCGTTACCTTTGGGTCTTGAAATATCTTATTTTGGGCCGAATGAAAAAACTGATGTTCTTTATTGTTTTACTAGTGACCTGATAACCCTTGCGGAATGGGCTGATATTCTTGTCTTGTCTTGCCCCGGTGGCGAGACGACACGTGATCTTATCGATACCAACGTATTAAACGCCTTGGGTAAGACCGGCACGTTAATCAATGTTGCAAGGGGCTCTGTGGTAAATCAACCCGCGCTACTGAAGGCATTGTCATCGAATGCGATTGCCGGGGCGGGATTGGATGTTTATGCCAATGAACCTCACGGCAGTGCCGATTTTGTTGATCTCGAAAACGTTGTTCTATATCCCCATTTGGCAAGCGGAACGGTTGAAACCCGCGATGCGATGGCCCAGCTTGTATGTGATAATCTGGAAGCGTTCTTCGCCGGAAAACCACTCCTGACGCCTGTGAATTAACGATTTACCCCTGTATTTGTGAAAGCATTATAATGCCCGCAATTAAGTATTTTTATTGGTCTTTTCTGGTAACCATCCTCGGGTTGGTACTTGCCTTTTATTTGGGCTGGACAATGACGGGGACAATTAGTGGGGCAATGCCTTTCCTGTTGATCGGCACAGTTCTCGCCATTCTTGAAATATCACTGTCATTTGACAATGCGATTGTGAATGCCAACACTCTGCAACAAATGACAGAGATTTGGAGGAAACGGTTTTTGACATGGGGAATATTGATCGCCGTGTTTGGAATGCGAATTGTCCTGCCACTGGTTATTGTCGCTCTGGCAGCGCATATTACCCCTTACGCTGCAATACATCTCGCCCTTAATGATCCTGCTGAATATTCACGTCTGATTGATGCCTCGCATTTATCAATCTCCGCATTTGGCGGCACCTTTTTAATGATGGTCGCCTTATCCTATTTCATTGATCAGGATAAGGAAATTGACTGGTTTCAGGTCTTGGAAATCAAGCTGAGAAAATGGTCTTCAATCCGGGGACTTGAGATCATTATCGTATTGTGTGTCGTCATGGCGTTCACCTCTGTATTGCCTGCAAGCCAATCAGCAACATTTCTTTTTGCATCAATAGCTGGTTTGTTAACTTTTCTGGGCGTCGAACTACTTGGTAATATGCTGGATGTTCCTGAAGAAACACAAGGAGCAGTTACACGGGGTGGCCTTGGGGCGTTCTTGTACCTTGAAGTTCTGGATGCCAGTTTTTCATTTGACGGTGTTGTCGGGGCGTTTGCACTGACAACTAATTTGTTTCTGATTGCCATTGGTTTGGGCATCGGGGCCATGTATGTGCGATCAATGACAATCATGCTTGTTGAACGCGGAACCTTAGTCCAATACCGGTTTCTCGAACACGGCGCTTTCTACTCCATATTGACCATTTCAATCATTATGTTTGCCCAATCATTAGTCCATGTCCCAGAGCTTGTAACGGGTTTGGTCGGCGCAGGATTAATCGGTTTGGCATTACGGTCTTCTCTCAAATTCAATCGAGCCAATTCTTAAAACATGCAGTTTAACTATTCATACTAGGGAAAAAATCATGAGCAACAGTCAACCACCACTTTCAGAATTCGCAAAAGAAACGTTCCTGTTTGCAGGGACCGCAACGATATGTACAGCTCTGTTTAAAAGAGGTCTTTATAATATATTCATTCAAGGCGTTAACCGCCTGAACAATGAACAAGTCCGGATGGTTGGACCGGCATATACCTTGCGTTATATCCCGGCTCGTGAAGACCTTGATGGTATTGAGGTGTTTAAAGATCCGCTTCACCCGCAACGCCACGGCGTAGAGAGTGTTCCTGAGGGTTCCGTTTTGGTTGTGGATTGCCGTGAAGACTCAACGGTTGCCTCCGCCGGCAATATTCTGGCAACGCGCCTTCAGGTAAGGGGTTGCGCCGGTCTTGTTTCTGACGGCGGCCTCCGTGATGCCGACTCTATGGCGACCCTCGATATGCCTGTTTTCTGTGCCAAGCCATCTGCACCAACAAATCTGACCAAACACCATGGCCTGGATCTGAATGTACCGATTGGCTGTGGCAAGGTTCCAGTATATCCGGGAGACATTATGGTTGGTGACGGCGACGGCGTTGTTGTTGTCCCTGCTGAGATGGCCGAAGAAATTGCTCTGGAAGTTGCCGAGATGGAATCATTTGAGGCATTTGTTCTAGAGAAGGTCCAACAAGGAGAAACCATCATTGGTCTCTATCCGGCTAATGACGCGACCATGGTACGCTTTAAAGAATGGCGGACCGAACAAAGTAAGTAATTAGTATTTTTACCCGTCATGGCTTGTGCCCCTCACAACAGTGTTGAGCCTAGTCTGATGACCAAAGGAACCAGTAAATGACAAATAACTTTTCAAATTATATCAATGGCGAATGGGTCGCGATTTCTGATGTAAATGTCAATATCAACCCCTCCAATACCGACGATGTAATTGGTGAGTACGCCCGTGCCAATACCGCAGAAACAGAACAAGCTATCGCCGCTGCCAAGGCTGCGTTCCCTGCATGGTCACACTCGGGTATCCAGCAGCGCCATGATATTTTGCAGGCTGTTTCAAATGAAATTATGGCCCGAAAGGAAGAAATTGGTACCCTGCTGTCACGCGAAGAAGGCAAGACCCTGGCAGAAGGCATTGGCGAAACAATGCGGGCAGCTCAGGTGTTTGATTTCTTTGCTGGTGAAGCCTTAAGAATGGCGGGTGAAACGATTGCCTCAACACGCCCCGGCCTTACGGTTGACATCACGCGTGAGCCAGTCGGTGTTGTCGGAATTATTGCACCCTGGAATTTCCCGATCGCCATTCCCGCATGGAAAATTGCGCCAGCCTTGTGTTACGGCAACACGGTTGTCTTTAAACCTGCTGAGCTTGTACCGGGCATTGGTTGGGTGATCGCAGATATTCTCTCTCGGGCGGGTGTTCCTGCTGGAGTATTTAACCTGGTTATGGGCAAAGGCTCTGTCGTCGGACAGACAATGCTTGATTCCAAAGACATCGATGCCATCTCGTTTACGGGTTCAGTTGCTACGGGCCAGAAAGTTGCAGAGGCTAGCGTACGTAACATGCGCAAATTCCAGTTGGAAATGGGTGGCAAAAACCCATTTGTTGTTCTCAACGATGCAGATCTGACGACAGCGGTTGAATGTGCAGTTAACGGCGCATTCTTTTCAACCGGTCAACGCTGCACCGCCTCTAGCCGTTTGATTGTGCAAGAGGGTATCCACGACAAGTTCATCGCGGCAATGACTGATAGAATGGAAGGGCTAGTTATCGGCGACGCCCTAAATCCCGGAACTCATATCGGACCAGTTGTGGATGCCAGCCAATTTAACCAAGATACAGATTACATTGAAATTGGGAAATCTGAAGGCGCAACACTTGCGTTTGGCGGCGAACGGCTTGAACTGGACAAAAAGGGCTATTACCTGAGCCCTGCTCTGTTTACCGAAGCGACCAATGCGATGCGCATCAGTCAGGAAGAAATTTTTGGCCCTGTTGCCAGTGTAATCCGCGTCCGTGATTATGATGAAGCGCTTGCCGTTGCCAATGATACAGAATTTGGATTGTCGGCTGGTATCTGCACAGGCTCTTTGAAACATGCATCAGATTTTAAACGCAATAGTCAGGCTGGCATGGTGATGGTCAACCTACCAACTGCCGGGGTGGACTACCACGTTCCTTTCGGTGGACGTAAAGGGTCCAGTTACGGCTCAAGAGAACAAGGGCGTTATGCGGCGGAGTTCTACACAACTGTCAAAACAGCCTACGTACAAGCCTAAGCGACGTCCCCTGAAAACTAACTCCGCCGTTCCTCACGGAATGGCGGGTTTTTTTTGGTCTAGATAATTCATGCAGTTGATCTGCATAAAAACTATCTCTTGATTGGAACATAGTAGTGAAGAGGGAGGACGGCCATAAATACTCATTGCAGTAACAAAGAGTATTGAACCAAGCGGCATTATGTCAGGGCTGAATTCATTTTTAAAGGTGAGGGAAAACCCCATGCAACCCATTGATCTCTGGTGCCTATGTTTTCTCCCTCACCTTTGCCTAAATGTTTGATATTGCGGCTGTGTTTAACAACGCCCCCGGGCACCATTTTCCCAATTGTCCAACCCAGAGACATAGGTACGCGAAGTGATTGATGAAATGCAGATCCTGACCGGGTGAAAAATTGGGCGTATCTATGTCGATAAAGATATCGGGGCCATGACACCCCTATTGCAAGCCATGTCTTCCGCTCGAGCCAGAAGCGTGGTGTTCACGGTCAAATCAAACGAGAACTGAGGCGGCGTTCAGCTATCGAAGCGCCAATCGGTCACTGCAAAACGGATGACCACATGGACCGAAACTTTCTTAAAGGGCGCATTGGAGATCAGATAAATGCTGTCATGAGTGCCAACGGATATAACTTCCGCCTCATCCTCAAGTGGTTGAAGGAATTATTATGCCAAATTATCGTTGTAATGTGGGCAGGGATAAATCCACTGTTGGGACTCAAAATGGCTTCTTAACAATCGGCTAACTTCTTTGGTACTGTTTCAGGCTTTGGCATTTCCTACTTTTCCCCCACTTCCGGCGATAAGACGCCAAGCAAGCCTTGCAGAACGCCCCCGACCCGCTCGGCGGCGGCTTCGGTTTGTTGGTCGGTGACGTGGGTATAACGCAAGGTCATGGCGGTTTTCTTGTGGCCCAACAGCTTTGACACCAAAGGCAGCGGCACCCCTTGCAATACGGCGTGACTGGCGAAGGTGTGGCGCAAGTCATGAACGCGCACATCTGGAATCCCGGCCCGTTGACGCACGAAAGCCCAGAACATGGTAACATCGTTTCGCGGCCTTGCCGGATCGCTGAGCATGGGAAACACAAAAGGGCTTTTACCCCGTGGTTGCCTGTCCATAATTTTAACGGCCTCCTTGGTCAGGTATACATCGCGGGGGCCTGTCTTGGTATCAGGCAGCTTGATAAAATCGCCTGTAACCATCGACCATTTGAGGCTGCAGACTTCTCGATGACGGCACCCGGTCAACAGCAACATACGCACAATGTCGGCCCCCTGCTCATACTCCGGGCGCTCCTATTCCATCTGGGCCAGTATGCGAGACACCGTGTTGATTTCCTCCGATGAGAGGAAGCGGTTTAGCGTCAACAATCGCCATTATTCAAAATGGCTTTCTGAGGAGGCTCTAAATATGAAACATTTGCATGATACGACCAACAGATTAAACAATAGAGCAGAAAGTTCTCATGTCCCAATAAGGCGGCGAGAGCGAAAGATGCAAAAATTTAGATCCCATAAATCATCTCAGATTTTTCTTTCAGTTTACGGCCCGATTTATAATCTTTTCAACACTCAAAGGCATTTAATTTCAAGACAAACACTGCGTGCATATCGGTTAATCTCAATGACTGAATGGAATCTTGTGACCAGTGCTGATTGATCTAACTCTTAGTTGAAAACGCGTCATTCGAAGAAGTTAACGTGACAGAGCCCTGTTGGCCTATTCGAGGCTGTCGAGAGCCTTTTGAATGTCTCGACCCTTCCTTTTGGTATAAGGTAATATTTTCGTATCGACTTTCGCGATGTGATCGATCAACCAGTCGTGCAGAAACTTACGAAGACGGTTAGTAATTTCCGGGTCACGATCCTTGCGCCATTCGTCGGTCAGTTCATTCACCTCAGCTGCAAGGCCTTGGTGAAGGCCACGATGCTTTTCCAAATCTGGATAGTGGCATGCCTCCATGACCGCTTCCTCCCGTCTGAAGTGATAGTGGGTGTAGTCGATCAGTTCCTCGATAATTCCATCCAAGTCCCCATCACCGACGGGCAGGCGACCAGCCTTATTCACCAATGCAAGGATCGTCTGATGGTCCTTGTTCAAGGCATCGACACCGGTACTCAACGCGTCGGTCCATATAAACACATCCTTGTTTGAGACCAAGGGCAGTTCGATCCAAAACGTACTGCCGATGCCTTCTTTACTTTCGACCCCGACCAACCCGGCCATTTGTTCGACAAGCAGCTTGGTCACTGTCAGGCCAATACCCGTACCTTCCCTTGCGACCATCGGGTCGGCGCCCAGGCGGTGGAACATGTGGAAAACGTTCGTCAAATCCTTCTCGGCGATGCCGATTCCTGTGTCCGATATCGATATGCGGAGATAACCCCCATCGGTTTCTCCGCCATCCACGGTCACCGTTCCACCATCCTTGTTGAATTTAATCGCATTGGAGAGAAGGTTTAGCAGTACCTGTTTCAACCGCAGTGGGTCAGAGAAAATACAGGTTGGTGATCCGTCACTGAATTGATCAACAATCTCTATCCCTCGCGGTTTCCCAAGAGGGGATGTGATGGCCACGCAATTTGCGATGACTTCGCTGGCGTTCACTTCCTCGTGGGAAAAATCAAGTTGATTGGCCTCGATCCTAGCCAGATCAAGAATCTTATTGATAAGTACGAGAAGGTGGTTGCCTCCGGACAGGATGCTTTCGACACACTCTTTTTGGACCGGGGACAGGAGGGTCTTGGAATCGATTTGCATCATCTGAGCAAAGCCTAAAACGGCGTTCAGCGGCGTTCGTAACTCGTGGCTCATGCTGGCCAGGAATTCTGATTTGGCTTCGTTGGCCCGTTCGGCGTCAACCAGAGCATTGCAAAGGTCTTCCTCCATATTCTTTCGGTCGGTGATATCCACATGCATTCCGCCAACCGCAATTACCTCACCTTCATTTCCAAAGACGGGGAACTTGGTTGTAAGGAGGTTTAAGACGCTTTCGCCAGTTTCAAACCTTTCGTCACGTTCGCTCGCTCGTTTGCTTTTGACGACTTCACGGTCATGTTCAATGCCCG
>Ga0316189_10003317_pt1 | contig 15660 bp, 11 predicted proteins | sample LowCovwburrow_MG_FD_204930 | JGI IMG/M metagenome (GOLD analysis project Ga0316189, IMG submission 204930) | Coastal sediment microbial communities from Maine, United States - Lowes Cove worm burrow | ecosystem: Environmental > Aquatic > Marine > Coastal > Sediment | place: USA: Maine... | reverse complement strand
CTGATTACCAGCGTCCTGACGCGCCTGCGAAACAGGGTTGGTCGGAAGCGCCTGGCGTCGATGTTTCGCCACAGGCGACCATTCAGCCGGACTGGTGGACAGGCTTTGGCGATCCTTATCTGAATGAACTCATCGACCGGGCTATTGCCGGTAACCTGGATATAAGAATACTGGCGGCTCGTACCGGTGTTGCCAGGGCATCCATCAGTCAGGCCGAGGCCGGGCTGATGCCTACATTGTCTGGTGGTCTGGGCACCGATACCACCAAGAGTTCCGGCAGTTCGACAACCACTCAGTACAGCGCTGCATCAGATGTGATCTGGGAAGCAGATATATGGGGCAAGGTTCGCAAGGGGGTCGAGGCCCAGGAAGCAGACTTCAAGGCCAGTGAGGCTGATTGGCGCGCCGGCTATCTGGTTATAGTCTCGGAGGTGGCGACGGCCTATTTCCAGATACGTCAGTTTGATGAGCAGATACGCCAACAGCAGAAAACCCTGGACCGCAACCGGCAGCTCCTCGATATCTATGAACATATGCATGGCGAGGGTCTGATACCTCAAACCCAGGTGATGCAGCAGCAGGCTGAGATCAACCGGCTTCAGATAGGTCTCATGGATCTGCAAAGATTACGTAAGCTGACGGAAAATGGTCTGGCTACCTTGCTGGGCATGCCGGCTGACAGCCTCAGGGTATCTGCAGCGGATATCCGTTCCGTCAAGATCATCGATGTGCCGGCCGGTTTGCCATCCGACCTGGTAGCGCGGCGCCCGGATATCATCGCGGCTGAGTATCGCGTGTTACAGGCTCACGATCTCCAAGGCCAGGCACGTCTGGCACGCCTGCCATCAGTGAGTCTGACCGGGAAGGCCGGGTCTGCCAGTTTTGATCTGGTTGATCTCCTCAAGACCTGGACATACGGGTTTTCCTCGCTGGTATCAATTCCGATATTCGACCCAAATGTTCAGGCCAGGATAAAGGTCAGTGAGGCCCAGACCAGGGTGGCAGAGGAAGAATACCGGCGTACCGTGGTTGGCGCTTTCGAGGAGGTGGAGAACTCGCTTACCAATCTCGACAGCCACAAGCAGCAGATGGCTGAATTTGAAAGCCGCCGCCAGAAACTGGATACGGTATCCAAGCAGATCTATGCGCAGCTGGCAGAAGGTATGGTCAGCCAGCTCGAAGTATTCGAGGTTGAGCGTACGCTGCTGGATGCCGAGCAGGAGGGGCTGGCCAATCACTGGCAGATACTGAATGATACCGTAAATCTCTACAAGGCCCTGGGAGGAGGGTGGCCAACCGAAGTTGTGGCCAATATAACTCACTAATGCAAGTCATTCTAAAACCGGTGATTCACCCCGAGTTGGGTGAGATCATTATCAAGGACGATCTGTTTCCCATAGGTCGTCTTGAGCGGCCTTTTGCCGATTATGATCCGGGCTTCGTTGAGAAGCTCTCGAGGCGGCATGCGCGCATTTTTGAACAGGACGGGGTTGTTTATATTGCAGACCTGGGCAGCCTTAACGGCACCACGGTCAATGAGACGAGTGTCGATAGCTTGCCAGTCCGTCTTAAACGCGGGGATCAGATCTGTTTTACCGCTGCTCTTTGCTACGAAATTGAAATACTGGGAGCCGCTGCCAATCGCCCGGTTGATGAACCGGCCGTGCCAGTGCAGGTTGTGCTCACGCCAGAGCATTCGAAGTTGGGGCTGGAGCCCATAGTCGTTACGCAGTTTCCCTTTCTGATCAATAAATCCAGTGATGTTTTTACGCGTTACAAGGATACATTGTCAAAAGAGATCAGCTATATCTCACGCCGGCATGCCCACCTGTTTCTGAAAGGTAGCGACGTTTACGTCGAGGACCTGGGCAGTACCAACGGAACCTTTGTTTCCGGAGAGCGCCTCGAGGAACATTGCCGAAAGCTTAACGAAGGCGATTTGATCGCCTTCGGCGGGGATCAGCTCGTTTATCGGGTTGGGTTGCTACACATCGAAAGTGAGGCGACGAGTACACCTGAGGAAGCTGCCGAAATACTCACGTCAACTTCGCATACCCTTGAAGATGCGACCCGGACGACGTTTGTTACTTCGGCTAATTCATTTCTGGATATTTTTTGTGTGGAGGAGGATAGCGCGGAGGCCGAAAGCGGTGCGCATGGTGGATCTGATTCCCCGGGGGGCGCGGTTGACTCTGGCACCAAGGCGAACAAGGGGCTGTTACAAGGCCCTCGAGTATTCCTTGGTGAAATCAAAACTGCTTTCGCCAGTGATAAAAAGGGCGGCACGGGCAAGTTCTGGCTGGCGGCCTGCCTAGTGGCCGGTATAGTGTTGGCAGGTCTCTATCTGGGCAGCACGTCAAAACGTGAAATTCACCAGTTCATGGATAATGCAGAGTATGCTGCCGCGGCGGCAGCGGCGAATCGATACCTGGAGGATCACAGGGATAGCGAGGAAATTCGCGATATTGCCACCGAGGCGGTACTCAAGGAAGTGGTGCCAGGCTGGGTGAAGCAGTTGGCGGCGGGTGATTTCGACGCAGCTCTGCAAACGATTGAACGTGGCAAGCGTCTAAGTTACGCCAATCCGGATGGTGAGGAAATTTTCAATGAGCTGGTTTGGGTCACTGCACTGGAACGATTTGTTTCGGATCGTAACGGAGTGGAAAAGCCGGTCATTATGTTTATGGAAGAAGAGCAGATAAACACACTGGTCAATCAATGGGAACAAGATCCGAAAGCACATCGCCGTTCGCTGGCAACATTGGCTCAGCAAGTGCCGGAATTTGTCGCGCTGCGTGAACAGGTCTTCAGCCATTTGCGAGCACTGCAGAATCAGCAGTCACTGTCTGTAGCCGCGATAGAGCGCCTTGTGGCGGAAGTGGAGTCGGCCCTCGAAAACGGTACGGCAGCATCGCTGCAGCCGGTGTTGGAGGAATTTGAAAAGACCTACCCGCGTATCAAAGGCATTGGGAAACTGCATGGCGATCTCGAAAAATACCTGCAGATTGCCAACAAGCTAAAGGGTAACTACTGGTTGGAAGCGCATCAGCTCGCAACTGAAACTCAGTTTGAGACGCCGTTATTTGCTGACCGCATGCAGCGTGTCAGAGAGCAACAGCTGCCACCGCAGGCCACGCTGGACAGCTATCAGCAGGCACAGATGGAATGGCGTCAGGGCGACAGTGAAGCCGCCATCGCCACGCTTGAACCGTTGACCCGGGAGCGCTGGGGTGAGGTTGCAAAACGCCGACTGGCACATTACCAGCAGGTGCTCGGGGATTTCCGTCAGCTGGAGCAGGCCAGGGACAAGTCCGGCTATGATCGACGCTTGCTGGAATTCTACCGAACGCTGGATCCGGTCGAGGATGATTATTTCATTGGCAGTGTGGAACAAGAGTTCAAGGTGCATCGAAGCAAGGCGCTGGATGAGGCCAAACAGCTGTTTGGCAAAGCAGAACATTCGTGGAAGCAATACCAGGCAGCTGGCGGTATTCGCGGTCAGCATCGTTTGGAAGCCGGGGTTTCGAAAACCTATCGTCAACGCGCATCAGAGCTGACGACGGCCAGTGAATCCATGGTTCGGGCGATGGAGATCAATATGCTGCTCAAGGTTGATAACACAACTGAATGGATCGAACTGCATGACGAAATAAGTAACGAGGTCAGGTTGCAGCGTCAATCACTGACAGAGTTGCAAATGGTGCTGAAACCTTCGCTGAGGCAGGCTAAACTTGAACTACTTCCGCTTGTGGACCAGTAGCTATGGCATCTGATAACGAACAACTCAGGCAATTCTCCAGTGCCCTCGAAGACCACAGTGCCGAGGGTATCGAGATTCTGTATTCAGAACCCTCGAAAATCATGCGTATGACAATATTACTGGTCATGGCATTTATACTGGCAGCGTTGGTCTGGTCATTTATCGGTCGGGCAGATGTGATTGTTTCGGCCCCTGGCGTGCTGAGTCCGGATGAAGACGTACGACGGGTTTACTCGCCGATCAGCGGTGAGTTGGTCGAGATCTTTGTTGCCGAGGGAGTTCCGGTATCCAAGGGTGACGTACTGGCCCGGCTGAATGCGCGAGATGCCATCCAGGTAGCGACCAAGGCACTGGAGGCTGAGTTGGCGCTGGCCGAAGTCGAGCAGGAATATAAACAGTTTCCGGCACAAAGTGCTCTCATGGAACGTCATGCCGAATCACTGAAACAACAGATTGAAACTGCAGAACGATTGCACCAGAAGCGTGTCACCGAGGGGTTGGATAAACTCGCCCAATCACAGCGAGCCAAGCTGGAAGAGACCCGCGGTAACCTGAAGAAAGCGGGTATCGCCAGGGATTCCGCCAGGCGCGAGTGGGAAAAATTCAAACGGTTGTTCGCCAGACCCGGTGGTGGCGGGGTTTCCAAAAACCAGGTCGACGATAAGCGCGACCAGTACCAGTCTGCCGAGACAGACCATAGTTTGGCTGAGGCCCGGCTGGGTGAGCTTGAGTTTCAGCTCAGTGAAGAGTACGCGCAGTCGAAAGCGGAGCTGGAAGGAAGCGATCAGAAACTCGCCGAGCTGCGTATAGAGTATGGGAAAGCGTTGAACGAGATTGATCGTGAAACGCATCGTACCGAACTGAAGTACCGCAGTGCCCAGCTTGCCGCGGAAATGGCCGGTCGTATCCGTTTCGATAATATCGACGAAGAAAACTTTCTCAGGATCCTGGCACCGGTTTCCGGTGTGGTTACAAATATTTCCTTTACGCAGCCGGGAGACAATATCCCGGCGAATACGCCAATGGTCAGCATCGCGCCTCGTGACTCGCGTACCGTACTGAAAGTGGATATCAATGAACGGGACCGTGGCTTTCTGCGTGAGGGGTTGTCAGTAAAGATGAAGTTCAGTGCTTTTCCGTACCAGCGCTATGGCTTCATTACCGGAACGCTGGAATACATTTCGCCATCAACCCAGGGATCAACTGGAGCGGACGCAGCGGTCTACAAGGGTAATGTGAGTCTCGACAAGGATTACTATCGTGTAGGCGATATCGATTACCCGCTTCGCTTTGGCATGGTGGCAACAGCCGAGATTGTGGTCCAGAAACGGCGAATGATTGATTTTGCGCTGGACCCTCTGCGCGAAATCTGAAATCGGAACGTATTAGCGAACTACTTAATTACAACTATGGAGTCGGGACAGAGACAATGACTGATCTCATAAAAATAGACGACGAAGTCATTAGCAGTGATGATTTTATCAAACTACTCCGATTTACGGGTCGGTTTGACGAGCTGATGGAAGATATCATCAAGGATAAGCTGACTATCCATGCTGCCAGGAAACAGGGAATCGAAGTCAGTCCTGAAGAGATTCAGGATCGTGCTGACCAGGTGCGTCGGGTCAGGGGGTTGCACCGCGCAGTAGACATGAACCAGTATCTGGATTCCAACGGACTGAGCCTTGAAGATTTCGAACAGCTGATTGTGGAAATGCTGCTGCACGAAAAAATGAATGAACAGGTTGGTAATGAGGCGGCTGTGGAAGAGTACTTCAGTCTCAATTCACCCAAATTCGACAGTATCGAAGTCAGTCACATTGTGCTCGATTCCGAAGGCAAGGCGCGTGAGATTATGGCGATTCTTGAAGATGACCCTGATAGTTTCGAAGAACTGGCAAGGGAACATTCCGTATCAGATACCAGCGAAGATGGGGGCTATATTGGCAAGGTGTTGCGTGGCGCCCTGCAAACTGAAGTGGAGGCCAAGGTATTCAATGCCTCGGAAGGAGATCTGCTTGGACCGTTTGCATCTGACGACGAAGTCTATTACGAAATATTCACCATTAACGCGAAAACACCATCCTCTTTGAACGAGGATACCGTAGAAGAAGTCAAACGTCTGATTAAAGATGAGTGGATTGCCGCACGTGCCCAGGAGCACGTAATCGAAGTCCCTTAGCAAGTCTTTAACAGCACGCCGGACATAAGAAAATGGAGCCAGCGCATTGAGTGAAGAATCTCTAACTGAATTTCTTGCCAGCGTAGAAATATTCTCGGCGTTCAGTGCCGGGGAACTGGAGCAGCTGGCAGAACAGGCAGAGGTCCGGCAATTCGAGTTCGGGGATGGCGTCTATAACGCCGGCGATCCTGGTGACGGTCTGTATGTCATCAAAAGTGGGGCTGTTCGTATCTTTACCGAAGAGCAGGGTAAAGAAATAAGCATGGGTGTGCGCAAGCAGGGTGAAGTGTTTGCCGAAATTGCCATGCTTCGCGACTACCCGCATGAATCTTCGGTGCGTTCTTCCTCGAAAACGGAGCTGCTGTTTTTCCCGCGTGCCGTATTTGCACCACTGCTGGAGAAGAACGAGGCAGCGCAGACATTTATCGCCAGTTATGTCGCGATCAACTCGGCCGGTGGTTTTGTCAGCAAACTGTTTAATCTGCGCGGCAAGGTCAAAAAGGAAGAAATCGAGGAGTACATCGGCAGCGTTGGTATTAAACGTGTCAAGTCCGGTAGAACCATCCTCGAGCAGGACAGCACAGAAGACAGGCGGCTTTATGTACTGCGCCAGGGTCGTGTGCGCCTGGTCCGCAAGGAGGGACAGACCGAGTTTCCGCTGGGCACCCTGGAACAGGGTGAGATATTCGGCGAAAAAGCCTGCCTGCTCCGTCAGGAACAACTGGCTTCCGCGATCGCAGACACTGAAGTAGTGCTGTTGGTTATACCGGAAAAAACTGTTCACTTTATTCTTGACCGTAATCCGACCTTGCGTGAAGTGCTGGCGGAACGCATTCGTTTCAATGACAAGGACGTGGAGCGGCAGAAAACCCTGGCCGAGCGTCGTAAAAAGCCATTGATGCTGGATCTCTGGTCCAGGCCGGAGCGCGGGGAAAATATTATTAAGCGTTTCCGGCTGGTCGAGCAGGCGGAAGAAATGGACTGTGGTGCCGCCTGCCTTGCGATGATCTGCAAGCATTACGGCATTCCCATGACGCTGGGTAAATTGCGGGAACTGGCTAACGTAACCCGTGAAGGCGCCACGCTGGATAGCCTGTCAAAGGTTGGTGAGTCTCTCGGCTTCACGACGCGGGGCGTCAGGTGTACCTACGAGGCACTGCTCGGCTTTGATATGCCCTTTGTTGCCCACTGGGAGGGTTATCACTACATTATTGTCTATGGCCTGTCCAAACATCATGTCTGGGTAGCAGACCCCGGGCCGGGCTTCCGCAAGATGACGGTGGAGGAATTCGAGAAGGGCTGGACCGGAAACTGCCTGCTGTTCAAGCCCGGTAGTGACATGGTGCAGATGGCCGCACAGCGTTCACCCTGGGTACGCTTTGTCGGTTACCTCAAGCCCTATAAAAGCATTCTCGGCTACCTGTTTATGGCGACCTTTGTGATTCAGATTCTTGGAGTCGCGCCGCCGGTCATTATCCAGCACATCCTTGACGGTGTACTGGTACACCAGAATTATTCCCTGCTTCATTTGCTTATTGTCGGCCTTGTGATTACCAATGTATTTACCCAGCTGACGTCAGTGATGCGGGCTTTTCTGTCCAATTTTATGGTCAGGAATATGGATTTCGCCATGATGTCGGGGTTCCTCAAGCACGCGCTCTCGCTACCCATACCGTTTTTTGCGAAGCGCAAGACGGGTGACATCTTTGCGCGTTTTCAGGAAAACCAGACGATACGCGCATTCCTGACCGAGTCGACTATTACGACGGTTTTGAATCTTTTGATGGTGTTTATTTATTTCTCCATCCTGTTTCTGTACAGCGTAAAAATGACCATGATGTTGATTGCCTTCGTCATTCCCATACTGGCGCTCACAGTCGCGGTGACGCCAAGAATCAAGGCCTACGCCAGAGAAGCATTCGAGACATCGACTGACGCCGAATCGCTGCTAATGGAAATTATCGGAGGAGCGGAAACTGTCAAGGGTATGGGGCTGGAACGCCCCATGCGCCTGAAATGGGAAAAAAAATATGCCAACGCCCTGGGTGTGCAGTACCGCGCCCAGCGCTTCAGTATTCTGGTTGGTTTGGTCAGCCAGGCATTTAATGCAGCGATTACCATTGGTGTGCTCTGGGTAGGTGCTAATCTGGTACTCGCTCAGGAACTCACTATTGGCCAGTTGATTGCCTTTAATGCCTTGATGGGGAGCGCGTTAAGTCCGTTGCTGGGGCTGGTCGGGTTGTGGAGCCAGGTACACGAAGCCGGTGTTGCCATGGAACGACTGGGCGATATTCTCGATATGGATCCCGAGCAGAAACCCAGTGAATTATCTTCCCGCGTAATCCTGCCGGATCTGCAGGGCAACATCGAGTTCAAGGATGTGTATTTCCGCTATGGTGGTAATGAAACACCCTACGTGCTGGAAAAGATCAATCTGAAAGTTGAACCTGGACAGCTGATCGCCATTGTTGGTCAGAGTGGTTCCGGTAAAACTACGCTGGCAAAATTGCTGGTAGGGTTCTACCCGCCGACAGAGGGCACAATGTTAGTCGACGGTTACGATATGAGCGTGGTTGATAAAGAGTATTTTCGTGCCCAGGTTGGCTATGTCATGCAGTCCAATCTGCTGTTTTCGGGCACTATCGCAGAGAATATCGCCAGTGGCGACGAAAATCCGGACAGGAATCGTATTATCGAGGTCGCCCGGCTGGCCGATGCTCACGGTTTTATTGCCAATATGCCGCTGGGCTACGAGCAGATCGTCGGCGAACGGGGTGTGGGTCTTTCAGGCGGCCAGCTACAGCGGCTGTGTATTGCCCGGGCGCTGTATCATGATCCAAAACTGCTGATATTCGATGAAGCGACGTCAGCCCTCGACACCCAGACGGAAAGCAACATCCTTAGCAGTATGAAGGAAATACTTAAAGGTCGGACAGCGGTTGTTATCGCCCACCGACTCAGCACGATTATGAATGCCGACAAAATACTGGTTCTCTACAATGGCTCTATTGTGGAAGAGGGTGCGCACGAGGAGCTGGTCGACAGGAAGGGTATGTACTATCAACTGGTTAAAAAGCAGATTGCCTGAGCCATGAAAATCATAGAATCAAAAGCAGAATCCTCGGTCTCCTATGGTGGTTTGATCGAGAAGATTGAAATTCTTCGTTCAACCCTGCGTTGGGCCTCCAAACTGGATCGTCCGCAGATCCAGAAGTTGCTCAGCCAGTGTAACGTACTGCGCGATGAGGTGATGAAGCTTTCGCACAAAGAGCGCTTTGTGAAGGCCTCCTCAAAGGCCGGGTCACGTCGCAAGCAGACGACGACACAGCGGCGTAAAGCCCTTATTGATCGGAGCTTCGTTTTTGAGGGTGTTTTTGGTGAAAGTCAGAAACTGCTGGATTCTCTGGAAATCGCAGAGAAGGCAGCACCGACCGATTTACCGGTACTTATTGACGGCGAGAGTGGCACCGGTAAAGAACTGATGGCAAAAGTCATACACGCTAACGGCAGTCGGGCGGATAAAGCTTATATATCGGTCAACTGTGGTGCGATACCGGACAATCTCCTGGAGTCTGAATTATTTGGTCACAAAAGAGGCGCGTTTACCGGCGCCAGCAGCGACCGGAGTGGAAAATTTGAAACGGCCGACAAAGGTACCATCTTCCTCGATGAAATCGGTGAATTGCCTCTTCAGGGGCAGGTAAAGTTACTGCGTGTATTGCAGTCCAACGAAATACAGCGAGTGGGTTCGGACAAAGCGATCGATGTCGATACCCGCATTGTCGCGGCGACCAATAAAAACCTGCTGGAGATGTGTCAGCAGGGTACGTTCCGTGAAGACCTGTATTATCGCCTGAGTGTGATACAGGTAACACTGCCGCCACTAAGGGAACGAAGTGACGAGATTCCTTTATTGATTGAATATTTCAGCGACGAGGCAGCTGAGAAACTGAACCGGCGCCCGGTCAAACTGAGCCGACGTTTACGCACCTTTTTACTAAAATATCAATATCCGGGTAATATCCGCGAACTGCGCAATACCATATTTCGTATTACCTGCCTGGCTCCGGGTGTTGCTGATTACGAACATTTGCCGGATCAAATGCGTATTGGCCTGCCAACCGGCAAGGAAGAAAAGAATCGGCCGGTAAAAGAAATGTCGCTGAGTGAGATCAAAAAAACTGCCAGTGACGAAGCGGAAAAACAGTTTCTCGAAAGTGGTTTGCAGGACACTGCAGGTAAGGTATCCGAGCTGGCCCGCAGCATTGATATGAACCGTTCCCACTTGCAGACGCTGCTTAAAAAACATGGCCTGCAGTCCAAGGACTATCGCACACGCAGCTAGTGACGGCTACCGGACTGCGACCTTCACGTCACTGTTCTTGCTCTGCAAAAGGTCAACCAGCGCTTCGATTCCTTGCTCGCGCACGATATTGGAAAACTCGGCCCTGTAATTGGCTACCAGGCTAATACCTTCGATCTTGATATCGTAAACCAGCCAGGGTCCGGATTTATTATGCATGCGGAAGTTCATGCCAATCGTTGCCTCTCCCGGACGCTGTATCTTCATATCCACAGATGCCTTGCCGCCGTCCAGCTGTTTCTCCTGGATCGGAAAATCAACCCCTTCTCCGGAAAACTGGTTCAGGGAGCTTGCATAAGTGCGAATTAACAGCAGACGAAACTGGTCCGAGAAGCGTGCCATCGCGACCTTGTCTGCCCCGCGTGACGCCTTGCCAAGCACCATTCGGGAAATTCTCGGGATATCCAGATGCGGTAGTACTGTTTCGGATACCAGCGTATGCAGCGCTTCCGGGTTGCCCTGGTACAGCTCTGCATCTGTCGTGAGCCGGGTCATAATGACATCAATTGTGTTTGCAATAATGGTCCCCGGTGTCTGGTTCGCAACATCGCTGTCGGCATGCAGTTGCGGTGAGGCCATCAGCAGGCTCGCCGTGAGTAACAGCAGTATGCTGACAGAACGGCAAAGACTGACTTGGTGGATAGTCTGTGTATTCATCAGTGCACCGCCTCTGCAGCCTGTTTGCGCGTGTAGAAATACGCACCACGAATGAATCCGGATATGACGCTGCCTTTAATTGCACTGGCTCGGCCAGACGCATCGCGCTTCTTCACCCATTCCATCGGTAAACCCTCCAGAAGATGCATGGGGGCAGGCCGCCCATCAGCAAACCGGGCAATTTCTGCACGCCCTGTATCCGGGTCGTAAAACGCTGGAATGAAACCAGCGGATCGATTTTCCTGGCTGAGGCCGCCGGTACCTACATGGGCCAGGTTTTCTTCCCTAAGTGTGGCGTTGCTTAGCAGTTTGTTCATGAGACTCACCTCTGGTGTTGTCCGGTTCAGTTGCAAGGATGTATCGCATCATGCGTGCCAGCTCATGTTTTTCGAGGCTTTAAATTCAAAATATGCATTAAAAACAGTATGATATGCGCTGATAAAGTGGCCATTGAATGGCGTGGAAGAGCCGCCGTAACTCAAGTATGTTGGCCTTTTACGAACACAATGAGGGGGAATGTTTGTTGATCGGTGACATGCAATTCAGTCGAGAACACTGGTGTGTTGTTCCTTGGTAAGACGGTTTTACCGAGCTACACTTTTAGAGTGGATTCCGGACAAGGCCTTGGGTCCGCCAGCGCTTGCCTAACTATGGGGGGAGTTATGCCTGGGTGTTTTCTTGAAAGTTACCTGGCGGATGGTGAATCTGTATATCGCATACAGCTGAATCGCTTCCCCGCACTGGTTGGCAGAGAGTCGGGTCTGGCTGTGACGTTGCAGTCAAACAATGTCTCGCGCCAACATGCAGAGTTCGTTGATGACAACGGAAACCTGTTGATTCGCGACCTCGGCAGCACCAATGGCACCTTCGTTAACCACGAGCAGATCTCGGATAGCTACCAGTTACACACCGGCGATGTCATCCGCTTCGCCGATGTTGAGTTTCGGCTGCGCGAAGAAAGTTCGGTAGTGCAGAGGCAGGATCATGACGAGGCTACCGTTACGGCGTTCTTCTACCCTGAGGAACATGTCAATCGATTACCCATCGGTGCGCAGCAGTTCGAAGAGTTGTTGAGTGAACGGATGATCAATCCGCTGTTTCAGGCAATCGTTTCCGCAGAGGACGGGCATATATCAGGGCTTGAACTCCTGGGGCGCGGCAGTCACCCTGCGCTCTCGGAACTGCCTGTGCCGTTATTTTTTTTGGCAGAGGGCCTCGGACGCGGTGTCCAACTGAGTGAACTCATTCGTGAGGTTGGCGTAAAGGCCTGGGCTGATTCTGCTTACTGTGATCTGCCACTATTTATGAATACACATCCGCATGAACTCCGTGACAGCGAGCGTTTGTCTGACTCACTGCGCAATTTATGGCTTGAATACCCCGGGTTACCCATGGTGCTTGAAATACATGAACAGGCAGTAACAGACCAGGGAACGCTTGGGCAGCTCAGCAAGGCCCTGCAAGGCATGGGTATGCGGCTTGCCTATGATGACTTCGGTGCGGGCCAGGCCCGGCTTCTGGAGTTGCTCGATGTACCGCCTTATGCAGTAAAGTTCGATATTTCACTGATACGCAATGTACACCAGACCTCGAAGGACCGTCGGGAGATGATCGATTTGCTGGTCAGGATGGTAAAAACCTGTGGTGCATTGGCCCTGGCAGAAGGCGTTTCCCGAACTGAGGAACTCAAGGTCTGCCGAGAACTGGACTTCGACCTGATACAGGGGTACGTCTATGGCGAACCGGCCACCCTCAATCAGTTGCGGGTTGCGCCCGGCCGAAAAATGTCGACCCATTGCGTGTAGGGACGAGCGATCTCGCCCCTACAGCTCACAACAAGAGCGCACAACTGGCAGTTACGCAAATCCAGTCAGGGACTGATTTAGACCGTTGTTGGCGTTTCCATCCACGTTAACCAGTGCGCCGTCAGAGTTAATGACGTTGACGTTCTGTTCCTGGTTAATGATCTGAATGTTATCAGCGATATACTGGTTCAGTGTGAAGAACTGGTTGACGACTGGCTGACCGAAACTGCCGACTGATTTCTGGTAAGGTCGAATCCAGCCAAACCCGCTGAAAAATCCGCCCACCAGGGCTGTCATAGCTTCGGAGTCCAGATCGGCATTTTCGATCAGATCTTCGATTACGAGGCTTGCCATGGTGTTTCTCCTGTTTATTAACAAAGTGGATTAGTGACTTCAGTAACTGTATTGCATCTGCCGTGCCAGTTTCAGTCTGTACGCTATAAAATAACGTAACCATTTGTTATAAAAGAAAATATAATATAGCTGCGCATGGAGCTACGGTGTGGCAACGCAATTCTCCCCTTGATTCGTTGGTAAATCACAAACAGATCTATCCGTAGTGTTGGTTCTAATAGCTGCCGCCGATCCTGTGCCGGGCGTTCCCTTTAAGAATCTGGTGTGTATGAGTAGTCCCTGGAGCGGGCCACGGGTACTGCACGCAGGTAAAGGGTTGCCACGAGTTCCTGCAAGCTTTGCTTCAGGCAAAATTTCCAGCGGGTGCCAAGCTGAATTGAGCATCACAGGTCGCAATAATGACACAGGGAAGTGGTTCAGTACCGTAATATTCGCGTGAGGAAGTAGTAAAAAAAGCGGAGGCCAAAGGCCTCCGCTGGTCCACCCGATCAGGGCAGGGGGTTTGCCGCTTAGGGCAAGGGCTTATGCGATGCTGATGTTGTTCGCGCCCTGCTGCGAGGTAAACACGTTGCTCTGCAGGTGGTCAACAAAAGCGGCGTTGGCGCCGGTCACGGTGCTCACGTTCATCACCTGGGCCAGGTCCTGGTCAGCGACGACAGACTTGGTGTTGATGTCAGTCAGGCTGAAAGACAGGCTCGGTGCGCTCCAGTAAGGAGAGCGACCCAGGTAGAGGCCACCGGCTACGGAAGCCATGGCTTTGCTGTCGAGTTCAACGCTGGCGGAAAGGTCTTTGATCATCAGAGTTTTCATGTTGGTGCTCCTAATAAAGTGTCAGTTGGGTGAGTGGTGTGAGTCCCGTTGGGCTCTGACAGGGATATTGCAGGGGGCGTGCCAGGATCTGGTGGTGAGGATAAAAAAAATTTAATCGATTGAATAATAAACGATTAATAATTTTTACTGGTTTTTCGGGAGCGCTGAGTGCAGTGTCTACAAGCACTAATGTTGTGGATAGGCCAACGAATAAATGAGGGGTGTTAGTGAATCTGCAACAGGACAGGGAAGCATGGCGCGCTGCGGTGATGTTTTACTTCGATGCCGGCATTACAGGTGTTCGAATCCGCTAAGCGGGTGAGTGTAATTCCGGTGTGGAGCAGTCTGCGATTAATCACTGCTCTGATATACTCGGACAGACGGTATATTTTATTAGCCTGATATCGTTTGCAAAGCGTTACGGGGTGCGCAGTGCCACAGCGAAGCGGTTCCAGTAAATCAGACACCATTCGGGATCTTGGTTTTGGCACCAAGGTCATGCGTGAAAGTGTACTGCGACTTTTGAATCGTGACGGAACCTTTAATGTTTCTCGTGGCGGTCTACCACTGTTCAAATCGCTGAATCTCTACCAGGCACTTTTGAGTGCCTCCTGGTTGTATTTCAATCTGATATTTATCGGTTTTTATCTGCTGATCAATTTGTTGTTCGCATTCTTCTATTACCTTTGCGGTCCGGATGCATTGATGGGTGGCGGAGGGCTGAGTCACGGTGAACGTTTTATTGAAGCCTTCTTTTTCAGCGCACAGACCCTGACGACTGTCGGTTACGGGCATATTTCACCTGGGAGTCTGACCGCGAACTTGCTGGTGGTTATTGAAGCATTTATCGGGTTGTCCGGATTTGCCGTTGCAGCAGCATTGATGTTTGCGCGGTTCTCACGGCCGACAGCCAAAATCCTGTTCAGTAACCAGGCAGTGATCGGGCCTTATCATGGCGCGAACAGTTTTGGATTCCGCATTGCCAATGGTTCACCAAACGAACTGATCGAAGTTGAAGTGCGTATTCTGTTGTGCATGACTTATTCCAAAGGTGAGGTGCGTACCCGGCAGTTCCATGAGTTGAGTCTGGAGCGACACAAAATTTCATTTTTCCCCATGGACTGGACTGTGGCGCATCCGATTACGGAGAAGAGTCCTCTGTACACTGTATCGCCACAGGAATTGAGAAAACGGGATGCAGAGTTCCTGGTCCTGATTAATGCCGTTGACGACAAGTCTTCGCAGGAGGTCCATGCGAGGTCATCGTACAAGTGGAATGAAGTGGTTTGGGGAGCGCGTTTCAGAGATATGTATCGTGATACTCGTGACGGCCGGATGAGTATTGACCTCAAACGAATACACGATATTCAGGAAGTGGACACACCGGTCGTGCCGAGCCAGACAGTATGGGATATGTAGGGTGTTTCAATTACGCTGAATAAAAAAGCGGAGGCCTTTGGCCTCCGCTGGTCCACCCTAACAGGGCAGGGGGTTTGCCGCTTGGGGCAAGGGGTTACGCGATGCTGATGTTGTTCGCGCCTTTCTGAGTGGTGCGCACGTTGCTGGTCAGGTGGTCAACGAAGGCGGCATTAACGCCCGTAGCGGTGCTCACGTTCATGACCTGGGCCAGGTCCTGGCTGGCGATGACCGACTTGGTGTCGATGTCAGTCAGGCTGACAGACAAGCTCGGTGCGCCCCAGTAAGGCAGACGGCGTACGCGGCCGAGGGT
>Ga0316189_10003316_pt1 | contig 15661 bp, 18 predicted proteins | sample LowCovwburrow_MG_FD_204930 | JGI IMG/M metagenome (GOLD analysis project Ga0316189, IMG submission 204930) | Coastal sediment microbial communities from Maine, United States - Lowes Cove worm burrow | ecosystem: Environmental > Aquatic > Marine > Coastal > Sediment | place: USA: Maine... | reverse complement strand
AAAACTGGAGAACATAGATCAGATCAGGCAGAGTCTGGTCAGTGGTGTTCTGCCGGTGTATTGAAACAACAAATTAAAGGGGTCCATGTAAGCAAATTTTGATCATATCCTCATCAGTTAAGTAGAACCAGGCTGATAGCCCTTTTAATATGTTACCTTATAAGTTTAGGTCCATTTGAAATGACGGCTATTTGGAACAATGAAAAACTAAAAGTGTTTGTGAAAACGACTCTCGGTTGTGGTTGTCCCGAAAAGGTGTTTGAAAAGATTGATGTCAGTAAGCTCCTGACAGGGGAAGATGAAAAGGAAATAACCAGGGTTGTAGTTGGTGATACTCTTTTAATATACGTTATACGCCCCAGGCTATCTGATAATTTTGTTGATAGTATTGAATCGATCGCTCTGGCAGGAAAAGCTGATCGTGATACAAACAGCTACAATCGGTTTAGATTGGTGGTTTCAGGTTTCGAAGATGATGTACAACAGGAAAAAGTATCAGAGCTCTTTTCAAAATCATTCAATACGGATGAGAAGATGCATATTCATTTTGTAAATCAAAAATTGGTAGATGGGTTGTGCTAAAAGGAGGGGCTGCCTCCTTTTTTCATTTTTATAGCTTAAGGAGCCTCTGTTATCGAATAACTGACAAGGTTCGTTTGTGGGCAACATGATTGGTAAAAAAGTTATTATTTCTGGCATGGCCATTGAAATTATTTCTGATGATGATGAAAGATGGGAATGTCGTAATATCACTACAAAAGAAACTGTGTTCATTAAAAAAGCAGTTCTTAAAAATGCTATTAAACTTGGTAAGGCAGAAGTAATATCAGAATTTGATGATAATAAAAATTAAAGGTGTAAGAGTCCTCTAACCCTATAATGAATAAACAAATTGTAGTTGTTCTAGTAAACTTAATATTGCTAACGGGGTGTTCAGGAACTATGTCTAAACTTGGGATAAATAACAGCGAGCTGGCAGCATGCCCGGAAACACCAAACTGTGTGAGCAGTCAGGCGCATGATGAAAAACATTATATCGAGCCTATAAATTACTCAGGAACACGGCAGGGTGCTCATGACAGTCTTTTGCGGATAATTGAATCCGAAAAGCGAACGGAGATTCTAACAAACCAGGAGAATTATATTCGAGTAGAGTTCACATCAGCTCTGTTTCGATTTGTGGATGACGTGGAGTTTTATCTATCGGAAGAGCAAGATGATGAGAGGGTCATTCATGTTCGGTCCGCCTCCCGTGTCGGACATTCTGATCTTGGCGCCAACCGAAAAAGAATTGAGCGTATTCGGAGTAGATTTTATAAATGAAATCGAACAAAAGGTGATACCCATTTTTTTTTCTAATTAGTCGCTTTGTGAATCATGATAAAGATCTGTCTTCTTTACTGCTGACTCCCTTGAGGCACAGAGCAACATCATTGCGAATGATATGTCGAGAGCCTATGATTATGGCCAAACCTGTCCTGATCCTGCAATTACGCCCCGAAGATATTACAGCAGATAGCGAATATGCCTGCTTCCTGAAGTATGGCCGGTTGAAGGCTGAGGATACGCGCAGGATACGCATCGAGAAGACCGGCATCCCCGGTAACATAGGCATCGACGATTACTCCGCCATCATCGTCGGGGGTAGCCCGTTCGATATCAGCACGCCCGAAAACAGGAAATCTGCCATCCAGAAAAAGATCGAGGCCGATTTCAACTGCTTACTCGAACAGGTAGTAAGCCGAGACTTCCCCTTCCTCGGTGCCTGCTCCGGTAACGGCCTGCTGGGTCTGTACCTCGGCACCGCCATCACCACGAAATACCGTGAAAGCGTTGGCTGTGTCACATTGGATATCACCGATGCTGGAAGCAAGGACAAAATGCTCGAAGGTTTCCCGGATCGGATTGATGTCCTGCTAGGCCACAAGGAAGCCTGTGACTCCACCCCCGAAGGTGCGATATTACTAATGACAGGCAGTGACTGTCCGGTGCAGATGTTTCGTGTCGGTGAGAACGTGTACGCTACCCAGTTCCACCCGGAAGGCGATAGCGAAGAATTCATTCTGCGGATCAATACCTACGCGAATCACGGCTATTTCGAACCGCAAGAAGCGGAAGCGTTAAAAAAGGATGTCAGTAGAAAACCCACCCCGTATGCACAGGAGATGCTCAGGCGGTTTGTGGAGTGTTACTTCAAAGGGGCTGGTGACAAAAAATAAACAATTCTTATTTGTCACCGCCCCCTTTTTTTCAAAGTGGCTAAAGTAGCTAAAGTCAATTAAAAAAATAATCACTCTAAGCACATTTTTCTGTTTAAATCGCCATTAAATATATGTTCATTTACATATCTATGAATAACATTCGGAGCCTTCAATCATGAAACTTCACTATTATATTTTTTCCCTGGCTATTATCTGTTTGCCAGCGTGTACCTGGGTCGAGCCCACCAAGGAAAGCAGCGGGGTCACTCTTGTGAAATCCTTTAACGTTAATGCCTGCAAAAAACTGGCTAGTACCAATGCAACGGTAACTCAAAAAATCGGACCTGTTACCCGCGGTGATGATGTAGTAATGGAAGAACTCATTACACTGGCAAAGAACAGGGCGGCAAAAATGGGTGGTGATTCCATCGTTGCACAAGAACCAGTGGTTGACGGTTCAATGAGTTTTGATATATACAAATGCGCGGAGTGATTAAAGGGGGCGGTATATCGGCAAAGCTTCCGCATCCTCGATAACTGCTCCTCGGTAGCTGCTCCTGCGCTACCCTAATAAGTTACATCCATGTAACGATGCGTTATTCTACTTACGGGCGTCCTGCCCTAATGCTCACGCCCCTTACCTGCATCCATGTAGGCAACTGCTCAGAAATAACAGGGGCAGGGAATACACACTCTAATATTAGAAACAATGGCTCTCTGGCCCTGTTTTTTTAAGCCGATTTTTTCATTACCCCTGACAATAATTTTTGTTTATTAATTACAATAGTTTTTCTTTTTAGACGATCTTTAATGATTCCCCGACTTTGAAGCTGTCGAAATGCTCGACTGAGGGATTCTGGTCGCATCCCGAGATAATTAGCAATATCTGCTTTTGCCATTGGCAGGACAAATCGATCCGGACTGTCACCGGCATGATCAATATTTTTTGTGCAAAGTACATTCAAAAAGTCCAACAAGCGTTGCTCAATGTGCAAGTGACGCGTGCTGTAAAGGTGTTCATCTATTTCGCAAAGTTTCCGGCTAAGTAAGGTATTGATTCTTTGTTGAATAGTCAAAGCTGATTTGCCGAGTGTGGCAAGTTTTTGAAGCCTTATCTCGCAGACCCAGGTTTCATTGAGAGCAATTGCATTGTAGTGGTATTGCTTATGACCCAAAGATTCCAAACCAACTAGGTCGCCAGTAAAATAAAAGCCGCTGATATGATTATCACCGCCCTCGACTTCCTTTTCTAACTTGATCGCGCCCGATTGAATAACATAAAGCGAGGTGACAGGATCATTCGTTTTATAAATGAACTCATCTTGTTTATATATCAATTCAAACTTGGTGAGATCTCGAATGTGGCAAAATGTTTCTTCATCGCCCCACAGTTCAACACAGCATTCTCGGGTAGGACAGGTATCAGTTTCCTGCCTGTTCTTAATCATGTGCAGATTGGTAGTGGCAGGATGGCGACGAGTTTTTTTCACGTTTTTCATCTTGATTGTTATTTTCATCTATATAACAATCACATACAATAGATATATATCAAATATCATCTAAAATGCTGAAAAAGATATTCGGCGTCACTCCTTTAATGCCTGTGCTGGCGTTGTTATTCTATACATCCCTTTAACTTTAATTCTTGCGTATTGGAAAACTGGTCGTATGATATACGGGCAGTATTGTTATGTAGCTACGCTACCTTAAATTGAATAGTCCATAGGTATTGATATGAGTATTAGAGATGTATATGAAAAGAAGATGCAGGCACAGCTTGATGAGTGGAAAACCAGGCTTGAGGTATTCAAGGAAAAAGCCGATCAGGAGGAAACTAATTTGCAGCTTGAGTACTACACGCTAATCGATGAAATAAAACTGGAGCTGGAAGCCGCCCATAAAAAACTTCAGTTACTAAAACAGGCCGGTGATGAATCATGGGAAGAGTTCAAGGCTGAAGTTGAAACTACATGGGACTCGCTAGACGAGTTAATCAGAGCATTAACATTGCCTTAGCAATTAAAGGGGGCTTTACTTGCCACGCACACTGCGTATGATATTAATTGTTAACTATTGATATGTAGAGGATAAGGGAAATGACCAGAAAGTTATGTTTAACAATTGCTTTACTAGGCAGCTGTACCTATGCTGGTGCCGATGTTAATGATACAGGTTACATCGGCCTGGGTTTCGGTTCAGTTGATTATGACGTTAATTCGACTTCAAATTTTGATGATCCAACGGGTTTCGAGCTAATTGTTGGAAAAGAGATCAGTAGAAACGTGTCTTTTGAACTTTCCTATATAGATTTCGGTGAAGCTGATGATGGCGCAACACCAGCACGGCATCTTGATGCTGATGCTATAACGGCCGGTGCACTACTAAGAGGCAAACTGGGTAAAACTGCTGATGTATTCGTAAAGCTGGGTATGCTTAGTTGGGACAGCGAAGTCACACAGGATGGTGCCGGTGTTATAGCGAGTAATGATGGCACTGACGTATTCTATGGTATTGGTGCGATGGTAAAAACCACTGGCAATCTCAGCATAGGCGCACGCTATAACGTGTATGACTTCGATGGCGATGATGTAACAATGCTTTCAATTAATGCGCAGCTAAGTTTTTAGCAAGACTATTATTAATCGATTACGCATTAACGAATAGCAGGCAACAATATTTTGCTCACGCCCATCGGCAATAGCTCCTGCATTGCTCTCGGTCTCTGTTCCCTACTCGACTCTACCGACTCCATCCTTGGAGTCGTACTACTTACGTCCACGTAGGCAGATTTGAGCAATGCCATAAAGTGGTTAATTAAAAATCCGTCCATCTCCTTTTGTTTTTGTCATGATGGGTTTATACATGATAGTTTTATATAAGAGAAATTAATGAATGATAAAATAAAGTGCCCTAATTGCGGGCACGAGTTCGAAATAGAAGAGGCTCTTTCAGGGAAGATAGAAGCGCACTATAAAGCTGAATACGAGAAAAAAGTCTCCGAGCAATTCGAGAAGCATAACGAAGAGAAAAGAAAGCTCAAAGAAGAAAGAGAAACTCTTCAATTACAGAAAGAAAAGCAGGATGAATTTCTGCAGGCTGAAATTGATAAGCAAATAAAAAAAGAAAGAGAAAAAATAGAAAAGAAAGCAAGTGAGTCAGTTGAAGAAGAGATGAAACTTCTTCAAGAAGAGAATGATAAACGCAAAGCTGAAAATAAAAATCTTAAAGAGAAAGAAATATCTTTTCTTAAAAAAGAGGCAGAGCTTGTTGATAAACAGGAAGAGTTGAGCCTTCAGATGGAAAAAGACCTTCTTCAGCGACAAAAGGAAATAGAAGAGAAGGGGAGAGCCAAAGAGAGAGAAAGTTTTGAGCTAGAAAAAATTAAGCTTCTCAAGCAAATAGATGATAATAAAAAGCTCGCAGAAGAAATGAAGAGAAAAGCCGAGCAAGGCTCAATGCAACTGCAGGGAGAAGTGCAGGAGCTGGCTATAGAAGACCTTCTAGCAAGAACTTATCCTTTTGACAACATCACAGAAGTCCCTAAAGGTATTCGCGGTGCAGATTCCATACAAACAGTAATAAATGCAAGCCAGCAGGAATGCGGTTCAATCGTTTACGAAAGTAAAAGAACGAAGAGTTTTGCTAACGACTGGATTGCTAAATTAAAGCAGGATCTGGTCACCTGTAAAGCGGATATCGCAGTTCTGGTTACTGAAACACTTCCGAGCGATATGGATAGATTTGGAGAAAAAGATGGCGTGTGGATCTGTGGTTTTCATGAAGTAAAGAGCCTGTCTTTCGTGCTTCGGGAAATGTTGATTAAAACAAATTCAATGAAGCTGGCGCAGGAGAACAAGGGAGACAAAATGGAATTGTTGTACCATTACTTAACCAGTAATGAATTTGTACAAAATATTAAAAGAATCGTTGAGAATTATGATGAGATGATTAATCAGCTCAATTCCGAGAAAAAAGCAATGAACAAGATTTGGGCTATACGAGAAAAACAGATATGGCTTGTCCAGGAAAATGTGTCAGCACTTTTCGGTTCAATAAAAGGTATAGCGGGTAGCTCGCTCGATACATTAGACATATTACAACTTCCAGATTCAGCTGTAGATAAATAGAATAAATCATCTTTATGGGGATCAGCCCTGGTATAAAAACAGGAACAAAAAACCTGGCTCCTTATCTTCCTCATGGAGCGTTTACCTAACAGATCGTTGGCGTTGTCAATAAGCACCACCACCTGTGGCTGTTAAATGCTAGTAAGAAGTTGATCAAGGTTTTTTGCGGTTTCACCGATCTACTTTGACACTATGCATGATTGGCGCATCCTCATCACGTAACCGTTGCTGGCGTTCCTGTTCTTCGTTCCATGCGGCATCGATGACTTGCAGCACTTCATCCACGTCGGCGGCTAACGCGCTTTCTTCAAAACGGCCGGTTAACTCGATATCAGGGTGTAATTCACCGTCTTCGTAAAGCAGCCATATTTCCCTGGCGTATTGAGTATGCTCCAATTCGGGGGCGTGCAGGGCGTAGTAGCTGGTGATGTTGTTGACATCCCGTTCCAGCATGCTGCGGGCGTTATTGTTGGCCGCTGCATCAACGGCCTGGGGCAGGTCGATTATCACCGGGCCGTTTTCATCAACCAATACATTGAATTCCGACAGGTCGCCATGCACCAGCCCGGCACAGAGCATGCGCGTGACGGATCGCATGACGGTCGCATGGTCACGCACCGCCTGCTGTGCGGACAGGGTTATATCGTTAAGGCGTGGTGCGACATTGCCATCGGCGTCGGTAATCAACTCCATCAGCAGTACACCATCGATGCAGCCGTAGGGCTGGGGAACGCGCACACCGGCACGTGCCAGACGGTAGAGTGCATCCACTTCGGCGGTCTGCCAGGTTTGTTCCTGCTCGTTACGGCCGAACTTCGAGCCTTTTTCCATGGCACGTGCGCGGCGGCTATTACGCATTTTGCGGCCTTCCTGGTATAGCACGGCCTGTTTGAAGCTGCGTTTGTTTGCTTCCTTGTAAACCTTGGCGCAGCGGATTTCGGCGCCGCAACGCACGATATACACGGTGGCTTCCTTGCCGCTCATCAATTGGCTGATGACTTCATCCACCAGGCCGTCATCAACAAGGGGCTGGAGTCGTTTTGGTATTTTCATGATGCATTTTGCCATAGCGGCACGGAGAACACAGAGAATTAACACGATTCATGCATGTTTCTGTATTACGGCTCAAATATCAAAGAAGCCATTCAGGCGGGCATCGCGGCCATAGATATCATGCCTGAAGTTTATGCCGTCGTCCTGGTCGGCCCAGGCGGTCCAGTATACGAGGTAGATAGGAACAGCAATGGGCAGGTCTATTTTTTGGTTGGAGCCCAGGTGGATATTCGCCAGTACCTCTTCTTCCATCTGCTGGCTGCCATCGTTCAATAAATAGGCGGCTAGCTGGACCGGGTCTTTTACCCGGATGCAGCCTGCACTGAAGGTACGAACGACCCGGTTAAACAGGTGTTTATCCGGTGTGCCATGCAGATAAATGTCATAAGGGTTGGAGAAAAGGAATTTAACCCTGCCAAGAGAGTTTTTGGGTCCCGGGTCCTGGCGCAACCAGTAAGGAAAATTTTCTTTGTCCAGCCGGCTCCAGTTTACGGTTTGTGGATCGATCTCCTGAGCATTTTCCCAGCCTCTGTACAGTCGGATTGATTTTTTGGCAAGAAAGGAAGGATCGTTAATCTGCCGCGGGACAAGATCCTCCACGGTAATTTTTGCAGGAATCGTCCAGTAGGGATTGTATTCCATGGTGCTGACCAGGCCGGAAAAACTAGGTGTGGAGCGGTAGGTTTTGCCGATGATTACAGGCATGGTAAGCACCGCTGAAGCATTCTCCATTATATAAAGTTCAAACCCGGTCATGTTTACCATCAGGTATCGTTTTCCTAGCTTGCGTGGCATCCAGCGCCAGCGCTCCATGTTGATGCGAATCTGCCTGAGCTTTGTGTCAACGGTGGTATTCAGAGAGCTGCGCGTTTTTCCGCCAACACGGCCATCTGCTTTCAGGCCATGCCTGAGCTGATAACGTTTAACCGCTTCTGCAAGTGTATGATCAAATGCATCAATATCTGGTAAAGAAGACTTGACCAGATCACCGGTGCTTTCCAGACGCTGCTTTAATTGCAGTACCTGTGGATGATGCACACCGGGTTTGAGAGTCGGGCCCGGTTTAAACTTCTGCCATCCACCTTGCTGTTTAAGCTCACGAAAACGTCGCAATTCTTTTTTTAATAATTGGTAACCGGAATGCTGAGGCGGAAGTTTTTCTAGTATTTTTGTTATGGATTCTTTCCTGGCTACCTCTGCAAACAGGCTGCGGGTCTCCAGAGGTTTGTTTTGAATATGCCAGTCGACATCCAGCTCGCGAGGCTCGAATTTTCCTGAGTACACATGATTGCTGTAACGATAGAGTGCTGCTGTCAATAACAGATCGAGATAAATCGATTCCTTCGCTGCTTTTGAATCCCAGTACTTTTTGATTTCTTCAAGGTGGTAATCAGAAGGGTCGAGGCCTTCATCCTCGGCGTGGACAATGGCATGCAACAGATCATAAGCACGATTTAGCCGGCCCTTTGCATCTAACCACAGGGGTTTATATTTGCGCTCTCGATAAAAAACGATCAGCTCTGGTTTATCCAGTTCCGGCAGCTGTTTCGGGTTACTTGCGAGTAATTGTGCTAGCTGGCGTGAAGACTGTTTTTCCCATGAGGCATCGGCCTGCACACTGACAGGAAAGAGCAGGAATAACAGAAAAAATACTCCCACGATAGAGAAAGAACCTGTCACGGATTTTGCCAGGAAAAAGACTTCATGCCTGATATCACCTCGCCGGGTACTGATGCTTACTGGAGAGCTGGTGGCAGAGTAAAAATAATTTGGCATCGAATATTTTAACTATTTAGTTCTTACTCTGCCTATCCAACTATTACAGATAAAATGCCCGTGACCCACCATTTGTATGCCATGGGCATTAAAAACTGAGGCGCTACAGACTGAAGATTACAAGCTTGGTAAGCGCTCAGGTAAATGTGCTCGAATCTCCTGTGGGTTGAGCTGAGATAGATTTTTTGCCAGTTCATAACATGACAGCTTCTGTGTCTGTGAACTTAACTGTTTACGAATATTACCTAAAAAGCTCGGCGCTGCGACCAGCATGAGCTGTTTAAATTTATTGCTTTTGCGTGCGGCTTCAATCTCACCGGCAACTTCACGAGCAAAGTTTATATTTTCCTGTTCTTTGGGGCTGACCTCATCCTGATAGGCGTGCCCTCCAGCACCGTCTTTACCATTGCCACGTCCGGGAAAATCACTGGTCATCTCCTGTTCGTGTAATCGTGCCTGTTCGTGTACGATGCTCTCGATCTCTTCTATCGGTCCTGTACGTGTTTCGACTTTAAAGATACGAGCTTTGCTATTATCTGCAACAATTAACCAGGTTAACTTCATCAATATTCTCCTTCATTGTTTATACATCCACTACCATTAGACCTTAACTTTTACCATGGGTGATTGACCCTAAGCAAGTAAAATCGTGGTCTCTGCAGCATTAATGCTCTGTGCTATTAAGTCTCGCCTGTAATTCTGCTATCGTGTTCTTATGTCAGACCCGGTAACCATACGCTTTTACGAAGAACTCAACGATTTTCTGGCATTGGAACAACGCAAAAAGGATGTTGCGCATGAATTTAAAAAAACAAGGTCGGTCAAAGACCTCATCGAATCCATCGGCGTGCCGCACACAGAAGTGGACCTGATCATTATCAATGGTAATTCGGTTGATTTTGATTACCTGGTGCAGGGCGGCGAGCATATCAGCGTCTATCCGATGTTCAAGTCGATCGATATCTCATCACTTAATCACTGCCAGCCCCGGGCATTACGCGAAACCATTTTCATACTCGATGTTCACCTCGGTCGCCTCGCTGCCTATCTGCGTATGCTGGGGTTCGATACCCTGTACCGGAACGATTACGATGATCATGAACTGGCTGAGATATCAGCCGAGGAACACCGCATATTGCTTACCTGTGATGTAAGGTTGTTGATGCGCAAACAGGTCAGCCATGGGTACTACGTGCGCTCGAGACGACCTGAACAACAGTTACAGGAAGTCCTGTCACGTTTTGACTTATACGGTAGCCAGCAACCGTTTACACGCTGCATGAGTTGCAACGGTAAAACACGGGCAGTGAACAAGCGTGATATTGAACAACGATTATTGCCTAAAACAAAAAAATACTACGACGATTTTTTTCAATGTGAAAGCTGTAACAAGATCTACTGGAAAGGGTCTCATTATCAAAAGATGGTAAAGATGATAAATAAGTCGCGGGTCAGAAGTAGCAGGTAAATTTATAAATTTGTTGTCAGCACAAACTCAGAAAATACTTTGCAACTGGCAGTAATCTACGGGCAGTAATCTAACTCTATTCAAAGTTACCCTCAATATTTATTTGTACACCGTCGACTGAGTCAAGGTATTCTTTGTTTTCGATTTTATCTTCATCGGTGAGCAATTCACCGCTTAAATTAATGTTAGCTTCAGTTTGACCCTTGTTTAGTGTTTCAAATAAAGCGCTATTTTTTTCTATGGGCGCTTTCTCTTGGATGAACGAATTATCGTTTTTGGTTTGATTCTCAATAGTAAGATTGTCGATTGACAGATTAAGTGCTGGCCTGGCTTTCTTTGTTATGATTTTCTCTGGCGCTGCTTTGTTTTCAGTAGTTTCAGTGCTTTCAGTGGTTTTCTCAACGGCTGTGTTTTGTTCTTGTGTATCGCACGCAGCTATAAATAAACAGATAAAACAGGAGCTAAGAATTCTGCAATGGTTCATTAGTATCAGGTGTGTTAATAATTATTGACGTCAGAGTAAAATAAAAAGTTATTGGGCCCCGCGTGAATCGGTAGAAACTTTTACGCGGTATTTCGAATAATAGGGGACGTGGGGATTATTATTTATTAGCCTCCAAAACTGGTGCCCACATTTCTGGCGCTGGTTACCCATGAATGATCTGGCGGTACCAGTTTTTTATTGCCCGCAACTTCAATCAGTGGCACGGGCACGGCATTTTCACCACGGGCGGCTACCATGATGCCATACTGTCCCTGTTCAATAAGATCGGCGCAGGCAGTGCCAAGCCGGGTGGCCAGCAGCCGGTCAGCAGCAGATGGTATGCCACCGCGCTGCAGATGACCGAGGATGGTGACTCTGGATTCGAGCCCGGTCAGTTGCTCCAGTTGTCTGGATAAGGTACTTGTATGATCGGCATTTTCTTTTTCCAGGCGTGCGAGTTCGTTCTTCGCCAGTTTTCGGGCTTTTTTGTCTATCGCATTGGCTACGGCTTTTTCAGCTGCTTTTACCAGTTTTGCCTGGTCTTTCGGTAAGGCGCCCTCGGAAACAGCTACGATACTGAATTTTTTTCCACCACGTACCCGGCTGCGGATGGCGGTTGCTACCGTATCCAGATCGTAAGGGATTTCAGGCAGCAGGATCACATCGGCGCCACCAGCGATACCTGAACCCAGCGCTAGCCAGCCAGCTTTATGCCCCATGATCTCTACCACGATGATACGGTGATGACTGTGAGCGGTGCTGTGTAATCTGTCGATGGCGTCAGTGGCGATACCCAATGCGGTATCAAAGCCGAAAGTGGTGTCAGTTTTGCCCACGTCATTGTCTATGGTCTTGGGCAGAGTAATAATATTGAGGCCTTTCTCCATCAGCTGCAAAGCGTTTTTCTGGGTGCCGCCACCGCCGATACAGACCAGGGCATCCAGGTGGTGACTGTTATAATTTTCCACGATCACATCGGTCATGTCCTGTTTCTTGCCGCCGAACATCATACGGTGTGGTTTGTCCCTGCTGGTACCCAGAATAGTGCCGCCGCGGGTGAGAATATCGGACAGCATGTCGCCTTCCAGGCGAACGCTGCGGTTGTCCACCAGCCCCCTGAAGCCATCCAGAAAACCGATCATCTGCATGTCGTAGTGATTTTGAGCCGCTTTACCCACACCACGAATTGCTGCATTGAGCCCGGGGCTGTCGCCGCCGGCCGTAAGAATACCTATATGCTTTGTCATGCTGAAAAACCTGTCTGGTTAGCTGTGAACCATGAGGAATCTAAGTGATATCAACTAATAATACAATAAGCCAGGTCAAATAATGATGATATTTACGGGGGTTCTATATCTGTTTTGTACGAAGGATAATGGGGGGCACAAATAACTGGGGACCACGATTAAAAATTAAAGGAGGGTGACAAATGTAAATTATTCGCCGCAGTCTCCCTTATTAGTATCAGATGGTCGGGGTGAGAGGAATTGAACCTCCGACCTCTTCGTCCCGAACGAAGCGCGCTACCAGGCTGCGCTACACCCCGATATTTTCAGAACTGGCCTGATGATAAAAGTACCAGTGTGCAAGCACGGAAAACTTTTATTCCTGCATCTTCGAGCATTTTCTCCATATCGGCATCTTCCGTTCCAGGGTTCATGATTACACGATCCGGTTTTACCTGTATAACCTCTTCTATATGGTCTCTAAACCTGGTTGGATTAACGTATAAAGTAACCGTGTTAATCTTTTCCTTAATCTCGGTTACAGCTTTAAAACATTTGTGACCGTCTATGGTTTCCTTAAAAGGATTTACCAGTTTTACATCATGACCATGTTCCAGTAACGCCGTCATTGCTTTATGGGCAAACCGGTTTTTCTTTTCACTTGCGCCTATTATGGTGACTATTTCGGGCATGGCCTTTTTTGGTTTATAAAATTAAAGTGTTACTGGCTCGAAGTTAATCAGCGTATCGACATCTGCGTCATAATCAATACCTTCAATGCCAAAGCCAAACAGTTTTAAAAACTCATCCTTGTAACCCTGATAGTCACTTAATTCGAAAATGTTTTCATTGCTTATCTGAGGCCAGAGCTCTTTGACTTTATTCTGCACCTCATCGCGCAGCTCCCAGTCATCCATACGGATACGTGCAGACTCATCCAGGTCTGCGCCGCCATCTTTATATAACTGGGTACGGAACATGCGGTTTATCTGCTCGATGCAGCCTTCGTGAATACCCAGTTCTTTCATTACCTTAAAGCCGATGGCGATATATAAAGGCATTACCGGTATGGCTGCGGAGGCCTGTGTGACCACGCTCTTAAGTACGGCGACATTGGCTGTGCCGTTGATGTCGGCGAGCGAATTTCGCAAAACCCCAGCGGCTCGATCCATATCCTCTTTGGCTTTACCCAGTGCGCCGTGCCAGTAAATGGGCCAGGTAATGTCTGTGCCGATGTAGCTGTAAGAGACGGTTTTAACGCCATCAGCTAATACGCCTGCATCTTTCAATGCGCCCATCCATAACTCCCAGTCGTCACCGCCCATCACTGTTACAGTGTTCTGTATCTCTTCTTCGGTTGCGGGTTCGATCTCAGCATCGATGAGGATGTCTTTACTGGTATCGACAGCGGTCGCTTTGTAGGTGTCGCCGATAGGTTTCAATACTGAGCGAATAACTTCGCCGCTGTCCGGCAGTTTACGTACAGGTGAGGCCAGTGAGTAAACCACGAGGTCAACCTGGCCCAGGTCTTGCTTGATTATCTCGATGGCTTTATCACGCATCTCGTTTGAGAAGGCATCGCCATTGATGCTTTTTGCATAAAGGCCTTCTGCGTGTGCAGCTTTTTCAAACGCGCCGGAGTTATACCAGCCTGCAGAACCGGGCTTTTTCTCGGTTGCGGGTTTTTCCAGAAACACACCCAGTGTGGCGGCGCCCGAACCAAAGGCGGCGGTAATACGTGATGCCAGACCATAACCGGTTGATGCGCCGATTACTAAAACTTTTCTGGGGCCATTTTCAACCGCACCATCGGCTTTTACCCGTGCTATCTGTTGTTTAATATTGGCTTCGCAGCCAATTGGATGAGTTGTCGTACAAATAAAACCGCGAGTTTTTGGTTTGATGATCACGTTAGAGGTTTCCGCTTTAGTTTTGAGAGATGGCCTGCTATTTTCAAACAATCGGAGTCAGAGAGCAATTATTTCTAATAGCAGAGTGTTTATACCCTGAGACACTGACCTTTTTTAGAGCATCATGTAGACCATCACAGCTATCGTTTCATCGCTGATTTTATCGGTGAGTATGTTGCTTGTAATGCGGAAGTGCTGTGCGTTTGATATTAAAGGAGCCTCTGATCAATTATATATTATCTCTGCGCGACCTGAAGTGTGCAGACACAAGGCGCGCTTTGCAGCAAATGGCCTAAGTCCTTTGCAAGAAGTGCAACGCAGTAGATGTACGCTTCAGGTCTCGCCCTATGGGTCTTACAGGCTGATCCGCACTCTGCGTTACAACCTTTCACCATGCCAATGAATACTTTTCTGGGCATGCTTTAAGGTTGCGCCTTGATTGCGAACCAGCCTGTAAGACAGAGATATTATATAATTGATCAGAGGCTCCTTAATTATTAGAGCCGCTTCAACATGACTGGTTTCAGAAGGGGCTAGCTTCAGGAGGGGCGCAATCAGTGGGAACGGTATCAGAGTCGAAAAAAACCGACTCTGACACCGCGAGGTCTGTGACTTTTCTGTTCCAGGATATCTCTATCAATTAAATGATGGGATAGTTTTACTCAACTTTAATTTGTTTGCGTTGAGATCCTTTCTGTTTTGGTATGGTCAGTTTCAGTACCCCGTTCCTGAAGGAGGTTTTGATTTTTTCATCTTCAGTCTCGGCAGGCAATAAAACAGAGCGATAGACTTCGTTGCTCCTGATTTCCTGTTTCAGGTAATCGCCTTTTTCCTCTTTTTCCTCCTTGCAGGTTTTTGCTTTGATAACGAGCTGCCTGTCAGCTATCGAAATATCGAGATCGTCTTTATCGAAACCGGGTAATTCGGCTTTAACAAAAATCTCTTTATCTCTATCGACAACATCTACCCTGGGCATTTTACTAAGAGCGTTGAAGGAGAAAGTGTCTGGAAACTCCTTATGATGGAAAGGCTTTTTCCACATGTCACGAAACATGTTTTCAATCCTGTTCTCCAAATCTTTGAAAGCAGCTAGATAGCCTCTCTCAGGCTCATTGCTGGTTTTTGAAATTTTCTTGTCAGACATTGTAATCACTCCTTTGTTAATTATTTATCACACTCTAAGTAAATATATAACATGGCTAATAGCAGCTAAAGTTGATTATGGTCAATATTTGCAGAGGTAAATGACAGTACTTTTCGTGCCAGCCATAGCGAACGTAAATAACTGGTTAAGAGTGTTAAAAACTCTTTCTGACTATTTTTTCTTAGGTATTATTATCCTTAGAATGCCGTTATTAATTCGCGTTTGCATGCCTTTTTTCTCTACAGGCGCAGGCAATGTAATACTTCGTTGAA
>Ga0316189_10003315_pt1 | contig 15661 bp, 7 predicted proteins | sample LowCovwburrow_MG_FD_204930 | JGI IMG/M metagenome (GOLD analysis project Ga0316189, IMG submission 204930) | Coastal sediment microbial communities from Maine, United States - Lowes Cove worm burrow | ecosystem: Environmental > Aquatic > Marine > Coastal > Sediment | place: USA: Maine... | reverse complement strand
AATAAAATTATGAACTTGCTTGGGCTGCGCAAGCTGCCGGATAAACTTTTTTCCTGAGATACAAGAAACACCATGCTCCAAGAACTACGCGTCAATAATCTCGCCCTGATTAACAGGCTGGATCTGGACTTTTCCGAAACCGGCACCGGTCTTATCGCCTTTACCGGTGAAACCGGGGCAGGCAAGTCCATCATTTTGCAGGCCGTGCACCTGCTCACCGGCGGACGGGCCTCGGCCTCCTGGGTGCGCAATGATTGCGACCAAGCCGTAATTGAGGCCCAATTCGGCATCAGCGGCCGGGAGGATATCCTAGCCCTCTTGCACGAGCATGGGCTGGACAACGAGGAAGACTGCATCCTCCGCCGGATCGTCAGCAGCAAGGGCCGAAGCCGGATCTTTATCAATGACCGGTTGGCCACGACCAAGCTGGCCCATGCCTTGGCTGAAAGTTTGGTTAATATCGCCAGCCAGCACGACCAGCAGCTCCTGCTCAAAAGTTATAGCCATATTGATTTCCTGGACAGCTACGGCGAACTCTGGGAGCAGCGGGAGCAGTACCGGCGGGTGTACAGCCGTTGGCAGAAGCTGGTCCGCCAGCTGCGGGACTTACAGGAGCAGGAACAGGATAAGGAGCAACGCCGGGATTTTCTCGGCTTTCAGCTTAAAGAGATCCGGGAGACGGCCCCTTTGCCGGAGGAGGACGCGCAGCTCATCAAGGAGCGGGACCTCTTCAAATCCTCAACCATCTTGGCCGAGCTGATCGGAAAGAGCCATTATCAGCTTCAGGACAAGGTGACGCCCCTGCTCATTGAGATCCGTAAAAACATGGAGCATGCTGCGGCCCTTGACCCGGCCCTTAAGGAACTGACCCGCCAGAGCAGCTCTGTTTCTTTTGAAGTAGAAGACCTGGAAGGCAACCTCCGTAATTACCTGGATTCCATCCCCTCGGATAAAGGACGGATGGAGCAGATAGCCTCCCGGCTGGCGCAGCTCCGCCAGTTGCAGCGCAAGTACGGCACCACGCTGGAAGAGGTTATTGCCTTTGCCGACCGGGTGGAAAAAGAACTGCATTCTCTGGACCACCTGGATGATCAGATTGCGGCCTTGGAAAAAGAACTGGATCACATCGGGAAGGAATTGCGTCAAAAGGCTGAAGCACTTTCGCAGGATCGGTTGCGGGTTGCGGAGCAACTCACCGCAGCCATGCAGGCGGAGTTGGCCTCGCTCAGCTTTCGCCAGGCTTTATTTGAGGTCTCGGTAACAGCAGGAGATTTCGGGGATGCCTCTGCTGTCTCGACTGCTTCCGCTTTATCGGCAACCGGCGGCGATTCCGTGACCTTTCTCTTTTCCGCTAATCCCGGTGAGCCGCCCAAGCCCTTGTCTGATGTTGTGTCCGGCGGCGAGCTCTCCCGGCTCATGCTGGCCATGAAATGCCTGCTCGCCCGGCGAGATAAGGTGGATACGGTGATTTTTGACGAGATCGATGCAGGCATCGGCGGTGAGGCTGCCGAGGCTGTGGCCCGCAAGATTGATGAGCTGGCCGGCCATCATCAGGTCTTCTGCATCACCCATCTACCCCAAATTGCTGCCTACGCAGATGCGCATTTCCTGGTGGAAAAGCAGGTTGACGCCAACCGGACCTTTACCACGATCCGTTCGCTTTCTCATGGCGAGCGAGTGAGGGAGCTCGCCCGGATGCTCGGCGGTGATAATCCCAGCGAACAGACGCTCCTTTATGCCGGAGAGCTGATGGAAGGGCGAACAGATAAAATAAAACTATAAAGGACAGGATTGGGTAGGGGCACGGCGCGCCGTGCCCCTACTTGTCTGAAATATTAATTATATGATGCAAGAAAATAAAGTAACTCAAGCTATACAGGCTATAGGCCTCTTTTCCGGCGGCTTGGATTCCATCCTTGCCTGTCGGGTCATTGCCGAGCAGGGAATCCGGGTCCGGGCCTTAAAATTTGTTACTCCGTTTTTTGATCATGACCTGCTTGCGCGGGAAAAGGAGTATCAGCAGGAAGTGGTGGAAAAATACGGTCTGGATGTGGAACTGGTCGATTTGACTGCGGGCTATATTGAGCTTTTGCGCAACCCATCGCACGGGTTTGGTAAAAACTTCAATCCTTGCATCGACTGTAAGATCATGATGCTCCGAAAGGCTAAAGAGTTGATGGAGGAATACGGAGCCTCTTTTCTCATTACCGGGGAGGTTATCGGTCAGCGGCCCATGTCACAACGGCGCGATACCCTCAATCTTATTGAGCGGGATGCCGATTGCCGGGATCTCCTTCTTCGCCCCTTATCTGCGCAGCTGATGAACCCCAGTCTGCCGGAGCGGGAAGGTCTGGTGGATCGTGAACGCCTGTATAAATTTTCCGGGCGCGGGCGCAAACCGCAGATTGCTCTGGCCCGTGAATTGGGCATTACGGATTTCCCTGCGCCTGCCGGTGGTTGTGTGCTCACCGACCCTAATCTTGCCACCCGAATCCGTCGCTTTTATGAAGGGCTCTATCTGATCGGCAAGGATGAAATCACCACGGCTGACATCCAACTCCTTTTGCTGGGGCGTCAGTTTCGCCTGCCTGGCGGGCATTGGCTGGTTCTGGGCAGGAATGAGCAGGAGAATGACCGTCTTGCCGAACTCTGTGAGCAGGACGATTGGTTGCTCTACATGCCTGAGCGGCCCGGCCCGACCGCTTTACTCCGCCGGGGCAGCACCCTGATCACCGGCCTTGAGGAGGAAGGGGAGATTCTTGGGGCGGTTGCAGGGCTGGTTATTCGGTACGGGAGAAAGGTAAAAGGCGAATTTTCGCCCGGTGAAGTGTTTTTTCAAAAGGGCGAAGAACAAAAAATGCTGCGGGCCGAGGTCGTTAGTGATGAGGTTTTTCAGGAATGGATTGTGTGAGGTTTTCAACAGGAACGACAACACGGCAGAAAAAGAATCATCCCACATCAAATTGTTGCCGTCGATACTGCACGGCTTCGGCAACATGCGATACATCAATCCGCTCGGACCCGGCAAGATCAGCAATAGTGCGAGCGATCTTAATAATCCTATGATAGGCACGCGCTGACAAGCCAAGTTGCTCAATAGCGCTATTGAGCAGGGTCTTGCTCGGCTGATCCAACGGACAAAAATTCTCAATTTGGCGGGACCCCATCTGGGTGTTACAGTTGATTGAAGGCGCAGAGGCAAATCGTTGCTGCTGGAGCTTGCGGGCTTTATTGACCCGCTCGCGAATTTTTTCTGACGATTCACCCGGCTTTTGGGCACTGATCTCCTCCACCTGGACCGGCGGCACCTCAATATGCATATCAATCCGGTCCAGCAAAGGCCCTGAAAGCTGATTTCGGTAGCGTTGCACCTGCATCGGTGTGCAGGAGCATTTTTTGACCTTATCGCCAAGAAAACCGCAGGGGCAGGGATTCATGGCAGCAACCAACATAAAATTCGCCGGAAAGCGGAGACTGGCCGCAGCCCTGGCAATGGTGACAATGCCGTCCTCCAGGGGCTGACGCATGACCTCCAGGACATGCTTGCGAAACTCCGGCATCTCATCAAGAAACAGCACACCGTTATGGGCCAAGGACACCTCACCGGGCCGGGGAATTCGTCCTCCGCCGATCAGGCCTGCATCGGAGATGGTATGGTGAGGGGTACGAAAGGGCCGGGTCACCAGCAGGGGCATGTCTTCCGGGAGCAGACCGGTGGTGGAATAGATTTTGGTGGTTTCCAGGGCCTCTTCCAGGCAGAGGTCCGGCAGGATTGTGGGCAGTCTGCGGGCCATCATGGTCTTGCCCGTGCCCGGCACGCCGCTGAGCAGAATATTATGGCCTCCTGCTGCTGCTACTTCAAAGGCTCGTTTAGCATGCTCCTGCCCTCGCACCTCGGAAAAATCCAAAGCATATTGATTTCGCCGAGCAAACAGGGCCTGTACGTCGGTCCGGGAAGGCTCAATGTTCTCCCGCCCTGCCAGAAAGTCTACAGCCTGTTGCAGCCGTTCTACGGCAACGATCTCAATCCCGCTGACCACAGCCGCCTCATGGGCATTATCCGCCGGAACCAGAAAACGTTTGATCCTGTTTTGCTTTGCCTCCAGCACCATAGGGAGGACACCCCGTACCGGACGAACTACGCCATCAAGAGACAGTTCTCCTACAATAGCGGTATGTTCAAAATCTGGACAGGTTAGCGTGCCTGAAGCAGCAAGAATACCCAAGGCGATGGGCAGATCATAGCCGGCCCCTTCCTTTTTAACCGCTGCCGGGGCCAAGTTGACCGTGATCCTGCGAGGTGGAAATTGATAACCGGAATTTTTAATTGCCGCCTTGACCCGATCCTTGGACTCACGCACTGCTCCCTCAGCCAGACCGACCGTGAAAAAACCAGGCAGGCCCAAGGCCAGATCCACTTCAACACGAACTATAAGACCGTCGACACCTGCGACGGCACCGCTGAGTGTTTTGGAGAGCATGTCAAATTTCAAATAAGCATCGGTTGAATACCGACAGGAAATTTTCGCAAACTACTTTAAGTCCTTATTATATTCCATATCAAACCACATAGCGAACAGCGTGAACAGACTGGAACTCATAAAGGAAAACATGGCGGCTAAGGTGTTGATAGGAGGCAGATGCCCGTCAATATCAAGGTAAACAACTGCCCGGACAGTCAGGATAACTGTGAAGAAGAAAAACAGCAGGCCGAGGAAATAGAAGAAAATCAGGGGATGAAAATCCCGGATAACATATTTTTGCAGCATCCTGCGGAAAAAACCTTTCATGAGCATCCACGGGATAGCAAACATAACTTTTTTTATTTTTATCCCGGAGACCTCACCCACGTTATAAACCGGTCGGACAGAGATGTCGCGGACCCGGAAGTTGCCAATATTTAAACGGATCAGCATATCATTCGGTATTCCGTATTGCGGGTAGAGCGCATCAAGGTCAATAGCTTTGAGTGCGGCCAGACTGATGGCTGTATATCCGCTCTGCGAGTCGGCAATATGCCAGTAACCCGAGGCTATCTTAGTAAAAAAAGAAAGAAAGGAATTGCCTATATACCGATGCTTGGGGATCATGCCCCAAGATTCACCCCGAAAGAGTCTGTTGCCTTTGGTATAATCGCACTCCCCTGCGCAGACAGGCCGAAGCATTCCGGGAAGATCCGCCGGGTCCATTTGGAAGTCGGCGTTCATGATAACAGAGACATCGACTTCATGGTCTCTGGTCCATTTGTACCCTGTTGCCGTGGCCCCTCCCACCCCCCTGTTTTGCTCATGCTGCAGCAGGATTATTTTTTTATTTGATGCGGCCAAAGATTGAACAACAGTTGCGGTTCGGTCCCGGCTGCAGTCGTCCACCACCACAATGATATCCACATAATCCGGTAAGGTCTCAATGACTTTGCCGATGAGTTTTTCCTCGTTATGCGCAGGAATGACAATGCCTATTTTTTTTTCAAGATACATAGAAGCCACGGCGTTAAAGAAGTGTAAATTCTGAACGGGTTAATATCTATTATAAAAGAGTATAGCACCGCAACCCTTCAATAGCAAGGCGCAAACCGACGTTCACCCGGTCCGCATGAACCATGCCGAGCATGAAACATCGTCAAAGCATAAAACAACAGCTCAATATCAGTCCATTAAACGAAATTTGACAACAGAACCCCTCATCCTGTGCAGAACGACGCCTGTAATTCGCACCGAAAAAAAACAGCGCCTGCACACCTTACTTAATGAAAAAAAACTGGATTTATGGTTCAATCAATGAGCTTAATTCGCAAGCGCCATGACAGCATGCCCCGATCGGCACCATGCTGTGTCCTCTATACAACAAGCAAGCAATCCAATGACAACAGACCAGGAAAACAACTCGCCCGAACTCCCCTCCGTCGGCATTGAACAGGAACTGCGCAAATCCTATATGGATTATGCCATGTCCGTTATCGTAGGTCGCGCTCTGCCCGACGTGCGCGACGGCCTGAAGCCGGTACATCGGCGCACCCTGTACGCCATGCGGGAACTGGGCAATACCTATAATCGCCCCTACGTCAAATCGGCCAGGATTGTCGGTGATGTCATCGGTAAATACCATCCCCACGGGGACTCGGCTGTCTATGACACCTTGGTGCGGATGGCCCAGGATTTCTCGCTGCGTTATCCCTTGGTGGACGGGCAGGGAAACTTCGGCTCCATGGACGGGGATCCGCCGGCGGCCATGCGTTATACCGAAGCGCGAATGACCAAACTGGATCAGGAACTTGTTGCCGACCTGGAAAAGGACACTGTCGATTTCATTCCGACATACGACAACTCGCAGCTGGAACCCACGGTCCTCCCGTCAAAAATTCCCAATATCCTGATCAACGGGTCCGAGGGGATCGCGGTGGGTATGGCGACCAAGATCCCGCCGCACAACCTGAACGAGGTCATTGACGGCCTGACAGCTCTGGTTGACGACCCGAATCTTTCCGTGCATCAGCTGATGGATATCATCACCGGACCTGATTTCCCCACAGGAGGTTTTATCTGCGGTCGGGCGGGAATTCGGGAGGCCTATGAGACCGGACGCGGGGTGATTGTGATGCGGGCCCGCCTCCATGTTGAGCGGAGGAAAAAAAGCGGTGAAGCCATCGTGGTCACCGAGATTCCCTTTCAGCAGAACAAGGCGAAGCTGGTCAAAAAAATCGCTGTGCTGATGAAGGAAAAACGGATCACCTCCATTGCCGAGGTGCGGGACGAATCAGACAGGCACGGACTGCGCGTGGTCATGGACCTGAAAAAAGATGAGATCCCGGATGTGACCGTCAATCAGCTCTACAAAATGACACCGCTGCAGAAAAGCTTCGGCATTATCATGCTCTGCATTGTCAATAATAAGCCGGAAGTCCTGAACCTGAAAGAGGTGCTGCTCCATTTCATAGATCATCGACGCACGGTCATCTATCGCCGCACCGCCTTTGAACTGCGTAAGGCCGAAGAGCGTGCCCATCTGCTGGAAGGATTAAAGATCGCCCTGGACAACCTGGACGAGGTAGTTAAACTCATCAGAGCTTCGGCCAGTCCGGCAGAGGCCAAAACCGGCCTGATCGAACGCTTTGAGCTCTCCGAACTCCAGGCCCAGGTTATCCTGGATATGCGGCTGCAAAAACTCACCGGCTTGGAACGCGACAAGATCATCCGGGAATACACTGAACTCATGGAGCGCATCGCCTGGTTGACAGAAGTACTCTCTGATGACACCTTGGTTATGCAGATTGTCCGGGAGGAATTCGAGGCGATTAAAGAACAGTACGGAGATGAACGTCGTTCGGAAATCATTGATGCACCTGACGAAATCCTGCCTGAAGATATGATCACCCCGGAAGAAATGGTGGTGACTGTCTCCCTTAACGGCTATATCAAGCGTAATCAGTTGTCCCTGTACCGGGCCCAGCGTCGAGGCGGCAAAGGCGTTGCCGGCATGGCCGCTGTTGAGGACGATTTTGTCACGGATCTGTACACCGCCTCCACCTTGGACACCTTCCTCTTTTTCACCAATAAAGCACGGGTGTTCTGGCGCAAGGTGTATGAACTCCCCATGGCCGGGCGCACGGCGCGGGGTCGGGCTGTGGTTAACCTCCTGGAACTGGCTGAAGGAGAAAAACTGGCCGCCATTCTCTCGATACCCGGTTTGGCCGATGCGGACGAAAGCCACGCCATCCTCACGGTCACCAAAAAAGGCAGGGTCAAGAAAACCAGTATTGCCGAGTACAAGAAGCCTGTCCGCAAGGGTAAGCTGGGCCTGACCATTAAGGATGACGACGAGATACTCTGCGCCGCCATGACCTCCGGTGAAGATCACGTCTTCCTGGTCACGAAAAACGGTCTGTCTATTCATTTTCATGAGGATGATGTCCGGACCATGGGGCGCACCGCCGCCGGTGTGAAAGGAATCACCCTTGCTGAAGATGATGAGGTGGTGGCCGCTGTTGTTCTGAAAAGCCATGAAGAGGACGACTCCATTCTCACGGTCACGGAAAACGGCTACGGCAAACGAACTGCGGTGTCCGATTATCGCCTCCAGAAACGGGGCGGCAAAGGGGTCTTTGCCATTAAAACCAGTGAGCGGAACGGCAAGGTGGTCGGGGCGCTCCAGGTGGTGGACGAAGATCAGGTCATGCTCATTGCGGATTCAGCCAAGGTTATCCGGCTGCCTATGGACTCCATGCGGATCATCGGGCGCAATACCCAGGGTGTCAAGATGATCAATCTCAATGAAGGAGAGAAGGTCGTGGCCCTGTCCATGCTGGCCCGCAATAATGACGACATGGACGATGCTTCAGAGGGCGATGAAGATGACCGGGGAGATGTAACTGATAAGACTGATCGGACGGACGACATCCTGCAAGATACAGAGCAGGACTCGCAGCAGGACACGGACAAGGGAGCTGATGGAACACCGATCGATTAAACAGACAGCGGTTATCGGGGCGGGCAGTTGGGGAACCGCCTTGGCCAAGCTGTTGGCGGATAAAGGAGAGCAGGTTCTTCTGTGGAGTCACAGGGCCGAGCATGTGGATGCCTTGCGCCGGGACAGGGAAAATCGAAAATATCTGCCCGGTGCTGCCCTGCCGAGCAATCTGCACGCGGTGAAGACCTTTGACGATCTGTTTTCCTGTCAATGCGTGGTCATGGCCGTGCCGTCCCACGGGTTCCGTGAAGTGTTCCGCCAACTCATCCCCCGACTCCGGGACGGGACATATCTTGTCTCTGCTGTTAAGGGTATTGAGATAGAAACTCGCCAGACCATGTGCGAGGTCATGCAGGAGGAACTTACCCGACAGGACAGAGCTGATACTATGTTTATCGGGGTTTTGAGCGGCCCCAGCTTTGCCGATGAAGTTGCCACAGGCCAACCCACTGCGGTCACAGTAGGTTTTGCGGACAGCAGAGCAGCCAAAACGGTACAGCATCTTTTTTCCACATCATTTTTCAGGGTCTATACCAGTCCGGATACCATCGGCCTGGAGATCTCCGCAGCTATGAAAAATGTGATCGCCATTGCCGCCGGTATTTCCGACGGCTTAGGCTACGGGCTGAATACGCGGGCAGCCTTGATTACCCGAGGCCTTGCGGAAATTACCCGCCTGGGTATTGCGCTCGGGGCGGATCCGCTCACCTTTTCCGGACTCGGAGGAATGGGTGACCTTGTCCTGACCTGCACCGGCAGCCTGAGCCGTAACCGAACTGTGGGACTCAAACTCGGTGAAGGCCGTACCCTGCAACAGGCCCTGGCAGAGATGACTATGGTGGCTGAAGGCGTCAGAACAACAAAATCCTGTTATAATCTGGCTGCTGCTGTCGGCGTTGAGATGCCCATCCTTGAACAGGCCTACCATATCCTCTATGAGGATAAGCCCTGCCGGGCTGCGGTGCAGGATTTGTTCGGGAGGAGTTTGAAGGAGGAGTAGGGGCACGGCATGCCGTGCCCCTGCTCCATCCACTCCATCCACGCCTCATGACCGTACGGCGGGGAGGATTCACGGGTTTCACCTGGGAAAGGGGGCTGATCGGGATGCAATGCGGGATGCGCTGCAATTCTGTCTCGTTGCGGATGATGTGTTCCCAATAATTTGGTTGCCATAATTTGTTACCGGGTGTGTTGCGCAGTATGTTGACATGTTTGGTGGCTGCGGATTTGAATGCCCGGACAATGGTGGGGAGGGAACCGGATACCGGTTTACCGAACCGTTCTGTCGTAGGGGCACGGCGCGCCGTGCCCCTACCTTGCCTTCCTACGGTTGAACAGTCTCGGGTTCCTTTTCTCGGCTGAGGAGAAAATTCAGAATTGTTCCCAAGGCCCTATTGATCATACTTTCCTTTTCTACGACCTTATACCCTTCCCCGCCCGGCTCGTTTGCCGCGCTCAAGTCAAAGGAAGCTCCCTCTGGATCAACATGCCGATGCAGGTTGTTCAGGTATTCCTGCACATCGCTGTACCCGTCCTTGTCATAATCGCTGGTGCTGTTGGCCGTGGTCAGGTTACCGAAAAAGAGCTGTTCCCAGGCATCGTCGATACCGTCCTGATCCGTATCCGCCATCATGGCTGTTGCGGCAGTGTTGATCAGCTCGGCAGTACTGCCGCCGTAGGCTCCCATATCCATCGCAGTCCCGTCAAGAGAGCGACCGGTGCCGATACAGGGTGAATCGCCTGCCAGCCGATAGCCGTCTGCGAAGCGGGGATCAAGGGAGATTCCTCCGGTTCCGGCATCAATATTGACGTAATCGCCGCCGTCGTTGCCGGAGACATCGTTATAGGCAAGGGTGAACAGGTCATGGGCCGCTTTTCCTTTACTGCCTTTGCTCCCCTTATCATTTCCTTTGCTTCCGACCTTACTTTCTTTACTTCCCTTGTTACCCTTGCTGCCTTTATTGCTGCCCTTACTACCCTTGCTTCCTTTGTTGTTACCAAGGCCGACAATGCCGTCATCCTTATTAAAGGCGACAATATTATTCATGATCATCGCCGGATTATTGCCACCCGCACTTATACCGTCCCCGCTGTTGTTGGCAATAGTGTTGTTGATCACCAGAGGCATCACATTGCCCTGGAGCCGGATACCGTGCCGGTTGTCCGTGATGATGTTACGGGCAATCAGGGGCATCTGCTTGGCACCGCTGATATTGATGGCAGCGGCATTGCCTTTGTTCTTGCTGTTGCGCAGGGTAAAGCCGATCACCCCGCCGACCCGCACACCCTGGAAGGTGATCACATCGTCCTTGCCGTTGCCGTCAATGATGGTCTCTGCCGGGTCATCGGACAGGGCGACAAGATACACGCCGTCTTTCAGTTTGAGCTTGGGTTCCACGTAGGTTCCGGGCTGGACGCAGACATTGCCGCCGAAATTGGTGATAGCAACGTAGTTGGCTGCGGCTTGAATTTTGCTGAAATCATCCGGTACGGTGGTGGCGCATTGGATGGGCATGGAAGAGGCATCCTGCGGATCGGTTCCGGCATTATATTCATCCAAGTTGCTGAAACCGTCGTTGTCCGCATCACCGCTGCTGTCATTGGTCAACGGATCAAGGCCGTGCAGCACCTCCCAGCCGTCCGGGATACCGTCGCTGTCCGAGTCCGCGCTGTTCGGGTCGGTGCCGCGTTGGAATTCATCAAGATCACTGAGGCCGTCGTTATCCGCATCGGTGCTGGCATCGTGGGAAAGATCGCCGAAACGGTCTGTTTCCCAAGAATCAGGCATACCGTCCTGATCCGTGTCGGCCCCGCTTGCACTGCCCTCGTCAACATAGACGATGAACTCGTAGGGTTCGCCTTCTTCCGCCACATCAATAGCCTTGAGGTCAATCTCCCAGGTGCCCTGCTGGTCATTATAGATTACATAATATTCCTTGGTCTTGCCCTCGTAATAGCCGACAACTGTATCGCCGGTATAATCCAGGGTTGTGCCGTCCGGCTTGGTGAGCAGCAGGTCGATGTCGCTGCCCGGCCATTTGACCAAGAAGCTAATCAGTTTACCGGCATATTCTGCTAGCGGGACTGACTGACGCAGGGTTTCGCCGGGGAAAATCTTGCCTATTGCTGAAAAAACCTGCTTGGTCAGGGAACCGGTGACGTTCACGGTTTTGACTTCTGAGTCGATATAGCCTAACCCGTCACCGATCTGGACATAGAGTTTGACCGACTGGCTGTAACCAGGACTCATCGGGGCAATCCAGGTGACCTGATCCGGTTGAGCCTCATCATAAACTAGAGCCCCGCGCCTAGCACAAAATCTATAAAACGCTGAAGCACCTTTAGCCGTGTCAACAAAACTGTCAGTTTGAACAAGAACTGTCTCGCCAGTTTTTACTGTGTTTGGGACATTCAATGAGACTGTGGGTAATTCCGCATCTGGAACATACGTCCTGTGTTCGTAATTATGCCCCACACAAAGAGCATAATTGTCAGAAAGAGGAAATTGGTTATTGGGTGGTATCCAGGTAAACTCTGTACTAGCAGCCAAGGTTTCAGTGTTGCCGTCGGCATCGTCCTGAACATGGAGGCCGAGGATGATATTACCTGCCGCTGCGCCGTAATCAGCAGGATTAATTCCAACAGCTTCCCATGAACCATTATTTCCTGAACAAGGGTGGCTTGATGTGTCGTCACAAAGCACCAATGGGGTACCATCGGGTACAAAAACAACACTGACCTTCTTTAGGCCGTCGGCATCCGAGGCGGTTGCCTGTATTGTTACTAAGCCATTGACTAAACCGCTCGGTGCTGTGAAACTGCCGCTGGGCGGAGTGTTAACAGGCGGTTTCTCTTCAGACCAATTAACTGTCCGGGTGTCCACAAGAGTCGTCTCGTTGTCATCGTTGCGTACCCAGAGACCCAAAGTAAAACTGCCTTCACCGGTTACTCCGTAGTCCATTGGATTAATATCATTCACTGACCATGAATCATCGGTTCCATCGCAGGGATTACTTGTGCTGTCATCGCACATGACCAACGGGTCGCCGTTAGGTACAAAAACAACACTGACCTTTTTCAGCCCGGCTGGATCATTGGCCTTACAAGTGACTGTAAAGTTCCCTTCAGCCGAGCTTCCCGGTGAAGTGATGGAACCTGTCGAGCCTGTGGAGGGGGGTGTTTTCGGTGACCAATTAATTATTTTGAAAGGTGCAACAAAGGGTTTGCCGTTCTCATCAGTCACGATAACCCTTAGTACGATTTCGCTGGATTCCGTGATACCATAATCCAACGGGTTGACATTATGTTCCCAAGAACCTGTGGTACCTGAACAGGGATCGCTCGTGCCGTCTTTGCACATAACCACAGGAGCATCTTTGTTAAGCAGCGAAAAATCCTTGTATACATACAGGCTAACCTCTTTTAAACCAGCCGGAGCAACAGCTTTGCAGCTGGTGCTAAACTCGCCTTGTTCAGAGGTGTGATCTTGAGGTGAAGTAATGGAAGCATACTTTTCGGGACGGGAAATCGTTATCGGACCAGCCCAGGCCCAATCACCGTCGTCCGTTTCATATCGAAGAAAAAAATCCTTCGGGTAGGATTCAGCTGGTACTGAACTCAGTTCAAAGAAAAAACTCCCTGAAGATGTGCCTTCGCTAACCTCTCTTGTTAGAAGTATTTTTGCATCATTACTAGTCCAAGTATCAGCTTGAAGATACATTTTACCGCAACAGGGAATTGTGGAATTATTTGCCCTGCTGAAGGTGAAGGTGGCATCTGATCCGTCAATGGACACCTCAAAGCGAAGGTAATTATCGCCCCACGTTGATTTACCGTAGGTGGTTTCAGTGGGACCGGCGGTGTAGGTGGCGGCAAGGGTCGTATTAGCACCTGCACACAGAAAGAAAACTGTAAGTAGACACCCCAAGGACAATAATACTCTATTACTACTGATCAATATTGTTTTCATAGCGACTTATCCTTGGTGAAATCAATTCTGAGTACAAGATTCTGCGTAATTCTTTCCACATTTAAGAAGGTCACAGGACATCTGAGTTCTTTTGAGAAAACTTGAGTAAACAGCTTTCATTGTCTCCCCACGAGTAGCTGGTTCCTCAGATGAGTACGGCTTATCCTTCTCTATGGTAGAGACATTGACAAAAGAAGTTGTTTTTTCATTAAAGAAGGGTAACGCCGTATTTTCCAACTTAAATAAATATGGGCAAAAATCATATTTTTTAACTTTATCTTGTATCTCTGCTGTTTTTCCACTGGAAAATATTGCTGGACAGGGCATTGAACAGCCTGAATTCTCATCAAATTCAGACAAACTTGTCCAAGTATCTAAACTTGCCTTAGGATTATTCTTCAGTAACTTTTTCCAGCTAGCTGAATTGGTATCAACCAAGATAGCATTAACGATAAACTTGGCAAGCTGACCGTGCGTGACATTATTTTGAGGCCCAAAAGGCCCCTTATTTTCGGAATTCTTTTCATTGCATTTTTTTTGCAAATCTAACAACTTCTGATCTTCCCCCGTATATTTTCCAAATCCATGAACGGCTCCTGTAAGAGTTAATTCACCTATATATGCAGCTAGCCCCTCCTCCTCATCAACATCACAAAACGTATAGGCTTCTTCTTTATACGTATTCTGATTATTCTCTGAATTTTTTTTGACATCATATTCAGGGATTTTTTTCATAGTGTTGACTATTATTTTTGAAACTTGAGCTCTAGTTAACATATCATATGGCTTAAAAAGGTTATCCTTTCCGTTGTTAAAGCCATCAACAACACCTAATTTACATAACTCGTAGATAGACTCTTTATGAGCGAGGCTACCTGAAATTAATAATAATTCGTTACCGTTATGATTATATTCTGCTGCCCAACAAGAACTTGGACAGTCAGCCCCATTCAGTTTGGTGCAACTGTCCCACACCACGTTATAATATGTTAAATCATTTGCATTTGTTGTTCCTGATTCGGTCGAATATCCTGTTGATCCCTGTTTAATTTTAACAGGCGTTCCCTTATCAACATTCGGTCTACAATTTACATACTCACTTGTCACCTCTGCCTTGGCATAATCCTTAAAATAACAAGCATTCCTAACGTTATTTATCCCATCTTCCGGGCAAGCAGACCGCCGAGAGCAGAACGCATCAGAATACCCCTCCCATTGGACTTTTAACCACTCTTCATTGTTTCCCTTGAGATTTTCAAGTAGTTCTTCAACGTCCCCAGAAGGAGGATCTTTTTCATTAAATTTTACAGGTTCTTTTTCATCAAGAGTTACACAGTCATAAAGCTTAATATCACATTGCGCAAAAATTCTATCCCCCGCTTTGATATCGTCTTGACTGGTCGGAACAGGATATTCTTGGGGAGATTCTGTGTTATTATTCTGAATAATTTCTATTGATTCAATAAAATATTTGTTATTATTTGTATTTACTTCTGTGACCTGATTATCTTGATCAATTCCACATGAAACAAGAATTGTTGTTGGTGAATCTGGTTGGATTGAATATTCATAATCAAAACTATATTCCTCTCCTACGTTAAATTGACTTTTAAACTCTTCTTTAACCTTATCATCGTTAATCTTTAAATACATATCAACGTTGATACCTGATGGAACATCAGCAGCACCTTGATTCTTAAACGTGCATGAAAAAGTATAATCTACACCGTCAACGTCCGAAATACTATAGTCACCCTGGAAGTCATTGTTGATAAATGCAGCTAAATCTGGTAGTTCATCAGCAGCAACCGTAATCTTCACACCCGGTGAACAATTGTTTTTGCTATCAGATTCACCCTCTACGGTATCAACACAAGCACCAACCCAATATTCATCAGGAGCTTCCGGGGCTGTGCTGTTATAAACATATTCAGCAGAAGTTTTTTTAGCTAGAGGGGCGACTTCTTCACCCGTGCCTAGCTCCGTGTCCTTTGTACTTATAGCGGCATCTTCGGAACGATAATAATGTAAGGTCGTTTTTTCTGAGGGGCCATCTCCTTGGTTGCTGACTGTAGCTGAAATTTGAAAGTCCTTATTCGGTTCCAAATTAACCTTGTTGCCCACGATTGATGCTTCGACCTGTAGATCGGGGTGTTTTGCGGGTGAACCGGAAACATACACAAATTTTACAGCGTCAAATGCGACCATTTGACCATCGGCAACATT
>Ga0316189_10003314_pt1 | contig 15662 bp, 14 predicted proteins | sample LowCovwburrow_MG_FD_204930 | JGI IMG/M metagenome (GOLD analysis project Ga0316189, IMG submission 204930) | Coastal sediment microbial communities from Maine, United States - Lowes Cove worm burrow | ecosystem: Environmental > Aquatic > Marine > Coastal > Sediment | place: USA: Maine... | reverse complement strand
AATATCAGGGTAAGGGTTGTCACTGAATTTGCCTGGCACGCGCTGTTTATCCGTCATTTGCTGCGCCGCCCGGAACGCAATGAACTTGATGACTTTGAACCACAACTGCATATTCTTGACTTTCCCTCCTTTAAGGCCGATCCGGCCCGTCATGAAAGCCGGACAGAAACAATAGTTGCGGCCAGCCTCACCGACAAGCTGGTGTTGATCGGCAGCACTGAATATGCCGGTGAAATGAAAAAATCTGTTTTCTCGACCCTGAATTATCTGCTCCCGCAAGAAGGCATCATGCCCATGCACTGCTCGGCCAATGTCGGTCCCAAAGGTACAGCAGCACTTTTCTTTGGTCTGTCAGGTACAGGAAAAACCACCTTGTCCTCAGATGCCAGCCGTGAACTGATCGGCGATGACGAGCACGGTTGGTCACCCAATGGCATTTTCAATTTTGAAGGTGGTTGCTATGCCAAAACCATCAACCTCTCGCGTGAAGCAGAGCCGGAAATCTATGATACCACCCAAAGATGGGGATCGGTTCTGGAAAATGTTGTGCTTGATAAAGAAACCCGGGTACCGGATTTTGATGACAGTACACTGACCCAGAACGGTCGTGTTGCCTATCCGATCCATTATATCCCCAATGCCTCGCCAACCGGTCTGGCACCACACCCTGATAATGTCATTATGCTGACGGCTGATGCTTTTGGCGTCTTGCCGCCAATTTCGCGTCTGACACCGGCCCAGGCCATGTATCACTTCCTGTCCGGCTATACGGCAAAAGTAGCTGGAACCGAAAAAGGTGTGGCCGGTACTCAAGCCACATTTTCAACCTGTTTTGGCGCACCTTTTATGCCACGTCACCCAAGCATTTATGGTAATTTGCTGAAAAACCTCATTGCCCAACACAATGCCACATGCTGGCTGGTCAACACCGGCTGGACCGGCGGTGCCTATGGTACCGGCCATCGCATGCCGATCAAGGTTACACGTCAATTGCTGGGCGCTGCTCTTGATGGCAGTTTGAACGATGTGGAAATGAGAATCGATCCGTTTTTCGGTTTTGAAGTGCCGATATCGGTTAAGGGAATTGATGACAGTATCCTCAACCCGCGCTCAACCTGGGACGATCCGCAAGCCTATGATGTCCAGGCGCAAAAACTTGTAGGAATGTTCACTGATAATTTTGTCAAGTTCGAGGACCACGTCAACGAAGATGTCCTTGAAGCCGCCCCGGCACTTGGCAAGGCTGCTGAATAAACACCTGATTCGTACATAACCTCGTCATCTCTGTGTCTGACACAGGAATGACAGGAAATTGGCTGGGGTTGGTTATAAAAGCAGCGTGTGCCAAGAATTTGTTTCGGACGAGCGATAGCGAGGACTCCGGCATTTATGCGCGGCCCTCGCCAAGGCCCGAACGAAGTGAGGATATGCCGCGAGCGGTGTAAAACTAGTGAAGTTGTATCGGCTCGAGATCGTGATCAACTGCGTTCTCGAAAGCCGTTTCATGGCTGTCTGAAATTGCCAATGGTGTTCCATTGGCACTGAAAAGACAGTAAAGTTTGATATCTTTGGGAACTTCACCCATATCACCGACTATACTTTCTGCATCATCAATCGAGATGGGCTTGATATAAGCCAAGACGCCGTCTCCAAACAGCTCAAGCTCATCGCGTAACATTTCATTGTTGGGCATATGTGACATCACTTTCAAGCCTCCGTTATTTTTATGTTGCGAACCAGATTTTGCGGCTCAGGACGAATCAGATCGATAATCAGCAAACCATTTTCCATCTCGGCCCCCTTCACATTCATGCCATCAGCCAGCACGAAAGTGCGTTTGAACTGACGGGCGGCAATGCCACGGTGTAAATAATCCCGTGTTTTTTCATTTCCGTCATCACCTTGCTGACCCGTAATAATCAACTGATTTTCCTGAAGGGTTACATCAAGCTCATCAAGCGAAAACCCGGCAACCGCCAGCGTAATACGCAACGCATCACCACTGCCGTTATCGGCTAAAATCCGCTCAATGTTATAGGGAGGGTAGCCATCACCGGCAGTTTTACTGGCATGATCCAGCATGCGCTCCAACTCATCAAACCCCAGCATAAAGGGGCTGGAAAAAACAGACATTCTTGACATCTCATAAGCCCTAAAATTAGCAGCCAACTTCAAACCTGGCCCGAAACGGCACCAAATTCCTTAGTCACTCCAATATGGGGCCCAGAGACAGGCTTTTCAAGCGTTTCATGTTTATACTACACGACACCTCATCGTCATTCCGGACAAGTGACGGCGCAGCCGGAGCGCTGAGCCGGAATTCAGCACATGACGCAAAACTGTCGTTCAAAGTAAACCTGAAGGTCTCTATTACAGCTTGAGATGAATCGGGAAGCGTTTGCAGATATCCTGGTGAACATCAGCCGGAATATGGCTAAGTTTATCAAGTGTCAGAATACGCTCCACCTCAAGGCTGGCTTTTTCAGCCATATCGAGACTGCCAAGATCAGCCCAGCTCGACGGGTTGAGGCGTTCGGCAACTTGCGGGTAAAGGTAATCAGTCTGCATCCGGGCCAGAGTTTGCGGGTGGCCAAGAAAGTGCGCCGGACCATGGACGGTTTCGCGTATGGCCTCTACCGACAGGGTTTCCTTTGACACCTCAATGCCCCGCACACTGCGGGCAACACTGCCGAGCATGTCGTTGTCGATCACCATCATTTCGTTGCAGGTGCCAAGCAGGGAAGCCAGCATCGAGGCGGATTCGCAAATCAGATTGGCCCCGGCCTGTGCTGCAAGTGATACGGTCAGGCCTTTTTCATAGCCGGCCTGGGCATCAGGCATTTTGGAATCTGTCATCCCTGCGGCCACAGAAGACGGCAATCCGCGCGCATTGATGATCTGGGCAGACGCAGCTTCGAGAACGGCTTCTTCACCACTGCCACCACTCATGGCACCAGTGCGCAGGTCAGAAACAAAAGGCCATACGGCAAGAAATACCTCATGGCCCGGTTTCATCAGGTTGACAAAACACAAGGTTGCCAGCGATTCCGCCAGTCCACAGGCCAGAGCACCGGCCAGCGGTGCCGGGCTTGTCGCGCCGGCCTGACCGGCAGACAATACATCCATTGGCATATTGTGACGAACCTGCGCCACCAGTCCTTCGCAACTGTCCTGGGCAAACCGCAATGGCGGCACCACAACCGTATTGGCGCCTGAAAGAAACGGCCGCTTGGCAAAAGCACCTTTTTCACCAAGGACCATATCAAAGATTTCAACCACATCGTCGACATGTTTGGGGTCAAAGAAACTGGATGAAATATGTTTTGTAGTTCCCGCCATACAGGCATAGGCAGTGTTGAGATCAAGTTCACGAGCCGATTCCATATCGCGCGGCACCATGGTGCGCCGGAACATGTGGATGTGTTCCATGTGATGAGACAATCGCGACATGCGATAAAGGTCATCCAGTGTTGAATCGCGATATTCACGGGTTTTCGGGTCCAGATACAACACCGCCGCCCCGGCCGTGCTGAAATGCACCCGCTCATCACTGATATCAAGATTGTATTTCGGGTCAAAGCCATTGAGAGTGAAACTCTTGGCGGCAACCTCAAGGGTCCAGTCAAGCAGCTTTTCCGGGAACATCAAGCGCCCGTCATCGCTCAATGTGCCACCGGCCTTGGTGACCAGATCTATACAATGAGGAATGGCATCAGCCATACCAACCGTTGACAGCAGCTCATAGGCGGCCTGCCAGATCTGGTCGACATCGCTGTCACTCAAAGGTTTGTAGCGACCACCGATAACACCGGGGTGAACCGGTTTGACATCATGGCTTAAGGGCGCCTGGCGCACAGCCAGACGGGCTTCACGCCCGCCACCACTGCGTCTGCTTGTTCTTTGTGCATTCCTGGCCATATTTTAGCTCCTCATCCGCAAGGCTTTGGGATCCCAAAGTGGTTCGGCCTCAACTGTCGCATCGCGCTGGCCATCAAGAATATCAATTCGCAAACGTGTTCCAGGTTCTGCCAGACGGCTCTCGACATAGGCAAAGGCAAGGCTCTTGCCAACCATATGGCCATAACCACCAGATGTCGTAACCCCGACGATCTTGCCATCATGAAATACCGGTTCATTGCCCCGGCAATCAACACCATCTGCATCAACACTGAGATAAACCAGTTTTTGTTTTGTCCCGCTTTGGCGGGCGCTGTCTGTTGCCTGCTTGCCGACATAGTCATCTTTTTGCCAGCCGACAAAGCGTTCCATATCAGCTTCGACCATATTGACTTCAGCCGTCAGTTCACTGCCCATGCCGCGGAAGGCTTTTTCCAGCCGCAGAGAGTTCATCGCATAAGTGCCAAACAGCTTGATGCCAAAATCCTCACCTGCAGCCATCAGCTTTTCAAACACCACCGGCATATCAGCCATCGGCACATGCAGTTCCCAGCCAAGTTCACCAACATAGGAAACCCGTAACGCCCTTAGCGTTTTATCAGCCACCACCATTTCACGGCCTGTCAGCCAGCGGAAGGCTTCATTCGAGATGTCTTCATCAGTCAGGCTCGTAAGCACATCACGTGAATGAGGTCCGGCCAGAACAAGGGTGCCGAAGTCATCGGTAATATCGCTTAAAGTAACATCCTCATTGGCCTGCAGTGCATGTTGTAGCGTATCGAAATCATGAACCTGCGCCCCGGCCCCGCTCAACACATAGTAATGATCATCAGCCAGCCGGGTGATCGTGACCTCACCATCAATCCGGCCATTTTCGCTTAACAGATGAGCCAACACCACACCACCATTTTTGCCAGGCATCTTGTTGGCACAGACCCGGTTGAGGAAATCATGCGCGCCCTTGCCTTTGACATCAAACTTGGCAAAGGTTGAAAGGTCCATCAGCGCCACCTGCTCGCGCACCGCTTTGCATTCTTGGCCCACCGCTTCAAAGGCATTTGAACGGCGGAAAGTATAGGCTTCGCCATCACCGCTTGCATCATACCAGCTTGGCCGTTCCCAGCCAAACACCTGCTCATATTGGGCACCATGGGTTTTCAGGGTGTCATAAAGCGATGAAGTGCGCAGCGGTCGCCCGCCCGGATGCTGTTCGCCCGGTGCTAAACAGGTATACATCGCTTCATAATCTTCAATCGACTTGATCTTGGTGTAATCGGCATCAGCCCAGTCACCAAACCGGCGCGGGTCAAACTCGTGCATGTTGATATCGCTGTCACCATGTACCATCCACTGGGCGAGGTATTTACCCGCCCCGGCCCCTTGTGCAATGCCGATGGCAGCGCCACAACACATCCAGTAATTCTGTACACCACCGGCCGGACCAAGCAGGAAATTGCCGTCAGGTGTATGGGTAATGGCGCCCGAGATGACATTTTTCAGACCGGCCTTGGCAAATAGCGGGAACCGCTCGGTTGCCTTTTCCAGCCACGGCATCAATCGATCGACTTCCGGAGCTACAAGCTCGTTTTCAAAATCCCACGGCACCCCGTCCTCAAAGCACAAATGTGCACCCGAAGTTTCATAAGGACCGATCAGAATGCCATCGGTTTCCTCACGCAGATAGCAATGTGAATAGGGGTCACGCACCACCGGCAGTTCTTTTTCCAGATCAATCAGTTCCTGTACCGGTTCGGTAATCAGATAATGGTGCAGCATGTTCGAAATCGGCACATTGATGCCGCTCCAGCCACCAACCACATCGGCATAGGAACCGGCCGCGTTGACAACATGCTCGCAAATTATCGTACCGCTTTCAGTCACAACCTGCCATTCGCCGCTGCCGAGTTGTTTGATATCGGTAACCTGGCAGCGCCGTTCAATGGTAACGCCGTGTTGACGGGCCCCGGCCGCCATGGCCATGGTGCTGTCAGCTGGTGCCACGTGGCCGTCGGTAAAGGTTACAAACCCGGCCTTGACGCCGAAAGTTTCCAGATAGGGATGATATTTCTTGATTTCTTCCGGGCCGACAATTTCAGCCTCGAAACCGGCCAGTTTGGAAACACCCTTGACCTGATGGAACCAGTCGACTTCCTTGTCGCTCAGTGCCAGACGCACCCCGCCACATTCATGCCAGGAAACCGGCTGGCCGGTCAGCTCTTCCAGTCTGGCATAAAGCTCGGTGCCATAAAGGTGAATTTTGGCCAGAGAAAGCGAGCCGATCATATGCGGGCACTGACCGGCCGCATGCCATGTCGAGCCGGAAGTCAGTTCGCCCTTTTCAAGCAGAACCGTCTCATTTCCCCATCCCTCAAGGCCCAGATGATAGGCAAGTCCAACGCCCATTGCTCCACCGCCGACAATTACAACCCGCGCATGAGACTTCATGACCGTATCCTCCATATATCCAGACCGTTGAAGTTATCCTATGAGCAGGCACTTAACAATTCAAACCACAATGACGAAGGGTTTTAAGTCAATAGCGACAATCGCCAATTCGTCATGCTTTTTAATTGAAGAATACGCCAAACTTACCTATTGTTTTTTCTTTAAAAAGGCCATCTTCGGGTACTGAAATCAGCAGGCTGTTGTGACAAAATCGTTAAATCCCTCAAACGACAAAAACACCGATAAAATTTATGACATCGCCATAATAGGCGGCGGGGTAAATGGTTGCGGTATTGCCCGCGATGCCGCCGGACGTGGCCTGTCGGTTTTGTTGCTGGAAAAAGATGACCTGGCCAGCGGCACGTCTTCAGCCTCCTCGAAAATGATTCACGGCGGCTTGCGCTATCTCGAGCAGTACGAGTTTTCACTGGTTGCCAAGGCTTTAAAAGAACGCGAAGTGCTGCTGGCAATTGCCCCGCACATCATTTCACCTATGCGACTGGTATTGCCGCACCATAAGTCCCTGCGGCCAAAATGGATGATCCGTATTGGCCTGTTCCTCTATGACACGCTTGGCGGTCGTAAACTGCTCAAAGCCTCTCACCAGATTGATCTTCGAACAGATGCAGCAGGCAGGGCGTTGAAACCTGAATTCACCCATGGCTTTGAATATTCAGATTGCCGGGTAGATGATGCCCGTCTGGTCATCTTGAATGCGCTTGATGCCCATCAACATGGTGCTGATATTAAAACCCGTTGCGAATTACAGCAGGGTCATCGCGAAAAAGATTATTGGCGGCTGCAGGCACGAGATTTACAAAGCGGTCAAAATCAACAGTTCAGAACCCGTATTCTGATCAATGCTGCCGGACCCTGGGTCTCCGAAGTGGTCAGCGACCGGATAATGCTGGATACAACTTCAGATGTCCGGCTGGTAAAGGGCAGCCATATTGTCGTGCCGAAACTGTTTGATCACAATCGTGCCTATATCTTTCAAAATGCCGACAATCGGGTCATCTTTGCCATTCCCTATCAGGGCGCCTTCACATTGATCGGCACCACAGATGTTGATATTACCGGCAATCCTGGCGGGGCAAATGTCAGCAAGCAGGAAATTGAATATCTTTGTGATGCCAGCAATGAATATTTCTCTGCGCAGATCAGGCCGGAAGATGTTGTCTGGCACTATGCCGGGATAAGACCACTGTTTGATGATGGCGAGGATGCTGCTTCTCAAATCACCCGCGATTATGTGCTGGAATTGCTTGAAGATGGCGACAAACCGCCACTGTTATCGGTCTTTGGCGGCAAGATCACCACTTATCGAAAACTGGCAGAAACTGTTCTGGATAAATTGCAGCAATGGCTACCGGGGTTAGCCCCTGGCTGGACGGACAATGCCGCCTTGCCCGGTGGAGACTTCTTGCACGATGACCTGAAAAAACAAATTGCCGACCTGCAACATGATTACCCGTTTTTAAAACCCGAAACGGCCCGGCGCCTGTTTGAGGCCTATGGCACGATAGCGAGAAAAATGCTGAATGGCTGTAAAACCATTGTTGATATGGGCATTTGTTTTGGCTCTGATCTTTATCAGCGTGAAGTGGAGTATCTTATCGATACAGAATGGGCGTTAACGGTTGAGGATATCATTTGGCGTCGCTCCAAAACCGGCTTGTTCATGAGCGGTGAGGAAATCGCCGCACTTGAGAACTGGCTGAAGTCAAGAAACGCTTAAACCTTTGAGGTTCCCGATACTTTGCCAATTTCTTGGTTCTGGTGCTCGGCAAGCACATGACCGGCCAGATAAAGCGAGCCGCCGATCAGAATGCGTGGTGCATCACAAAATTCAGCCGCACTGTTTAAAGCTTCCTGCAATGATTTTTGCGGATAGGCATCAAGGTTGGCCTGCAGCGCGATATTGGCCAGCACTTCAGCTGACAGGGCATTTTCCTCTTGCGGAATGGTGATGGTGAAAACCACATGGGCCAGATCTTCAAAGGCTTCGAAATAACCAATCGGGTCTTTGGTGTTGAGCATGCCGATAATCAGCACCAGCGGGCGCGGTGCCCGATCATTGAGGCCAGCTACACCAACAGCCAGCGCCTGACCGGCCGCCGGATTATGGCCACCATCCAGCCAGATTTCACTACCGGCTGGGGCCCATTCATGCAGATGACCCGGTTCGAGCTTTTGCAAGCGGGCGGGCCAGTCGACATTTTGCAGACCGGTTTCAATATGCTGCCCTGTAATACGCTCATCAGCCAGCAGCCGCACAGTGGCAATGGCGGTACCGGCATTGATGATCTGGTGCTGTCCTCTTAATCCCGGCATCGGCAGGTCCAGCAACTCGGTCTCGTTTTGAAAGACCAGGCGGTCATGTTGCTCATAAGCCTGCCAGTCCTGATTGGCAAAAAGCAGCGGACTGCCGAGTCTGGCTCCGGCCTGCTCAATAACGTCACGGGCTATGTCATGCTGTGGACCGATTATGGCGGGTACGCCTTTTTTCAGAATGCCGGCTTTTTCGCCGGCAATTTCAGCCAGTGTCTCACCGAGAAATTGCTGATGGTCAACATCGACCGGGGTGATGACACAGGCAGCTGGTTTGTCGATAACATTGGTCGCATCAAGCCTGCCGCCAAGCCCGGTTTCAAGCAGCACATAATCAGCCGGGTGACGGGAAAAGGCCAGAAAAGCCGCAGCCGTGGTTATCTCGAGAAAGGTGATCGGTTCATCACCATTGATCTTTTCGCATTCCTCAAGCAGGGCAGAAAGGCTTTCATCATCAATCAGGCCGCGATTGGCTAGATAAATCCGTTCGTTAAAGCGCACCAGATGCGGGGAAGAATAAACATGAACACCAAGCCCGGCCGCCTCCATCATCGCCCGCATAAAGGCAATGGTCGAGCCCTTGCCATTGGTACCGGCCACATGAATGACTTTCGGCAGTTTGCGTTCAGGGTGATCAAGCCGTTCAAGTAACCGCCACAACCGCTCAAGGGTCAGATCAATGACTTTGGGGTGCAACTGCAACAGGCGTTGCAAAATAGCGTCAACGACAGCCATTAGCCTTGTGCATTTTCTTTTTCTGGGGCGGCCTTGTCAGCCTCAACTTCCACCTTGCTTTCCTCAGCAACAACCGCTTCAGGTTCAGCCCTTTTTGCCATATCAATGACAGGGGCTTTCATCAGCATCCGGGCAATTTTGGCCACCGTGTCGCGCATTTCGTGGCGGTGGACGATAATATCGACCATGCCGTGATCTTGCAGATATTCAGAACGCTGAAAGCCGGGGGGGAGTTTTTCACGGATTGTCTGTTCAATCACCCGCGCCCCGGCAAAGCCGATACGGGCATTTGGCTCGGCAATATGAATATCGCCCAGCATGGCATAAGAGGCCGTAACCCCGCCGGTTGTCGGGTCGGTCAGAACCACTATATAGGGCAATCTCGCCTCGCGCAGTTGCTGGACGGCAACCGTCACCCGTGGCATTTGCATCAGCGACAAAATTCCTTCCTGCATTCGCGCTCCACCTGAGGCAACAAACAGGATAAACGGGCATTTCTTTTCAACAGCCAGCTGCATCGAGGTGATCAGCGCTTCACCGGCAGCCATGCCAAGCGAGCCGCCCATAAACTTGAAATCCTGCACCGACATGACAACCGGCAGATCATGCAGGGTGCCGTAACCGGTGATAATCACATCAACCTGATCAGCCTTGGACTTGGCCGCTTTCAGCCGGTCGGTATATTTTTTCTGATCCTTGAACTTGAGCGGATCAACGGCAACTTCGGGAAACCCGATATTTTCATAGGCACCATCATCAAACATTGCGGCAAGGCGAAGTTTTGGTGCCCAGTTCATGTGATAACCCGAAGTCGGGATAACGAACTGGTTGGCTTCCACGTCGCGATAAAAAACCATTTCACCCGATTGCGGACACTTGATCCACATATTATCGGGGGTTTCTTTCTTGGTCCCCAAAATGCCCCTTATCTTGGGGCGTACATAGCTTTTGATCCAGTTCATTGACTTGCTCCCGGTTTATTAACGCATTTTAACGGCCATTTGCGGCTTTTTTTATACCGGCGGCAAGATCACGGACAATATCGTGTACGGCCTTTGCTGTCTGTGAACCCGGTTTGCCTTCATCATCTAGGCTGTTTTTGACCGCATCGACAAGGGCAGAGCCAACCACCACCCCGTCAGCACCTCTGGCAATGGCTTCTGCTTGCTGGCTGGTGCGCACCCCGAAACCGACGGCAACTGGCAGATCAGATTGTGCCTTGATCTTGGCAACAGCGTCTGAAACATTTGTCGCATCCGGTGCCTTTGTACCGGTAACACCAAGTACTGAAACGTAATACACAAACCCCGAGGCATTGGTCAGCACGGTTGGCAAACGCTTTTCATCGGTGGTTGGTGTTGCCAGCCGGATAAAGTTCAAACCGGCATCCATGGCTGGCAGACACAATTCCTGGTCTTCTTCTGGCGGCAGATCGACAATAATCAGACCATCAACCCCGGCCTGTTTGGCATCAGCCAGAAACCGCTCACTGCCATAGATATAGACCGGGTTATAATAGCCCATCAGCACAATCGGTGTTTCGTTGTCATTCTTGCGAAACGCCCTGACCATCTCGAGGGTTTTGATCATGTTCTGACCGGTTTTGAGTGCCCGCAATGATGACGCCTGAATGGCCGGGCCATCGGCCATCGGGTCGGTAAATGGCATGCCAAGTTCGATAATATCAGCACCGGCTGCAGGCAGTCCGTTGACGATTTCCATCGAGGCTTCATAGGTTGGGTCACCAGCGGTAACAAAGGTCACAAGTGCGGCACGGCCTTGGGCTTTAAGTTCAGCAAAACGGCTGTCTAAACGTGTTTTCTGGCTCACAATGTTACCCCCAGATGTTCTGCAACCGTGAAAATGTCTTTATCACCCCGCCCGCACATATTCATCACCATCAAATGGTCCTTGTCATATTTGGGGGCCAGTTCGATAACCTTGGCCAGGGCATGCGAGGGCTCAAGGGCCGGAATGATGCCTTCCAGCTCACAACAAAGCTGGAATGCGGCCAGCGCTTCATCATCGGTGGCCGAAATGTAATTTACCCGCCCGCTATCTTTCAACCAGGCGTGTTCGGGCCCGACACCGGGATAATCAAGCCCGGCAGAAATCGAATGGGCTTCATCAATCTGGCCGTCCTCATCCATCAACAGATAGGTCCGGTTGCCATGCAAAACACCCGGCGCACCACCGGTCATTGAGGCGGCGTGTTCATTGGTATCAAGACCACGCCCGGCAGCTTCCACTCCAAAAATTTCAACGCTAAGGTCATCAAGGAACGGGTGAAACAGCCCCATGGCATTTGACCCGCCGCCAATGGCAGCCACCAGTGAGTCGGGCAAGCGGCCTTCACGGGCCTGCATCTGTTCGCGCACCTCATTACCGATTACCACCTGAAAATCACGCACCATCTCAGGGTAGGGGTGTGGTCCGGCCACCGTGCCGATGCAATAAAAAGTATCATCAACATTGCTTACCCAGTCGCGCAACGCTTCATTCATCGCATCTTTCAGTGTCGAGGAACCCGAGGTGACCGGTACAATTTCAGCTCCCAGCAGCTTCATGCGAAAAACATTGGGCGATTGTCGTGCGACATCGACAGCCCCCATAAAGACGACGCACTTCAGACCAAAACGGGCACAAACCGTTGCCGTTGCCACACCGTGCTGCCCAGCACCGGTTTCAGCGATAATCCGGGTTTTGCCCATTCGTTTGGCTAGGAGAATCTGACCCAGCACATTATTGATCTTGTGGGCCCCGGTATGATTAAGCTCATCGCGTTTGAAATAGATTTTAGCTCCGCCCAGATGTTCGCTCAGCCGCTCGGCATGATATAGAGGGCTCGGTCGACCGACATAATGGGTCAGAAAGTCATCCATCAGCGCATGATAGGCAGGATCGGCCTTTGCCTCTTCATAGGCTTGCGATAGATCGTTGATCAGCGGCATCAGGGTTTCGGCAACAAACCGCCCGCCATAGATGCCAAAACGACCTTCTTCATCAGGGCCGTTGCGAAAAGAGTTTTTATTTAACGTGCTCATAAAGCCTCTGGGGTAATTTTTGGTTTTGTGGTGAGTGGTTTTAACCGGCGTTGCGCATTGCCACAATGAAATTCTTTATTGCCGCCAAATCCTTTTTTCCCAGTTGGGATTCAACCCCGGAAGAAACATCGAAAATTGCTGCATCTGTGGTCTTCACGGCTTGCGCAATATTATCAATATTCAGACCGCCCGATAGCATAAACCCGTCTGGTAAAGGATTGGAAGTGAGCAATGACCAGTCAAAACTGATGGCATTGCCGCCAGGCAGGGCGTTGGCCATGTCATCAGGTGCCTTGGCATCAAACAGAATAATATCAGCCACACCCTCATAAGCATCAGCTTGGGCAATATCGCTGCGTTCGCGCACCTTGATCGCCTTGATCACCGGCAGGCCGGTTTTGTTTCTTATTTCAGCAATGCGATCAGGCGTTTCACTGCCATGGGCCTGAATATAGTCTGGCTGTACCTGCTGGGCTATTTCATACAAAAGCGCATCGTCGGCATCGACAGTCAGGGCGACAATTTTAGTCTTACCGCGGGCCTGCTCGGCCAAAGGTATAGCCTGCTCGATGGAGACATTGCGCGGACTTTTGGGATAAAATACCAGACCGATAAAGTCAGCCCCACTGGCAACGGCCACATCCAATGCCTCCATTGTGCTGATGCCGCATATTTTAACCTGCGCGGCCATTATTACAAACTGCCCAGAATATTGCGCGCCGCAAGAGCCGGATCATCTGCCCCGGTGATGGCCCGGCCGATCACCAGAATATCAGCTCCGGCAGCAAGGGCATCTTTGGGCGTGGCAATCCGTTTCTGATCCTGGCTGTCACTGCCTTGCGGGCGAATACCCGGCACAATGGTCAAAAAATCACGGCCACAGTCTTTGCGGATACCGATCAGATCATGTGGCGAGCAGACAACACCGTCTATACCATTGGCCTGCGATAACATGGCCAGATTAACCGCATGATCACCGGTGTTTTTATCGGTGTCAAACCCCGCAGCTGTCAGATCATTATCATCAAGGCTGGTCAGAATGGTGACCGCAATCAGTTTGGCCCGTCCGTCAACCGCTTTACTGGCCGCGGCAAGCATCGCCGGACCGCCTGTGGCGTGGACATTGACAATGGCCGGTTTTGGTTCCATCTGCAACAGACTGTTGAGACCGGCGGCAACGGTGTTTGGAATATCATGCAGTTTCAGATCAAGGAATATCGGAATGCCGTGCGCGGCCATGGCTTTATAACCGGCCACACCATGGGCATAGAAAAACTCCATGCCGACCTTCAACATGCCGACATGGGATTTTAGTGACCGGGCCAGTTCTTGCGCCCGTTCAAGGTCAGGCGTGTCAATGGCCACGCAGATGGGGTTTTCAATGTAAGTCACGAAGCTAGGCTCTGAGTTCTGTAATAGTGTTAAAAACTGTCTTTAAGAGCAGGTACAGGCTCGCTCTGGTTGAGGCGTCTTTCGAGGTCTTTCTTTTTGCCCATTTCAATATCAAGATTATTGCGCGCCTCACGGGCTGCCTTGCGCCACTTGCCCTGATTTACCCACGAAGCGACCCAGCCGATAACCAGACCAAGAAAGATACCGGCAAACAACAGCGCCCAGATCGGCAAAGACAGGGCAAACCATGGCGCATCAGTTGACAGGGGATCAAATGATACATTAACAAAAGAGCGGTTAGCCAAAGCAAAAGCAATCAACACAACAGCAACCGGCAAGCCGATTATCCAGCTGACTATTTTTTTCATTGTGTTATGCCCCTATGAAAAACTGTCGGGCAACATCAGGCCCAATGTATTTTTTGTTAACTGGCAGGTTCATTCAGCCTGACATGAAGCTCCTTGCCGGTTTTGAAAAACGGCACTCTTTTTTCAGCAACTTCCACAATTTCGCCGGTGCGCGGGTTGCGCCCTTGTCGGCCATCACGTTTTTTGACCGAAAAAGCACCAAAACCGCGAAGTTCCACCCGGTTGCCATTTGCCAGAGAACCAATGATTTCATCAAAAATGGTATTGACGATACGTTCAACATCCCGGTGGTAAAGGTGCGGGTTTTGTTCGGCAATTTTTAAAACAAGCTCAGACTTAATCATGCTGCGTCCCTTACAAAAAAGCGGATTGCTAAATTACTGGATGGCAGGTTGCCAAACTGCCAGCAAACCGTCAAGTCTTTGCTGACCGCGACCAAATGCCTTTTCCAAGTCACCGACAATGCCAGCCAGACCGAATGAGCTGAGAAAGTCACTGAAACTGGAAAGCGAAATGCCGACTTTTTCACGTACACTGGGCGTTTTCCATGTTGTGATTTTAATGCCTTTAGAGACTTTTTTATTCTTTACCAGCCACTTAACCGCAGTTTCTTCGCCACCGATGGCATCAATCAGTTTATTTTCCAGTGCCTGCCTGCCCGAATAAACCCGGCCATCGGCCAGTTGATAGGTGGTGTTTTTGCTCATCTTGCGCCGATCGGCCACCAGAGAGACAAACCAGTCATAAGAATCCTTAACCATAGCCTCAATAACCGGGCGCACCTCGTCTTTCAAAGGCTCATACATATTTGGCTCGGCTTTTTGGGTGCCACTTTTGATGGTTTTCATTTTAACACCGATTTTGCCGAGCAATTGATGAATCTCGGGCCATTGGAACAAAACACCGATAGAACCGGTAATCGTGTTGCCTCTGGCAATAATATGGTCACCGGCAAGGGCGGTTATATAACCACCTGATGCGGCCACTGAATCCATCACAGCAACAACAGGTTTTTTAGCTGCAACTTTCCGGATTGCCTCATACAGGGCTTCAGACCCGACAGTTGTCCCGCCCGGGCTGTTGATCCGGATAATTACGGCTTTGACACTGGTTGATTTTTCAACCTTGCCAAGCAAGGCAATGGTTTTCTGATCGCCTGTGATCAGTCCGTCTATGCGGATCCGGGCGATATGATCAGAATAATGGGCAAGTCGCGAACTGGTCTTGGTGTTATTGGCGATCATCGCCACAAAAGCAATCATCAAAGCAAGAATCGCAACGATACGCCAGAAGCTCAAGGCCCGGCGGTGTTTTCTCTCAGCCGTGATGGTGTCAGCTTTAAACATTTTCTACCCAACAAGAAATTAAAAACAGAATCGGCTGGCTGCTAGTGTTATATAGCAACCAGCCGATTAATTAACAATCAACAGATTAAATAACATTCAGGTGA
>Ga0316189_10003313_pt1 | contig 15663 bp, 13 predicted proteins | sample LowCovwburrow_MG_FD_204930 | JGI IMG/M metagenome (GOLD analysis project Ga0316189, IMG submission 204930) | Coastal sediment microbial communities from Maine, United States - Lowes Cove worm burrow | ecosystem: Environmental > Aquatic > Marine > Coastal > Sediment | place: USA: Maine... | reverse complement strand
GAAGCGCATTGGGGAACCAATGAAAAACAACGATATAGGAAAAGATTGCCAGCAGAATCAGACTGATGACGAGGTGGATGCCCGCTATCCTGAAACGGATCCCTTTTGCACTTTCCGCAGCTGCCATTTGAATACTCCGAATAATGGGCCCTAGATATAATCGGCCAGGAAGAAATTCTTGATACGTCGATACAACTTCTTAACGCCCGCATCCTGTTGATGGACTTCTCGGGCTTCGCTGACCAGGCCGAACTTAACCAGGCCGATCGCGGTTGAAAAGGCGGGCGAGGAAACCACGTCCACCAGGCCGCCGATACCCATGGGTTTCCCCAGTCGGGCCGGCAGGTCGAACTCCAGCTCGGCGATCTCCGTAATTCCGGTCAGCAGGGAACCACCGCCCGTAACCACCAGACCCGCATTGATGACCGAGCCGTAACCCGCCTTCTCGATTTCCTCGTGGACCAGCGAGAATAACTCCTCGGCGCGGGGCTGGAGAATCTCGACCAGCGTGGTTTGTGGCACCAGACGCACCTTGGGTGAACCCACGCCAAAGGCTTCGAACATGGCTTCATCATCCAGGTAACTGCTCAACACACAACCGTATTTCTTTTTAATCTTCTCCGCATCAGGGATCGGCGTGCGCAAGCCAAAGGCGATATCGTTGGTGAAGTTATAGCCGCCTACCGGGATCACTGCGGTGTGCCACAAGCTACCCCGCTCGTAGATGGCAATATTGGTGGTGCCAGCCCCAATATCTACCAGGGCTACACCCATTTCCTTCTCGTCCTCGGTCAGCGCGGCCTCCGCATTGGCCTTCTGCACCAGTACCTTGCCGCTAACATTCAGACCGGTGCGGTTGACACAAGTGAGAATGTTCTGGATGGCCGTGGACGACCCGGTCACAATGTGGGCATTGACCTCCAGACGGCGGCCTGTCATACCGATGGGATCGGTAATGCCCTCGTGATCGTCGACCTTGAAATCCTGCGGCAAGACGTGAATAATTTCGCTGTCTGCTGGCATGCCGGCCGGGTGGGCAGCAGATATTACTCGCGCGATATCTTCTTTGAAAATCTCGTTCTGTTTGGCCGAGATCCCGATCACGCCACGGCTGTTGAAACCGCGGATATGACTGCCCGAGATACCAATAAAAACCTTACTGATCTCAATGCCGGCCATAAGCTCGGCCTCTTCGACAGCTTTGCGGATTCCTTCGATGGTTTTGTCAAGGGAGACAACCACCCCTTTCTTTAATCCGCTCGAGGTGGTGGTTCCGATGCCGATCACATCCAGGCTGCCACCCTCTTTAATTTCTCCGACCACCACGCATATTTTGCTGGTGCCCACATCAAGTCCAACGATGTATTTCTCTTGTTTGGCCATAATCTATTCTTCCACTTCCTTGGGCAAAATCGCTATCTGGCTGGGGAACCCCAACTCAATATAATACAATTGGGGGTACTCCCGTTCAATTCGATGTGCAAAAGAGAGATAGTTGTTGATATTCGTAGGGATAACCTCTCGGCCAAGATAGATCGGTGCAGCGACACTTCTTAAGTGAACTATCATATTCTCTTCGTCCGATAAATCCAAGGTTTCAATGTGATCCCAGAACAACAAACTTGTTTCTTTGATGATTTTAAGGGTTTCAAGGCCCCTACTGATGGCAGCTTTCAGGTCTTGCTTCTTATCCAAACCGATCAGGATTGGAAAATCAGGGGCGCCTTCATAGTTGTCAAAACTGGCGATGGTCTCGCGATTTTCGCCAACAATGAGCACTTCGTCGCGAATGCGAATGAGTCCTGCGGGTGCCCGTTCGTTGACAAGCAAGCGCAGGGTACGCGGCAACAAGGCACGAACGCTCACCCCGTCCACCCATTTGTGGTCTTCTACTTGCGTGCGGACACGGGCCAGATCCAAAAGGAAAAAATTCTCGCCGTGAATCCAATCAAGGCGCTCGCGTAAGTCCGCCTCCGTCTTACGGGAGGCACCGGTAATGCTCAGGGTATCAATCGCAAAAGAGGGGTGCGCCCGAAGCGTCCGATAGACATAGGCAATACCCGCAGTCAAGACGATGGCCAGAAACAGGTAGGTTGAGAGAAAAGAGAGCAGGCTACTCTTTTTTTGGCGCTTGCGCTGTCCTCTGCCTCTCTTCCACACACTCACGATTAAGCCTCGTCTGGTATTTGGGTCAAGCCGTTTCCTATACGGAAGATTCGTTCCAAGTCGTAAAAACTACCTTGGCCTGGGCGCTAATGGAACCCGCACCCAAACAAATCACAAGGTCGCCCTCAGAACTGCAGGTGAGCAGGTGATCGGCCAAATCTTCAAGGTCGTCGATCTGACTCACGGACGGATGGGTCTTTGCCAGTTCTGCGGCAAAGGCATCGGCGGAGATGCCCTTGATGGGGGTTTCTCCGGCGGTGAAGACCGGAACCACAACTACGTGGCTGGCCTCCTCGAAACAGGCGATGAAGCGCTCCCAGCACTCTTGCAAACGGGAGTATCGATGGGGCTGGAAAACTACAACCACACGATGGTCCGGACTAGCGGCTCGGGAGGCCTGAAGCGTCACCAGAATCTCAGTCGGGTGGTGGGCGTAATCATCGACAATCTGGCGACCCAGGGCGGTTCCAATCTGGTGGAAGCGACGATCCGCACCGGTGAACTTGACCAGGGAACTGCGGATAATGTCCATGGAAACATCGAACTCAAGGCCAACCGCGATAGCGGCCAGGGAGTTGAGAACATTGTGCAGACCAGGAACCGATAATTCAATCCGCCCCAATTTATGACCGCGAACCATCAACTCGTAGCTCATACCAAAGCCCTTGGCTTGAATATTAGCCGCCGAAATGTCTGCACCGCTCTTAAGCCCGTAGGTGACCAGCGCGCGCTTCACTTCCGGCAACAGAACGGCCAGCTTGTCGTCGTCTTTGCAGGCAACCACCAGTCCATAAAAAGGGACTTTGTTCATGAAGGCGAGAAACGTTTCCTGGATCTCCTGCATGCCTCCCTTGTAGTGGTTCAGGTGCTCCTCGTCCAGGTTGGTGACAATGCTGATAGTGGGTGAGAGCCGCATGAAACTGCCGTCCGATTCATCTGCCTCGGCCAACATCAACATGCCTTTTCCCAAACGAGCGTTGGAATCGAATTTATTCAGACGTCCGCCAATGACAACCGTGGGGTCCAGGTCCGTGTCGCCCAGGATATGGGCCAACATGCTGGTAGTAGTAGTCTTGCCATGGGCACCAGCAACAGCAATCCCATAGCGCATACGCATCAGTTCAGCCAACATCTCGGCACGGGGAATAATGGGCGTATTGCGATATTGGCCCGCGATCAATTCCGGGTTGTCCGAGCGGATGGCGCTGGAAACCACGATCACCTCAGCGCCTTCAATATGACTGGGTTCATGGCCAATGTGCACCTCGGCGCCCATCTCACGCAGACGTCGGGTAACCGTGGTTTCACGCATATCCGAGCCGCTAACCTGGTAGCCGGAGGTCAACAGAATCTCGGCAATACCGGACATGCCGGAGCCGCCGATACCGACAAAATGGATGGCCTTGATTTTACGGAACAAGGGAGTAGTGATGGACAAGTTCGGAAACCTCCGTTTTGTTTTGCAGTGCAAGAGCGATCTCCGCACAGGTCGCGGCACTATTGCCGCTGGGAACCGGGTAGGCGGCCGCCATTTGGGCCAGATTCTCGCGGTTGCCAAGCAACTCGCGCAGTTTCTCCAGCGCGCCGTCGAGTTCGTTTTCAGGCAGCAGAAAACCCGCTCCCTGTTCCACCAGGCTGCGGGCATTAAAGGTCTGGTGGTCATGGGCGGCTGCAGGGAAAGGAATCAGAATCGCGGGCACACCCAACATTTTTAATTCGCCGATGGTCGAAGCGCCCGAACGACAAATCACCAACAGGGCCTGGTTCATGGCCGCGCCCACATCTTCGATGAACGGCGTTACACGCACCGGGAAAGGCACCTGAGCGTAGGCCTGTTCCACGGCGGACTGATGGTTCCTGCCGCATTGGTGGATCACCCTAATGCCCTGATCGGCGTCCAAAGCCTGTTTCAGCAGGCCTGGCAGTTTCTCGTTCAGTGCGCGTGCGCCCTGACTGCCTCCCAAGATGAGCAGGGTGGTGCGGTCTTTTGACCAGGTTTCTCTTTGCTTGAAACTGCCGCGCACGGGATTGCCCGTAACCACTGCGGGACAACGCAGGCGGGGTGCCGCCTCGGCAAACCCGCAACAGGCGAGCCGGGCAAGCCGGGCACCGACGCGGTTGCTCAAGCCTGGGAAGGCATTCTGCTCTTGGATCATGGTGGGCACACGCAGCAGGGCGGCGGTAACCAGTAGCGGAGCTGAAGCGTAACCACCGACGCCGATGACAACCTTGGGTCGGTAGCGCAGCAACAACCACAAGCAGAGGATAAAACTAACCGGCAGGCGCCACAGCAGAGCCAGTTTGGCGCCGAGGCCCTTGCCTACCAGGCCGCGAACCGGTAGGGTCAAGAGCGGGTAGCCCAGCTTGGGAATCAGCTCCTTTTCCATTCCGTAGTTGGTGCCCACAAAGAGGATCTGCGCATCGTCCACCTTCTCGCGGATCGCTTCGCCAATGGCGACAGCGGGGAATATATGCCCACCCGTGCCGCCGCCGGCGATCATGTAATTCATGCAACCACCTGATTGTCGACAACCTGCCAGCGACTTATATTCAAGAGGACCCCAAACATCACGAGTGAAATGGCCAACGAGGTACCGCCCGCGCTGATAAAGGGCAGAGTCAGGCCTTTGTTGGGAAACAGGCCCAAGGCAATTGAAATATTGATGAAGGCCTGCACATTGAGTAACAACAGCAGGCCCGCCCCAAGCAGGCGGGAATAGGAATCATCCACCCTTTTGAGCACGTAAATGCCTCGCAGCATGAAAAACAAATAGCAGGAAAGCAAGGCGATGGCACCAATGAAGCCGAACTCCTCGCACAGGGTAGCGAAAATAAAGTCGGTGTGGGGCTCGGGCAGATAGTATTGCTTTTGCGAGCCGTTGCCCATGCCGACGCCGGTCAGCCCACCGGAACCGATGGCATAGCGGGACATGCGATTCTGATAATGCTCGTTGAGCAGATAGTCCTTGAGCCGCTTCATGCGGTAGTCCTTGGTGAGTACAAGACCGGCAATGACGGGCAACAGAACCACGCCGCCAAGCACCAGGAAACGGGTGGGCATTCCGGCCAGAAAAAGCATGATGCCGGCAATAAAAAGGATGACCATCGTGGTGCCGAAGTCGGGTTGCAGGAGAATCAGAACACAGAAAACAGACAGGGTCGGCACAATGTACATGAGCCGGCGCATCCAGGTACCGGGCCCATCTTTGAAGGCGGTGCTATAGGCGGCGATGAACATCACCAACACGATCTTGGCCAGATCGGAAGGCTGGAATCCGAAGCGTGCCATGTTGTACCAGCGGCGGGCACCATTGGCCTCGAACTGGAAGACCACGCCGATCAGTAGGACGCCTACAAAAAGTATGGCCAGGTACATCACCGATTTGCGGCGGTAGAAATGGTGGGGGATAAACAGGGTAATCAGAAGACCCACCAGACCCACGCACAGGGCTGTGGCCTGTTTGAAGAAGATGAAACCAGCATCGTCGTAGAGTTCGCGAGACTGGGCGGCGGAAGCGGAGTGGACCATAACCAGGCCGAGACCCACCAGGATCACCACGGGGATGAGCAGGATAAAATCGGGGCGTCTGGGTTTCAGGTTCTCGTTCATTGTGGCTCACCCACGTTCGCCAGTTCGGCAAAGATTCGCTTGAATACTCTACCACGCTGAGCAAAATTGTCGAATTGATCGAAAGAGGCGCAAGCCGGGGCGAGCAGGACCACATCCCCCGGATTCGCGATTTCCTGGGCCGTGACGCAGGCATCGCGGAACAGATGAACCCTGCGCGGGGCCAGGTGGGCCAGATCCATGCAAATCTGCTCGGCGGTCTCGCCGTAGGCCACGATGTGGCGGGGTGGCCTCATGGAAAAATCCAAGTCGCTATAGGACTCACCCTTGTCGCAGCCGCCCAAGATAAGCACGTAGGGTTGTTCCATGGCGTCTGCCACGGCCTGGCAGGCCTGCACATTGGTGGCCTTGGTATCATTGATCCACAGCCGCCCGTCCAACTCACCCACGCGTTCCATGCGGTGTTCCAGGCCTTTAAAGGACGGCAATAGAGCGGTGACCGTTTGGGCCGAAACGCCAAACTGTTTGGCCACGGCACAGGCAAAAAGGGCATTGCTATGATTGTGTTTCCCTAGCAGAGGCAACCTGTTCAGGGCCACTCGGTAGGTGTCCCCCAGGTCAAGTTCCCCGTCGATGATCGACGCGCCCGGTCCAGGCATGGGCCTTTTAGTGGCCTGGCCCGGAATGCGTTCCAGGTAGTCGCTGCAGATCAGTGCCAGGTCGTCGGGCTGTTGCCTGGCGAACAAACGCAGTTTAGCGGCTTCATAGGCCTCGAAGCCACCGTGCCAGACCAGGTGATCGGGTGAAATATTGAGCAGCAGGCCAATCGCCGGTCGGAAGGAGATCACGTGCTCCAACTGGAAAGAAGAAACCTCTACCACATAGTGATGATCCGGGTCGTCGTCAATGCAACTGATGAAAGGTTTGCCAATATTCCCACATAGACTTGACTTCAAACCGGCGCCAGCCAGCAAGTGGTGAATCAACGAGGCGGTAGTTGACTTCCCGTTGGAACCGGTGACCGCGATGACCTTACCGGGTGCATGGACAAAGGCCAGTTCGATCTCGGAAAGCACGGGCGCACCGCTCGCGATGAGTGCTTGCGTCACGGCATGATCGCGAGGCAAACCCGGAGAAACAAGCGCTCGATCATACTGGCTTGGGTCCACAGAATCCACATGATTGAAGTGGTTTACCGATGCTTCCAGGTCCAGCTCATGCCGCAGTTTGCCGTCGTCGAAAGTGTCGAACGGTTCGCCGCGTTCTTGTAGGAAACGGACCAGGGCTTGTCCCGTAATTCCCATACCGATGACCAAGGTTCTCATATCGCCTACCTAAGCTTAAAGGTGCTAAGCGCCAGGATCGCAAACAGCAGGGCCACGATCCAGAAGCGAATAATCACCTGGGATTCATGCCAGCCCATCAGCTCAAAGTGATGGTGAACCGGCGCCATTCGGAAGACACGTTTACCGCGCAGACGGAAGGACAAGACCTGGATGATCACCGACAGACCTTCCAGCACAAATAACCCGCCCACGATCACCAGCAGCAGCGGGTGACCGGTCAGCAAGGCCATGGTACCCAAGGCGCCACCCAGTGAAAGGGCACCCGTATCGCCCATGAAGACATCGGCGGGATGCGCATTGTGCCACAGGAAACCAAGGCAGGCGCCGGCCATGGAAGCTCCGAAAACAGCCAATTCACCCGAGGCGATGATATGAGGAATGTCGAAGTAGGTGGCGAATTTGGCGTGACTGGAGACATAGGCAATCAGGGTATAGGTGGCAAAGGCGATGCCGGAAGAACCGATTGCCAGACCGTCCAGACCGTCGGTCAGATTGACCGTGTTGCTGGTGGCTACCAGAACAAGCATGGCAAAAGGAATAAAGTAATAAAGCAGGTCGGGGTGAAAGTCTTTAAAAAAGGGAAAGTAAATTTCGGTCAGAAAACTGCCCGTGCCGGCCAGGTAGTACATCCAAGCACCCGCGATCAGGGCCACCACACAAAGCAAGGCCATCTTGCCCGCACTGCTAAGACCGAGGTTATGGTTCTTGAGAATCTTGGCGCGATCATCGATAAAGCCGACAAAAGCAAAGCCCAGTGTGGCGAAGAGTTGGACCCAGATGAAGGGATTGGAAAGATCTGCCCATAAGAGGGTTCCGCAAAGCACGGCGAGTACAATCAACACGCCACCCATGGTGGGAGTGCCCGCCTTGCTCTGGTGGCTCTTTGGTCCCTCCTCGCGGATGGTTTGGCCAATGCTGTAGGCGCGAAGCTTGCGGATCAGCCAGGGACCTAAAATCACACACATCAAAAAAGCGGTAATGCCGCCCAACGCGGCCCGAATGGTGATGTAGCGAAAAACATTAAAAAAGGAAATGTGTTTGGCCATGGGGATGAGCAGGTCGAAGAACATTCAAATACCCTTGTTTTGATTTAGGTGGTCGCAGAGAACCCGGGTTACCTGCTCCAATTGGATGCCGCGACTGGCTTTGGCCCAGATACGCGCACGGTCAGGCACTTCGAGCACGAGGTTTTCGGCGGCTTGAATCGCATCGGCGAAGTGTTCGATGTGGCAGCCCTCGGGTGAAGCATCGCTTAAGGCCCGATGTGTATGGGCACTCAGGGGGCCGACAAGGGTTACGCGGTCAAAGCCGTAACCGGCCAGTTGGCGCCCCAGTTCCGCATGAATCTGTTCCTCGTCGGGGCCAAGCTCCAACATGTCGCCGAGCAGAATCCAACGCCAGGTCCCAGGCGCAAGAGTAGCAAAGCTGCGTAGAACCTGGTCAACCGCGTGCGGGTTGGCGTTGTATGTATCGTCTACCAAAAGAGTATCGCCGCTGTATTCGTGCAGCCCCGAACGTCCGGAAAGGGCATGGATACCCTTGAGACTGTATTTCAGCTCGGAAGACGGCACACCAGCAACCGTGGCAGCGGCACAGGCCGCAATGGCATTGTAAACGTTAAAGCGGCCCACCATGGGCAAATGCAGACTCAGTTTGGAACTGTCGTTGATCCAGAGATCGAAGTGGGTGCCATTCCAATCTGGGAAGGGTTCGATGCGGGCGCGCACCTCCGCATCTGGATCAAACAGGGCATAACCGACTTTTTTGCCTGGGAATGCGCCACAAAAACGGGACACCAGGGGATCGTCCATATTGTAGACCAGCGTTTTATTCGCGGCCATATTCTGAACCAACTCGGCCTTGGCTTCGGCGATGCCTTCAATGTTCTCGAAGTTGGCCAGGTGCACCGCCTCGACCGAGGTCCAAAGGCCGATGTCGGGTTTCGCCATCAGCGTCAGTTTTTCAATTTCGCCAGGGGTAGACATACCCATTTCCGCCACCATCCATTGGTCGCCTTCCCGCAGCCTCAAGAGTTGGACGGGCAACCCGATCGTACTGTTGAAATTCCCCTCACTTTTTCGAGTACGATAGATGCTGGCGAGCAGCGTGGTCAGAATTTCTTTAGTCGTGGTCTTGCCAACACTGCCGGTCAACCCAATGACCTTGGTATTCAGCGAAGCGCGATGACAGGCGGCCAGGAAACCCAAGGCGGCAACCGTGTCTGACACCAGGACGCAGCCGTTGCGATCCGCAATGTGGTCCCAGCTGGAAACCAGGCAGGCGCCAGCATCGGCCGCTTGAACATTCTCAACAAAACGGTGCCCATCGACCCGTTGACCGGCAATCGCCACATAAACCTCACCGGGTTTGAGGTTCCGGCTGTCGGTGCAGAACCCGGTGATTTCCCGATCTTCGAGCACATGGTGTTCGGAGGGATTAAGCACGCGGATCATATCTGTCAGGCGCAGGATCGATTGGGACGGAGCCGTTTTGAGATCATACATAACTAGTGTCTCCCCATCCGTTCGCGGATGTAATGGGTCGCCACCTCGCGATCATCAAAAGGATGTTGAACGCCGTTGATCTCCTGATAGGCCTCGTGGCCGCGCCCGGCAATCAGCACCATATCCCCCGGTTTTGCCAGGTAAAGGGCCGTTTTGATGGCGCGTTTACGATCCCAGTCACGGGTGAAATCACCGCCGATGCGGCGTTTCATACCGGACTGAACCATGTCCATAATGGCGTCAGGATCCTCGGTTCGGGGGTTGTCTGTGGTCAAAATGATCACTTCTGAATGGGCCTCAACGGCCGCGCCCATCTCGGGACGTTTTGTGTGGTCCTTGTCACCGCCGGCGCCAAAGACCGTGATCAACCGACCTTCTGCGACCGCTTTACAGGCGAGCAACACGTTCTTCAAGGCATCCGGTGTGTGGGCAAAGTCGACGATCACCCCAAACTCCTGGCCTAAATCCAAAGTTTCTGTACGACCCGGAACCGAGTGTAAGTTGGTTGCTGCCACAACCAGCTCATCCAACTCGCGGCCTTCACTCAGGGCCACGGCGATGGCCGCGACGAAGTTGTAGACATTGTGCCCGCCCATCAGAGGAATATGGAAGGCTTGCCTGATGCCTTTGTAGAAAAGAACAAAGTCGGCGCCTGTGAAATCGATTTTCTTGATTTCGAAACGTAAATCGGCATCTGCATGGACGCCGTAGCTGATCAGCGAGGTTTGTTCCGGAATCTCAATGCGCCGGCCATAGGGATCATCCCAATTAATCACCGCAACCCCACCCGGAACCAGGTGACGGAACTGAATTTGTTTGGCCAGGAAATACGATTCCATATCAAAATGGAAGTCGAGGTGGTCCTGGGTCAGGTTGGTGAACAAGGCGTAGTGTAATTCCAAATCCAGAACCCGATCCAGTTTCAAGCCATGGGAAGAAATTTCAATGGCCGCGTAAACACAGTCATTGTTTTCCATCTCGCCGAGCATGCGATAGATATCGGTCGCCTCAGGTGTCGTGCGTAAGGACCGCTCCTCTGAGATGCCATTATAATAGGTCAGCGTGCCCAGACGTCCGGTCTTCGCCAGGGGGGTCAACAGCTGACTGACCAGGTAAGTCGTGGTCGTCTTACCGTTGGTCCCTGTCACCCCAATGACCTTGATGCGTTTGTCAGGCGCGTTGTAGAGCCGCCGGGCCAATCGAGCCATGGCCTCGCGAGGTTTCTCTACCACGATCACCGGGAGACGGCAGTTCACCTTTTCCGGTTTGTCCGTGACCACCGCCACGGCACCCAACTGACTCGCCCAGCCGATATACTTATGGCCGTCGAGAACGGCACCTTCAATCGCTACAAACACGCTGCCACTGTGTGCCTTGCGACTATCATGGGTGATGTGGGTGACTTCAACATCGCCCGCAGTTTCGTTCGCTAAAAAGCCAATCCCTTTGCTTAATTCCGCCAACCTCATCTAACCCTCTTTTAACTCAACGATACAACGACGGTTTTTTGGGATGTGCTCCCCTGCCATTGGAGATTGTCGGACCACCCTGCCATTGCCACGAATGACCACCTTGATCCCCAGTTTCTTGGTCTTGTAAAGCAGGTTACGCAGCCCCAACCCGGTCAGGTCGGGCATTTGCCCTGACGTCTCGGGCTGTTCGGCCAATCTGGCCGACCAGTCCGGGGTTCGCGTCTCTACAAGCCACTGAGCTCCCGGTAGAACCTCATGGTCGTATTGCAGGATTTTCCGCCCAATCTCAGAAAAAACAGGCGCAGCCACATCCCCCCCGTGCACCTTGGCGCCACGGGGGTCATGAACCACGACGATCATACCATATTGCGGAGCTTGGGCAGGGAAGAAGCCGACAAAGGATGAGTTGTATTTGTCCGCGGAGTAGCTTTTGCCGATAATCCGCTGAGCGGTTCCGGTTTTTCCAAAAACGTCGACCCCGGGAATAGCAGCGGACTTCGCGGTTCCCACCTTTACGACCCCTTCCAAGGCATGGGCTACCATGCGGGCCGTATTTTCTTTAAGAATACGTTTGGGCGGCGGCGGGCGCAGATCCTCTTCTGTACCGTCCGCGTAGACCACGCGTCGGCCAATATAGGGCTTGACCAGCAAACCGCCATTGGCGATGGCGCAAGAGGCTACCAACATTTGCAAGGGGGTTGCCGAGATCTCGTGACCCATGGCCAGGAAGTAACGAGAAGAAGGCTGCCAGTCTGCCAGGGGATTGAGAATACCCTTGGATTCGGCGGGCAGGCTGATACCTGTTCTACGGCCGAAGCCAAACCGGGAGATATAATCGTAAAAAGTGGAGGGTGACATGGTTAAGGCGACCTGAATGACTCCGGCATTGCTGCTATGCCAGAGAATCTGGTCCACGCCGAGCATGCCGAAGGGTTTGAAATTGCGAATGGTTCGATCGAATACCTTAACCGGACCTTCCTTGCTGTAGAATTTCTGATCGATGGAAATAGACTTGGAATCGAGGGCGGCGGCCACGGTGATCATCTTAAACGAGGAGCCCGGATCGTAGAGGTCTGTGACGGCCCGGTTCCGGCGTTCGCGCAGGCCTGCTTTTGAGAACATGTTGGGATTGAAATCGGGCATGTTGGCCATGGCCAGTATTGCACCCGTATTGGGGTCGATGACAATCGCAGTGATGTTCCTGGCCTGAGTGCGATCAATGGCCAGCCGAATAGAGTCCTCCACAAAGAACTGAATATTGGCGTCGATGGTTAAATGAACGTCTGCCCCTTCAAGCGGTTCGCGTAAGACAACCTCATCGAGCACATTCTTCCTGCCGTGCCCGTCCTTATTGAACTCTCGTCGGCCCGGACGGCCCTTGAGGTAGTTATCGAAGGCGCTCTCCACACCCTCCTTGTCCTGGTTGGCATTAATGAAGCCGATTACCTGAGAGGAATTCCAGCGATTTGGGTAGGTTCGCTGTACCTTGTCTTTGAAGTAAAGGCCTTCGAAGTCTTTGGCTTTGAGTCCTGCACACACCGGCTCGGGAACCCGGTTGGCGATTTTATGGTAGCGGCTCTTGCCCAAGGCCTTCTTCCTATTGATATCTCTGGTCTGGCTCTTTTGCCATTTCTGGTCCTTGCCCAGCGCATCGGCGAGTGCCTTAACCAGAACGGGCACGTCTTCCACTGTACTGGGATCGAGGAAGATATCCGGTTCCAGACGACTAAGAGCAAGAGTGCGTCCCTTGGCATCGAGAACCATGCCACGCAGGGCGGGAATTTCCTCTGTGGAACGGTGCAGATCCATTACTTCGCGTTTAATCTCTTCGTGTTGCACAACCTGCCACCAGAACAGACGCACAATGATGGCCACAAACCAGAACATCATGAACCCGGCGAACAGATTGATTCTTTGGCGAAATGCCTTATCCCGACAGAAGCTCAAAAGACTAGGGCTCCTCATCCAAGTTAGCTACCAGTGTTTCATCCGGTGTGAAAGGTTCATCTTGCGGCAGGGGCCGCAAGGAAACTGAGACCCGAGACGATACGGTGACGGGGCGCAGGCCCAGGGCCAGTGATTTTTCGAATATTCGGTTGGGTCGGGTCAGCCGAAAGTAATCGGCACGCAGACGCATCTGCTGTTCCCTGAGTTTCGCATTTTCCTTGCGTAGCTCACTGATTCGGTAACCGGTTTCCACCATCGAACCTCGCTTGGCAGTGATCATGAGCATGGGGACCACCAGCAGGGTCGCGGTGGCCAGCAGGTAAGCGTAGGCCAGAGAACGTTTCTGCCGCACGGCGGCTCGTTCGGGTGTGCGTAAAAAAGATGCCGACATTACGTGTCTCCTTCAATTTTCTCAATCACCCGCAGCTTGGCGCTGCGCGATGCTGGGTTGCTGTTGCGTTCATCGTCGCATGCGATCAGGGGTCTCTTGGTGTGGATGTGGTAGCCCCCCTCGCGGGCAAGGCCGCGAAAGGTGTGTTTCACAATACGGTCCTCAAGGCTGTGGAAGCTGATGAGAACCGCTCTGCCCCCCGTTGCCAATCGTTTCAAGGCGAGGGGCAGGCTTCGTTCCAATTGGCCGAGTTCGTCGTTGACGGCGATGCGCAGAGCTTGGAACGTGCGTGTGGCGGGGTCGATACGGTGGAAGCGACTGGGATAAACATCCCGACAAATATCGGCCAGGGTGTGGGTATCGGTAATCGGTGCCACTTCTCTGCGGGCCACAATTCGGGCGGCCAGCCGGCGGGAGAAACGTTCTTCACCGTAGAGGTAGATCAGGTTGGCCAGGTCTTCCTCGTCCGTTTCATTGACAATGTGTTCGGCTGTTTTCTCTTGATTATGGTCCATACGCATATCTAAGGGTCCGTTTTCGCTAAAACTAAAACCGCGGACGGCTTCCTTCAGCTGCGGCGTGGAACAGCCCAGGTCCCAGAGCAAGCCGCTCAGCCCTTGAGGCACCTGGCCGACAACCCGCTCCAGATCACCGCGCAGGAAAGAGAAACGAGGATCGTCCCAAGCCTCGGCGGTGGCTTCGGCCTGCTCGTCCCGATCCGAGGCAAGCAGACGACCATTTTCATCCAAGAGGTCCAGGATTTTCCGGCTGTGGCCGCCTCTTCCAAATGTGCCGTCCCAATAGGTTCCATTTTTTCGTATCGCCAGGCCTTCGAGAACTTCCCTGGCCATGACGGGTATGTGTTCTACCATTTAGATCCCCAGGGATTCGAATTCGCTACTGCTAAGTGCGTCTTTGCCATTGAGTGCCTCAACGGCTTCGGCCGGCCATAGTTCCAAGTGGTCAGTACAACCGATGAGGGAAACCTCGCCGCTAATGCCCACCAGTTTCCGCTGACTGGGTTTCACAAGAATTCGACCCTGTGTATCCATATCTACCTCCGCGCCACAGCGGTTGGCGCGGGTCAAGAATTTGCGTTTCAACGGGTTCATTTTCCCCAGAGCATTGACGCGGGTTTCTATATCCTCCCAGACTTGGAGGGGATAAATGAGGAGATGTTCATCGGTGAGGGCCGTGATGAACAGAGCTCCTCCGAATGTGCCTTCCAATGTTTTTTTAAACACGGAAGGCATCTTGAAACGACCTTTCTCGTCCATACGAGCGTCGGCATATCCACGTAATCGATTTGCCATGATCGCCAACCCGGTAAACACAAGGGAGAGCTTGTGCAGTCTTATTTGCTAGTTTAGTCCACTTTGGTCCACCAGGTCAACCAATCAATGGAATTTGTTCCCTTTTAGACCACCACTGTGAGCAATACGACAAAACACAGCCGTAGATGAGGCCAAAAGCAGATAAGAATTTTGGCATGTTTTTTCTGATAGGAAAAGGCTCACGGCAAGAACTCTGGTGTATAAGTACTGTAAATAAATGGTTTATCGGCCATTCCCAGGAAAAGGCAAGAACCACATCACCTTTGCTTTCCATGTGGTGGACTAAAGTGGACCATGCAATTGCAACTTCAGGCGAGCTTGCCTGCCACCGAACAAGAAAATCGCATCACAGGAAGTGGTCCGAAGTCGGTTTCTCGGTCCCTGTTCCTTCAGAAAATAAGCCGACCGCGCTTTTCTGAACCTGGGTGAGCGCGGTTTGCACCTGACCGATGGCGCATGGTTCCGAATCCTTTCCGACGGCGGCGCCGTGCCCGGTCTCTTTATTATTTCCCAAAACGCGCTAATCGTAGATGCCGATTGCGGCATCGAGTCCATCGCGGATGGTGGGCCCGCCGGAAAAATTGCCATCACCGCCGCTGACCTCAGCCTAAACGGTACGCTGCGCATCCTGGCCCCCAACGGTGGAACCCTTGGCAGCATCCATCTGACCAGCTCGGGGAACCTGTTGACCGGTCCTGAATCACGGATCGAACTACGCGGCAGCAACGGCGGCGAAGCCCGGATCAGCCTGGAAAGCTGCGGCACGGGCAACATGGGGATCAACGGCCTGGTAGAAGCCGAATACAGCGCGGGCCAGACCTCTGTTCATGTCAAAGCCGATCAGGGCAATATCACCATCGGCGGCAACAACCACTTTGGCATCGAAGCGGATCGAATCGTCACCAGCGGCGTCCGTGTGTTCTCCACAAGCGGGG
>Ga0316189_10003312_pt1 | contig 15663 bp, 15 predicted proteins | sample LowCovwburrow_MG_FD_204930 | JGI IMG/M metagenome (GOLD analysis project Ga0316189, IMG submission 204930) | Coastal sediment microbial communities from Maine, United States - Lowes Cove worm burrow | ecosystem: Environmental > Aquatic > Marine > Coastal > Sediment | place: USA: Maine... | reverse complement strand
GAGGGACAAAAAGTCGTGATGGGGCTACGTCCGGGGGATATTCTCTTACAGGAAGGTAGCAACGATATACCGGAAGACTGGAAGTTTGACGCCAAAATAATAGTTACCGAGCCTTTAGGTAGCGAAACTTATATGCACGTTGATGTCAGTGGCTTGAAGATAATCGCAAAATGCGAGGGAAGAAGGGCAGTGCAACCTAACGAGAAAATAAACCTGACTTTCAACCTCAATCACCTCCATATCTTTGACGCCGCGTCGACTAAATCGGTTTATTAAGTTTTTCAGCGCCGCTTACAATCGCCACACCGGCACCGGCACCGATCCTGGTGGCACCGGCTGCTATCATTGCAGCAGCAGTCTCAAAATCCTTAATGCCGCCGCTGGCCTTTACCCCCATCCGGGGACCGACTGCCTTGCGCATCAGGATGACATCCTCTCGAGTGGCACCGCCCGTGGAGAATCCGGTGCTGGTTTTGACAAAATCGGCCCCTGCATTTTGGGCAATTTCACAGGCCTTGACTTTTTCATCATTGGTTAACAGGCAGGTTTCGATGATCACCTTGAGGACAACCGGTTGGTTGGCTTCCAATCGCACCGCTTGAATGTCTCGTTCCACCGCTTTAAGATCACCGGATTTCATGGCACCGATATTAAGTACCATATCCAGTTCTTGGGCACCGTCCTCAACAGCCTGCCGGGCTTCAAAAGCTTTGGCAGCTGAGCCCATTGCACCCAGCGGAAAGCCGATCACGGAGCATACCGCAATGTTTGTTCCCTTGAGCTTTTCGGCCACGTAGGCAACCCAGCCGGAATTGACACACGCGGCTTTAAATCCGAACAAAACAGCCTCCTCACAAAGCTTGTCCAGTGCCGTATGATTTGCTTCGGGTTTAAGCAGCGTATGATCGATATATTGGGCCATTTCTATACCCGTCATTTTGGAATTACTGTCCGCCTCCATTTTATTTCCTTTCAGGTAATTAGTTCCGATGGCAGGTCCTTGGCTTCCGGAAAACTGGTCTGGGTACCCGATGATTGGACGCTGACGGCCGCAATCCCGTTGGCTCGCCTGATGGAATCCGTTAAAGATTTTCCAGCTGCCAGAAAAAAAGCCAGGCTCCCAACAAACGCATCGCCGGCACCGGTGGTATCCAGCGCTTTGACCGGCGTCACCGGCACATGCTCAGTGGCTGCGCCCGTTACCAGTAAACTGCCGCGTTCACCCAAGGTTAGAATCACCGAGGCAGCGCCCCGTTCAATCAGCACCTTTGCAGCATTTTCAGCTTCTGTCAACGATTCGACGGACATGCCGGTGAGAAGTTCCGTTTCAGTCTCATTGGGACAGAAAATATCGCTTAATTGGTAAAATTCTTCCGGTATCTCTGAGAGGGCCGGCGCCGGGTTGAAAATGGTTCTTACCCCTTCTTGGCGGGCGATACGCAGCGCAGCCAGGTTAATGTCCAGCGGTATTTCAAGCTGACACACCAGAATCGAGGAAGCTGCGATAGCCGGACGGGCAGTCTCGATTTCCTCGCCGGTCAAAAGGTCATTGGCACCGGTGACAATGATGATTGAATTGTGACCTTCATTATCAACGGCGATGGGCGCGACGCCTGAAAATGCCTGATCCGTAAAATGAACATGTTGCGTGTTCACCCCCCATGATTTGAAATTTTTCAGCGTATTCTCCCCAAATACATCCTGGCCGAGCTTGGTGACCATGGTGACATCGCCACCTAATTTGGCCGCCATGACCGCCTGGTTGGCGCCCTTGCCGCCAAATCCCATGTGAAAGCGATTGCCATGAAGTGTCTCTCCCATGCTGGGCAGCCGGGGGACGTAACTGATCAAATCTAAATTGCAGGCACCGACAACACAAATCTTGGAGCTATCCATAAGTCTTCCTCTCGAATGCTTGGTCTTGTTCTCGTCAGTTCCATCACTTCTGTCAAAAGGATGAAGAAATGTCAAAGAATTTAGGCTTCATGTTACGTTTCTTCTGAAATAATGAGATAAAATCGTCCGTTATTCATTTTGCTCTCTAAGTATGTTTCTTTACTTTCCAAATTACCACAGCCTGTTGTGATTAAATATTATTCAAACTTCTCATTAATTTTCATGCAAGATTCAGGTCATATCCCTCGGGGGTCAGATACGCGCTGGTTTTAAGCGTATTCATATCGACCAGGCCGCGTTGATAAAGTGTCTTTAGCGCTTGCAAAGTCACACTGGGGGCTTGATCCAGGGCTGCGACTATATCGCTTGTGTCCAGGATACCCGGCGGTCCGCTATGAACCCACTCCTTGGCCAGCAGAAGCAAAACTTTTTGTTCCTCCGATGTCGGCATGACGGCCTCCTCTGGTTGTCCGTTATCAGAAAAGGGAAAAATGATTAAACAATTTTCCCAATTGAGGTAAAAACTAATTGGGAGCTATTCGTTTAACGAATAACCAGTAACGCATGATGAGGCTTTTTTCGCTTATTTAGTATTATCGATTGAGCCTGGATATTACCATCATGTAATAGATGTGTCAGCTTAGCGCCGCTATCAGTTCACGACAATAATCCGGAATGTCCGCCACCACGCGTCCCCAAACAAGATTTCCCTCCCGAAAGGCCGGTTCGTCGACCCAGATGGCACCCGCGTTTTCCATGTCATCCTTGATACCGGTGCTGCCGGTTACCCGCTTGCCTTTGCAAATATCAGCGCTGGCCGCAACCCATCCCGCATGGCAGATGAATCCCAGGATTTTTTTCTGCGTATTCACACTTTGCACCAACAGTAAAATATTTTTATCCCGGCGAAGCTTGTCCGGGGCCCAACCACCGGGTACCAATAGCGCATCCAGCTGGTCAGCAGTTATCTCATTGGCGGCAATCTGACTCTCGACGGTCAGCCCCCCGCTTTTGCTGGTATAAATTCCGCCGGCTTTGGTACCGATTACCTTGACTTCTGCGCCATCTTCCTGCATACGCATATAAGGTACCCAGAACTCCAAATCCTCATATCCGGGTCCGACGAGAATCCCGATGGTTTTACCTTTAAGCCGCATGAGTCCCTCCTTTCTTCATATATTCGGTTTGGTTGTAATCAATGGCTTTATGACAAAAAGATAGGATCGATAAAGCTAACGTCAACAAGTTGGAATTTTCTAATCCCGCTTGATTTCACCCAAATTAATGTGTAATACTTTGGTCTTAATAAAAAAGGAATTTTACGAGAGAAACTGGATGCCGATGTTGTTGTATTCGATCCGAAAACAATTATCGACAAATCTACATTTGACGATCCGACACGACCCCCGGAAGGAATTCGGTGGGTCATCGTGAACGGTGAACTCGCAGTGGAAAACGGTCGGGACATCGGGGCAACCTCCGGACAGGTCCTTCGGAGAGGATAATCAGCAACCTCCAGCAGAGTTAGGGGTATGAGGATGGCCCCTGGAAGGGGTCGGGGCCACCTCTGCAGGTGGCCGTTGATTTTAACGTCTCGGAATTTCCACATGTATTGAAATCTTGCATCTTTTAGCGAAACTGGCTTTAAGCCGCATAATGAAATGGTGAAATATCGGAATCATGGAAAAATGGACCAGAAAAGGAGGTGTAGAAATGGCGCTTTTTCGCACGGTTTCCCCCCAGGAAGCCACCGGCAAGGTCAAGGAAGTTTACGAAGATATCAAAGATACCAAGGGAATCGATTTTATTCCCAACTTCTGGCAGGCACTGTCCAATAACCCGGATCATCTGGAAGCCACCTGGCAGAAATTAAAAACCGTCATGAAACCCGGTAAACTCGATCTGCTGACCAAAGAGATCATCGCCCTGGCAGTATCCGTCACCAACAACTGCACCTACTGAATCCACTCCCACAGCGCCGCCGTGAAGCGGCTCGGACTGGACAATGAGGCAGTGGCTGAGATCATCGCCGTGGTGGATGTGTTTAGCGGCACCAACAGCCTGGCCAATGCCTATCAGGTTGAACCGGATGTAACACCGGACCCGGATTAGGAGACAAACGATGAAGCAGCTTAATCTTTATGAAGAAAACGATTTTTCGGAGAAAGCCTTTAAAAAGCTACTGGTGCACGACTCACCATATTTTAAGATCCTCAATTTTAACTTCAAAGCAGGGCAGGAACTTCCGGTGCACAGCCACGAAATTGACGGTCAATTGAGTCTGGTCATCATCGAGGGGGAAGGAGAGTTTCTGGGAAAAGACGACACCAAATTCCCGGCCAAAACCGGTGATGTGGTAATCAGTGACATTGCCGAACCGCATGGACTTAGGGCCAAAACCGATCTGAGGCTGCTGGTTACCATCGCACCGCCGATATAGCAGGCTTTCCGGTTAAGCCGGTTGAGCCCGTCAAAAAGTTATATTTTTATTGACACTGATTGCTACTCTGTGACAATTTAGGACAAGCGATAACTTTGTGACTGTGGGTATATATCCGAGGTGAAGCAAATTGGAGATTGCCGACCAAAAGTTTATCATTGTCCTATTTCCTGGACGATTCGTTTAATATGAGCTTGGATACCCACCGATTCTGATTCTTCGATAAAAAGGCACCTTTTTTTCTTTGCAACTGATCAATCAGCGACCACCAGTAGAGCTGGGGGTATGAGGATGACCCCTGGAAGAGGCCGGAGCCACCTCTGCTGGTGGCCGCTGATTTTTAAAAAGATTTTTTTGATCTTTGTTTTATCGGATCTGTCGATTCTGATGACTACTTGACCTATTCATTATTGGCAGTATCTTGTTTGCTTCAGTCGGATTTGGTGATGATTGTTCGGCTGGCGTATACCAATTAACCGTAATAAATAATCAAAAATTCTTTTTTCTCTCAATTCATAAGCCGCCGGCATCGATCAAGTTTGAACCATGAAGCATGCCCTCGCGGCAACGGTAGAACCTTTTAAATTCTCATCCCGCCAAGGCGGGGTGGCTTATGAATTGAGTTACGGATCTTTTCTATTTTTCTCCTGATTTTCTTCACCTGAATGATGGTCGGAGTTATTAACCAAAACCTATGTATAAGGAGGCGCATGATGGCTGCACTAAAAATATTACTTCCTTATAATTTCAGAACCCTCGATCAAAAAGCCCTGGCCTTTGCAAACAGTACCTTTGGCCACCTTGATGAAGTGGAAATCACACTCTTTCATGCTTACACGCCCCTTCCCGAAATTGAAGCCGATAGTTCATCGGTTATGGGAAAACTAAAAGGAGACCTGGGCTATCTCAGCCAAAAAATTATACAGCAGGAAGCCGAGCTAAAAGCCGTGGAAGAAAAGCTGCTGCAAACCGGCTTTGCACAAAACCGCTTACACACCATTTTCAAACCCCGCAAAAAGGATATTGCTGCCGAAATCATTGAATTAGTTACAAATGATAATTTTAACGTGGTCATTATCAATCACAAGTCCGGTAAAGCCAGCCGCTTTTTTACCGGCAGCGTTTTCAACAAAGTTGTTTCAGCATTAAAAGATATCACCGTCTGCATCGTGTCCTGAAATCTGTCTACAACCGGCTGTGATCCATCAACCGGCGCAGCTCATAAGACCTGCAGACGAATAACAGGTGAGGAGGTATATTCCATGGGTAATACAGAAAAAATAGATATAGACATCTTTAAAGCGGTCACCAGAGCCATTGCACAATCGGACGACCTTGAAATCATGACCGGTCATTTAACACAGCTGCTGGTCGGCACCCTGGAAATTAAAGGATGCTCTATTTTTGCTTTAGAGCCGGCAAGTGGTGAACTTGAATTGCTCTCAAGTTTCGGTCTTAGTATCGGTTACTTGAACAAAGGACCCGTTTTTTCGAACAAAAGTATTGGCGACATTAAAAAGGGCAAGCCGGTTATCATTCGCGATCTGGAGGAAACGGACCTTTTGCAATATCCCCAGGAAGCAAGAGAGGAGGGAATCGGCGCCATCGTTTCACTGCCGATTAAATTCTACGGCAAGAATATCGGAACCCTGCGTTTGTATCATCACGAGCAATGGGAAATTTCTGAAACGGATATCGACTCTCTGCTGGTGCTGGCCGAAAATATCGGTCTGGCCATGACGTACACCCGTCTTCTGAACGCTTTAAAAGAGGTCAAAGACACGGTAAATGATGTACATTCGATCTGGTTCAATGCGATCGGAGGTTAAGTCTGACAGCACATTCTTGCCGTCGTCACTTTGGAGGATGAGTTCATTTTAACTTTTAGCTCATTTTTTATTGACAATTCTGCCACAATGTAGCAACATATATCAATTGTTAATTAAAAGCACTATAAACCAGGGACCAATTTAATGGACAGCACTGAATTCAAATCGTTTCGACAGCAATTAGACAAGACCCAAAAGCAGATGTCACAATTACTCGGAACATCCTTGAAAGCCATTCACAGCTATGAACAGGGTTGGCGTGCCATTCCGCCGTCCGTGGAACGACAAATGTTTTTCTTGATTTCCCGGATATCCACCAACCCGAACGCCAAAAAACCATGCTGGAGAATAAAAAAATGTGCTGCCCAACAAAAGAAAAAATGCCCTGCCTGGGAGTTTAAAAGCGGAAATCTTTGCTGGTTTATCAATGGTACCATCTGTGACGGCGGCGTTCAAAAGAATTGGAAAGAGAAGATGAAGGTCTGCCGCTCCTGTGAGGTTTTCAACAACATTTTTTGATCGCCCCTCCTTTCTTCTTCCTGACTGCCTGCCAAAAACCATTTAGTCTCTTCAGGTCGGTGAATCCGGGGAGGACGTCCCAGCACTCGCAGATTAGAACGTCGCTATTCTTTATTTTATAAAATTGTGGTTAATTGGGGGAATCATTCCCGGCAACCGGGAAAAGATGTGCAACCACGGCTAAGCGCCCAAATTTGGGGAAACATTAAAAAAGACTGCAGCAGACCATGACTGCTTAACGCGGAGCAGCGGATAGTGTCCTGCCAGCGTTTGCTGCACACAATGTCTTGAGAGAAAGGAGACGCGTTATGAACGACGACTACAAGTTTGAAACATTATGCCTGCATGCCGGTCAACAACCGGATGCCGCCACAACCTCCAGAGGACTTCCGGTTCACCGCACTTCCTCTTATGTGTTTAAAAGCACCGAACATGCGGCCAATCTATTTGCACTCAAAGAACTTGGCAATATATACACCCGCATCATGAACCCGACCCAGGACGTCTTGGAGCAGCGGGTTGCCGCCCTGGAAGGGGGCGCTGCCGCCTTGGCCCTTGCTTCGGGTACATCCGCTGTCTATTATTCCATTATCAATATCTGTTCGGCCGGTGATGAAATTCTATCCGCCAATAATCTCTACGGCGGCACCTATACCATGTTTGACGCCATATTGCCTCAGTTTGGTATTCAGGTAAATTTTGCTGATCCCCGGGATCCGCATAACATTGAAACGGCAATCACGGAAAAAACCCGGGCGATTTTCATTGAAACCATCGGCAACCCGCTGCTCGAGGTCAGCGACATCGCAGCCGTCTCCGAGATCGCCCACAAACACAATCTTCCGTTGATCGTCGACGCAACCTTTACAACACCTCATTTGCTGAAAAGCATCGAATATGGTGCCGATATCGTTATCAACTCGCTTACCAAATGGATTGGAGGACACGGCACCGGTATCGGCGGCATCGTTATTGATTCCGGAAAGTTTGACTGGACGAATCCCAAATTCAAACTTTATAATGAACCCGACCCGAGTTACCACGGGATCCGTTATGCCCACGATCTGGGGGATCTGAATCCCCTTGCATTTATTATGAGAATGCGGCTGGTACCGTTACGCAATCTCGGGGCTTGTATTTCTCCTGATAATGCCTGGATCTTCCTGCAGGGGCTGGAAACATTGCCGCTTCGAATGCAGCGACACTCTGAAAATGCAATGCGCGTGGCACAGTTTCTGAAAACACATTCCAAGGCCAATTGGGTGCGATATCCGGGATTGGAGGATGATCCCACATACCCGGTGGCCAGAAAATATCTTGAGAACGGATTCGGTGGTATGGTAGTGTTCGGAATTGCAGGGGGCCTCGAGGCCGGAAGTAATTTTGTAGATAATTTGAAACTCTTCTCTCACCTAGCCAATGTGGGAGACGCCAAAAGCCTTGTGATTCACCCCTCGAGCACAACCCATTCGCAACTAAGCGAAGCGCAGCAAAAAGCCGGCGGACTGACGCCGGATCTGATCCGATTATCGGTGGGCATCGAACACATTGATGATATTATTGGAGACTTGGAGCAGGCGTTTGCCAAAGTGTGAAACACCAATGGCTATGAAAAATTGATTGCAGAGTGTAGATCCTGTCGCCGTTTGGGGAGAAGGGGTAATGGAGTATTGGAGTAATGAACAGATCTTCAACACTCCAATACCCCGGCACTCCAACACTCCAGAATACTTTGATATTCTCCAATATATTTGAAAGCGAAAATGTTGAAACAGGGATTGATATTGATCTGATGGTCTAGCATGAGCGAATATATCGAGCATGATAAAGACGCCAATTCGGTGGGCATCGTCGAAAAAAAGTCATACACGTTTGCCGAACCGCCGATGGAAATGGTGCTTGAAAGCGGTGCCAAACTGGGCCCGGTAACCCTGGCTTACGAAACCTGCGGTACGCTGAATGCAAGCAGGAGCAATGCCATCCTGGTGCTGCATGCCCTGTCCGGAGATTCTCATGTTGCCGGCTATTACAAAGCGGAAGACGATAAGCCCGGTTGGTGGGACAACATGGTGGGCCCCGGCAAAGGGATTGATACCAACAAATATTTTGTGGTTTGCTCCAATGTTATCGGCGGTTGCATGGGATCAACCGGACCCTGTACCATCAACCCGAAAACCGTGTTGCCGTATGGGCTAGATTTTCCGGTGGTCACCATCGGTGACATGGTCGATGCCCAGAAAGCACTGATGGATCATTTGGGAATTAAAAAGTTGCTGGCCGTGGTGGGAGGATCCATCGGGGGCATGCAGGTGCTGGAGTGGTGTACCAGGTATCCCCAAATGGTAACAGCGGCAATTCCGCTGGCAAGCACCACCCGACACTCCGCTTTGACCATTGCATTTAACGAAGTGGCCAGGCAGGCGATTATGGCCGATCCCAAGTGGAACAATGGAGAATATTACTTTGGACCGAAGCCGGACCTCGGGCTGGCGGTAGCCCGCATGATCGGCCACATCACCTACCTGTCCGATGAATCCATGCGTCATAAATTTGGCCGCCGGCTGCAGGATAAAAGCGATTTTTCTTTTAACTTTGATGCCGACTTCCAGGTGGAAAGTTATTTGCGCTACCAGGGCAAGAAATTTGTGGAACGCTTTGATGCCAACTCTTTTTTATATCTCACCAAAGCCGCCGATTATTATGATCTGGAAATACAACATGGGAATGGTTCCGAGGTGCATGCGTTTTCAAAGACCAATGCAAAATTTTTGGTTGTCTCCTTTACCTCCGACTGGCTATATCCAACCTACCAATCGCGGTCTATGGTCAAGGCCATGAAGAAAAACGGACTGGATGTAAGCTTTTGCGAAATCGAAGCCAAGTGGGGCCATGACGCCTTCTTACTATCCAATGAGCGGTTATTCGCTTTGATCAGGGGCTTTTTAGAGCGTGTCTACAGAGAATCCCAAAAATAAGAAAATGCGGTTTGATCTGCAGATCATCGCTTCGTGGATTGAACCGGGGTCGCGGGTGCTTGATCTTGGATGCGGTGAAGGAGATTTGCTGAAATTTTTAATACACCAGAAGGGCGCAACCGGCACCGGAATCGAACACAATGAATCCAAGGTTACCCAATGTATAGAAAAAGGCTTGTCGGTTCTCCAGGGCGACATCAATGAAGAAGTTCTCGACTACCCTGAAAACAACTTCGACTATGTTATTTTGAGTCAAACGCTACAGCAGGTCTACGAACCCGACACCCTGATCCGAGCCATGCTGCGTATCGGCAAAAAGGGAATCGTGAGCTTTCCCAACTTCAGCCACTGGGGGTGCAGGCTGCAGTTGTTGTTATCCGGTTATGCCCCCGTCACCAAACAACTGCCATATGCGTGGTATAACACGCCGAATATTCGTGTCATTACCATCAAGGACTTTAGAAAGTTTATCCGAGATGTCGGCTTTAATATTTTAAAAGGGGTTGCTATAAATACCCATTCGGAAAACAGGTACGGAAATATCATTGCTGTCTTACCCAATCTGCGGGCAACCTACGGGATTTTTTTAATCGGTAACGGCACCTAAATAATGGGCTCTACAAAGATATTAGAAAAAATTTTTAGAATATCAAAGCGTAATTGAATCCTTGAATTGAAATTTAAACGACTCCTTTATGGAAAAGGAACCCAGATATTGAAAATTGTATCAATCGCGATAAGCAAGAAAAAGGGTACCCCCAAAACGCCGGTCAGTGAAGCATTTATATCCAGGGACCATGGTCTTGAGGGAGACGCCCATGCCGGAAAATGGCATCGACAGGTAAGCTTTCTATCGTCTGAAAGTATCGAAAGTGCAAAATCACAGGGACTCGATGTAACCTTTGGTGATTTCGCAGAAAACATTGCCTCGACCGGAATTGACTGGAAAACGCTGCCGTTGGGAACCCGGGTTCGACTGGGCGAGTCCGTTTTGGTCGAAATCACCCAAATCGGCAAGGAATGTCACAATAAATGCGCCATTTATTATAAGGCCGGAGACTGCATCATGCCGCGTGAGGGGGTCTTTGCGCGGGTTCTGGAAGAGGGTAAAATTCGCTGCGGTGATGAGATCCACATAGAAACCCAATTGTAATCCTGTATGGGCTTTATCTGACAACATGTTTTCAGAAATTGAAGGTGCCACTTATCGGTGTTCGGACTTCAGCAATAAAAAAATTCAAATAACAAAAACCAAATACCAAACAAATTACAATGACCGAAATTCAAAATCCCAAACAATTGGCTTTTGACCCGCCGACGGCGGGTTTTGATATTGGAATTTGGGATTTATTTGTAATTTGGTGCTTGTAATTTGTTACTTCTGGTTTATCCAGGACAGGGTAAACCTTCTCAGTCGCCCTATGCAGACATTTATTGGTTTCAAAGACGCCCTTGATCTAACCTTGTCAAACGTATCCATCGGCAAAACAGAGTTCCTCGCACTAAGCCGTTTAACGGGTAAAATTCTTGCAGAAGATGTTGTTGCGAAAGTAGATTGCCCGTCCGTCAGCAGCTCCCGCAAAGATGGCTATGCGATTGTATCCTCGGATATATCTGAAGCCTGCAGTCAAGCTCCGGTAACATTAAAGGTCGTCGGTAGTCTTGTGGCGGGTAGCTCCCTTGACCTCAGAATCAAGCGCGGACAAGCAGTTCGCATAACCACCGGCGCTCCTTTACCGGGCGGTGCAGATGCCGTCCTTTCGGAAGAGTTTTGCCGGCCGGAAGAAAATGCAATAATTGCTCACAATACGGCCGAAGCGGGACGAAACATCCATGTCCGGGGAAGGGATATCAGTCGGGGCGAGACCGTCGCTGAAAAAGGCAGAAAGCTGACCCCGGCACGAATCGGTCTTCTGGCAGCGGCTGGTCTGGATGGGGCCCTGGTGTATAAATCACCCAAAGTATCCGTAATTGCCACTGGAGACGAAGTTGTGCTTCCCGGCGACCCTTTGCGAAACGGTCAGCTGTATGCAAGCAATATGGTGACGCTATGCTCCTGGCTCACCCTCATGGGCTTGGATTATACAGCGCAGCGAGTTTCTGATCGCAAGGAGGACCTGGAACAAGCCATCACAACAATTTTGCCGGGTGTGGATGCTATCCTAACCAGCGGCGGTGCCTGGGGCAGCGAGCGGGATCTGATATTAGATGTCGCGCAATCTTTGAACTGGCAGGGTATTTACCACCGGGTTCGCATGGGACCTGGAAAACCGGTGGGATTCGGCTTGATGGAAAAAAAACCTTTTTTCTGTTTGCCTGGCGGCCCCCCCTCCAACGAAATGGCGTTCCTTCAGTTCGCCATACCTGCCTTGCTCAAAATGAAGGGGGACAAGCCGTTTTTTCTTCCGGTCACCTCAGCCCAGCTATTTGAATCCGTCAGAGGAAAATATGGCTGGACGGACTTTGTTCATGCTCGCCTTGAACACCGCCAAAATCAGTGGCTGGTTCAACCGGCCAGACTAAAAAGCAGTCTGCAATCCATGGCGAGAAAAGAAGCATTGATCATTATTCCGGAAGACCGCGAAAAAATCGACGCCGGTGAGACGGTTGATATCCAGTTATTAACGTCGTCAGCTGTTTCTCATTTAGCAACCTCACCCATCACCTAAATGTTTCATAACCTCAGATCATTTTAATCTCTCCTCGGAAATGTAATGTTTACATACAGAGAAATATAGGCCAATCATCAAATTTTGATTAGTGATTATATATTGGAAATCTAATTGAAAATCAGCTATAGACCATTAAAGGCAACTGCATGGCGAAAAGAATATGAAGGCGCTCTTTTTCCTCCTTGTATTGTCTTGATCTCACCTGTCTGAATTCAACAACATTATTAAGCGCCTATTCCTTGTCTGCATCTGTCAAGTGCTTAATATATAGTTTTTATTCAATAAAAATTATTTTCGGAGGATTAATTCATTGACCCCTGATATCGCTATTGTATTTTCTATTCTCGCTGTTGCTGTTGTGTTTCTGGTCACTGAATGGATTCCCATGGAAGTCACCGCTTTGCTTTCGTTGGGAGCAGTTGCTTTGCTGGGTCTCGTCAGCCCGGTGGAAGCGCTGGCGGGTTTCAGCAGTCCGGCGGTCGTCACCGTGTGGGCCGTATTCATTCTCAGCGGGGGCTTGACCCGCACGGGCGTTGCAAATGTCATCGGCAATTTTGTGCTGAGACTGGCCGGCGACAGTGAATTGAGGATGATTGTTGTCATCATGACCACTGCCGGTGTGATGTCGGCCATTATGAACAACGTCGCCGTCGCAGCCCTGATGCTGCCAGTTGTCATGGATATTGCCCGGCACACCAACCGGCCGCCGTCTCGATTGTTGATGCCACTGGCATATGGCTCCCTCCTGGGGGGGTTAACGACCCAGATAGGGACCCCTCCGAACATCCTCGTCACCGACGCCTTGCGTGACGCCGGACTCACATCATTTACCTTTTTCGATTTTACCCCGGTCGGGCTGGTGGTGATGTTCTCCGGAATAGTATTTATGACTTTCATCGGTCGCCACCTTTTGCCGCAACGTGACGTTGCCAAAGAATCATCGACCGGCACTAAAGTCGACTGGCAAAGCCAATACGACCTGCAGGAGCGCCTCTTTCACATCCGTATACCCCGCGGCTCGATCCTTGCCGACAAAACCCTGGCCCAGGTTAGAATGGGTTCGGTCCTGGGCTGGAATGTGATCGGCATTACCCGTGGTGACCGAACCACATTGGCTCCGGGACCGACCGACACCTTGAAAGTCGGGGACCGTTTAACGGTTGAAGGTCGCATTGAAACACTAAATGAGCTGAAAAACTGGCATCAGCTTATTGTCGAAGAGGGTGGAATCGACCTGCGGGAACCTTACTCTAGTGAAATCAAAATCGGCGAAGTCTTACTTCCGGGCAATTCCCGGTTTGTCGGCAGCACGCTCAATTATCTTGACTTCCGCGCCCGTTTCGGCCTCAATGTGCTGGCGGTTCGCAGAGATGATGAAATCATGCGGACCAACCTGCAGGATGAGAAACTGCTGCGCGGCGACATACTTCTCGTGGCAGGCACTGAGGAAAACCTCGAAAATTTAGAAAAAACGAAAGGCTTCGATCAATTTCGCTCCGTTGAGCTATCGGAACTTACCGATGTCTATCATCTGCATAAACAGCTAATGGTCATGCAGGTACCGCCGGACTCAGGCCTGATCGAAAAATCGTTGAAAGAAAGCCGCCTGGGGGATATTCTGGGAAGTCGTGTTCTCGGAATCTTACGTGGCGAAAACCCCATTATTATGCCTGAACCGAATGAGATTCTGCAGGCCGACGATCGTCTTGTGGTCGAAGGACGCAAGAGGGATTTTGACAATTTGCGCGCACTTGAGGAAATAGAGATCGAGCGCCGAACCGGCACCGATGTGGATAAACTGGTTTCTAGTGAAGCCGGTCTAGTGGAAGCCATTCTATCACCACACACAACCCTGGAAGGCAAGACCCTGCGCCAAATCAATTTTCGTGAAAAATTTGGTTTGAATGTTCTGGCTCTGTGGCGCAAGGGACGGGCCTATCGATCCAACCTGAGGGATATGGAACTACGGTTCGGTGACGCACTGCTGTTGCTCGGGCCACGAGCCAAGCTGCAATTGCTGGGTCGTGAACCGGATATAATTGTTCTTACGGAGACCGCCCAGGAGGAATTGCGTACAGAAAAAATGAAATGGTCTATCCTGATTATGGTGGGTGTATTGCTACCGGTAATTTTAGGATGGGTCCAGATATACATCGCAGCCGTGATCGGCGCCGCGTTGATGGTTCTCGTCGGCTGTCTGAGTATGAAAGAAGCCTATCGCCAAATTGAATGGAAAGCCGTCTTTTTGATCGCCGGAATGTTGCCGCTGGGCACCGCTTTGGATCAGACCGGTGCAGCCAAGCTAATTGCAGATGCGGTAGTTGCTCTGGTCGGACCCTTTGGACCCAAAGCAATCATGCTGGGCCTGGTTGGGTTGACATTTCTGGCAACCTGTTTTGTACCCACCGCCGCTTTAGTGGTGCTCATGGCACCGATTGTGCTGAACACATCAGCCAATATGGGATTATCGCCTTACGGCTTGATGATGGCCGTTGCCATGGCAGCATCCGCCAGTTTTATGACACCTGTATCCCATCCGGCCAACATCCTGGTAATGGGGCCGGGAGGTTATCGCTTTTTGGATTATCTAAAAATAGGTGGGATATTAACCCTGGTAATTTTGGTGGTGATAATGTTGGTAGTACCTGTTTTTTGGCCGCTGGTACCCTAATTATTCTTGACTCCCAACACTTCGTTTTATAAAGCTTGCTCAATGGTGTTTTTAATAACATCTAAGTGGGAAAAAGCTCAATCAGGCGTTAATGGAGGTTTTCAATGAGCGATTATTATGAAAAATTGGGTGCTTTTTATCTCGGCAAGGAATACGATCTGGGTTCACACACGCTCAAAGATGATATCGTTTTATACGATTCCAAAGATCTCAATACCCATGCCGTTATCATCGGTATGACCGGTAGCGGTAAAACCGGTCTGGGTATCGCCCTTTTGGAAGAAGCCCTCATCGATAACATCCCGGTTATCGCCATCGATCCCAAAGGCGATCTGCCCAATTTATTGCTAAACTTCCCGGAGCTGAAACCGGATGATTTCCGTCCCTGGATAAACGAGCAGGATGCCCTCAACCAGGGACTTACCCCGGAGAAATATGCCGCCAAACAGGCCGAAATGTGGCGCAAGGGATTGGCGAGCTGGGGCCAGGAGCCTGAGCGTGTTGCCCGCCTTGGAGCCGCTGCGGAATATGCGATTTATACGCCCGGCAGCAGCGCCGGACGGCCCGTAAGCGTTCTGAGGAATTTTGCGCCGCCACCACCGGCGATTCTGAATGATACCGATTTACTTCGCGAACGAATCCAAACAACGACTACCGGACT
>Ga0316189_10003311_pt1 | contig 15666 bp, 15 predicted proteins | sample LowCovwburrow_MG_FD_204930 | JGI IMG/M metagenome (GOLD analysis project Ga0316189, IMG submission 204930) | Coastal sediment microbial communities from Maine, United States - Lowes Cove worm burrow | ecosystem: Environmental > Aquatic > Marine > Coastal > Sediment | place: USA: Maine... | reverse complement strand
GTCTTGCAATGCACTTATCCGACTTTCCAGCTTAGTTTTGCACAATCTGCGAGCAAAAATGATCCAGCGCAATTGTTGGAATAAAGTGTAAACTACCCGTCTTGTAGACTGAATATATACGCCAGCAAGGTTCAATTTTGAGTAACTTTAAATCCACCATCAAAGACTGTTTCGAAAATAAGGCGAGCCACCGACACTTGGCTGATATTAGGCGAGGGGTCGAAAAAGAAGGATTGCGTGTAACACTGGATGGTGACATTGCACAAACCCCGCATTCTGAATCACTTGGCTCCACACTCACTCACTCGTATATAACCACTGATTATTCCGAAGCGCTTTTGGAATTTATTACAGAACCGTCAGTCAGCTCTGCAGATACTGTCAAGCGGCTGTGTAATTTACACGCCTTTACCTTTAGCAACATTGCAGACGAGCTAATTTGGCCAGCCAGTATGCCTTGCCGTTTAGAGGGTGATGCGAGCATCCCGATTGCTGAATATGGCTCTTCAAATATTGGCACCATGAAGCATGTTTATCGACGCGGGTTGGACATTCGCTACGGTCGGATAATGCAATCGATTGCCGGCATTCATTATAATTTTTCCATGCCTACCGAGTTCTGGGCCGACTATCAAAATGACTGTGGCGACGAAGGCGATTTGCAGGCATTTATTGACCGTAAATATTTCCGCTTAATACGTAACTATAGAAAACACTCTTGGTTGTTGAATTTGTTATTCGGAGCATCTCCCGTTGTGGACGAAAGTTTTTTTGATGGTCGCGACCACCAATTGGAAAAATTTGGTGATAAGACCTATGGGCTGAAACACGCCACTTCGCTACGCATGAGTGATCTTGGTTATCAAAACTCAGCGCAGGAAGTTTTAAATATTTGTTTTGATTCACTGGCAAGCTATACCGAGAGTTTGGAGTTGGCGGTACAACAAAAATATCCTGAGTACGAAAAATTGGGTGTGAAAAAGAATGGTGAGTACCAGCAACTCAATTCAAACATTCTACAACTCGAAAATGAATATTACAGCGATATACGCCCAAAACGCACTACGCGTTCGGGAGAGAAACCAGTGCAAGCACTACGCCAGAGAGGCGTTGAATATATAGAAGTTCGAATTCTAGACATCAACCCATTTCTGCCCGTAGGAATAGATCAAGAGCAGATTCGCTTTCTAGATGCCTTCTTGGTCTATTGCCTGCTGAGCGATTCATGTTTAACAACCGATCATAAACGCGATGAAATTAAGGAAAACCGCCGCCGCGTAATTGTACAAGGTCGGGACCCTGAGCTAACACTGCTCCGCGATGACTCAGAAGTTCCGTTAAACGAATTAGCAAATCAATTGCTAACCGACATATTGGTGACCGCGCAGCTCATTGATTCATCAGGGCAAAGTGATGATGGCTTGCACGCAAAATCGGTAGAGATTCAGACCAATAAAATTGCCGATCTTGGCCTCACACCGGCTGGCAAGCTTATGAGCTTGGTCGAGTCTGGAGAAGAGTTCGTGCCATTAATGCTGGAACTTGCTAAGCAACATAAAGCTGTCACCTGTGCGGAATGTACTGACAATGACTTTTTTCGCTCATTGCCCGAACAAGCTAAGGAATCTATTCGCAAACAGCATGCCATCGAAGAAAGCGACACAATAAATTTCGACCAATTTTTGCGCGAATATCATCAACAAAGCTAATTAGGGTCTTACCGCAGTAGCTGCATCAATAAGATCTCCATGCTTGAGCTGTTCCATTGAGAAGGCTGATGACACATCGCTTAAGCCGGGCACATTGGCGATCAAACGTCGATACACCTTGTCATAGTGCTCCAAATCCCTCACGATAATTTTTAACAGATAGTCAATATCTCCAGTCATGCGATGACACTCAACGATCTCTGAAATTTCCTCAATGCATTGCGCAAATTTCTCAAGCCATGTCTGGTCGTGGCTATCTATTCGTATGTTAACGAAAGCCGTAGTACCAAGCCCTAGCAAACGTGGGTTCACCACAGCCACCCTGCGCTCAATAACACCCTGTTCTTCTAAACGTTTGATGCGCCGCCAGCAGGGGTTATTAGTCAGGCCAACCGCATTTGCAATATCCTGAATAGAACGAGTGGCATCTTTTTGTAAAATACTAAGTATTTTCATATCTATAGTATTTAATTCTATGTTTTTTCTCATAAATTAAATTCTATACCGTAAATTCCTTTTTTTAAAGTAATCTATGGGATGCTTTGAACGCTATATAGCACTAGAATGATCAGTCAGATATAAAATAATCGCGAAAATGGCTATGCAAGTAAAACCTGTTTTATTCACCCAGCATCCTGCATCGGTCGGTGAAAGCTACCTACAACACATGGCCACCTCCTTTGGCTTTGGGCTGCGTATGCTGATCGCAGGCCTGGGTTGCATAATACACGGCTTGCTCCCCTTCCTCTGCGTCAAAACCGGCAGCCGCACAATCGAGACTCTACACACAAGCATGGTGACTCATCGCGATAAGCGTAAGGGCGGATAAAAACACGTTGGCAATCTGCGTTAGCTTAGTAGTGCGATTCCAAGCAGAACAGAATTTTTATTAGCTTGGTTTATGGGGCTGTCGGATAATGATTTGCGTCAGGAGAAAGTGGTGCTTTCGTACTAGCATAATTCATTATCCGACAGACCCTTTATGTAAGCACAGCAGTGATTGAATCTCCATTCGCTAAACCACTTTTATAGTGTTTTGCTAATTATCTCAGGTGCATAAATGTAGTGCGCCCTATTAATCTGGCTTTTTCCGTTTCTGGACTGAGGCAAACCCAGTTAATGGGTCGTACTCTTCATCGCCTCTTAAAAAACCAATTATTCTATAAAGCATTCCGCTGGGCGAGCCATAAAGCAGGGCGTTTACGACCATATCGTCATGATCAATGGCTTGAGCACTGTTTAGTAACTTGGCAAAGGTTTCGCTGAAATTATTGCTATGGCGTGTTCGAATCTCTGTACCGAACAAAATTTCTTGGAGCTTATCTCTGTCACTAGTGTAGTTTGAACAGAGAGAGACCATTTTACGCACAAATAGAGCGCTGTCGCCATTGGCTGAGTCGCCGCGCATGCTTGCGTACTCCTGAGAAGTGACTTCACCTGTACCTGTTTCACCGCACACTGAAATGTAATGGAACCCAGCGATAGAACCGAGTTGATCTTGCACCAAATTGAGTAGTTTAAAATAACTATTGCGCTGCGAATGAACCTCTTGACGTTTTGCACTCTGCTCCTGTAATTGCACGGCCTTGGTATTCGCCGAAATTTCTCCTTGCTGCATAAAGTGGCCTATCACCAGCCAAAGAAATGCCAGCGGTGCAAAAGCACCTTCAAGAAAACTGCCTATATCGCCCGTGGGTAACTCAACAAAATCAACAAAACCAACTTTGCCTATCAGGTAAAGTAGTCCAGCGCTAATCCATAGAACAGTAAGGCTAATTCCAAATACTACACGCCCGTCCATAGGCGGTTTTTTGCGAACGTCTCTATCATCGTTTTGCATAAAGGTAACTCCTGACTCTAACTAAAAATACCTTTGAACAGGAAGAAAAACAATATGGCAAATCCCGCCCCAGCGGGCAATGTCACGATCCAAGACATGAAGATATTTCCGACCACTTTTAGATTCAGAGCGCCAATACCCCTAGCCAGACCAACCCCAAGAACCGCACCCACTAAAGTGTGAGTAGTAGATATTGGCAAGCCCCATGTAGAAGCAAACACTACTGTGGTTGCCGCACCAAGCTCAGCCGCGAATCCTCGGCTCGGTGTTAATTCGGTAATCTTCTTGCCAATCGTTGCCATTACTCTAAAACCATAAGTTGCCAAACCAACCACAATGCCGGCCCCGCCTAATATAAGCACCCATGCAGGCAACACCGACTTACTGGCGATAGTGCCACCTGAACCAATCACACTGGCGATAGCAGCCAAGGGCCCAACAGCATTTGCTACATCGTTAGAGCCGTGGGCAAAGGCCATGGCCGCGGCAGTAAAAATCATCAAAATAGCGAACAAATTTTCTACATTAGCAAATCGATTTTGCGTGTTTGATAAGTCCTCTTTGACTCGACTCAGCATCCAACCACCTAGTAGCGCAACGACTATTCCCACGACTGCTGCAATCGGCAAACAATTTAGGAACTTACTACCCATACCAAAATCCATGTCTATGCCGGTGTTTTTTAAACCCTTTAGCAGAGTCACCATTGCGATCATAAAACCGACGAAGAACATATACAGAGGTACGTAACGTTTTGCATTTTTAAATGGATCATCGGTATCCAGCACTAGTTTCTGCACACTTAGAAACAAGGCGTACGAAATTGTCCCGGCGAGTAGAGGTGAAACAACCCAGCTCGCAACAATTGCGCCTACCTTGCCCCAATTAACGGCATCAACAGAAATGCCAACTGCGGCAAAACCGACCAAGGCGCCAACAATAGAATGAGTGGTAGAGACCGGCCAGCCATTCATGCTTGCGATCAACAACCAAGTGCCAGCTGCCAACAACGCCGCCATCATTCCAAACACTAGCAGATCAGGTTGATCTGTGATCAATGATGGGTCCAATATGCCTTTTCTAATAGTCGAGGTTACTTCGCCGCCAGCCAAATAGGCACCGCAAAACTCAAATACTATGGCGATTAAAATTGCTTGTTTAACAGTCAGGGCACCTGAGCCTACTGACGTTCCCATGGCATTGGCAACATCGTTGGCACCAATACCCCAAGCCATGAAGAATGCAAAAATACAGCCTAGGATGAGCAGGATGTGCCCATGTTCTGCAATGATTTCCATAGTGGTTTTATCTGGTAGTTGTTTCGTTTAAATTATTAGAAGAGTGGTGTAGCGTGTAAGCATTCACTTATTAACGCGCAATTAGTAGTTGTAATTTTCCACCTGCGCTCTGAGCAGAATCAGCCAACTCTCCAACCCACTCGATCACCTTGTACAGGAACATCACATCTACGGGCGGCAAATCGCGCTCTATTTCGAAAAGAGCTGCTCGAACCTTGATTTGCAATTCATCATTCTCATGCTCAAGCCTATTTAATTCTTGAATCAATTGATTAACTACATCTAAAATTCGGCCTTTGAACCCCAATTCCAAAAGCTCATCCATTTCATTAACAGCTTTTACGGCCTGCGCAGAAGTCTCGACGGCGGTCTCTACATATTCATACATGGTGGTGGCTATCGCCTTAGGAATTTCCATTTTCCGCCCCAACATTATTCCAGCCACATCTTTAGTCAGGTTTGCTATATTGTCCTGGCGTGAAACCATGACCAGAAGATCACTGCGGTCAACCGGCATCATTAAACTATTTGGCAGATTTGAACGTAGATTTATCTTGGCGTCGTCGGCTTGATGTTCAAGATCAGAAATAAGCGAATGAACTCGAGTCGCTTTATCCCAATCGTCAGCCAACACTGCATCAATAAAAGGAATAAGCTGCATTGCACATTGATGCGCAAGGTCGATGTGTTGCTGAATCGGCTTTATTGGCGACTGACCAAATAAATTACTAAACGGGGTTCCTACCATTTAAATCTCCAACGGTTGCACCGTGACAAATTACTCAAGACTTCATCCTCTATTTTGGCTAATCATTTGAGATTCCCCAAACACCAGTTCCGCGAGTGGCAATGAACAAAAAGGCAAAACAAAATATGGCTACCAACTCCCCACCATTTAATAGCGGAAAGAATGTTTTTGTACCATGTGCCATCCAGTAGGCAACAGCGGACATTCCACTGCAAATGAAGGCTGCCGGCCTCGTGAATAGGCCAATCATAACCAGCGCCCCACCAAGCAATTCAATAGAGCCGGCTGCATACATCATCGGGTTCATCGGGTACGAAAATGTTTGCGGGAAGCCAAATAGCTTTACGGTGCCGTGCCAAATGAACATAAAACCAATTACAATACGCAATAAAGCATAAGACTGCTCTTGATAGTTCTCTAAAAATTTCATTTTAATACCTCATTTAATAACGCTTAAAAATAGGAGCTCAACCATTCGACACTTATGGGGTCTGTGGCTATGTATGAAACTCAACCACACCTGTTTCAATTGAATATTCTGCACCAACAATTTTTAGTTCTCCACTGCGAATCAGCCCACGCAAAATTCGAGATCGCATGCGCAACATTCTAACCGATTGCTCGACATTGGCTCGCATTGATTTTTGCATTAAATCGTCTCTATCTTCTCCTTCATGGTCGCAAACTATAGGGTGAACTGCAGGAGTAACACGATCAACAATGGCGGCAATATTAGGGGAAATCTCCTCCGAATCTCCCAACAAGGCATCAACGGTTGCCTGAATTGCACCACAATGGGAATGGCCCAAGACGATGACTAATTGAGTTCCGAATTGTTGACATGCAAATTCGATACTGCCGATTTGGGATGGGGCAACGATATTGCCAGCCACCCGAATAACAAACAGATCTCCAAAGCCCTGATCAAAAACCAATTCCGCAGGCACCCTTGAATCAGAGCAACCAAGGATGATTGCGAATGGCTTCTGCACTTTCAACGCCTCGCCACTTAGAACCTTTGTTTGCAAATCCTGTTTTGCGGACATGGCTTTTACAAAGTTTTTATTGCCTGCAATAAGTGCTGCTAATGCTTGATCTGAGTTCATGATTCTTATTTTATTAATCTGGCTTCACGATAGTAGCGAATCGCCCCTGGGTGTAGGGGGGCCGAGATACCCGCATAAGGTAGCTCTTTTATACTAAGGGATTTTAACGAAGGATGAAGCGATTGAAAATCCTTAAAATTCTCTACTATCTCTTTTACCACATGGTAGATGGCTTTGGGCGAAGTTGATTCTAGGGCAACAAAAGTAGCCCCATAACCGAACGACTGAGTATCAACCTTAGAATCTAGGTGCTGTCCACTTAATATCCTTCCGGTCCGTATATAGGGCTTCTCTTCGATTATTTTTGCTACATGCGGGTCATCAATGGCCACTAGTCGTAACTCGCACGTCTCATCCAAATCACGCAAATAATCAGTCAAACTGCTGCTCAAAAGGAGAATTGCTTCTACTCTATCGGCACAAAGCTCCCCCACTTGCTTGGTGTCGCTCATTCGACGAACCGACTTAAAATTGTCGTCGTCCCAGCCCTTTGCTTCCAGCAATGTATTGATTATGCGATGCTGTAAGGAACGAGCATAACCAAAACTAACGGTGCGCCCCTCTAGAGCGTTGAAGCTCGTAATATCGCTGTCTTTTTTTACGATTAGCGCCAGCGGATCTGGCTCTAAGGCTAACACCGCTCTAAGGTCGGGATTAGCTCCCTCTTCCCGAAAGGTGCTGGTGCCATGATAGGCATGATACTGCCAATCGGATTGTGCAAACACAATGTCGAAATTTCCTTGGCGTAATTCGCGCAAATTATAAATCGAGCCACCAGTGCTCTCCAAAGAACAACGCATGTTATGCAACGATCTATGCCTATTAAGTAGGCGACAAATCACGCCTCCAACCGGGAAATAAACTCCTTGTACACTGCCGGTACCAATCAGCATGTGGCTGGTCTTTTTGCCGCGAGAGCTTAACCTTTCTAGGGCGGTGAGAGCCTCTCCTACTATATTCTCGTCAGCTGGTTTTTTTGCCGCTTGCTCTGACGAGTCCGGATTACCATCATCTACTCCCACACCATTGCGCTGATCTTCACAGGCTGCCAACATTAGACAGGTCAACATCACAAAAATAGATGCCATGCCTAGAAATCTCTGGTTGGGGTTAGGTCTCATAGACAATCTGTATTGCTTTCTCAGGTTCGGTTTTCTCAGGTCGCCCTACTATAAACAAATTGGCCTCCTAACAAAAGCAATGGCTTCTCTCAAGCTGGTAAATAATCGCTGGCAAAGTTCTTGGCAGACAAATAGAATCAATCAGGTCTTAGCCTAGAACGCCTCAATTCACCGTAAAAACCTAAGGAACCTCTGATTAAGCCATGAATATTCCATTTACGCCGTGTTCAATCTTAGGGTATTCATGATGCTGCCTCGGGTATTATTCATCTGCACCCACAATCGCTGCAGAAGTATTTTGGCAGAAGCTATTTGCAGACATCATGCAAGCCACCTATTCGAAGTCGCTAGTGCTGGCAGCCAGGCTGTTGCAGAAGTCCACCCGCTCACGTTGAAGTACTTGAAGGAACGTGGGATATCCACTGATGCTCTATACAGCAAATCTTGGGACAAATTTAGGGACTTTGGCGCGAGTGCAATTGTAACCATGTGTGATCAAGCGGCAAATGAGGCATGCCCAGTTTGGCTAAACACCGACAATATGGCGCATTGGGGCCTAGCTGACCCATCCAGCGTTTCAGATAGCACCGAACAAGTAGCTGCGGCTTTCCATCGAACTATAGATACTATTGAACGACGAATAATCGGTTTAGTTGAAGCTAAGTCTTCGCACCTAGAGGTGGACCAACTGCCTATGCTATTTAATCGGTTAGCCGATGACATAGTTTAAACCCGGATTATGCATTAGAAATCTACTCGGCAACAGCTCCTGCGTTGCCCTACCTCCTGCTCCATGCAGTCGTACGAATGAAAGTAGCTTTGAAAACAATGACTTTCTCGCATTATTTCGCTCACCATAGAGTGACTATGGCATCGCCAAATAATCCTTCGAAAGCCACTGTTTTCTTTGCTCTTTTCCTTCTCGCAACGATCCCTAATGCATAATCCGGGTTTAAAACATCAGACTACTGTTGCTGCAGCTTGTCCCTAAAGTTTTGTGCGGCTTCATCATTCCCCAATGCGGCATGAGCGTTCGCCATTAAATACCAATTTTGTCGGCGCAAACGAATATCTGTACCAGTCAAAGTGTTTGACTTTGCCGCCAGCTGAATGGCTTGGGTAAAATCTTGTTGCGCATAGCGAATGTCTGCAAGGCGACTCCAAAGCATGGCGCTTCTCGGTTCTATCCTTAACGCACGCTCTAAAGAACTAACCGCGCTGTCTATCTTTCCTGCACTACGATGCTGCTCGGATGTTGCCAACAAATTTCTAACTACGGGGGAGCTAGACGCTTGCCCAGGCAAAGATTTAACCTCAATCGAAGGCTCATCAGGTAGCGGTAAAACTTCGCCATTGATAATCACTCGATCTTCAACTGAGGCCTGAGGCCTATTCGCACCACCATTGGTGGTTGTACAAGCGGTTAAGAATAGCGCAAGAAAAAAAAGACCCGCCGCACCAAGGTGTTGCAACTTAGTTTTTTTAATCATAAGCTCCTCAAAAAACCTATGATCAAGTCTATGATGCATCAGTCCAAGCAGAGACAACATATACTTAATCACAGGCTCCTTAACCAAAAATCCGCTTCCAAAAGGACTCGCGCTTAGGTTTTGGTATGGGCCTACGGTACTGGTCATTTTGTTCAAAATGTTGCTCTTCATCTCGGTTTTTCAAATCATACTGCATTCTTTCTGCACACGGTAATCTTTCCAAGGGCAAGGACTCGATTAACATCGGAAGCTGTCGCGAAAGGCTACAATCGTTAGCTTGTTGATCCAATGAGTAATATATCATTTGCGGAATTATGTCGTCATGATAAGGCAGTTCCAATCGTTGCAACGGCATCTCCTGCATGGCCTTCGACCACAATCTGGCTGCGCCACTAGCACCGGTTAAACCTGTGGACTTATTGTCGTCTCGCCCCACCCAGACTACGGTCAGGTAATTACCACTAAATCCTGCAAACCAACTATCTCGGTAATCATCAGTAGTGCCTGTTTTGCCCGCTAGACCATAATCATATCGAAAACCGTTCAATACGCTGCGAGCGGTACCATTGCGAACAACCTCCTGTAACGCATAGGTAATTAGATTATTAAACTGTGGTTCCACAACTTGTTCTATGGCCAATGGGTATCTGACCAAGGGCTGATCCTCTACGCTTAGAACTGAACGAATACCTTTAATGGGAGTCTTGAATCCCCCGGACGCAATACTCAAATATAGCTGTGCCACGTCCATAACAGACATTGGCACCGCGCCTAACAACAATGAAGGGAATTCACTAAAGTTTCTGTCGTAGCCAAGCCGTCTGATGGTTTCACCAACCGCGGGCACAGTGAGCCGCATACCTAATTGTACAGTCGCCAAATTGTAAGAACGTGCTAAGGCATCTATCAACATAACCTGACCGTGTTCTTGTTCATCATAATTCTGTGGCCGCCAATCTGGACTGCCTCGTTGCGAGACCACAATCGCAGCATCATCGATCGGGGTTGCCAAAGAGTATTGTTGGGGAGATTCCAAGGCGGTTAAATAGACAAACGGTTTAAGCAATGAGCCTACCGGTCGACGCGCGGTTACTGCGCGGTTGTAACCCGAAAACCCAGCCTTGCGATCGCCAATCATGCCTGCGACTTCTCCGTTGTCGGTTCGAATCACAACAGCGGCGACTTGCAAGCTACCACTTTCGATGCCTCGGCTCTTTTCTATTTTGACCAACTCATCAACTGCGCTTTTTTCCAATGCATGTTGAATTCGCGGATTTAAGGTTGTGTATATCTGCAATCCGTCGTTTTGCAAATCTTGTTGTCTGTAGTCAGTTTTGAGGTTTTCTCGAATAAAACCCGAGAATGCTGGATAGGAAAGCGGGGCTGCTTGCATCACCGCCTGATTTATTCCCAACTTGGTTTGAATCGCAGCTTGGTATTGCTGTTGGTCGATAGACCCTACTTCAAGCATTGTTTTCAATACTAGGTCACGGCGCTTTAATGCTCGTTCAGGATTGCGTATTGGGTTGTAATAACTAGCCCCATTGATAATGCCCGCCAATAAGGCCAGTTGCGAAAGTTCCAGCTCAGCCAATGGCCGTCCGAAAAAGTATTGGCTGCCAAGTGCAAAACCATGGATTGCACGATTACCAGCTTGGCTCAAAAATATTTCGTTTAGATATGCCTGAAGAATTTCGTCTTTACTATAGTGAATTTCAAGCAACACCGACATAATCATTTCAGTGAGCTTACGTTTTACGGTTCGGTCGGAGTTTAGGTAATAGTTTTTTACCAGCTGTTGCGTAAGAGTGCTACCACCTTGAACGACCTTGCCCGCAACTACATTCCTCACCATTGCCCTCGCTATCCCAAGCGGGTTTACTCCGAAATGCTTATAAAATTGACGATCTTCAATGGCTAACAAGGCATCTATCAAAGGCTGCGGAACATCCTCTAATTTCAATAGGCTTCTATCTTCATGGCTCAATGGCGAAACACTGCCAAAGAGACGCGGTTCCAGCCTCATTATCTCAGTATCTTGAGACATGCCGGCGGCGTCAGTCACGCGAATCTGTTCAATCAAATCACCTCGCAGGCTAATCTCAAGCTGTTGTTGCTCCTGCAAACCATCCCAAAATTGAAATGCTCGCTGATGAATCGATAATTCAGTAGTACTAAATCTGTAACTGCCTATTCGATCAATGGAATTTCTATTTTGATAACCTAACTCCTCTAGCTCGGCCTGAACTAACTCTCGATCGATTTTCTGTCCAACATAAAACTCCATCGGCCTTGTATAGACATGCGCTGGCAGCGCCCATTTTTGGCCTTCAAATTGCTTACGAATTTTGATGTCGGAGTAGGCCGTGAAACCCAATAACAAAACCAGGGTCAATACCAAGCCTCTTAAAAGCCAATACTTTAGAAAAGCAATACTGACATCACCCATCGATCTCTGCGGTTTTTTCTTCGCGCGTGGTCGAGATGTTCTGGCTTTGGTGGGGCGGGTTGGCATTCTCTTAGACGTCTTTTTAGCGACCTTCTTGCTGGCCTTGTTTTTACTTTTCTTAGTCAGGCTTTTAGTTTTTGTGCCACTAGTGCTGCTTTTTTTCAGTGGGGCCGCCTTGTTACTTTTCTTTTTTGTCATAACACATGCCTTTTCAAATTGAGAAAGGCGGTTTTTACTATTTAATTTGCTTTGGTACAGGCTTTCAGAATTAGATTAAAAATCACCAAGCTTAGTGGTGTTTTATTATTTGCTGATTCAACATTAGCTAAACGCTAATTCTCTAACCCTAAAAAATTGATCCATTGATGCGCCGGTAAGTACATAATGCTTCGAAATATCCATAGGGAAATACACAGCGCATACGATTGAACGATTATAACCAACTCGCTTAGCAAACGCTCCAACATTAATATAAAGAAAACTACATATTGAACATCCCAGCAATCAAACAAACTCACCTCTATTACATTCAATATCAATCATTTAGCTCTCATTCTTGCTAAATAACTTTAGTTAAATTTTTGACAATTGCCCACATATTTCGTTATGATTGGTCATCGGCTTAAATACTGCTTGAAAATATAGTGTTTTAAATTTAAACATTATCTATGGTGAGGTTCGAATAGAACTGAAATTAGAGCCTTTCGGTGGGCGTAAATGATCACAAACGCATAACAACACGCATAACAAGTGGGATTACCTTAAAATGTCACAAAAAGAACTTCAAAACGAAATAGAACAGTATTCTGAATGGCGCACCCAGGTCAGCGATACGATTCAAGGTTTAAGCCTGTTTTTGAAGAACAACAATGTAAGTGACCTAAGGAGCCATCATCAATTCGAGACCCTTCTCGGAGCGCTAGCTGACGACAATCTCTCGATAGCATTTGTTGCTGAATTTTCGCGTGGCAAATCTGAAATGATTAACACCATGTTTTTTGGGGATTACGACCGCCGTATTCTTCCTTCTGGCACTGGCCGCACGACGATGTGTCCCACCGAATTGAGGTATGACCCAGATAGAACCACGGCCATCCGCTTGCTACCAATTGAGTCTCGTGTTGAAGAAGCACCTCTATATGCGCTTAAAGAACAAGATGAACTTTGGAAGGAGGTAACGTTTGTCGCAGACGACCCTGACAGCCTAATAGAAGCCTTGTCTGGCATGACCGATAGCAAACTTGTCAGCAGATCCTATGCTGAAAAACTGAAATTTGATGTCAAAATAAATGAAGACACTGATTACGGACTAGAGCCCAACCAATATGATGAGGTTGAGATACCATGCTGGCGCCACGCCATCATTAATTTACCGCACCCGTTACTCGAACGCGGTTTGGTTATCTTAGATACCCCCGGATTGAACGCCATTGGTAATGAGCCAGAGTTAACCATCAATCAACTCGCCACCGCACACACCATCGTGTTCATTCTATCAAATGATACCGGCGTAACCGCCAGCGATCTAGCTTTATGGGAGCAGCATTTGGGTGGCTATTCCAAACAAAAGCAAAACTCTGACAAGACCACTTCTCGTCGCGCTCACAGACAAAGAAAACTTGTAGCACTTAACAAAATTGATGCTCTTTGGGATGGAATTCGGTCTGAGCAAGAAATAAATGCAGAAATTGACAGACAAGTTTGGCAAACCGCAAAAACCTTGGAGCTTGATCCAGAGTTCATCTTCCCAGTGTCGGCCCAAAAAGGACTGGTGGGTAGATTAACCAAAGACGACGAGTTGTTAGAACGCAGTCGCATTTTAGATCTTGAGCACGCCATTGCAGATCGCCTAGTACCTGAAAAACGCCAAATCGTGGTAGAAAAAGTACAAGAATCGCTTGGAACCATCATTGATACCGCCGGCACAATACTGAATAACCGGTTAAGCGATGCTGACGCTCACATATCAGAATTGGAACAAATAAGTAGCAAAAACACCGATGTTATCGCCCATATAATGGTGAAGGTTCAGACTGAAAAGTCCTCGCTTGAGGCTGACATGCAACGCTACCAAGCACTGCGCTCTGTATATAGCAAAGAAACATCTAGGTTGGCTCGCATACTAAGCGAAGAACGATTGGAGAAATTAATTGTCGGTACCAAGCACAACATGTCTCGGTGTGCGACGTCAATTACACTGCAAAAGATAATTGCCAACTACTTTGAGAAAATACATTTATTCCTCGATCAGTCGATAGATCAGGCCAATCAAATTGCCATTCTGTCGGAGAATATTACTCGCGATTTTGAAAAGGATCACGGCATTACAAACTTTCAGGTTCGCCGACTTAGGCTAGAGCGATATAAGCAGGAAGTTTTCCGCCTAGAACAAAAGTATAGCCATCTGAAGGAAACCAAGAGCTTGTTCTTCAAAGAGCAGATGTCAATTACTAATCGATTCTATGAATCTGTTTGTGGCGCATCCCGTCAAATATTCGGGCGTGCGTTGAGAGATGCAATTAGTTGGAACAGCAACTTAATGGTTCCTATGGAAACCTATGTACGCGAACACCACACGCAATTACGCAGAAGACTAGAAAGCGTTAAGCGCATTCACAGTGCATCCGATACGGTAGATACAAGATTAGGTGAGTTAAGGACCATGCAGACCCAATTGCATAGCCAACACGACCACTTTAATGAAATACGCGAGCAGTTGACAAGCTTGCTGGCAGTTGCTCCTGAACCCGACTCAAGCCAAGACGAAACCCCAACCGCTGAAATACTGTATTGGGATCACAAAGCTAACTTCTAAGACAGAAATAAACTTACTATTGTCTGCCTCTGTTACAATTGAGCGTTACGGCTAATTGCGATATTCGGGAATTAGCCCGAATTTTATTTAGATAACTATTTAAATTCCTGTTTTAATATCGACTGTTTTGTCCAGACTCGCAAATACCAAACCCCTAATCAGCACCCTCTAATTTAGCTTAATATACTTTCCAACTTAGAATAGCCATGCACAAAATTATCATTGTTTCCTTATGCATTTTTCTTTCCGCTTGTGCAAGCCATTACGGGGCAGCAAGAATCACCTCCATTCCTGAAGGCGCTGAAGTAATCAGCGTGGAGGATGGCTCTAGCCTAGGCGTAACACCCACCACCGTTGTGTGGAAAGAAGGTAGCTCAAATCGTCAGCATCTGATATTGCGATTTCAAAAAGCTGGCTACCATGAAAAAGTATCTTCTTTTTGGCTTCATATGCGCCATTCAAAATCTAACGATGCCGTAGCAAACCCAGATATTGTGGAAGTTAATCTGCGAAAAAAAGGCGAATAGGCTTATTAATAGGGCCGTTATTTAGGAGCTTGTGCTCTTTTGTAAGCGCCCATAAACTATTGTAACCGTCCATAAACTACGCCCTATGGCGATGTCCTATGTTCTATAGGAAAAACTTTTGCTCCTGAGTAGATATGTAATGCATAATCTGGATCGAGTAATTAAATCACAAGAGTAAGGTCATGCAATTAAAATTATCCGCACCGTTTTTTCGTTTTAGTCTGGGTTTGGTAGTCTGCCTGTTTATTAGCGCATGCGGAGCAAGCAAGAAAAATATCAACCTAAATCTCCATTCTGACCCACTCGGTGCTTATGCGCTTATGCAAGTTACCTATAAAGGGGATGAAAATTCGGATTGGATTTTTCTTGGCCCAACCCCCATCGACACAGATAAAATGGTGTTAATGAAAGGTGCAACCGCTGTTACGTTTAAAGTAATTAAACCTGGTTTCTACGAGCAGGTTAAATCATGGAAAGCCAAGGATTTCTTGAAGGAACAAAAGAAAAACAAATCCATTGTTTGGGTGCCGAACTTAGTCGAGCAATAGTCGAGCAATAGTCGA
>Ga0316189_10003310_pt1 | contig 15669 bp, 14 predicted proteins | sample LowCovwburrow_MG_FD_204930 | JGI IMG/M metagenome (GOLD analysis project Ga0316189, IMG submission 204930) | Coastal sediment microbial communities from Maine, United States - Lowes Cove worm burrow | ecosystem: Environmental > Aquatic > Marine > Coastal > Sediment | place: USA: Maine... | reverse complement strand
ACGGTGGTGGTCAGTCGCAGCTGCTGCGGGTCACGCTCGAAGCGAAGTGGGGCCGCCGCAGACGCGGCACCGGATCGGCGCTCGCGGTACCCCGAGAACTCGAACCGAGCCGTCTGACCACTCGGCGAGAAATTCCACTCGATGTAGGCGTCCGACTCCGCGGGGGCCACGAACAGCTCAAAGCACGTGTGCTCCCATAGGCGCTCCGGGTCCATACCGGCCCCCGCCGCGGGAACGCGGAGCCCACCAAGGCCCGCGACGAGCCGATAGTCCAACACGAGTGCACGATCCCCCTGGGGTGCGACATCGACGTGCAGCTCGCGAACGGCGGGGCACGGGGTCGTGGGGTGACAGCGCAGAACGGACATCAAGTCGGCGCCGAAGGTAGCACTGGTGGGCGCAGCTTGGGTTGCGACGACCAATTCACGGGCGAACGGGCGTGGGTCGTGTATGTTCAAAGCGTAGGTAGGTGGAGGCTGACAATGGCTAGTACGCAACTTGATCGCTTGGTTCGAATCTTCGCAGTGCTGATGCCCCCGGTCCTCGGCGGATGCGCGGCAGCAGCGGAGGACACGATCGACAGGGAGCAGTTCACCGACAATCTCTGCACCCCCGAAACGGGCCTGCAGGTGCTCGACCGCCTCGTGCCTGCCTCCGAAGCGGACTACATCGAGCGCCGCACGTTCTCGCCCAGGTTCGACGACCCCGAGTCGTGGGACCCAGCGCGGGTGGGCGAAACCGTGGGTGAAAAGTGTGCGCAGGCCACCGACGCTGCGGCTTGCGAAGCCGCATTCGAAGCGCTCGCTCCAGACTCAGAGTTCCAGTGGTTCGACCCCTGGGAGGGCACGGAACACCACCACTCCCTGGCGTTCACGCGCGGCGACGAGGTGGGGGCCATCCGGTCGGAGGCCGCTCTGCTCGAGTTCTTGGGTCCCATCGACTCCGCGGGCGACGCAGGCCTGCTCGCCGATCTCCGCCGCCACAACATCCTGTGTAGCCCCGAGGCAAACGTCGCCGAGTCGGACGATGGCTACATCCTGCACACGCGCACGGGTGGCGGCTGCGGCGAGGGTGACGATGTCGAAGAGCACGTCATCCTCGTGCGTCCCGATGGCACGATCGAGGTCATCCAGACAGAGCTCATCGAAACCGGAGACCCCAACTGCAACGTGGGTCGGCTTCCACCCGGTCTCTGCCGTCCGACACGCCGCGTACGCAGACGCAGACACCCGGTGGGCGCATTTTTCTCGGGCATCGCCACGCTCGAGGCCGCGTCGGTGCCCGCTTTCGCGCAGCTCGGGCGCGAGCTCCGGGTGCACGGTGCACCGACGGAGATGGTCGCCGCCGCCCGGCGGGCACAACACGACGAGGTGCGCCACGCCCAGCAGGTCCGCCGCTTGGCCCAGCGCTACGGTGCACGCCCCTTGGCGCCGCGTGTCTCCCCCACGGCTCCGCGTAGGCTGGTCGATGTCGCTCGCGACAATTTGGCCGAGGGATGCATTCGCGAGACGTTTGGTGCGCTCGTCGCCCACGTCCAAGCAAGGCAAGCCCGCGATCCCGTCGTCCGCCGAGCCCTGGGCCAGATCGCGGTCGACGAGACCCGCCACGCGGCGCTGTCGTGGGAGCTCGCCCACTGGCTCGACGCCCGCATGACATCCGCCGAGCGACGGCAGGTGGCCCACGGCAGGGCCGAGACGGTCGAGCGCATGCAGGCCGAGCTCACGGGGGGCTACGCAGAGTCCGTGCACACCATGGCCGGGCTGCCCCAGCCCGACCAGGCCCGACGCATGTTCACAGGACTCGACCAGGCCATGCGCCTCAGCGCCCCACGCTGATACACTCCGCGCTCTTGGCCGACAGCAAACTTGTGAAGGGCCGCTTTGGCCGACTGCGGAAGCTCGCGGGGGTCGGCCTGCGCGCAGGCGCCGACGCAGTCATGGGGCGTGACGGCGCAGGCGCAGAGCGTGCCGCCGAGGTGCTCGGCAACCTTCGTGGGGTCGCCGCCAAGGTCGGCCAGATGGCGGGTTACGTCGACGGCGTGGTCCCCGAGGGCCAACGCGACAACTACGAAAAGTGGATGAAGCGGCTTCTGGACCAGGCGCCCACCTCCGACCCCGCCGAGGTCCGCGCGCAGATCGAAGAGCAGCTGGGCCGCCCGCTCGAGGAGTCGTTCGACGAGTTCGACGAGACGCCCGTGGCAAGCGCCAGCATTGGACAGGTCCACCGCGCACGCTTGACCAGCGGCCGCCAGGTGGCCGTCAAGGTCCAGCACCCGGGCATCGACGTGGCGATGAAGGCCGATCTGAAGAACTCCGGCCTCATCGAGCAGAGCTTCCGCCTGTTTGCTGGAGGCCGCTTTGAGTCCAAGCGGATAGCCGCCGAGATCCGACAGCGCTTCTCCGAGGAGCTCGACTACGCGCTCGAGGCCGAGCGGCAGCGCAAGATGATCGTGATCCACGAGGGCGACGCGGCCGTCCGCATCCCCGCGGTGGTCGACTCCCACTGCGCTCCGAAAATCCTCACCATGGATTGGGTCGAGGGCATGAATTTCTCGGAGGCTTGCGAGGCAAGTCCCGAGCTGCGGCGACAATGGGCCGAATCGATGTGGCGATTCGCCTACAAGAGCATCCTTGTCGGCGGCCATTTCAACGCAGATCCGCACCCCGGCAACTACAAGTTTCACGACGACGGCACGGTCACCTTCCTCGACCACGGTTGTGTGCAGGAGTCGGGGCCCGAGCGCCGTGCCAAGGCCTGCAACACCCACCGGGCTGCGTGCACAGGCGATCGGGATGCATTCGAGGTCGCCTGTCGCGAGATGCTCCACCTGGACGGCGGCAACTTCGAGGCTGGGGCGATGGAGTACCTGTACGAAGCCTTCAAGCCGCAGTTCGAATCTCCGTTTCGTGTTGAGCGGCACTACGTCGCGGGTCTGGCCGCTCGTTTCAAGGAGCTCTTCGACGTGGCTCGCAAAACCAAAGACGGCAGCTACGTCCCCTTTGAAGAGGGCATTTTCTTCTTCAACCGGCTGCAGTTTGGGTTTTACTCCGTGCTCGCCCGCTTGGACGTCGAGGTCGACTACGCCAAGGTTGAGCTCGACTTCCTGCCCGGCACTGCCCCCGTCGCTGGCTGAGCGAGAAAAGCGCGGCGGCGGTGGCGTACTCGACCCGCTACGGCTGTATGATTGGCATCCGATGCGGTTGCGATGGCTCAGTCTGCTCTTGGCGCTCGCGCCAGGCTGCAGCCGCGACAATCCCGCGTTCGGACTCGATGGATCGGGGTCTGCGGGTGCCGAAACCGGTGATGGTGCTACCGCCACCAGCGGTGCCGCGGATACCGAGCCCAGCGCAGGCAGTGGCGGCTCGGACGGCGGGACATCCACAGCCGGAGACACTACGACCGACGACGCAACCGGGGAGCCCCCAGCGGTGTGCGACAAGCAAACCGAGTGCGTGCCCGCGCCCGCCGACGGCTGGATAGGTCCGGTTGTCGTCCGCTCGCTGCAAGCCATCGGACCGGAACCGTGCCCAGAAGAGCGCTTTCCCGACCTGCTCCAGGCCGGCCACACGGGCCCGCTCGGGATCTCGCCGCCCACATGCTGCAGCTGCACTACGGGCGAGTTCTCATGCGATCAGCCCTTCGCAGCGGTCTACAGCGACGCAAAGTGCGAGATGGAGATCGACTCCCCGATCGACGAGAAGGACTGCGTGTCCTGGGGCGGGTTTGGAGTCTACTTCTCCGCGTTCAGCACCGCCGAGTTCGACGAAGCCTGCATCGCGTTGGACCCCGTCATTCCAGCGCCCGTCGCCGGGGGCCCCGTCGCGGTATGCAGCCAAGGCGCAGACGCCCCATCGTGTGACGACGGCGTTTGCCTCCCCCCAGGGGCCGGTAGCAACGACAACGGCCGCTGCATCGCGAAGGAAGGCGACACAACGTGTCCCGTCGACTGGCCCAACCCAACAAAGGTGCGCGTCGTCAACGACACCCGAACCTGCGACGGGCCTTGCACCTGCGGTGACGCGAGCGCGGAGCCCTACTGTGTCGGGTATCTCGACATCTTCTCCGACTCAGAATGTCTGGATCAGGTGGAGGCGTTCCCCGAGGGAGAGTGCGTCTTCGACCTCCCCGCTGGCGAGCCGCGGTACGCCTCGGTGTCGTCGGCCGGCTTTGCTGCGAACTGCGACGCCGCCGAGGTTGGATTCAGCGGCGAGGTCACCGAACCGGTCGCCTACACTGTGTGCTGCAAACCGCTGGAGGACTAAGTGCATCGGCCCTGGGCAGGTCGCTACGATCGGTCCATGCAGTGACGTTGAACGCTCCGCCCATCGTGGACCTCGACCGTGCCGGCCTCGGTGTCGATCGACGCCCACATCGTGCGCCCACGGCTACACGTTCCCGTGTTGATCATGACGCCCTCCCCCACTGGGGTGATTCCAGGGACGTGGGTGTGCCCCATGACCACGATCGATGCTTCGTGCGCGTGCATGAGCTCCCGAGCGCCTTGGGCGTAAGGGCCCTCGGAGCCACGGAACCGACGCTCCTTGATCTCGACGTCGTGCTGCTCGAGCCACCCCGCGACGGGCCGTAGTCCGACCGCTCGCAGCCGCCCCGTGGCCCACGTGCCGAGGTTTGCCGCCCATGGGGCCTGCGTGGCGACCGGGTCGAACTGGTGACCGTGCGTCAGCAGGGCTGGGTAACGACCCGCAAAACGCAGGCGCTCAGGCGCGCCCAAGGCTGGGCCAACAACAACGTCGTGGTTGCCCCACACGTGCTCAAACGGTGGCCGATCGAAGCGCTCCGCCAGCGCGGGTACCCGCTCGCGGATCCGCTCGAGCGAGCGTCGGGCTTCGGCCTCGCTGGGCCACGCGGAGTGGTCGGTCTGATAGATGTCGCCGAGCAGAACGATACGATCGTGAAGCGCCTCCAGCTCGTCCAGAAAACCCAGGAACCGCTGGACTGGGTGCCCAAAGCCGTCGCTGTGGTGTCGTGCACCGATGTGAAAGTCAGAGAGTGCGGCTACCTTCACCGAGAAGACTCCTCGTTTTCGCGCCTCCGATTATCCCCTACCGCCACAGATTCCGCGATAGGCTCGCCCCATGCCGAGGCTTGGTTGGAATGTCGCGATGGTGTTGGTGTGTGGCCTCAGCCTGGCGTGCGGCCCCGACGGCACCTCGTCGGGCGGAACCGAGGGCGACACCGAGGGCACGGGCAGCGGCAGCTCAGGGGACGCTCCAGGAGCGAGCCTGACCACGCCCGACCCAACCAACGGCAGCAGCCCGGGGACCAACTCTGGGTCGGCGACCACGTCGGGCCCGGGCGACGACACCGCTACGACCGCCGTCGGCGACGATGGCAAAGACACCGGAGACGCCTCCGACACGAGCCGCGACGACGACACTGGAGAGTGTCCGTTTGGCACCGAAGGGTGCCTGTGCGACATCGGTGCCGCGTGTGATGAGGGTCTCGAGTGCGTCGACGGCACGTGCGAAGCACCGCCCGACTGCACCCCCCTGGACAAAGACCCCCACGCGGACGAGGCCGACGCCTACGAGCTCGACGGGCTCAACTGCGGCGACGACCCCACCGATCTCGGGGTTATCGCAACCCTCGTTGGCCCCGAGGTCGACTGGTACCGCTTCTTCGGCGACGACGCCCAGTTCTGCCCCGAGCAACCATCGGCAAGCGTGACCGCGGAACCTCGACGTGCGGACCTGCGTCTATCTCGAGTGCGCCAACAGGAGCAATGCCGACGTGTCTTGCGCGGACGGCTCGCAGGCCAACGACTCCCCCGAAGGGCGCCCGGGTTGCTGCGGCGAACAGACGGCCGCGATCAACGACTACGATTGCGGCTTCGGCTCCAAGGACGCCGACATCTGGATTTCCGTCGGAGTCGACGGCGAGGCCTGTGTCGACTACGCCCTCGAGTACGAGTTCTAGCGCGGTCAGCGAACCCAGGGCGCAGGGTTGAAGAACGCGGCCGCAGCGTCGACAAACGCTCGGATTCTGGGCGAGGTGTGGTGCGTGGTCGGCCACAAGGCAGACAGGGTGGAGACACCCATCGACCAACCGGGGAGGACCCGCACAAGCGTCTTGTTGCCGACCCCGACCTCTCCCAGGAAGGTGGGAAGCGTGGCGATGCCCGCACCCGCTTCGGCGGTCTGCCGCAGCGAGTGATGGTCGGAACTCAAGACTCGCGGTGAGACCTCCAGCGTCCGCCGTTCTTTGCCCCGCACCCGCTGCAGGTCCCAGTGCCGTGCATGCGCGGCCATCGTCAGGCATGCGTGCCGATGCAAGTCCTCGGGGCGCCTTGGGTTGCCGTGCCGCTCGAGATAGGCGGGAGACGCGTAGAGGGCACGCGCGAGGGTCACGAGCCGCCGTGTCCGCAAGCTGCTGACGCTTGTCAGAGGCAGCACGTGGATCCGCAAGGCGACGTCGAAGCCGTGGCCTATCAAGTCGACAAACGCATTGGACGCCTCGAGGATGACGTCCACCTCGGGGTACTCGATCACAAACTCGCCCAGCAGCGCGCCGAGATGGCTCGTCGCAAGATCGTTCGGGGCCGAGACTCGCAGCGGGCCCGCGGGCGCATCGCCACGCTCACGGACCGCCCGCCGCACGTCGTCGAGACTCGCCAATACGGGGGACCCTTGGCGATGGAGAAGCTGCCCCATCTCGGTAAGCTGCACGGCACGGGGGGTTCGAAGGACGAGCTGGGCTTGAACGTCGTCTTCGAGTCGGCTCAGGCGACGGCTCACCGTCGATTTGGGCACGCCCAATGCCGCCGACGCGGCGGTCAAGCTGCCGGTCTCTGCGATCTGAAAGAACGCTCGAAGGTCCTCGGTACGCACGCTTGAGCGTCGCACGTTTTTGATTCCATTGCGTTCCGTTTCAGCAACAGTGCTTCCCATTATTGATGCCTTGTGCCGAAAGTGCATCTCGCTAGGATCGCGCTGAGGTGTCGCGCGATGCCGCGCGCACTGCGAAGCCCACACCATGTCCCTCCCCAACTCCCTCCCGATCGTCGCCGATAACAAGCCCACCAAGGTCACGCTCGAAGCGGGAGAGCAGTACGCGTTCTGCCGCTGCGGACGGTCCAAGACCCAGCCGTTCTGCGATGGGTCGCATGTGGGAACCGGGTTCGAGCCCAAGATGTTCACCGCCGACGAGAGCGGGGATGCCTATCTGTGCGCCTGCAAACACTCGGACAACCAGCCGTTCTGCGATGGCACGCACAAGCGCTTCGCCGCGTCCGACGTGGGCCTGGAGGGGCCTGGCGTGGAGCCCAAGAAGACGGCGTCTCTACCCGTCGCCACCCCGACGCCTGAGGAGCCGACCGTCGCGTTCATTCATGAGCTGGCGCGAGACGGTCTGTCCAAGCTCGGTCACCACGGCCCGATGACGTCGATGGGCGTGCCCCGACACAAGCTCCCGCATTGGGACGACATCCAAATCATGACCGCGCAGATGGCAACGAAGCCGCTGCAGGAGGACCGAGCGGTCGCCACCGCTCTGGTCATCGGCCCCGAGGCGAAGCGCCCGCTGGAGCTGAAGATCCCGTTGTTCGTGTCGGACATGAGCTTCGGTGCCTTGTCCGAGGAGGCCAAGGTGTCACTCGCCAAGGGGGCCGAGCTGGCGGGGACGGGCATCTGCTCGGGCGAAGGCGGGATGCTGCCCGAGGAGCAAGAGGCCAACTCGAGATACTTCTACGAGCTGGCGAGCGCGCGGTTCGGTTTTCGCGAGGAGTTGCTCTCTCGGGTTCAAGCGTTTCACTTCAAGGGGGGTCAGGGCGCCAAGACCGGGACGGGCGGCCACCTCCCAGGTGCGAAGAACCGTGGAAAGATATCCGCCGTGCGGGGCATCCCCGAAGGCAGCCCCGCGGTGTCGCCGCCCACGTTCGTCGACCTGGACACCGTCGAGGACTTTCGGCGCTTTGGTGATCGGGTACGCGAGCTGACCGGCGGTATTCCGATCGGGTTCAAGCTCAGCGCGAATCACATCGAGCGAGACATGGGCTTTGCGCTCGATGCTGGGGCTGACTACATCATCCTGGACGGGCGCGGCGGCGGCACCGGAGCCGCTCCGAGCATGTTCCGCGACCACATCAGCGTGCCAACCATCCCCGCGCTGGCCCGGGCGCGGCGGTTCCTCGACGCGCAAGGAGCCAGTGGGCGCGTCACCCTGATCATCACAGGGGGTCTTCGGGTCCCGATCGACTTCGTCAAGGCGCTCGCGCTTGGGGCCGATGGCGTTGCGGTGTCCAACAGCGCGATGCAGGCGATCGGCTGCGTAGGCGCTCGGATGTGCAACACGAACAACTGCCCGTCCGGCATTGCGACCCAAAAGCCCGAGCTCCGCGCACGGCTCGACGTGGACGTTGCGGCGCAGCGACTCGAGCGATTCTTTGGCGCGGCCACCGAGCTGATGCAGGTGATGGCTCGGGCCTGCGGACACGCCGGTTTGGGTGAGTTCCACAAGGAGGACCTCGCCACCTGGCACCACGAGATGGCCCGCCTCGCGGGGATTCGCTACTCGGGGTTTGCGACCGACTGAGCTGTTGACGTCGACGGCGGTCAGGATTGTAGCTCGACCAGCGGTCGTGATTCGTCGGCACGCATCCATCGCGGCCGGAGAGTGAACGCCTGGGACCGAACGCGGCCCCAGGCGAGTGCGACTAGGCGCAGGTAGCCACGATGCAGTCGATCAATCCGTTGAAGTCCTCGACGCCCTCAGGATTGTCCGTCTCGCACTGTGTTGCGCAAGCTTGGTCCATGCCGCAGGCGTTGCTGCACATGAGGATCGTGTTGCACGCGGGGTTGGCGTTGCACGCTGCGTTTTGTGCGGCACATTCGGCGCCCATGCCCTGAGCACACATCACGCATTCATTGATGTCGGCACAAGCGCCGCACATTCCCGCCCCACAGACGGGCTCGCCCGGCAGACAAGTCCCCGCAACGCAGTCTTCGCCTGGTGCACACGCGGGGTCACAGACGTTGGGGTCTCCGTCGTCGGTCATCGGGGCGTCGCCCGCTGTGTCGCCCGCGCCTGTGGTGTCGTCGGCGGCGGCCGTCTCCTCTGCGTCGCCCGCGTCGCCCGCGGTGTCGGTCGCACCGGAGGGGTCGGTCACGTCGTCACCCGCCGTGCTCTCGCTTGCGTTGGCGGTTCCGGCAGCGGTGGAAGCGCCGTCGCTGCCCCCCTCGTCATCGCCATCGCATGCAGCGAAAGCCAGTGCACCAACTGCGAACAGAACGAAAATTTTGGCTGTCTTCATCAAACCAGATCCTGTGACTATGCCTCGCGGCGCCAACATGGAGCCATACCGACACGCCCGCTTTCGGCGAGGCTGCCACACCGAGCACGCGCACCGCAAACACTCCGAGGTCGCGCGAAGCGAGTCCCCGCAACCTCACAACACGTTCGTCACGAGGTGCGTGACATCTCGGGCAGATTCAACCCAGTGCCGCACGGACAGCTTGGTGGCGGGTACTTTCCGACTACGTTTGCACGCGCGCGTCGAAGCAGGACGTCCGACTTGGCCGCCCCCGCGCAGGTGACTGCAGCGCGCGCGAGGCACGTATGATGCCGCTCATGTACATCGAGCCAACCCAGGCGCAAGGCGCAGCCTTCTTTGGCAATCCACCGGCGGGCCCGGTCGTGATGCTCAACCTGCTTCGCTTTCGAGCGCAAGCCGACTATGCCGCGCACCCAGAGCTCGCCGGGCCGACCGCGGTGAGCGGCCAGGAGGCCTACGCACGCTACGCGCGACACACGATGCCTTTCCTGACTGAGGCCGGCGGCAAGGTGCTCTTCCAGGGGAGCGGCGGCGCCCACCTCATCGGCCCGACAGACGATCGCTGGGATCTGGTGCTCCTCGTGCAGCACCAGAGCGCAGATGCGTTCCTGGCATTCGCCCGCAACGAAGCCTACCTCGCAGGACAGGGCCATCGCACCGCTGCGTTGGAGGACTCGCGCCTGCTTCCGATCGTCGCAACGGACCCCTAGTCGCGAAGACGTCGGTTGCAAAGGGTGAAGAAGCGGGGCGCGAGACAGTCGCTCCCGCTGTTTTTGTCGCGCCCGTCGACCGACGCGGCCGCATCCTGGTTCATCTCGACTGCGCGCCCGACTCCGGACGGGCCAGGCTCGTAACCGAGCGCGGTGAACAACTTCTCGCCTCCCTGTAGGCCACGATCATGGGGCGATCACAAGTGACCAAAAGCGCCCATCATGGGCCATAAATGGTGCCAGAGAGCCTTTTGCGGTATCGGCGCAAAGCGCACCCAAAACAGAATCTGTATAAGTTTTGTCAAGTGATTGCACAAGGCCTGTTCATGCCCTATACAATCCTTGAACATGGCTCAAGCTGTCATTTTCGGTTCCGGCTTGTCGGGCCTCACGGCTGCAGTTCGACTGCGCGGCAGCAGCGCGCACGTACTGCCCGGCCCCAGGGCAACCCCACCACTCACCTCTCTGGAGACTCCCCTGTGTCTGTGACTGACCGAGTAGAGTCCGCGCTGCAGCGCTCCGTGATGCGGGCGTCCGGCAAGAGCACCCCACCCACGTTTCAAGCCGCAATGATGCACGCCGTGTTCCCTGGCGGGGCTCGTCTGCGGCCCCGTCTCGCGGTCGCCGTTGCCGCGGCCTGCGGCGACGACCGGCCACAGGTCACCGATGCCGCCGCGGCTGCTATCGAGCTCATCCACTGTGCGTCCTTGGTCCACGACGACCTCCCGAGCTTCGACGACGCGCAGACGAGGCGCGCCCGCCCCTCCGTCCACATCAAGTTCGGCGTCCCCGCAGCGATTCTCGTTGGCGACGGGCTGATCGCTGTCGCCTTCGAGACGCTCAGTTCCACCCGACTGACCTCCGACGTCAACATCGGTCCCATGGTGCATACGTTGGCCCGCTGCATTGGGCCCGCGTGTGGGATCATTGCTGGTCAAGCCTGGGAGCTTGAGCCCCACGCGGAGCTTCGCACCTATCACCAGCTCAAAACCGGCGCATTGTTTGAAGGCGCGGTCATGCTCGGAGCCTTATCCGCGGAACATGACGCCGTGTCTTGGCGCGCCTTTGGGGCAGCGCTCGGCGAGGCCTACCAGATTGTCGACGACGTCTTGGACGCGGCGGGCACCCAGCGCGCGGCGGGCAAGCCAGTTGGACAAGATCAGCTGCACGGTCGGCCCAACGCTGCGCTCGAGAACGGGGTCGATGGAGCCCTCCGGCGACTGGCCGAGCTCTTCACCAGCTTGCCGAATCTGATTCCAGCTTGCCCAGCCCCCGAGGCAATTCACGTGTGGCTGGAGCAGGTCAAACAACGTCTGTTTCCCCCGCTTCGAAGCGAGGCCGCGCGTTTGCAGATCTCCCAGATGATCGCGTAGCCGATGTTTCACCCCCCAAGCCCACAAGCGAACCGATGACCCCCAATCCAAAGCCCTCTGCCGCGCCAGAGCCCTCGCGTGCCGACCCAGACTGGGTCCAGGCATCGCCGGCTCGGATCGACCGAGCACTCCGTCATGCCCAATCCAAGGTCGGCGGGAACTGGTTTGTCGTGGATGCATCAGAGCGTGTTCGCGACACCCCGAGTCGATACGTGCTCGCCGACACGGAGCTCGTGGTCTGGCGCGACGACCAGGGGATCGGCGTCGCTCCAGCGAGCTGCCCGCATATGGGGGCCGACCTGTCCACGGGGCGCGTGTGTGCGACCGGGGTCGTATGCCCTTGGCATGGTCTGGTGCTCGGTCACAAAGGGCACGGGGCATGGCAGCCCTTCCCCACCCACGACGACGGCACGCTGCTGTGGGCGCGCCTCCCCGCAGGCGAGCTGTCCCGACCCAAGCCCCCAGCCCTCGCCCGACCGGAGCGCAATGTCGCAGCCACGTTTCGTTTCGAGCTCGACTGCGACCCGCAAGACGTGATCGCCAACCGCCTCGATCCTTGGCACGGCGCGCACCTGCACGGTCACAGCTTCGAGGCTCTTGAGGTCACGTCCGCCGAGCGCGATGAGCTGCGGATGCGCGTGCGGGTCAAGGCCTTCGGGCCAATACGCATGGACGCCGAAGTCATGTTCTCGTGCCCGGGCCCGCGGAGCATCGTGATGACGATCGAAGAGGGAGAGGGAGCCGGGTCGGTGTTGGAGACCCACGCGTCACCGATTGCACCTGGCCGCACCGCAGTCACCGAAGCGATCTTCGCCACGACCTCTCGCTCCAAGGCGATGTGGTTGTTCGAGCGGCCCTGGGTACGCCCCTTCCTTCGCAGGCAGATGGTCGTGCACGCCAAGCGCCTCTGGAACGAGGACCGCGAATACTCAGAGCGCAGGTACTCGCTGCGTCACGCTGCGGGGTGATGGGGTCGGCGCGTGGGAAGCGTCGTCTCGTCGGCTCCCGTGATCCGATGCGACGCCCTGCAGCCGGATGCCTCAGCCTGTCAGCACGCCCGCCACCGTCTGCACGTGCTCAAGGGCGTCGGTGTCGAGCGCGTAGTAGATCCAAGTGCCGTTGCGCTCACTCGTGAGCCAGCCCGCTTTTCGTAAGACCTTGAGATGGTGAGAAATGGTCGGCTGTGAGAGGTCGAAGTGGGCCTCGATATCGCACGCACACAAAGGCTCGCCCGCGTGCGCTACGAGGGCGACAATCTCGATGCGTGTCTCGTCTCCGAGCGCTTTGAAGAGTGTCGCGTACGGACGAACGTCCTTGGGCCGCGCGCGCTTGCGAGGCTGGCACTTTGTCGCGACCTTGAGGCGAGGCTTCGGCATCGACGGCACGACGGTATATCGACATTGTTCGATACACAAGCCGAAGCTCGCGGCAGCTCGCGTTGGAACGGCTCCGCATCGGGCGATCGAGTTTGCGCATAGACAGTCATCGATATAGAAGACGAGGGCACCATGGGTGTCTTCGAGAAGTACCTTTCATTTTGGGTGGCTCTCGCGATTGGCGCGGGCGTCGGGCTCGGGGTCGTTGCGCCTAGAGCCTTCGTGGAGGTTGCCGCGCTGGAGTGGGCAAGCGTGAACCTGGTGGTCGCTGTCCTCATCTGGCTGATGGTCTTCCCGATGATGCTCAAGGTTGAGCCAGGCTGTCTCAAGGACGTGGGCCGAAAACCCAAGGGCCTCGCCCTGACTCTCGTCGTCAACTGGCTCATCAAGCCGTTCACAATGGCAGCGATTAGCGTTGTGTTCTTCAAGTACGTGTTCGCGGGGCTCGTTCCCGAAGCCGACGCCGAACAGTACATCGCGGGGATGATCCTCCTCGGGGTCGCGCCCTGCACTGCGATGGTGTTCGTTTGGAGTCATCTGACCAAAGGTGACCCGAACTACACACTGGTCCAGGTCTCAGTCAACGATCTGATCCTCGTGTTCGCCTTCGCTCCAATTGCCGGGTTGCTGCTGGGCGTCACGGACCTCAACGTGCCGTGGGAGACCCTATTTGCGTCCGTTGTCATCTTCGTCGTCGTGCCGCTTGCCGCTGGAATGCTGACCCAACGCTTGGTCAATCCGGAGCGACTCGGCTTGCTCGAACGAAGGCTCAAGCCGACGTCCATTCTCGGGCTGCTCCTGACCGTCGTTCTCTTGTTCGGGTTTCAGGCGCAGACCATCATCGACGAGCCAGGGCGGGTTCTCCTGATCGCGGTCCCTTTGCTCATCCAAAGCTACGGCATTTTTGCTATCGCCTACGGCTCGGCCCGTTGGCTCAAGCTGCCGTTCAGCATCGCGGCCCCAGCGGCGATGATCGGGACTTCGAACTTCTTCGAGCTTGCGGTCGCGGTTGCCATCAGCCTATTTGGATTGTCTTCGGGAGCGGCCCTGGCAACCGTTGTCGGCGTGCTCATCGAAGTCCCCGTCATGCTCTCGCTGGTCCGCTTTGCCAATCGGACCCAAGGCTGGTTCCCCGCAGCGACAGCGGAAGCGACCAAGTAGGGTGCACGGCAATCTATGCGGGCATGGCCTTTAGCTCGACGACAAGACTGCGCTTGGCGGCGGGCGCGTGGGTGCGCGTCGACCTGGTCGGACACCGGGCGGTCACGTAGGATGGCTGGCCGTGATCGCGCAGGCCCTCGGAGGGATCGGCTTGTTTCTCGTGGGCATGGTCATCGTGACGGACCAGCTGCGGGCGGCGGCTGGCGACGGGCTGCGGCGATTCCTGCTCCGGTTCACAGGCGGGCCGATCAAATCCTTGGCGTCCGGCGCGGCTGTCACCGCACTCGTGCAGTCCTCAAGTGCGACAACCGTCGCGACGATCGGCTTCGTCGGCGCGGGACTGCTGACCTTCGAGCAGGCGTTGGGTCTCATCTTGGGCGCCAACCTCGGTACAACGGCAACCGGCTGGATCGTCGCGCTCCTCGGGCTCAAGTTCAGCGTCAGCACAGTCGCCCTGCCGATGGTCGGCGTCGGCGCGCTGATCAAGCTTTTCTCCCGCGGGCGCGTCGCGCATCTGGGGCTCGCCCTCGCCGGGTTCGGCATCATCTTCGTCGGTATCGACGTCTTGCAGGAGGGGATGGCGGCCGTATCCGAGAAGCTGGACCCGAGCGAACTCCCACGCGACACCTGGGGCGGTCGCGTCTTGCTGGTGGGCGTTGGCGCCGTGATGACGACCGTCATGCAGTCCTCGAGCGCCGCTGTCGCCACGACGTTGACCGCGCTGCACGGGGGGGCCATTTCCCTGGAGCAGGCGGCGGCGATGGTGATCGGTATCAACGTCGGCACAACCGTGACCGCCGGACTCGCGGCCATCGGGGCATCGACCGCCGCCAAGCGAACGGCCTTTGCCCATCTGCTGTTCAACGCGCTCACGGGCTCGGTCGCGTTCGCCACGCTCCCCGCATTTGTGTGGGTGGTCAGCTATCTCGGCGATCGGGTGGCGGCCGGCAACGCGACCATCATGCTCGCCGCTTTCCATACCGCGTTTAACTTTGTCGGGGTTCTCCTCATCCTTCCGTTTACGCGTCGATTTGCCCGACTCGTGGTTCGAGTGATCCACCACCGTGGGCCGGAGCTCACGCGTATGCTTGATCCTGAGGTCGCCCGCCAAGGAACCTTGGCAACCGAAGCCGTTCGCCAGACCTCGATCGAGATCGGTACGGTCATCTTTGGAACGGTCGGCCCGGCCGTCGAGCGGAGGGCGCTGACCGCCGAGGAGAGCGAGTCGCTCGATTTGGCGGCCAGTGCACTTCGCGAAACGGTAGACTACGTCGCGTCACTCCGGTTCACCGCTCCGATGCCAGAGGGCGGTCACCGACGCTACGTCTCCACCATTCACACTCTGGACCACCTCGGACGCCTCGTCGATCTCCTGCTTCAGGACCACAGCGGGGCGCGGGACGGAGACGGCGGCCTCGATCATCTCGACGACCCCTTGCTTGCTGGACTCGCTCAACTCGAAGCGTGGGCGATGGACCCGCGGCGCTCGGCACCGGTTGAACGGCTGCGTCACGTCCACGAGACGATCGTTGAGTCTAGGCGAGGGCTTCGTGCCAACTTACTCGAGCGCGCTGCCGCGGGTGAACTCGAGGCCGCCAGTGTCGGGGTGGATCTCGATCGCCTGCGGTGGCTCGAAGAACTCGCGTATCACCTGTGGCGCGTCGCCGAACATCTTCGAGGCGAGCGTCTCGTGAGTGTTGCGGCCCGGGGACGCGGACATCCACAACACGTCAGCTATCCGCCGGAGCCCAGCGATGAGT
>Ga0316189_10003309_pt1 | contig 15670 bp, 14 predicted proteins | sample LowCovwburrow_MG_FD_204930 | JGI IMG/M metagenome (GOLD analysis project Ga0316189, IMG submission 204930) | Coastal sediment microbial communities from Maine, United States - Lowes Cove worm burrow | ecosystem: Environmental > Aquatic > Marine > Coastal > Sediment | place: USA: Maine... | reverse complement strand
GCAACCGATTTTTCCAAATCGAGCGTCTCCCGCAGTTGGTCGAAATAGCCAATCTCGATGTTGGTGCCCTGCTTGATTGTCCCCGCTTGTGGTTCAAGTTGACCGAGCAGCAACCTCAAGAGCGTTGTTTTGCCGACGCCGTTGTTACCGATCAGGCCGATGCGATCGCCGCGCATGATTTTGATCGAAAAGTCATCGATAACTTTCTCGGCGCCATAGGCGTAAACGATATTCTTGGCGCGGATGACCTTTCGCCCCGATGGGTCAGCTTCTTCGATATGGATACGCGCTTTGTCTTCCTGCTTGATGCGCCCTGCAGACTCCTCTCGCATTTTCTCCAGCGTTCGGACGCGGCCCTCGTTTCGCGTCCGTCGAGCCTTGATGCCTTGTCGAACCCAGACCTCTTCCTGGTCCAGCTTTTTGTCGAACTTGGCATTGGCGACATCTTCGTCTTCTATCAATTTATCTCTTCTTTTCAGGAAGTTATGATAGTCGCCAGGCCAGCTCGTCAGTTTTCCGCGATCAATCTCGACGATCCGGGTTGCCAGTCGCTGCAGAAAAGCACGGTCATGCGTGATGAACAGGACGGCACCGGAGTAATTGTATATGCGGTCCTCGAGCCAACGAATGGTCGCGATGTCGAGATGGTTGGTTGGCTCGTCCAGCAACAGCAAGTCAGGTTTTTGCACGAGCGCACGTGCGAGCATGACGCGACGCCGCCAGCCGCCCGACAATTCGTTCATGTGTTTATCGGCCGGCAGATTGAGCTCTGTCATTGTTGCTTCGACGCGCTGATCGACATGCCAGCCATCGTGGGCGTCAATCTTCGCATGCAGTGATTCCAGCGCAAGCAGTCCTTGCTTGTCGAGATTTTCTGCCGACATCGACTCGTACTCATCCAGCAGCGCTTTGATGCTCTTAAGGCCGGATCGGATAACCTCACGGACCGTTTTGTCCATTGCTTCGGGCAACTCTTGTCGCAACTGGCTAATGATGACGCCTTCGCGGGTCACGATAGCGCCGCTGTCGGCTTCAATTTCACCAGTAATCAGTTTGAGTGTTGTCGACTTGCCGGCGCCGTTGCGGCCGATCAGGCAAACCCGTTCACCGGGCTCAAGTGCGAATTCGGCGTCACGCAGAATGATCTGCTCACCAAAATCGAGACGGATTTCTTCGAAACGGAGCAACGACATTGGGGCTTCCAGGGTGGGTTAGGGTGTATCCTAAGCCGCATCATTCACGAGTTGGCGCATCAATTGCAACTGCAGGACCAAGGACTTTCATGAGCGAAGAACGATTTATTGATCTCGAAACCCGATTGGCGCATCAGGACCAGATGCTGCATGAGCTCAATGAGGTAGTCACCAGTCAGCAGGCGATGATCACGCAACTCGAAGCGCTGTGCCGCGGCTTGATTAGCCGCGTTCAATCGATTGGCGATGCAGCACCGGATGCTGGCCCGGCGGACGAAAAGCCGCCGCACTACTAGAGGAACATGACGATGCGCGCTGTATGGATTGCAATTTTCCTGGGAGTCCTGATTTGGTCGGGTATTGGCCCGAAAGACCTCCTGACCTGGTGCCTGGAGGTTTTTCCGGCGGTTCTCGGTGGCGTAATACTCTGGTTCACTCGGGAGCGATTTCCGCTAACGCCGTTGGTCTATGGCCTGATACTTGTTCACTGCGTGATCCTGATGGTAGGCGGTCACTATACGTATGCGGAAGTGCCGCTCGGCGACTGGGTACGCGACGCGCTGGACGGCAGTCGAAACAATTACGACAAACTGGGGCACCTCGCCCAGGGATTCGTACCCGCCATGATTGCTCGAGAGCTGGTGATTCGTTTGAACGTCTTTAATTCAGACGCCTGGCGAAACTTCTTCATTGTGTGCTTTTGTCTCGGTTTTAGCGCCTTCTATGAACTCATCGAGTGGTGGGTCGCGCTGCTTTCGGGCGAGTCAGCAGAGTCTTTTCTCGGTACTCAGGGGTATATCTGGGACACGCAGTCCGACATGGGGCTGGCGTTATTGGGATCAATCGTTGCTCTCCTGCTGCTGTCGAAACTCCATGATCGACAAATGCAGCGACGTGGTTTCATCTGAACGGTCGTGTCGATGAAGCCACATTCCTCATTTGCGCCTATGGTCGCGTCCGTACTGTTGGCAATGGCGAGCGCCAATGTTGCGCACGCTGCAGAGTGTGTTGTGCTGTTACACGGTCTTGCTCGAACCTCGTCATCAATGAACAGGATGCAGGAGGCGCTTGAGGACGCGGGTTATCTGACCGCCAACATTAACTATCCATCGCGCCACCACGAGATTAAGGAACTCGCCGAGATGGCTGTCGGTACCGGACTCGAAGAATGTCGTGCTTTTAGTGACGCGGATACGATTCACTTTGTAACGCACTCATTGGGCGGAATTCTGGTACGGCAATACTTGAGCAAGGACTCGATTGATGAGCTTGGGCGCGTTGTCATGCTGGGACCGCCAAATCAGGGCAGTGCAGCGGTTGATAACCTGGATAGCGTGCCCGGGTTCGATTGGCTCAACGGTCCGGCCGGGCGGCAGCTTGGTCAAGGTGAAGACAGTATCCCAATTGCATTGGGACCAGTGGACTTCGAGCTGGGCGTCATCGCCGGAAACCGCACTATTGATCCCATCACCTCGGCGGTGCTGGAGAATCCCGATGATGGTCGCGTGTCGGTAGCGGATACCAAGGTTGAGGGCATGGACGACTTCGTCGTGGTAGAGCACTCACACGCGTTCATGATGCGTATGCAGTTGCCTATCCAGTACACGATCCGATTCTTGAGAACCGGCCGCTTTCAGTCCGAGGAAGAGGCGATAGCTGCGCAATAACTCTCGAGCAATACGCGGCTGCCTCAGCTGCCGACTGCCTCCTTGCGTCGTGACTTGCTGTTTTTCCTGACCAACGGTTTGAGGAACTCGCCCGTGAACGATCCGGTGGTTGCTGCGACTTGCTCTGGTGTACCTGTGGCAACAATTTGTCCGCCACCGTCACCGCCCTCCGGACCCAGATCAATAACCCAATCGGCCGTCTTGATGACGTCCAGGTTGTGCTCAATAACAACCACCGTGTTGCCGCGATCGCGAAGTCTGTGCAGGACGTGCAGCAAGTGTTCGATATCGTAAAAATGCAGCCCGGTCGTCGGTTCGTCGAGAATGTACAGCGTACTGCCCGTGTCCCGTTTTGACAGCTCTTTGGCGAGCTTGACGCGCTGCGCTTCACCGCCCGACAACGTCGTCGCATTCTGCCCGAGCCTGACATACGTCAAGCCAACGTCCATCAATGTCGTCAGCTTCTTGTAGACAACCGGCACGTTCTGGAAAAACTGGGCGGCATCCTCAACTGTCATGTCGAGGATTTCATGTATGTTCTTGCCCTTGTAGCGAATTTCCAGTGTTTCGCGATTGTAACGTTTGCCACGACAGGTATCGCACGGCACGTAAACGTCCGGCAGAAAATGCATTTCAACCTTGATCACGCCGTCACCCTGGCACGGCTCGCAGCGTCCGCCTTTGACGTTGAAGCTGAAGCGACCCGGCATGTAACCACGTGATCGCGCTTCCTGTGTGCCGGCGAACAGATCGCGAATCGGTGTGAACAGACCGCTATAGGTTGCCGGGTTGGAACGTGGCGTCCGCCCGATCGGGCTTTGGCTGATGTCGATAACGCGATCGATATGACTGAGGCCGGTGATCTTCTTGTGTGGTGACGGATTCCGATTCGATCGATTGAGTTCGTCAGCGACCGCCTTGTACAAAGTGTCGTTGACGAGTGTCGATTTGCCGGAACCGGAGACGCCTGTGATGCACGTCATCAATCCAACAGGAATTGAAGCGTCAATGTTTTGCAGATTATTGCCCGTTGCACCGATGATTTTGATCTGCCGCTTGGGGTCGTTGGCTGCCCGCGTTTCGGGCAATTTTATGGCTCGTGTGCCCGACAGGTATTGACCCGTCAGGGACTTGGGATCGTTCTTGACCTCTTCGGGCGTACCTTGCGAGACAACCTGGCCACCGTGGACACCGGCGCCGGGCCCTAGATCGACCACGTGGTCCGCCGCAAGTATGGCTTCCTCGTCATGCTCGACGACGATGACTGTATTGCCGATGTCGCGCAGATGGACCAGTGTGCGCAGAAGCCGCTGGTTGTCGCGCTGGTGCAGTCCGATGGAGGGCTCGTCGAGGATGTACATGACGCCCACGAGACCGGAACCGATCTGGCTGGCAAGGCGAATACGCTGCGCTTCGCCACCCGACAACGTATCGGCACTGCGATCCAGCGACAGGTAGTCCAAACCAACGTCGGATAAGAAGCTCAGGCGATCACCGATTTCCTTGACGATTTTGTCAGCGACAGTGGCGCGCCAGCCACCGACCTCCATCGTCGCAAAGAACTCGCGCGCATGTCCCACCGAAAGTCCTGTGATTTCCGGAATCGAACGTTCGCATATGAACACGTTCCGTGCCGCACGATTTAGGCGCGTTCCGCCGCAATCGGGACACGATTGGCTGTTGAGGAACTTGGTAAGCTCCTCTCGAACCGCGTTCGACTCCGTCTCGCGATAGCGGCGCTCGAGATTGGGCAGCACGCCCTCGAAGCGATGCTTCTTCTTGATCTGCATGCCACGCGTGTTCTCGTAAAAGAAGTCGATCTTGTCCTTGCCGCTGCCGTACAGAACGATATCCTGCAGTTTCTTGGTCAGTTCATCGAACGGCGTTTCGATGTCGAATTGATAGTGGTCCGCGAGACTCTGAATCATTTGATAGTAGTAGGTCGTCTTGCGATCCCAGCCGCGGATTGCGCCACCGGCCAATGACAAGCCGGGGTTTACGACGACTCGAGCCGGATCAAAGAACTGCTTCACGCCGAGGCCGTCGCAACTTGTGCATGCGCCGGTTGGGTTATTGAATGAAAACAGGCGTGGTTCCAGCTCCGTGAGGCTGTAGCCGCAAAGATTGCAGGCAAAGCGATCGGAAAAAACGATCTCCTCGGCTTTCTCGCCTTCCGGCGGGGCCTCCATGTAGGCAACGCGCGCTGTGCCGTCCGCCAACCGCAATGCGGTCTCAAATGATTCGGTTAGGCGCAGACGCAGATCCGCCTTGATCTTAAAGCGGTCAACAATCGCATCGATATTGTGCTTCTTGCGCAGGTCGAGTGCCGGTGGCTGGTCGAGTTCGTACGTCTCGCCGTCGATGCGCGCGCGAATAAATCCCTGCGCCTGCAGATCGGCCATTAGTTGCACATGCTCGCCTTTGCGATCCGATACCACTGGGGCCAGCAGCATCAATTTCGTACCTTCTGGCAGGGCGAGAACCTGATCGACCATCTGCTCAACGGTTTGTGCCTCGAGTGGCAGACCATGGTCCGGGCACTTGGGCGTTCCTGCACGCGCGTACAAAAGGCGCAGGTAATCGTAAATCTCGGTGACCGTGCCGACCGTGGAGCGCGGGTTGTGCGAGGTTGATTTTTGCTCAATCGAGATGGCGGGTGACAGGCCATCGATATGATCGATGTCCGGTTTCTCCATCATTGATAAAAACTGGCGCGCATAGGCCGACAACGACTCGACGTAGCGTCGCTGGCCTTCCGCATAAATGGTGTCGAAAGCGAGCGATGACTTCCCGGATCCGGAGAGCCCGGTGAATACGATCAGCTGGTCCCGCGGCAGGGATATATCAATATTGCGAAGGTTGTGCGTGCGCGCACCGCGGATGTTTATAGTTTTCATTGACAAGGCATTTTCTTTGAATGGGTGCCGTCACCGACGGCCAACCTGCTAATATACGCCGCGGCGTTACCACGACGCAAAGGAACAACAGGAATGAATTCAGAACCCCCTGTGACTGCAGCCGAATCGGTCGCGATGAATGGCAACGAGAGGCGCTCGGTCGCCGTGCTTGCGCTCATCGCGATGATTCGAATGTTCGGCTTATTTGCGTTATTGCCGGTGCTATCGCTGTACGCCAATGAGCTTAAGGATGCTACGCCGATGTTGATTGGTGTGGCTGTCGGCGCCTATGGGCTAACGCAGGCAGGGCTTCAGGTGCCGCTTGGCGCTCTATCGGATCGCATCGGGCGTATGCCGGTCATCATCCTGGGTCTTGTGATTTTCGCGGCCGGCAGCGCATTGGCTGCGGTTAGTGAGTCGATCTACGGCATTATCGCGGGACGCTTGTTGCAGGGTGCCGGTGCTATTTCGGCAACACTCTCGGCGCTCATCACTGACGCAACCCGTAAGGAAGTGCGAACGAAATCGATGGCCGTCTTCGGAATTGGTATCGGTCTGTCGTTCATGGTGGCGATGGTCGCAGGGCCGCTCGTGGCCGCGAAGTTTGGCGTGCAGGCTTTGTTCTGGCTCGCAGCGGCACTGGCGATCGTTGCCGGGCTGCTCTTACTGCTGCTGCCGAAAATACCGCTAGCGGCGAAAAGCGAAGGCTGGAGTCTGCTGCCGGCGCTGCGCCCGGATCTGTTGCGGATTGATGCGTATGCGTTCCTGCTGAACACCATCATGACAGCAACGTTCGTGGCGCTGCCATTCCTGTTGATCAATCGTCTGGAACTGGCGCTGATCGACCACTGGAAAATGTATGTCGGGGCGCTGCTGGTCTCGTTGATCCTGACTGTGCCCATGATCATGCGAGACCATCATCAAGGTCGCGGTCGACTCATCGGCCTCGCGATCGCGCTCATTCTGGTGGCGCAGTTGGCGTTGACTTTTTTTGGCTTCTCGGTCGTTCCCGTTTTTATTGCGCTGGTACTGTATTTCGGTGGCTTTAATTTCCTTGAGGCCGGGCTTCCGGCACGTCTCTCGGTATTGGCCGATGAAGACGTTCGCGGTGCTTCTCTGGGGGTGTTCTCAAGCGCCCAGTTTCTGGGTGCGTTTGTGGGCGGACTTGTCGGCGGTCGCTTTCTGGCCTCAGGTCGGCCAGGTGACGTTTTCTTCGTCTGCGCACTGCTGGCCGGGATCTGGCTCGCCCTGCAAGGATTTGGGCGCTTTGGGCGCTCGTAGTCGTTTTGCCGGCTACAGCGCTCCTCCTCCCCGGTCATGAAGGTGAAGAATCACGAAATCGCGCCAGGAAGGCAGAAATCGGGCTAGTAATTGCCCAATGAAGCACTACAATAGTCCCCCCTTGCCACACCGTGGTGAGACACCTAAAACCGAGACTAAAAGACAGGGGATCCGTATATGGCCCGCGGAATTAATAAAGTAATTATTGTTGGAAACGTTGGCGGGGATCCCGAGACACGTTACATGCCGAGTGGCTCTGCCGTCACCAATCTGACGGTTGCGACCAATGAGTCGTGGAAAGACAAGGCGACCGGTGAGCAGAAAGAGCGCACTGAATGGCATCGTGTAGTGATGTTCAACCGTCTGGGAGAAATCGCGGCTGAATACTTAAGAAAAGGCAGCCAAGTCTATATCGAGGGATCGTTGCGAACCAACAAGTGGCAGGATAAGTCTGGCAACGACCGCTACACAACGGAAATCGTTGCGTCGGAGATGCAAATGCTTGGTGGCCGTGGTGGCGCAGGTGGTGGCGGTGGCGACTTCGGCGGCGGCCAGAAGGGCGGCGGCGCACCGTCAGGCGGCGGCCAGCAAGGTGGCGGGAATGCACCTCCGCAGCCGGGTCCGGACGATTTCGACGACGATATTCCGTTCTAGCGTTGACCTAAGACCAGATCCGTAAGGATTCCCTGTAAGTTACGCACAAGAGAAGGCCCGCTGAAGACGAGCGGATTCCAAGGCGGGGTCGCACGACGTGAGTCTTACGGTTCGCTCTGTGGCGCCTCTGCTCGTGGGCTTTACCCCGTTTCACAGTCATATCTGTTACAGGATCATAGCGATCGTGGCGACCAGGCCGAAGAGACCGACGTAAACCCACCGTGTGATGACGTTAAGTTGTACTGCTCGCGCCATCCGATCGGAGCTTGCCCAACGACTGCCAATGACAGCCACAGCCAGCGCCACGAAGACCAGCAGCGTGCAACCAATCACGAACACGTCGGCGCGTGTCAGGTACGAGACAGCGGGCAGGCTGAGACGAATGCTGAATCCCAAGGCTAACAACGAAAAAATGGAGGCCGTCGAGATGCCGATACGTGCGACGCTGTCCGGCTGCAGCCAGAACACCGTCCATGACATGAAGACGATCAGTGACATCGGCAGTAACATCGTCAACAGGTAATACCGTGAATTGCGTTGTGCTTCTATGTAGTACGTCAATCGCGGCAGGACTACCCCGGCGGCTGGAACGGTGAACTCCCCATATTCTGGCTCGCCAATCTTCATTCGCCATCCCGCGGCGCTGAACGACCCGGCATCGCCGCGGATGTCAGTGTTTACTGAGAAACGTACTTCATCCGGGGAATGCTGGTAGGTCACGAAATCGATTGGCAGTCGCTGCGTATCGAACGGGAATTCTTCTAATTCCATTTTAACTGCAAGCTCGCCGGACAAACGCTGCCGGTACACAACATTACCCAGACTATCGATACTGGCGTTCTGCGGTAATTGCCCGGTCAATCCGCGATTATTGACGACCAGTCCACGTGGCGACCAGATTTGATCCAGGGGCACCGTCCGGGTTCCGGCAGTACGTTGGTCTTCAGGCAGGGCGAGGCGGGGATCATGCCAGGAGATGGTTGTGAACATGTCCACGCTAAAGCGTTGATTGGCATCATCAATTTCGTCGATGTCGAATACGAATACGCCGAACGTCACTTTGGTCGCATCGCCGGTTGGATTCGGTCGTTCGTTAATCAGACGATGATCAGTTGACTCCAGGCCCTGCGCTCCCAAGGCGGTGGTGAACTGCGCAACCGCCAGCAGCAATACCATCAGGCTGGCAAACAAGGGTTTCATCGTCCTCTCTTAAAAATTAGCGCTGCGCTCAACTGTATGCCTAGAACCAGTAGTGGATGGACACGGCCGGACCGGAATATTCGAAGTCGAATTCTCCGTTCAGCTCCGAGGAACTGGCTTTGACATTGGAATTGAAATATCTCCAGCCTGCACCTATGCCAAATTGTTCCGACGGTTTCCAGACGATATCCGCGTCAAGTTCAAGGATCGAGCCTTCGATTGAACCAATCTCAATCGCGAACCCGATAGCCGTCAGTTCCATTACCAGGGCTTCCGAGAATGCGTAGCTATAAGATGCACCAAAGTGTGGCAATGGCGCTGTGACGTCTTCCGACGCTGTCTCTGTTTGAGCGGTGGGGCAACCGGGTGGCGCTGAGGGAACGGTATTCGGCGTACAGATTTCCCCTAATATCTGAAGCCCGGCTTCCAGCTTGGCTACGTGGATACCAGCCTTAAGCTGCAAATCCATGCGTTCACTGCTCAACAGTGAATAACCATAGGTGAGCCGCATAACGCTGGTGTCGTAGAAAGTGTTTATGTCGCCACTTTCAATGAAGCCGTCACGTACCTCTAGTGGCGGCGAAAATGTGTCTGAGATACCGCCACTGCGATTCAGGGAAAAATACTCAAATTCCAGTGCGTTGCGCTTGGATATCTTCCAGTCGATGCCGCCCCATACGGCACCTTTGCTGTCTGGTACACGCAGGACATCCTCCACACTAATCGGTGGGCGGGGTGTGAAGTCTGCTCCGTTAATAGCAATTTTCGAGTTGATGGTTGGCCAGAAGCCGCCAATATAGACGCGAAATTTATCATCGGACCTGGCAAGATCCTGACCCCAGGCCAGGGATGAGGTTGCAATGAATGACAACAAAAACGCGCTTCTCAGCAAGAATGCTTTCACGGAACTTCTCCACGGGATTAACTGAGTTGGTACTTTGCAACAAGACCAATAATACCATTGCACTAAGGATAATCGTCAATTTGATCGGCCGGAATCCGCCGGGTTATGGCCCGAGGCCAGGGATGACATTGCACGCAGGACGGGCCTCGCCCGGCCAGTGCTGCAATCGTGGTCCTGCCAGTCGTTAACAATGATGGCTATTTAAGTGTTAGCCACGCAGTCGCTAATATTGCTCGCTGACAATAGCATCAAGTCGTTCTGTGACCAGCGTTGCCCAGCGCGCGCAGATTATATCGATGTCTTCCCAGAGTGTGATCGGCGCACCCTGCGTCTGCGCGACCGCAATGCCATCGACCGTCCGGCGATTGAACACTCTGGCAAGGATTTCTTCCGATTCTGAATCACGTAGCTCGATAACCAGCGTCGCCTCGCCAAGCGCTTGTAAAGCAATTCCGCCCCGACCCCTGCCAACAGTGCGCGGCGCCACCGTCGCAACAATGTCCTGAACACGCACATGCAGTTCAAGCGCCACAGGTCCCGGTACAGCGGCTACTTGTAGTCTTTCTGAGCGGGCAAGCTCGGCTGCGAACTGAGCATCCAGCATCTCGCGAAAGCGCTGCTTCTGTTCTTCGCTGAGCGGAAACCGCTGTTTTGAGCGGTCTGGCGTCACGAATGCCAGTTCCGCTCTGCTGATCAGCACTTGACGGTAGTGACCGAAATCTACGCCGGGCCGCACCCAAGCGGTATCGAAGGCCTTCGAGCGAACCTCACGCAGTCCGTCGGGCCCGATAGTGGCCGCAGGTGGTATTGTCTGCGCTGCGCATGCCGATAGCAGCGTGGCTGCGGCAAGGAAAGCGAGTAGTAGTCCGAATTTCATTTATCGTATGATACACGTCACGACAGGGGGACAGCTAACGCGATGACAATCATTATCCTGGTGGCAGGTACTTACGTCGCCACCAATTTCGACAACTTTCTGTTGCTGGTGGGATGGATGCTTGGACGTCGCGAATCTGCGGGGCAAATCCTGGTCGGTTACGCGTTGGCCACAATTGCTGTTCTGCTTGCTTCGTGGCTGCTGGGTCTGTCCGCAGGCGTCCTGCCACTCAACTACGTTGGATACCTGGGCCTCGTACCAATTTTGCTGGGCGTGAAAATGTTGGTACAGCAAATTCGGGGCCGAGCGGAGACGCTGGTCGGTACAATCGCGCAAGACCTTTCTTTTCTTGCAGTTGCAACGACTCTGTTTACCAACAGCGCCGATACGATGCTGGTATTTTCGCCATTGCTTGCCGATAGTGAAACCGGAACGGACCACGTGATCATATTGGCATATATCGCGGTTGCGACGATCTGGTTTCTGCTTGCGCACTTCTTAAGCAGGCATGCCGCACGGTTGCACGGTATTTCCGTCGTCGCACAATGGTTTGCGCCGCTGATCATGATCGTTGTTGGATTTTATATTCTGGACAACACGATTACGGATGTGGTCCCTGGTAGCTAAAACTCGGAATGAATGTGTCTTTTTTCTAAGCCACTACTGGAAGTCAATAATCAGGCCTATGATTGGCCCCTGTGTCGTCGCGTCGTAGGCGAAGAAGCCACCGTTAGCATCTTTTCCATTGTCGAAATCGACGGCAACAGCCTTGTATCCAAACTCCAGTGTTAGTCGCGAGGTCATAGCGAAAAGCCCAGTCGCACTCGCGTTCCATGAGAAGTCCGAGCCAGCGCCGAAACCACCAATGTCGCCGCGCAGTCGAAGCTGCCAGCGCTCGTTCAGCTCGCGAGTCCATCTCGCACCGATGACAGGGTCGATCCAGTTTTGATCGGTCGTCGTGGATAAGGTACCGGGAATGATACCGGGGTCAAAAGTCGCATTGATTCGATTATCCCACCAACGAATACCCGCTAGCGCCTCCAGCGTACCTGCGTTGGTCGAGATACGTCGGGTTACCAGAGCTTCAAGAATCCCCTGACGCACATTGGCATCGAGCACACCACCAAAACCAATCGCCGTGTCCGCGCCCAAATCCATGAAACCGTAGTCCAGAATCACACCCCAACCGCTACTGTGCTGGGCTTCAAAGTTAGCCATACCGGCGAGCTGCAGGTTCTCAAGGATATCGCTAAAACTTACGTCAACCGGTATGCCGTCTGCGCGGCCCATGCCGGCATCGCCGCCAATCGATGAGGCGAGAAGGTAAGGTTCCAGAGAAAACTTCCATGACTTCGGATCGTCGGCCTGCGCCGCAGGAGGTGTTGCAAGCAATGTAAATAGCAGGAGGGCGGTAGTAATCATGCGCATTTTCCAGGTATCCCGAGTAGAGGCAAAACGATGGGCGCCAATGCTCCCACAGGCTCGAGTACTGTTCAAGAAGAGCTGGTTATCCGTGCAACACCACCATGACAGGCAGGTTACTTCGCCAGCAGCCCATCGCCTGTCATCGCGTTGATAATCGCCGATGCTTCTTTGGGAAGCGAAGAACCGCGTCTTTTTTCATCGATACCTTTGGTGATCGTCGAGGCTGTCTCGATAGCCCAGACAGGTTCCTTGCTGAGCACAGAGAACACCTGCGTAGCCAACGTCACTTGATGCTTGACTTCGAGCCCCGGTGGTTGCACGTACTCCGTTAGCTCGACGCTCCAGACATTATAGTAATAAGTCGGGCGGATGTTGTATGTGGCCTGGGGCCTGAAAGTTTTCTCTTTACTCGATATATCGAGGTCAACCATTTGAGTCAGTAGCACGGCGTCCGAGCCCAGTTCTTCAACCATCGCTAAGAATGTATCGCGATTTACCGGCGTTTTGGTGTTCATCATCGACGTACTCGCGACAGCTTCAACGCCGCGCTCTTTGAGTTGTTTTACAACTTCCTTCTCAAAAAAACGCCGCAAATCGAAAGAAGAGAACAACGAAACTACCAGCACCCTGTTGTAGGGTGCATCTGCCGACTCAGCCAAAGTTTGCACGCGCGTCACTCTTGGACCAGCGCAAGCACTTATCAGCAGGGCAGCAATCAAAATCAGAGTAATCTTTTTCACGATGGATTCCAGAAAGTAGTGGATGGCATTGTCGGTTGCCTGATTCGGAGCGACGGTGCGGCTAGCGATTCTAGCACTTGTTTGGACGAGGGATTGCGTTAACCCACGTCATCGGCGCGAATCACGAGCCGCAATTACTTGGGGTAAAGCAAAGTGAAGTTAATGCGAACAGCCCAACCCTCCGGGCCGGCATCAGGTGATTCCACCCAGTAGCGCACACCGGCACCGACAGAAACCAGCTGGTTGCCGAAGCGAAGCAGCTGGCTGACAGAGGCGTTAATCGGGATGGACCAACGGCGACTTTCCCAGTCGTAGGTGGACTCGAGATTCAGCCCGTACGTCGTTTGTTTCGGCGTAATGTAGGATACGAATGGCTGCAAAAACGTGGCACTGATATCGGCGCGGTCACCGTCCCCGGCGAACGATTCGATATGATTTGCCAATCCACCAAAAGTCCATGGGCCCTGCTGTTTGAGAGCTACAGCCGTCGGTCCGATGCCCCATTTCTCACTTCCGAGGACCTGATCCGTCGCCGTTGGCACCAGCAAAACTGGACCGGCACCCCAGATCCAGCCGCTTGCCGTTGGTGCTTTCGGCGAGAAGAACACGCTTTGGACGGTGTCCCCAAGTCCGAATTCGCTGACGCCTGAAAAAGGCACGTCGTTCTGATCGACAATGGGCAGAATCGTTCTCGATATCAGGTTCCAGTCATCGTTTAGCGAAACCGGAACAACCGGCTGCACGTTAATGCGCAGCACAGACCCATCGTCGTTAATGCCAAAGTTCGAATCGTAATTGAGCTGAATTGGCACACTGATTAGTGCCGCGATCGGATTGGCGAGTTTTTTGGCGAGATCTGCCTCGTCATCTGCGAAAGCAGCGCCGCATGTGATAGTCAAGCAGGCGATCGTAGAACAATTAAACCATTGGCGGAGCATGTTTTATCCTCAAAAAGAATAACCGATTGATGTGGTGACGCTGTAGTCGGAACTTGAAGCGCCGAGCGGCGGGTCGCTAATATAGGACTGACCAATTGACAAGTCAAAGAAAAGGTCGGAGATGAATTCACGCTTGAAACTGAGGTCCGTCTCTGCCCGAAATTTGTTTAGGTCATCTAACAGGGGGTAGATAACAGATGTGAATGTAATGGACGTCTCCGGAACGAGATTGCGTCTCAGGTAGCGTATCTCGATTCTTCCCTCTGCCTCAGTTGTGGTTTCATCGTCACCAATAAAAGACGTGCGTGCGGCCTGCACGCCCGCAGTCAGCGAGAATTGATTCTTGTTGGTTTGTAACAGATAGCGACCGACCGCTCCGCCGGCGGCGGACCTCGCTCTGATTCCCAATTCGTCATTGCGTTCCCAGCGCGTAAACCAGTCTGTGAACCAGCGATTCGGGCGAAAGCGCTGGAAGTTGCCTTCTATGCTTTGCCGCGCTTTGGTCGTCTCCGAGGGTTGATCGGTTACAGAGGAATTAAGTCTTAGCCCGACCAGGTATTTACGGGCTCTATGCGAAATGTCGGCGGAAACGTTTGAAGTCGTTACCTCACTCGACTTCTGCGTTTGGAAGCCAACGCTGAGCGTGCCGTCGAGGTTCTGCCAGAATTTCTCGTTAGTCTCGATTGGTGTAATGCGAACAACCTGGTTGGAAGAAATACTGATTTCCTGACTTGCGGTTTTAACTTGAATGGAAGAATCATCTTCGGGCGCGAGCAAATAACCAAAATACCGGCTACCGTCGGTTACCTCGATCTGCAGGTTCTGATCGCTTTTGACGGTCCTGATATCTTCCCAGTCGATGCTGACCGTGCCCATTGAATCAGTGCTGTACCGTAGCGACCCGAACTCCAGTCCCTTGATCTCACCGGTTATCGCGTCACCGTTTGCGAGAATGACGACGTCGGTCTTATCCGCGTGCGCGGTCAAAGAAAAAAGCGCGGCGACTAGGCCGACAACGAAACGGACTTGGCAGTTGGACATGACATTTCTCTTTCGATAGTCACCGCGCCCGACGCCGGGCCAGTGTTAGATCCGCATTGTATGAAGGGCCTGGCGGCCTGTCTCTGTTGGACATCCGCACCGCGGACTACTGAATGACCAGCGGTATGCGCAGCGTGGTTTCCAGCAAGCTTCCCCGCGGTACGTTGATGCTGCTACCCGAGGTAAGAATCGACACCCCAGCGCCGACTTTCGCGCCTGTCTTGGCGCCCTTGCTACCATCGATCAGTCCACCGACGGCTGCAGCTCGCGCCGACCGACGGAGCGTGCGGCCACCTTCACCTTCTGTTTGCGCTTTCAGAGCCGTGGTTGCGATCGGAAAAAGGACGTCGTCAATCATCAGGTCGGTGAACTCGATGGACAGATTTGATGAGCCCACAGCGTTACCGGCCTGGCTGGCATTAACGATTGTGCCGTACACAAAGGTGCCAGAAGGTGCCGCGGTCACGCCGTTCACGACGAGTGCACCTTCGAGCTGGCCGCGGAAGCGGTGGCCGGCTCCGTGTTGCCGTGTGTCGACATTTTCAATAGTGCGAATGACCAAGCGAGTACCAGCGGGTACCGAAATCGTGGCAGATTGCGGCGCGCTGCTTTGAGCCGTTGCCGTTTCCACGCCGCTGCTGAAGAACACCCCTACCACCTCATCTTCGGGGTAGGCTTCGATGCCGTCGCCGGTGTTGAACATGATGATGCCATTGCTGCTACCAACAAAATCGCCTTCAAGGACCGCGCCATCGGCAAGCTCGATCGAATCGGCAAGCACGGGCATGCCTGGAGCGGCTGCAAGGAATGTAACGAGTACGGTGGCGCATATACGCATTGATGCAAGCTGTTT
>Ga0316189_10003308_pt1 | contig 15671 bp, 14 predicted proteins | sample LowCovwburrow_MG_FD_204930 | JGI IMG/M metagenome (GOLD analysis project Ga0316189, IMG submission 204930) | Coastal sediment microbial communities from Maine, United States - Lowes Cove worm burrow | ecosystem: Environmental > Aquatic > Marine > Coastal > Sediment | place: USA: Maine... | reverse complement strand
AGGTCTTTAATTCTTCAGTATTCTTTTTTTTGGTTTCCTTGCAAGAAAAAAGGATTGTAACAACTAAGGTTAAAGCAAGCAAAGCGCCTGTTTTGAGGACATTTTTTGTTTTCATTTTTATTAAGATCAGAGTTAATTTTTGGATATGATACCACTACAACGATTGAGTAGCCTTTTATGGGTATCCTAGAATTATTAAATTTAGAAAAATAATTTAATATTTAATACATTTAAAAGGTAAACAATTAAATTATGGGTAAGTTTATTACATTGACGACAAGTTTCGTATGATGCGCTTGTTATTGGTACTGGTATCAGTGACAGATGGGACGCAAAGGTATGCTGTGAAAATGGCTTGAAAACCTTGGTCCTGAATCGTAGTAGAACACATTAAAGACTATACAACAGCGCATATGGATCCTTGGGATTTTCCGAATGACGGGTAACCTACTAAAGAATTGATGGCAAAACAGAAAAAACACAGCAGAACTAATTATGTTCCAAATGTATATGTAACTGATGGGGCTTTTATGACTTCGGCTAGTTGTATGTACCCCTCTATGACTTATATGGTATTTACGGCCAGAGCTGTAAACCATGCTGCTCAAGAACTAAAAAATAAAATTAATAATGGATAGAAGAAAAGCCCTTAAAAATATGGGGTTATCACTGGGTTATGTAGTGGCAACTCCAACATTAATCGGCATTGTTCAAGGTTGTAATACTGAAAAGGTCCTGGAATGGACCCCAGATTTCTTTACTAAAGAAGAAGGCGCTGTGCTTACCCATTTGGTAGACATCATCCTTCCGAAAACAGATACCCCATCTGCCTCCGAAGTCAAAGTAGACATATTCATTGATCGCTTTGCTGATCAGGTCATGCAAAAAAAACAACAAGATTTCCTTAAATTGTCCATGGGAAAATTCATTGAAAAAGCTATTGCTGATTCAGGTAAGGAAACTGCTGTTGAATTAGTGCCCAATGAGCTTGAAGCTGTTTTAGGCACCACCCTTGGTATATCAAAGGAAGAACAAAAGTCTTACTATAAAGCATTGGAAAATTACATGGGAGCCTTGGATAAAGGCACAGCTATAAGGCTTGATGATAATGTTGCGATAAATGCATTTGCGAAAAATGTAAGGGGAATGACCATTTGGGGATATAAAACCTCGGAATATGTCGGCGAGGAAGTTTTGGCGTATTTGCCTGTTCCAGGTGAGTACATTTCATGTGGTAGCACAGAAGAATTAACCGGAGGCAAGGCATGGTCTCTATAAAGCAAGTATAATGAAAAGAAGAAGCTTCATTCAAAAAACCGCCCTGACCACTGGCGCTATAACCATTGGCGGAAACTTGGCATTTGGCCAACAACCCAGTACAAATTTAGGTCACAACTTCAATTTAAAGTATGCACCGCATTTAGGCATGTTTAAGCATCATGCAGGGGAAGACCCCATTGACCAGATCATCTTTATGGCGGATCAAGGGTTCACCGCCTTTGAGGATAATGGAATGATGAAACGCGACGTAGCGCTCCAAACAAAAATGGGTGAGACGTTGGCAAAACACGATATGACCATGGGTGTTTTTGTAGTGGACAAAGGCGGCAATATGGCCAATACTTTGGCAGCGGGCAAGAAAGAATATGTTGATATCTTTTTAGATGGATGTAGAAAAGCTGTGGAAGTGGCCAAACGCGTTAACGCCAAATGGATGACCGTAGTGCCTGGAGGGTTTGAAAGAAACCTGCCCATTGGTGTCCAAAACGCAAATGTTATAGAAGCGCTGCGTCGAGGTGCTGAAATATTTGAACCCCATGGCTTAGTTATGGTATTAGAACCCCTTTCCGATTCGCCAAACCTTCATTTACGCACATCAGAGCAAACATATTTAATCTGTAAAGGGGTAAATAGTCCTTCCTGTAAAATATTGTATGACATCTATCATATGCAGAAGAATGAAGGGCATTTAATCCACAATATGGAGCTTACATGGGAAGAAATTGCCTACATACAAATCGGGGATAACCCAGGGCGAAAAGAACCGACTACAGGTGAAATCAACTACAGAAATGTATTCAAATGGATTCACGAAAAAGGCTTCGATGGCATACTAGGCATGGAACACGGCAATTCAAAACCTGACAAAGCCGGGGAACAGGCGGTTATCGATGCTTATAAAAAGGTCGATGCTTTCTTGTAGCTTATTTTAGGATAACTTCAATTATCGTATCCACCTCATCTTTTTTGTTCTTTGGAATTTCGATGAGAAGCCCATATTGATCCAAACGGTAATTGACCTTGCTTTTATCCTTGAAGAAAACTACCGATTCAACTTTTTCCGTGAAGGGCTGAACCAACAATACCTCCTTATCCCAATCCAATACATGGAGGTACAATTTTTTGTCTTTTTGAGTAGAAACGCCCCAATCTTCGGCAGCTACAACTCCCCTACGAGTGCCATATATGGTTTCCCCGTTTTTGTCCATCCACTCGCCCATAGTTTTTAGGGATGATTTATGTTCTGGTTGTATCTCACCGTTGGGCATAGGACCTACATTCAGCAAGAGGTTTGCATTTCGGCCAGCAGCCTTTACCAGCATATGCACCAATTCTTTGGGTGACTTGTGATTTTGGTCCATTAGGTTAAAACCCCACGAACCATTGATAGTCAAGCACATTTCTAAAGGTAATTCACTAATATGGGAACCTTGCCAGCCCGTTGTATTCTCACCTGGAAGATCTTGCTCGAACATCTGGAAATCTTCGCCTGGATATGGTTTTACATGATGATTACTGCCTATTAACGCCCCAGGTTGTAATTTATGTATCAATTGATAGGTCTTTCCTTGTTGCCAATCAGCATCTTTTTTATCCCACATGCCATCAAACCATATACCACCAATTGGACCATAAGAGGTGAGCAATTCGGTCAATTGGGTATTCATATAATCTAAATAGGAACTCCAATCACCTGATTCTTCCCTTCCGGTAAAACCTTGCCCGGTTCTTCCTCTTGGATAGTAATCAGGATGATGCCAATCTAATTGGGAGTAATAAAAAAATAGCTTTACATCTTGTTTTCGACATTCTTCGGCCAACATTTTGATTACATCTTTTCCATAAGGTGTTTTATCCACAACATTATAATCTGAAATCTTTGAATCGTACATGGCAAATCCATCATGGTGTTTGCTGGTAATCGTAATATACTTCATACCAGCATCTTTGACCATGGCCACCCATTCTGCCGCATCAAAATTTAATGGATTGAAGAACGACGGTAATTTTTCATACTGCTTTATCGGAATTTTTTTATTCTGCATGATCCATTCGGCAATTCCTGCATCACCACCTCCTCCTAAGACACTATACACCCCCCAGTGAACGAACATGCCAAATTTTGCATCTTGAAACCATTGGCGGTTTTCCAAATTTTCCTTAGTCGGCACATAATTATCCTGTGCTTCTAATATATTGCATACTATTAAACTTAAAACAAGGAATAACAATAGTCTTTTCGTTTTCATATTCATTGTATTTTATCTGAAGAATTTGTAGTAAATATTTTTCCTTTTAAATATAAGAAAAGCTTTCGTTAGTCTGATCTCTTTTCCGTAAAGTGATATCTTCAAGATGGTGATATGTGATTCATTTGTAGTTCATCGAAAAAATGTAATCTTTTACCTACTTCTTCGTTTAAGGACTATTATGTCCCCATATGTTGTACTTTCTGTTTATACCTTTCTGCTTTTGTTTTCAAAAATAGCATTTAGCCTATATCACAGACGTATCCTAAAGCGCTGATTCCACATAATTTATAATCTTCCTTTTTTAACTTTCCGTTTAGAAAGTTCCCTGTACCTTTTGACGTCTAATTTATTATATGGACTCCTATTTATACATACTTGGCTTGTATTGCCTTATTTATTTTTCAGGTAGACTTATTTATTATCGGTATTTCAAAAATTGACTGTTTCAAAAGAACACTAAAATAGCAATACACTATTTTTTTAACATAGTATTTATTTGTTTAATAAAATTAAGGACGTCTTTTTACGTTCTTTGTACGTATATCTTATATAAATTATTATCTGGGGCATGGATAAATACATTATAATATTGCTAGTTTATGTGGCGGCCTACTTATTTTCGTTGGCTATAAAGCCTTATTATTTAAAAGAATAATAAAGGCCTTTTTCTAAATTAAATCCCATCAATTTTATTTTTTCATGTGTATTGTATTTAGAATTTTTTATAGTACCCTCTTACTCAAATTAGTTATAGAGCATAAATAAAACAAAAAAACCCTGACGGTACCGTCAGGGTTTTTCTTTTCAATAAACTATCACATTATGAACCGCACATTAGGCAGTCATCATCTGCTTGGCCTTCTTTGGCCTTTGCGATCATTTCTTTCATTTCTTGAGCGCTCATGGGTTGTATATCCAATTCCTGTGGCTGTGGAGCTACAGCAGTTGGTTTAACCTCAATAGCGTTTGCAGCAACAGGAGCAGGTGCTACAGCCATTGCAACCTCATCCTCAACAGGCACTTCTTGCTTCTTACTATTATCCAAAGTGAATTTAATTGCATCCACAGCAGACTTAGTTCTCAAATAATACATCCCAGTTTTTAAGCCGCTCTTCCAGGCATAAAAGTGCATTGATGTCAATTTGGAATAATTGGCATTTTCCATGAAAAGATTCAAAGACTGACTTTGGTCAATAAAATATCCTCTGTGACGGCTCATGTCAATAATATCTTTCATACTAAGTTCCCAAACCGTTTTGTACAAATCCCTAATCTCTTGAGGTATGGTTTCAATATGCTGAATTGAACCATTGGCACGCATGAGTTCTTGTTTCATACTCTCGTTCCACATACCTAGATTAACCAAATCTTCCAATAAATGTTTATTCACTACAATAAATTCGCCTGAAAGCACTCTTCGGGTATAAATATTTGAAGTATAAGGTTCAAAACATTCGTTATTGCCCAATATTTGAGAAGTTGAAGCAGTTGGCATAGGAGCCACCAGCAATGAATTACGAACACCATTCTTTTTAACTTCTTTACGTAATTTCCCCCAGTCCCAACGACCAGAAAGCTCTTCATCTTTTATACCCCATAGGTTATGCTGAAACTCACCTAGTGAAATTGGCGAACCTTCATATGAAGAATAAGTGCCTTCTTCCTTGGCAGCTTCCATAGAAGCTGTAACCGCAGCAAAATACAAGGTTTCGAAAATTTCCTGATTCAATTTTTTGGCTTCATCACTTGTGAAGGGCAAACGCAACATAATGAATGCATCAGCTAAACCTTGAACACCCAAACCAATAGGTCTATGCCTCATATTTGAGTTCTCAGCTTCCTTAACAGGGTAGTAATTTCGATCTATAACCTTGTTCAAGTTCTTAGTTACCCTTTTGGTTACCTTGTACAGTTCCTTATGGTCAAATTCCCCATTTTTAATGAACATTGGCAAGGCAATGGAAGCCAGATTACAAACCGCTATTTCATCTGGGGAGGTAAATTCCATAATCTCAGTGCATAAATTTGACGATCTAATGGTCCCTAAGTTTTTCTGGTTACTCTTACGGTTGGCTGCATCTTTATACAGCATGTAGGGTGTCCCGGTTTCGATTTGGGATTCCAATATTTTTTCCCAAAGTTCTCGCGCTCTAACCGTTTTACGGCCTTTCCCAGCAGCCTCATACCCTAAATATAATTTTTCAAATTCCTCACTATGATTTGTAAATAGACCAGGACATTCATTAGGGCACATCAAGGTCCACTCTTCATTGGCCTCTACCCTTTTCATGAACAAATCGGATATCCACATGGCATAAAATAAATCACGCGCACGCATTTCTTCCTTCCCGTGATTCTTTTTAAGCTCTAAAAACTCATAGATATCTGCATGCCAAGGTTCCATATAAATAGCGAAACTACCCTTACGTTTGCCACCACCTTGATCCACATACCTAGCCGTATCGTTAAATACCTGTAACATGGGGACAATACCATTGGAAGTGCCATTGGTGCCGGCAATATAGGACCCTGTAGCCCGTACATTATGGATAGATAAACCAATACCCCCTGCAGATTGTGAAATCTTGGCAGTTTGCTTTAGCGTATCGTAAATACCATCTATACTATCATCTTTCATGGTCAACAGAAAACAGGATGACATCTGGGGTTTTGGCGTACCCGAATTGAATAGTGTAGGCGTTGCATGGGTAAAAAACTTTTTGGACATTAACTCATAGGTTTCCTTGGCAGCATCCAAATCATCTAAATGTATCCCTATGGAAACACGCATCAACATGTGTTGGGGACGCTCTGCAATTTTACCATTCAATTTTAATAAGTAAGAGCGCTCCAAAGTTTTAAAACCAAAATAATCGTAACCAAAATCTCGATTATAGATAATGGTGGAATCCAAGGCTTCGGCATTTTCAGAAATAACCTTATATACCTCATCAGAAAGCAAAGGTGCCTTCTTTCCAGTTCTTGGATTTACGTATAGGTATAAATCCTTCATAGTCTCTGAGAAAGACTTTTTGGTGTTCTTATGTAGGTTTGAAACCGATATACGAGCAGCAAGTTTAGCGTAGTCCGGATGGGTTGTGGTCATGGTAGCAGCAATTTCCGCAGCCAAATTATCCAATTCTGATGTGGTTACCCCGTCATAAAGACCTTCAATAACGCGCATGGTCACCTTTAAAGGATCTACAAGCCCATTAAGGCCGTAACATAATTTTCGTACTCTAGCTGTGATCTTATCGAACATGATCAGCTCTTTTCTTCCGTCTCGTTTTACTACATACATCTGTTTGCTTTTGTTTATTGTTATTTGTTAATAGTGTTTAGTCAATTCGTTATATCCTAAAAAGGGGATACCACTTCATAGGTCTATTGTGTAGGTTATAAGCTCTTAATTGGCATTAAACCGATGTGGCAATTCTGGCCCTTTATTCTAATTATTATTAAAAATCAGCGTCGAAACTGATTTTTTGGGCATTTTCGTCCTTATCCTTATTTAAAACGCCTGCCTTTTGATATTCAGACACTCTTTTTTCAAAGAAATTGGTCTTCCCTTGAAGCGAAATCATATCCATAAAGTCAAAAGGATTGGTAGAATTATAAACTTTATCACACTCAAGTTCAACCAATAATCTATCGGTCACAAACTCAAGATATTGCGTCATTAATTTTGAGTTCATACCTATTAAACTCACAGGTAAGGACTCTGTAATGAACTCACGTTCAATGTTCAATGCATCAACTATGATATCAGTTATACGTGCTTTGGGCACCTTATTTATAATGTGGTGTTTGTGTAAATGCACGGCATAATCACAGTGCATACCTTCATCTCTTGAGATAAGTTCGTTTGAGAAAGTCAATCCGGGCATTAAACCTCTTTTCTTTAGCCAGAATATGGAACAGAATGAGCCTGAGAAAAATATCCCTTCTACCGCTGCAAAGGCAATCAATCGTTCTGCAAAACTGGGAGACTCGATCCACTTTAATGCCCAATCAGCTTTCTTCTTTATGGCAGGAAAATTCTCGATGGCATTGAATAGGATATCTTTTTCCTTTTCATCCTTTACATAGGTATCAATCAATAAAGAGTAGGTCTCTGAGTGGATATTTTCCATCATTATCTGAAAACCATAGAAAAATTTGGCCTCTGAATATTGAACTTCATTCACAAAATTCTCGGCCAAATTTTCGTTTACAATTCCATCAGATGCGGCAAAAAAGGCTAATATATGTTTGATGAAATATTTTTCATCACCATTCAGTTTATTGTTCCAATCGGAAAGGTCTTCGTGTAGATCTATCTCCTCAGCGGTCCATATACAGGCTTCTTGTTTCTTGTACCATTCCCATAAGTCATGATGTTGTATCGGGAAGATTACAAAGCGGTCTTTATTTTCCTGTAAAATAGGCTCTACGGCTGTGGACATAATTCTGTTTGTTTAAAAGTTAGTTGAGTAAGACGATAATTACCTTACTATAGGGACTCACAAAGATGGAGAAATACAGCCGGATTTTTTAGGGTGTTTTTACAATTCAATCACAAAGTTTTTAACACAGGATGTTGAAATGTAGGCTCACTCGTTATGTTTATTGCCTTTTGAAAAGATAGGATTTTGAATAAAAAATGTCACAAAAAAATAAACCAAAAAGTATATAAAAACATACTTCTTGGTTTAATACCAGTGTCTAATAAAGTTATAGGAAAAAAGACAGAAAATAATTTAGAATAAAAATACTGCCAAATTCGTACGACCCCCCAATGGATCAAAATCAGTTTGTGTTGTATTTTATGCCGATTCAGGTAGTTCCCCCGAAACCTATAATCATGCAAATCTCCTAATCAACAAGTTGATTAGATGAATAAATACAACATTTCATTAGTTAGGCGGTTAAAGGAACGTTATTATATTCCAATCAATAACACACTTTAAGAGCCGTACGAATTTGGCAGCTTTTTATTTATATAAAAGATATTATTAGTCTATTTATAATCATTAAATATAATCAAAACCCTAATGGGTTAACAACTTGTATGAAATTTATCCTCTTTTCCCGGCGGCACTGAAACTCCCATTAATGAAAATTTTATTTCCATTATTGCATTTAAGGGTAATATCCATATATCCTTTTAATCCTAATTCTGATATTTGTGTTATGACAACTTTACCTTTCTTAGCGAAAAAAGGTTCTTCTCCAAGAGATCCAACATTAGCAAAACCGAAAACTCCATCAAAATCGTTAAGGAATCCTTCAATGTCCTCCGAAACTCCATATTTACCTTTCTTAATTGGACTAGATTGATTTTGCTTGGAAATCAACAATTCAATGCTATGTTGATCTGATAACCCATTGCTGATAAATTTTAAAGACAGCGTAGAAAATTGAGTTCCTTGATTATTCGTTTGCAATGTATTTTCAAAATATACAACTCCGCATAATTGTTGCTCTAACACCCCAGTTGCTTGCAGTTCATAACTGTCTTCAAAATAGTTTGACACATAGAAATCCTGATTTCCCTTTGTGCCCGAAATGAACAGTAGTGGCAACATAATCCAAAAACTAATTTTTAAGGTCTTGAGAATATAATGATACATGGTCATTTTTAATTAGCAAATTCAATATTTGAATTACTCAAATATATCGTTGTTCAATACTATGTTTTCAATATTGTTTTCACTTAGAAGCTGTTCTTGGTCAGGAATAATTTCAGTATTCCTTTCCATTAAAACGGCAACCACTATGGCAATAACTAATAAAGCAAACATTAGAACACATTTTTTCATGAGCTGGTTTTTTATTCCTATCAGTTATAATATTGATATGTCGGGGAAACAAAAACATCTTTTCATACATCTAATTTATTCGAAACATTATTATTAGAAATGAATTATTGTATAAACGGTGGCAAAATTTGTATAATCGGTAAAATGAATAATCTATGCCCTCTTTTTTGTAATTTTTTGTAGGAATTAGCTTAAAAACATTCATTTTAGTTGCCTAAACAGTATGTATTGGAATATGCACCAATCATACTTAAATTACTTCCATTGACACAAATTCTCTGGAATACCACACACATAATTTTATATTTGATTAACTTACCATAGGACTATTGAATATGTTAGAAGCTGTAATTGTTGATGATGAGATAAAAGCACTCCAGAGTCTATCATGGGAGCTGACCAATTTCAGTGATGAAATCAAGGTCATTGCCTCTTTTACCAACCCTTTTGAAGCTTTGGATTATCTGGGAAAAAACACTCCGGATTGTCTGTTCTTGGATATAGAAATGCCTACAATGGATGGTTTTCAGTTTATTCAAAAACTGATCAACAAGGATTTTCCGGTAGTGATAACAACAGCATACAATCAATACGCAATAAAGGCTCTCAAAAATGAAGCTATAGATTATCTATTAAAGCCGATAGACACAGATGATTTAAAAGATACAATAGCTAAAATCAAAAAATTCAATACTAGAAATTACACTTCAGAAAAGTTGGAGAAAATCCTTTTGAATTTCAATGCAAATACACTTCATAAAAAGATTACCTTCAACACGGATGGGAAGCTGCTTTTCTTGGAAAGCGATGAAATTCTTTACGCTGAATCTGATGGAAACTACAGTACCATCTTTCTTTCCGACGGACAAAAAATCGTGCTTACCAAAAAACTAAAAGAGGTGAATGATCTGTTGCCTGAAGATTCTTTTTTCAGAATTCATAATTCATATATAATCAATTTACATAAGATCAAGGAATTTTTAAAAACCGATGGTTATGTAGTTCTTAGTTCAAATCATAAGATTCCCGTTTCAAGACAAAAGAAGTCAGATTTCCTGGATATGATATAAATAATCAATGTTCTCCCTAAACCTGCACAATACAATTTCAAGATCATCTTTCATGGGTAAATGGAAATACGGTTTAATCTTTTTTTTTATTCTCTATTTGCACTTAGGGAATGCCCAAAATATACCAGAAGATTTTATAAGAGCTACCGATAGTCTCATTAATGTCGTTCCAAAAACATATCTAGAATTGGATGCTGTTTTAAGGCCTTATAGAAAAGACACCATCTTAATGCTCTATTTTGCCAAAAATGCGGCAAAAAATGAGTACCACGATGGGGAATCTTATGCATATAACCAACTTGGTAGAGATTACCGGGATATTTCACAGTATACCAAAGCCATTAATCTTCACCGAAGAGCTTTAGAACTAGCAACTGAATGTGATAATGTGGAATTAAAGGTGTACAGTTTAAATATGCTCGGGGTAATCTACAGTAGAATGGACGCTATAAAATCAGCACTTGATTATTACCAAGAAGCTTTGGAACTTGCAGATAGTGTTGAACACCCTTCACAGAGCATCAAACGGAGTATTAATGTTTCTTTAAACGGTGTAGGAAATATTTATCGAAAACTTGGACGGTATCCGCTGGCAATTGAGAAATTTTCGAAATCGTTGAAATTAGAAGAGGACTTGGGAAATAAGCTAGGCCTTGCCATAAACCATCAAAACATCGGAGAGTGTTACGAAGCTCAAGACAAATTGGAAGAAGCGTTGGAAAATTTCCAAATTTCATTGACCTACAATAATCAAATTAATTCTGAAAGAGGCAGAATCATATGCGATAATAGCATAGCACATGTTTATGTGCATCAAGATAAAAATGAGGAAGCACAGCATATTCTTGAAACAACACTTAAAAAAGCAAGACAATTAGGAGATCAGAAAATTATTTCTGAGATTTTAATAAATCTGGGGATGGCCTTGCTTGAACAAAAAAAATATAAGGAAGCAGATATTCGACTTCAAGAAGCTTTGAAGATAGCGCAACAGTATACATTGCCTGAGCAAATAATAGATGCCAGTAAATCGTTGTCGAAAATATGGGAACGCCAGGGAGTTTATAAAAAGGCATTTATATATTACCAACAAGCAAAATCGTTGGAAAGTGAAATAACCAACACCTTTAATCTTAGTTATGTCAATGATTTAACCTCAAGATATGAAGCTGAGAAAAGAACTAACGTATTGCAAGCACTCTCCACGGAGAATGAGCTTTTTAAGACAAAGCTTCGCAAAAACCAGACTACGCTATTAATTAGTGGTTTTGCCTTAGCGCTGTTGGCGGGTATCTTTTATATTCTTTACAGACAATACCAACTTAAAAACGACAAGAAATTATTGACTTTGGAGCAAACCATGCTACGAAGCCAAATGAATCCACATTTTTTATTCAACTCATTGAATTCCATCAAGTTGTATATCATAAACAATGAAAAAAAGAATGCAGTCCATTACTTGAACAAATTCTCGAAATTGGTACGGAAAATATTGGAAGCATCTTCCTTGAAAGAAATTTCCTTGGCAGATGAATTGGAAACCGTTGAACTTTATATGAACATAGAGAATATTCGTTTTTCCAATGAAATAAATTTCAATATAACCATTGACGATGACATTGATATACATACGGTCAAGATTCCTTCCCTGATACTACAACCGTTTCTTGAAAATGCTCTTTGGCATGGTCTTTCATCGAAGGATGGCGAAAAGAACATTGACCTACAGGTAAGCAGCGGCAATAGTAATTTCATCGATATCAGTATTACTGATAATGGCGTAGGACGGGATGCCGCCGAGATAATCAAAAAGAGCAAGGTACTAAAAAGGAAATCTGTCGGAATTGAAATCACCAAGGAACGATTGGCAAATTTTGCCAGGGATTATCAGAACACTTTTGAGTTGACCATCATTGACCTATTCGATAAAGAACACAACGCTACAGGCACTCGGGTTGTTTTACATATTCCTACGATTTAGTATGTTCAGCAGCTATTTGCTCCAATTCAGCATACCAATCTTCCCCAAACTTTCTTATCAAAGCCTCTTTAACAAATTTGTATACCGGTACTTTTAGTTCTTCTCCTAATTCGCAAGCTGCATCACATATTTGCCATTTGTGATAATTAACAGCAGTGAGCGCTGTATATTCCCTAACACGAACAGGATACAGATGACAAGAAACAGGCTTTTTCCATGATATCGCTCCTTGATTATGAGCTTCTTCGATCCCGCATTTAGCCGTATTGTCATCAGCATAGACCACATAGGCACATGCACTATTGTTAATCAAAGTAGTTTCCCATTCTCCGTCCTCACCTTTAATAAATGCTCCTTGTTCCTCAATGGCGGCTATTCCTTCAGGGCTAAGAAAAGGTTTAATATCGTTGTAAATATCAACCAGGATTTCAGTTTCATGATCCTCTAAAGGTGCTCCGGCATTTCCATCAATACAACAAGCCCCTTTGCAGGCACTAAGATTGCATACAAAATCATTTTCAATTATTTCCTCGGACACAATGGTTTTACCCAGTTGAAACATAGCACCTATCTTTGCGTCCAAAGATAGGTTTTACTTCTTAATTGTTTTCTTGATTATATTAGGTATAGAACATCTAAATACTAATTGGTTAACGTAAATTTGTCGGCAATTTGAATATTTGTCACTATGGAATTAAATTTAAACTTTAGGGAAATTGCCACATCGAGCATGGTGCTTTTTGCAGTAATAGATATTATTGGAAGTATTCCTGTAATAATAGGATTGAGGAGCAAGATAGGACATATTCAATCTGAAAAGGCATCTTTAGTGGCTGGTATTTTAATGATAGCCTTTCTTTTTATAGGAAAGGAAATTCTAAAATTAATTGGGATCGATGTATATTCATTTGCAGTCGCGGGTTCTTTTGTCCTTTTCTTTCTTGCCATAGAAATGATTTTAGGTATTACCCTATACAAGGATGACGCGCCTGAAAGTGCCTCAATTGTTCCCATCGCTTTTCCATTGATTGCCGGTGCTGGAACTATGACCTCTCTATTATCACTAAGGGCAGAATTTTACGTTGAAAATATTATCGTAGCCATTCTAGTAAACATTATCTTTGTATATCTTGTTTTGAAATCTTCAAAACAAATTGAAAAGGTACTTGGTAAAAATGGCATAAGCATCATCCGGAAAGTTTTCGGCGTCATCTTACTGGCCATTGCGGTGAAATTATTTACGACGAATATCAATGCATTATTTTAAATAAATGAATAAAACATTTACTGTCATATTGATTGTTTTGGCAATATTACTCATTGCCTACAATGTAACCATGATTGATTTCAACAATCCTTTTAAAGGAAATAGTATTGTCGCATTAATAGGCATTTTAGCAGCATTATGTGCCATAGTGCTGCTATTGATTTTTATGACTTCCCAGAAAATTAAAAATAAAATTGAAGAGGAATAAGCCTTAGGCTTTTCGATTTTGTGATCTCTTAACTTCTAGATATCTTTAAGGAATATGAGATTGTCAGCACTTTTTACATTATTTTTTATTGCCTTAGGCTTTCCTCAAGAAGTAATGTTCAAGAGGGGGGAAATAATAGATTCCATTCCAGTTGTCGGCACAACCAATAATACTTTTGCCTTATATCTTCCCAAAAAGTACGATCCTTTTGAGCCGTCCGTAGTAATATTTGTTTTTGATCCTGGAGCAAGGGGAGAAACAGGTATAAAACCCTTCTTGGCCTCAGCAGAGAAATATAACTACATTCTGGTGGGCTCCAATAATGCTAAAAATGGGCCCTATGAAACCAATTTTAAGATTGCCAATCATTTGTTCAACTATATATTTTCAATTTTCAGTATAGATGAAAGGCGCATTTACGTTTCAGGTTTTTCTGGTGGTGCGCGTTTAGCTACTGCTATCGCTGTTTCATCAGAATCAATTCAGGGGGTAGTTGGTTGTGGAGCTGGGTTTGGTGGGTTGCTATATGTTCCTACCCCTCAAAGTAAGTTTTCATATGTTGGTCTTGTTGGTGATATGGATATGAACTACCAAGAAATGATAAAAATAAAAACTTGGCTTCATTCCCAACCAATAAAAGGGGAGGTCTTTATATTTGAGGGCGGCCATAAATGGCCACCACCGGAGCAATTGCTTCGGGCATTTGACTGGTTAGAACTACAAGCCTATGAAAAGGGTATTAAAGTGGAAAATGATATTGACATCAAAGCCATTTTTCTGGAAGACCTCAGGGTAGCCGGTACCCTTGAAAAGAATTACAAAATTTCCTTAGCCGTTGAAGAATATGAACGAATTATGAGGAATTATGCTCCATATTTTAAATTGGATAGCCTAGTGACCAAGATTAAAGGACTAAAAAAACTAAAAAATTATAAAAAGGAGTTAAAAGACCAGAAACGAATTGCCTCACTAGAAGATACCTTAAGATTGAAGTTTCAGAAAAAATTCAGTGTCGAAGTTGAATCAACAAAGAGCAAGGATAATTTTAAGTGGTGGGAAAAGGAAATTGGGAAACTTGAGGGCAAATATGTGAATAGTGAACAAATCCATTTCCAAAAATTGGGCGAAAGAATACAGTATAGTTTATTTGCTATGGCCTATGAATCATCCAATGTTTACATACAAAACAAGGAGTTTGATAAAGCCTTATACTGTGATCAGTTGTTAATAATCTTACGCCCTAAAAATGCATACATGCATTTTAGGGCAGCGCAATCTTATGCTAGAACCAATAATATGAAAAAGCTTTTACAACATTTGGAACATGCGCTGCAATTGGGGATGAAGGACAAAGAATTTCTTAGAAATACAAAAGAATTCAACCCTTATACAACCAATGATTCTTTCAAAAAACTGCTAGATTAATATTAGATGGTTTAGTCAAAAAAAGTGATCCCTTTATTTATTGTCCCATTCTAGTTCCTTGACTCAATTGCTTCCTCTTCCCCCTGTCTAATCATTGGCTTATCCAAATCCAATACCTTCTTAAGCATGGCATCCGAGGTGCTCTTGATCTTGGCATGAACATTGGCGCCGAACACTTGCTCTGCCAACGCAGCTTTTAAATAAAGTTTAAGCTGGTCTTCAAAATCGTAGAAATTCATTTTTAAGCCTCGGTTTACCCCATAATCAACAAACCTTTCGAAAAGAATATCATCTACCTTAAACTCACGAATAAATTCATCTTCAGAAATATCATCAAAGCGTTTACGGTCTTCATCCAGGTATTCAAAAACAAAAAAGGAAAGAAA
>Ga0316189_10003307_pt1 | contig 15673 bp, 13 predicted proteins | sample LowCovwburrow_MG_FD_204930 | JGI IMG/M metagenome (GOLD analysis project Ga0316189, IMG submission 204930) | Coastal sediment microbial communities from Maine, United States - Lowes Cove worm burrow | ecosystem: Environmental > Aquatic > Marine > Coastal > Sediment | place: USA: Maine... | reverse complement strand
AACCCCAGGAATCCTGGGCCCCAAGCGTCGAATGATCTCCCCCCCGGCCCTTGGCGATGTCGTGGAACAGGGCAGCGAGGTAGATCAGTTCAGATTTTGGCAGCCGGTCCATGATGTCACTGCAGAGCGGAAACTCGGCGCGGTGTTTATCCACCGCAAAACGCCGCAGATTGCGGATCACGAACATGGTGTGTTCGTCTACCGTGTAGGCGTGGAATAGATCGTACTGCATGCGCCCCACCACGTTGGCGAATGCGGGAATATATCGGGCCAGGATTCCGTAGCGGTTCATGTAACGCAAGGCGTGGGTGATGCCTCTGGGTTGGCGCAGGATCTCCATGAACAGACTTCTCGCCCCGAGATTGGCGCGAAATTCATCGTCAATCAGATTTCGATGATTACGGATCAGGCGAATGGTGCTGGCGCGGACACCGTTCAGCTCCGGGCGCTGCTCCAGGATTAGAAACAATTCCAGCAGAGCCAGCGGGTAGCGGGAGAAGACATTGTCATCGACCACTTCGAGGAAACCGCTGCGTGACTGGAAACGGCGGTTGATGGGCCGGGGTTCATCGAGGTGGGATTTGAAGATGATCGCCTCCTCGAACAGCTGCAGCAGCATCTCGTTCATGCGACTTATGCGCAATGCCGTCTGATAGTACTGTTGCATGAACCTTTCTACCCCGAGTCCCCGTTCGTCGTCCCGGAAACCGAACTGCCCGGCCAGGGTCCGTTGGTAGTCGAACAATATACGGTCTTCACGTCGGCCGCTGAGCAGATGAAGGGCAAAACGCACGCGCCAGAGAAACTCCTGCCCGGCCATCAGCTGCTGGTACTCCTCGCCTGACAGGAAACCGAAGTGCACCAGATCGACCATGCTGTCGGCCCCGAAATGACGTTTTGCCACCCAGCCGACCGACTGCAGGTCCCGCAGGCCGCCGGGGCTCTCCTTGATGTTGGGCTCCAGGTTGCTGATGGTATCGTCGTATTTGAGGTAACGGCGCTGCTGCTCTTTTCGTTTGAACTGGAAGAAACGGTCACTGGGCCAGATATTGTCCGGGCCAGTTGCTTCCCGCAGGGCGTCGAACAGCGGTTGCGGCCCGGAAAGCAGGCGGGATTCCATCAGGCTGGTGACCACTGTAATATCCTGCTCCGCCTCCTCCACGCTCTCCTGCAGGGTTCGGACGCTATGCCCCACCTCCAACCCGATGTCCCAGAAGAACGTCAGCAACTCACCGAGTGCCTCCGGGAGCTGTTCGTGACTCTCTTCCCCCAGCAGAATCATGATGTCGATATCGGATCCCGGCAGCAGTTCTCCCCGGCCGTAGCCGCCGACCGCGATCAGGGCCACCTCCGCATCGTCGGGGATTTGCAGTTTCCAGGCGTAGACCAGCAGGGTGTCGATCAGGCGGGTTTGGAGCTTGACCAGGTCGGTGATTGGTTCGCCCTTTTCAAACAAGGCCTTGAGATGCTGGTTGCCTTTTTCAATGGCATCCCGGAACAAGGGCAGGGGGGTGTCGGTTGTGGACAGGGCCTGGCGAAAACTTTCAAAGTCGAGGATCTGATGCGGCATGTATGGGCTCGATTCAACCTGATTCCGGTGAGCCGAATTCCTGCTCGTTCCGCCGCAGGGTCAGTACTTCGTAGCCGGTGTCCGTCACTAGCAATGTGTGCTCCCATTGGGCAGAGAGACTGCGATCTTTGGTCACTACCGTCCACTGGTCCGGCAACAGCTTGACCTGATGTTTGCCGGCATTGACCATGGGTTCGATGGTAAAGCACATGCCTGGCTGCAGAGCGATACCAGAGCCGGGCGACCCGTAGTGGAGCACCTGGGGATCCTCGTGAAACTCCCGGCCGATGCCGTGGCCGCAGTATTCACGCACCACTGAATAGTTGTGGGATTCCACATGCCGCTGGATGGCATGGCCGATATCGCCCAGGTGGATCCCCGGCCTCACCTGGTGAATTCCCAGCCACATGGCTTCCCTGGCGACCCGGGCCAGGCGGCGCGACAGGACCGACGGTACACCGACGAAGAACATACGACTGGTGTCGCCGTGAAAACCGTTTTTGATCACAGTGATATCGACGTTGATAATATCGCCGTTTTTCAGCTTCTTATCGCTGGGAATGCCATGGCAAACCTGGTGATTTACCGAGGTGCAGATAGATTTCGGAAAGCCCCGGTAGTTGAGAGGTGCAGGAATCGCCTGTTGTACCTGCACGATGTGATCATGGCAGATCTGGTCCAGCTCCTGGGTGGTGACGCCCGGTTTGACATGGGGTTCTATCATCTCCAGCACTTCTGCCGCCAGCCGGCCTGCCAGTCGCATTTTCTCAATCTCTTCGGGCGTTTTGATGGTGACACTCATGCAGCGGTTTTCCTGAAAAATCCTGAGGGTGGGAAGATCCGGGTTAAGGCCCCGGAAGATTGTGGCCACAGCGGCGATATGTTATAAAACGCGCCCCGGATTCGCAAACGATCCGGAACGGCGGGGCCACAGGCCCGCCGAAATAAAACACACACGTACCGGCACGGCTGCCGGGGTGCCTGGGAAACCGGGTTGGCAGTCGGGGTGCGTGGAGGCTCAACCCTATACAATTCGGAGAACACCATGAGTGACGTTTCGATGCGCCAGATGCTAGAGGCTGGCGTGCATTTCGGGCACCAGACCCGTTATTGGAACCCCAAGATGGGGGCCTATATTTTCGGTCATCGTAATAAAATCCATATTATCAATCTCGAGAAAACCCTGCCCCTGTACAAAGAGGCGATGAACTATCTCGGCTCGCTCGCGGCAAATGGAGGAAGAATCCTGTTCGTGGGCACCAAGCGCGCGGCGCGTGATACGGTCAAGGAAGAGGGCGAGCGCTGTGGCATGCCCTATGTCAACCACCGCTGGCTCGGTGGCATGCTGACCAACTTCAAGACCATTAAACAGCGTATCAAGCGTCTGAAGGAGTTGGAGGCGATGTTCGAGGACGGCTCGATCGATCGCTTCAATAAGAAAGAGGCGCTGGGTCTGCGGCGAGAATTGGAGAAACTGGATCGCAGTCTGGGAGGCATAAAGAACATGGAAGGCCTGCCCGATGTTCTGTTTGTGGTCGATGTGGGGCATGAAGATATCGCTGTGGCGGAGGCCGGCAAGCTTGGAATTCCGGTAGTCGGCGTAGTCGACAGCAACAACAGTCCGGACGGAATCAGCTATGTGATACCCGGCAACGATGACGCGATTCGTGCCGTTCAGCTCTATGTCCAGGGCGCTGCCGCTGCCGTGCTCGAGGGTCGCGCCAGCGCCGCCCATCTGGGAGGCACAGCCGCCGCCGACGAGTTTGTGGAAGTCGAAGAGACCAAGACCGAACCGGCCGAATAAACACTAATATCGAACTCTGTTCGACTGGACAGATGCAACGAAACTGATCTGCCCCTGCCCGGCGGGATACGCTACGCGGGGGCAGATGTCATATCGAATTAATTAACGCGAGGATTTTAGACAATGGCGATTACTGCCTCTCTGGTGAAGGAACTGCGTGAGCGTACCGGTTCCGGCATGATGGAATGCAAGAAAGCGCTGGTGGAAACGGATGGGGATATCGAAGCCGCGATCGAACTGATGCGCAAATCCGGCCAGGCCAAAGCGGCCAAAAAGGCTGGCAGAACTGCAGCCGACGGGATTATTGTTATCCAGTTCAGCGATGACGGCCGTAAAGCCGCGATGGTCGAAGTCAATTGCGAGACCGATTTCGTGGCCAAGGACGACAATTTCAACTCTTTCGCCGATGCGGTGGCGGAACGGACCTTGAATTCCAATGTGGCCACGGTCGAGGAACTGCTCAACGAGCCGTTGCATGAAGGTGAAGATGTCACCATCAACACTGCCCGCGAGGCCCTGATTGTCAAGATCGGTGAAAACATGAACGTGCGGCGTTTCGTCCGGCTGGGAGCCGATAGTGGGCAGCTTGTCAGCTACCGTCATGGCGTGCGTATCGGTGTAGTGGTGGAAATTGAAGGGGGTGACGAGAACCTGGGTAAGGACATCGCCATGCATATAGCGGCTTCCAACCCGGTCTGCATTTCCGCGGATGATGTTTCGCCTGAACTCCTGAACAAGGAGCGAGATATCTTCAAGGCTCAGGCCCTGGAGAGCGGTAAACCCGAAAATATCGTGGACAAGATTGTGGAGGGCCGGGTGCGCAAGTACCTGTCCGAGATCACCCTGCTGGGTCAGGCCTTTATCAGGGATCCGGATATAACCGTCGAGAAACTGCTTGCCGCAGCGGGGGCCAAGGTCAACAGCTTCCAGCGTTTTGAAGTCGGTGAGGGAATTGAAAAGAAACAGGAGAACTTCGCCGACGAGGTGATGGCGCAGGTGAACGGTTAGCAGAATGCCCGATTTGATCTGTCAGCGCATACTCCTCAAGATCAGCGGCGAAGCGCTGATGGGGCAGGGTGACTTCGGTATCGACCCGACAGTTATCGCCCGGGTGGCGGCGGAGATCAGGGAACTGTCCGACGCCGGCGTGCAACTGGGGCTGGTGATCGGTGGCGGCAATATCTTTCGCGGCGCCGGTCTGGCCCGGGGGGGAATAGATCGCGTCTCGGCGGATCATATGGGGATGCTGGCCACGGTCATGAATGCGCTGGCTATGCAGGATGCCCTCGGCAAACTGGGGTTGACAGCCAGAGTGCTGTCGGCCTTGACCATGAATCAGGTTTGCCAGGCCTATACTCGCCGTGATGCGGTCGATTACCTGAATAATGGGGAAGTGGTGATTCTGGCCGCCGGGACTGGCAATCCCTTTTTTACCACCGATACCGCTGCCAGTCTGAGGGCGATCGAGATCGGTGCTCAACTGCTGATCAAGGCGACCAAAGTGGATGGTATTTATTCCGCGGATCCGATTCAGGACCCCGGTGCGGAGTTCTACCCCCGATTGAGCTCCGATCGGGCGCTGGCAGACGGTTTGCAGGTGATGGATGCTACCGCCGTCATGTTGTGTAGTAATCATGGTATGCCCCTGCGGGTGATGAACATCAATCAGCAGGGCGCCCTGATGCAGCTGATGCGGGGAGAGGAGATCGGCTCACTGGTGGAGAGTGGAGACTGAGAGATGATCGATGACATCAAGAAAGACGCGGCAGATCGAATGAGCAAGAGCGTTGATGCCCTGGGACATGAACTTGCCAAGGTCAGGACCGGGCGTGCACACCCCAGCCTGCTCGATCATATAACCGTGTCTTATTACGGATCCCAGGTGCCGCTGAATCAGGTGGCCAACGTCAATGTGGAGGATGCGCGAACACTGACGGTAACCCCGTGGGAGAAGACCATGGTGCAGCCGGTGGAAAAGGCGATCATGAATTCCGATCTTGGACTCAACCCCAATACTGCAGGCACCGTGATTCGGGTGCCGTTGCCGCCGCTGACAGAAGAGCGGCGCAAAGATCTGATCAGGGTGGTGCGCCATGAGGCGGAACAGGCGCGGGTTGCGGTTCGCAATATCCGTCGAGACGCCAACCATGATCTTAAGAGTCTGCTGAAAGAGAAACTGATATCCGAAGATGATGATCACAGGGGTCAGGATCTTGTCCAGAAACTCACTGACCAGTACGTCAAGAAGGTGGACGAACTGCTGGAAAAGAAAGAAGAAGACCTGATGTCCATCTGAGTGCCTTGATCGCCATGGGCAGAGAAGCTAAACAGGCAGAGGGCGCGCCGAAGCCGGCGCGGCTTCCCCGGCATGTGGCGATTATTATGGATGGCAATGGCCGCTGGGCGGTTGGGCGTGGTCTGCCCCGCTTCGCCGGCCACAAGGCTGGGGTGGAAACGGTTCGGACCGTCGTAGAACAGTGCGTGGAACTGGGGATCGAAGTGCTCACCCTGTTTGCCTTCAGCAGTGAAAACTGGCGGCGTCCACCCCAAGAGGTGGGGGTGCTGATGGAACTGTTCATGATGGCGCTTAAGCGCGAGGTCAAACGGCTGCAGCGCAACAATGTGCGGCTTCGCATCATTGGCGACTACACCGCCTTTCCGCAGAAGCTGCAGAACCTGATCCTCTCAGCGCAGCAGATGACGGAAGACTGCGACGGGTTGATTCTCCAGGTTGCCGCCAACTACGGGGGGCGCTGGGATATAACCCAAGCAATGAAGAAGATAGCGCAGCAGGTGAAAACGGGCCTGCTTGAGCCGACGGATATCACCGAAGATACCATTGCGGCTCAGCTCTCATCTGCCGCTCTTCCCGACCCCGACCTGTTTATCCGCACCGGCGGGGAGCAGCGTTTGAGCAACTTCCTGCTCTGGCAGTCGGCCTACGCCGAGCTCTATTTCACACAGGTTCTCTGGCCGGATTTCGATCAGGATGTCTTTCGCCAGGCGTTAGACTCCTTCACCCGCCGCCAGCGTCGATTCGGCAGGACTACGGAGCAGACACTCGCTGCTTCGAACCAGGCAGGCATCGACTAAAGAGCCGAAGGATGCTTGCCCAGCGCATTATTACCGCTTTGGTCCTGATACCCCTGGTCTTTGGTGGGGTGCTCTACCTTCCGACGCATACGCTTGCCGTGGTTTTGGCAGTGATCATTCTCATCGGTGGTGTGGAGTGGAGCCGGCTGGCCGGTATCGACTCCACTGCAGGTCGGGTTCTGTTTCTACTGCTGCTGGCAACTGCTTTGGGCGGCATGGCGCTGATTCTCGATCAGGGCTACCGATGGATTTACTGGATGTCGCTGGGGGGGGCGGTCTGGTGGTTTTTAGTGACTCTGGGATTGCTGGTATACCGCCCGGAACACGTCATGGTTCGGGGAAGCGCGACCAAATCCCTGTTCGGACTATTGGTGCTGACTCCGGCCTGGGCCTCGGTGGTGGCGCTCCACGGCGCTGATGCGGATGGACCGCATCTGGTGCTTTCTCTGCTGATTCTGGTTTGGGTCGCGGACAGTGGCGCCTACTTTGCCGGCCGCCGCTGGGGACAGGTGAAACTGGCACCGATAATCAGCCCCGGCAAGACCAGGGAGGGGGTTTACGGCGCATTGGCGGGGGCAGCGATCTACGGGTTTCTGCTGGCCTGGGTTCGGCCGGAGACCGGACCTCCCGCTCTGGTAGCATTGCTTTGCCTGGTGGTTACTCTGATCTCCGTGGTGGGTGATCTGTTTGAGAGCCTGCTCAAGCGCCAGGCGGGTCTCAAAGACAGCGGTAATTTGTTACCGGGGCACGGCGGTATGCTTGACCGCATAGACAGTATGACTGCTGCGGCGCCGTTGTATCTGTTGGGTTTGCTGCTCCTCGGGCTGCAGCCGTGATTGGCATCACCGTACTGGGTTCCACTGGATCGATAGGGGTTTCCACCCTGGATGTGGTTTGCCGCCATCCAGACCGTTACCGGGTGGTTGCTCTGACCGCTAACCGCGATGTGGACGGCCTGTTCCAACAGTGTCAAGCTGTTGCGCCGGATTATGCGGTGATGGCTGACGTTGATTGCGCCCGTGAACTTGGGCTGCGGGTGATCAACGCCGGGCTGGCTATCCAGGTGTTGGCAGGCGCTGAAGGGCTGGATCTGGTGGCGGGTCTGCCCGAGGTAGAACAGGTGATGGCCGCCATTGTCGGTGCAGCAGGACTGCTGCCGACCTTGGCGGCGGTACGGGCAGGCAAGCGGGTGCTGTTGGCGAACAAAGAGGCGCTGGTGGTTTCAGGGAAGTTGTTCATGGACGAGGCCGAGAAGCACGGCGCTGAGATTCTCCCCATAGACAGCGAGCACAATGCGGTTTTCCAGTGCTTACCGGCTGGTTTCGAGCAGGGGCTGGAACGGGTGGGTGTTCGCCGCATACTGCTGACGGCGTCCGGTGGGCCCTTTCGCAACACCCCGCTGGAGAGTCTGGCAGCCGTTACACCGGAACAGGCCTGCGCCCACCCGAACTGGGAAATGGGTCGCAAGATATCGGTGGATTCAGCTACTATGATGAACAAGGGCCTTGAGGTCGTCGAAGCCTGTTGGCTGTTTCATACCAGACCGCAGCAGGTGCAAGTGGTGCTGCACCCGCAGAGCGTAATCCACTCCATGGTCGAGTATACAGACGGCTCTGTGCTGGCCCAACTTGGCAATCCGGATATGCGTACGCCGATTGCCCATGCCATGGGTTGGCCACAGCGGATCGAATCCGGCGTAGAGAGCCTGGATCTATTCCAGGTGGCCCGGCTGGAGTTCGAGCCTCCGGATCTGACGCGTTTTCCCTGTCTTGGGATCGCCTATGATGTGATTGAGCAGGGTGGAACGGCACCGGCTATCATGAATGCGGCCAACGAGGTTGCAGTGGATGCGTTTTTACAAGGCAGGTTGAAATTCACGGCCATTCCTCAGGTGATCGACAAGACCCTGTCCGCCTTTACCCCGAGCGGTGTGTTCGGGCTTGCGGCGTTATTGGAGGTTGATTTGGAGGCACGCAGCCGGGCGGAACAAATAGCCCGGCAGTTGGTCTGAAATTTCCTGATATGAACTCTTTTCTGTTTACTGTTCTTTCTTTTGTCGTTGCCCTCGGCATCCTGATTTCGGTGCATGAGTACGGGCACTTCTGGGTAGCACGGAAACTCGGGGTCAAGGTTCTGCGATTTTCCATCGGTTTCGGCAAGGCGCTTTGGCAGCGGACCGGCAAGGTGGACGGAACCGAGTATGTGCTGGCGGCCGTTCCTTTGGGCGGTTACGTGAAGATGTTGGACGAGCGCGAGGGAGAGGTTTCAGCGCAGGAGCGTCACCGTGCCTTCAACCGCCAGACGCTGAAGGTGCGCTCCGCCATTGTGGTTGCGGGGCCTGCCGCCAATTTCCTGTTCGCTATCATGGCCTTCTGGTTGATTTTTGTGCTGGGTGACAGTGGAACCCGGCCCTGGGTGGGGGAGGTAGAGCGGGATTCCATCGCCTACGCGGCCGGGTTTCTGCCAGACGATGAGTTGCTGGCGATCGGGGATCGCAGCACACCCACGTGGGAGACGGCGGTCTATGCCCTGCTTGCAGAGTCGGTAGATGAAGGGGTGCTGCAGGTCCGGGTGCTCGGCAGCGACGGAATTGAACGGATACGGCTGCTGCCCGCAGAATCACTGGCCAGTCTGGCGGAGGATGGCAGGATACTGCAGGGAATTGGACTCTCTCCCAAACGGCCCATGGTTCCCCCCATGATCGGGCAGGTGATTCCAGGCGAAGCCGCGCATCTGGCCGGAATAGAGACAGGAGATTTGGTGCTCGCCGCAAATGAGGAGGCTGTGGCGACCTGGGCGGAACTGGTCTCTTTAATTCGGGATCGACCGGGTAAAACAATAACCCTGAAGGTTGAGCGGGGTGCTGAGCATCTTTCCATCCCTGTGATCGTCGGCAGTCGAGAGGAGAATGGACAGTTCTATGGGCGGATCGGTGCTGCTGTCCAGGTTCCGGAGGGATTGTATGACGACTATCGATCTGAAATCCGCTTAGGGCCGGTGGCTGCGGCGGGAGCGGCAGTCTCAAAGACATGGGATATGTCTGTGTTTATGCTTAAGATACTGGGGCGTATGCTGACCGGGAAGACATCGGTAAAAAATTTGAGCGGGCCGATTTCTATCGCCCAGTCTGCAGGCAAATCAGCCAGTTACGGCTTGGTCTATTTTGTAAAATTCCTGGCGTTGGTCAGTATCAGCCTGGGTGTTTTGAATCTGCTGCCTGTCCCCGTGCTGGATGGCGGTCACCTGTTTTTCTTTCTGATGGAAGCAGTCAAAGGGGCCCCCCTGTCAGAACAGTTCCTGATGCAAGGTCAGCGCATTGGGCTGGTCATTCTACTGGCACTCATGGGGCTTGCCTTTTACGTCGATCTCTCCCGCCTGCTGGGATAGTGGGAAAAGATTATCTATAATACCGCAGTTTGTCCGGGGGCGGGGTTGGACAATCCCGACCACCGTTACGAGGGTGTTCGGGTACCCTGCCTGATGTTAGAGAGAATCTCTTTTTCCGATGATAACTATTCTTGCCTTCAACCAAGTAACAACAAGGCTTGGTTAGGGCCTGTTAACACTATGCGGATATCTATCAACGGCGGCCATTTTTTCGCAGGACAAGGCGCACTGAGCACCTGGTCTGGTGTTCTCATTGGAGGGGCAACGCTGGGCATCGGCACAATGTTAGCAGGCCCTGGATACCAATGAAGCAGCATATAAGGTACTTCTGCTTTTTCCTGCTGTTGGCAGCAGTCGCTGTCCCGCTTTCGGTGACGGCTGATTCGTTTGTGGTCCAGGATATTCGGGTCGAAGGACTGCAGCGCATATCCGCGGGCACGGTCTTCAACTATCTTCCGGTCCGGATAGGCCAGCAGATCGAACCGGAGGAGACAGGGGCGATTATCCGGGAACTCTATAAAACCGGGTTTTTCAAAGACGTGCGGTTGGAACGGGAAGAAGACATTCTTATCATTTTCGTCCAGGAACGCCCCGCCATCGCCCAAATCGAGATCAGTGGCAACAAGACTCTGGATACCGATCAGTTGCTGACCGGTCTTAAGGATATCGGACTTGCCGAGGGTAGGGTTTTGAATAGGGCAGTACTGGATAAGATCAGTCAGGAACTGAAGCGCCAGTATTTCAATCAGGGTCAATATGCCCTCAAACTTAAATCCACCGTGACGCCACTGGAGCGGAACCGGGTTGCGGTTAATATCGTTATTTCAGAGGGGGTTACTGCAACCATTAAGCGTATCAACATCCTCGGCAACGATTCCATCGACGAGGAGGATCTGCTGGAGGAGTTTGAACTGGCCCCTACCGGTATGCTCTCATTTCTGACCAAGGACGATCAGTACTCTCGGCAGAAACTCTCCGGTGACCTTGAAACGCTCCGATCCTACTATCTGGACAGCGGATTCATCAATTTCCGAATCACCTCAACTCAGGTCTCCATTACTCCGGACAAAAAGGATATCTACATCACCATTAACGTAGCGGAGGGTGATGTCTACACCATCAGCGATATCAAGCTGGCCGGGCAACTGATCGCACCGCCGGAAGAGTTTTTCCCCCTGATCCACCTCAGCCGGGGAGACGTATTTTCCAGAAAAATGGTTACCGGCAGTTCCGACCGGATAACCGACCTGCTCAGTGATAAGGGTTACGCCTTTGCCAACGTAAACAGCATTCCGGATATTGATGATGAGAAGAAGCAGGTCTCTATCACCTACTTCGTGGATCCTGGTAAAAGGGTATACGTGCGCCGCATCAACATGAAGGGTAACCACGCCACCCGTGACGAGGTGCTGCGCAGAGAGATGCGCCAGATGGAGGCAGGCTGGTTCTCTGCGGAACAGGTCAGGCGCTCCAGGGAGCGGTTGCAACGGCTGGGATTTTTCGATGAGGTGAGTGTCGAGACTCCGGCGGTGGCAGGCACCACCGATCAGGTAGATGTGAACATCGCAGTGGAAGAGAAAAAGATGGGAAACTTGATGGCTGGCCTCGGGTTTTCCCAATCTCAGGGTCTGATTTTCACCACCAGCATCTCTCAGAATAACTTCCTGGGTACCGGCAAGCATGTCGGTTTTTCGTTCAATAACAGCAGCGCCAACACCTATTACCAACTCGCCTTCAGGAACCCCTATTACACCGTCGATGGTATAAGCCGAGGGTTTGTTTTCAGCTACAAGAAAACCGATTTCGACGAGGTAGACACCTCCAGTTATTCGACCGACCGGGCATTGGCGGGGATGAACTTTGGATTTCCGATAAACGATACCGACCGCCTGAATCTGCGGTTCGATATTACTAATCTCGATTTCAAGGTGGGAAATGATGCCGCCGATCAGATCAAGGAGTTCGAGGAAGACAATGGCGACAGTTTTTTTGACCAGTCGGTCGAACTCAGCTGGACCCAGGATTCCCGCAACTCCGCCATGATGCCCACATCGGGCGGGCTGCAAAGCGCTACCGCCGGCGTCACTATTCCGAGCAGCGATCTTGACTACTACACCCTGTCCTATCGACAGAAGCGCTATATTCCCCTCAGCCGGACCTTTACCCTGGCGTTAAAAGGGGATATCGGTTATGGAAATGCCTATGGTGATACGACCGAGTTACCACCGTGGGAAAACTTTTTCGCCGGTGGCATGAAAACCGTGCGCGGCTTCAAAGACTTCAGCCTTGGCCCCAGGGATTCCAACGATGATCCTCTGGGGGGAAATGTTAAACTGGTGGCCAACGCAGAAATACTGTTTCCCGCACCCTTTAAACTCACGGAGAAAACGGTGCGGCTGAGTATTTTCGTCGATGCCGGTCAAGTGTACGATGATGAAGTTGATTTAAACGATATCCGTTATTCCACAGGTGCTGCCTTTTTCTGGCTCTCCCCTTTCGGGGCGTTGGGATTCAGTCTGGCTTATCCGCTGAATGATGAAGGCAGTGATGATGTGGAATATTTCCAGTTTTCACTGGGAGCCGCATTTTAACCAATTTGGAGAAAACGTTGAAAAAATTAATGCTGGTTTTTCTTTCTGTCGGGCTGCTCACCTTGACGGCGGCCAAGGCTGCCGATGAATTTCGCATCGGCGTAGTGAATGCCAATGAAATTGTGGAGAAGTCTCCGCAGTACGATACCGTTCGCAAGTCCCTGGACGCCGAATTCAAGCGTCGAAATGAGGATCTGTTGGCCAAACAAAACCAGGTAAAGAAGTTGGAAGAGAAAAAAAACCGTGACGGCTCGGTAATGAGCGCGGCGGAACTCAAACGCCTGGAGCAGGATATACGTTCCCTGGTACGCAAACTGAAATCCACCAGCGAGGAGTATCGAGAGGACTTTAATCTGCGGCGCAGTGAAGAAATCAACAAACTGCTGCGGCAAGTATCGGAAGTGGTGCATCAGGTTGGTGAAGAGGAAAATATCGATGTTATTCTCAGCGAAGGCGCGGGGGTGGTCTACGCCAGCAAACGGGTAGACCTGACAGATAAGGTACTGCGGCGTCTTAAGGAGCAGTATAAGTCGTCACCCAAAAAGTAAGGTGACGGGTTCAAGCCCATTTCCCGGCTGAGTCGCGAAGCCAGGTGAGTGGTAAAAACCAAACTGGTGGGTATAGACACTGAAGACTCTTTGAGCCGCCGACCCCATCTTCAGAAGCAAGCGCTGATATAGTGTTTGTTGTCACAGAATGATGGTGGCATTCGGATGGTAATTGAGTGCGTCCGGCAATTTGATGAGGCGTCCGGTTTTTCCGGTCGGCGATAGAAGGGGATATTTAAGCATGATGGATATAAACAAGGTGTTGAGCTTGTTGCCACACCGTTACCCTTTTCTCCTCATCGATCGAGTTCTCGAGTTCGAAAAGGACAAACGCCTGCTTGGCCTTAAGAATGTCACCTACAATGAACCCTTCTTTAACGGTCATTTCCCGATCCGTCCGGTTATGCCGGGCGTTCTGATCGTGGAGGCGATGGCACAGGCGACCGGATTGCTAGCCATGGAGTCCAACCCGGAAACGGTGAGTGAGACTTCCATCTATCTCTTCGTCGGCATTGATAAGGCACGTTTCAAACGCCCGGTAGAGCCGGGTGATCAGCTTCATATCGAGGTACACCAGAAGGCCTTCAAGCGGGGCATCGGTATTTTCTCGGGAATCGCAACGGTTGATGGCAAGATTGCCGCGACTGCCAATATCATGTGTACCGCCAGGGACATCTCTGATTGATTCGTTTGCGATTAGCCAGTTTCGACCGCTGCCTGTGATTGCGTGGTGCGGGCCGCCGATCTGATTTTTGAGACTGGCGTCCTTGAGCGGCTTGCCGGTGTGGATGAAGTGGGACGCGGACCCTTGGCGGGCCCCGTGGTGGCGGCTGCCGTCATTCTTGATCCCGGGCGGCAGATCGATGGGTTGGCCGATTCGAAAAAATTATCGGAGCGACGGCGCGAAAGTCTGGCCGAAATTATCAAGAAAGATGCCCTTGCCTGGGCACTTGGGCGTGCCGAGGTGGATGAGATCGATCAGCTCAACATTCTCCAGGCCAGTCTGCTGGCGATGCAGCGAGCGGTGCAGGCGCTGCCGGTGGCAGCCGAGCATGCGCTGGTAGATGGGATCCACTGTCCGGATCTTCCCTGCAGGGCAGAGGCTGTTATCAAGGGAGACAGCCGGGTACCGGCGATCAGCGCGGCATCCATCCTGGCCAAGGTGGCGCGGGATCGGGAGATGATAGCGCTGGACAGGCGTTACCCCGGATACGGATTGGCCCAACACAAGGGCTATCCCACCAAGGCCCATATCCTGGCGCTGGAGACCCTGGGAGTGAGCACTATTCACCGCCGATCTTTCGGGCCGGTCAAAAGACTGCTTTGATCCCTCTGTTTCCCCCGAACAACGGCCAAGTATCCATTGGCTGGTGGTCATTTCCCGGGCGTCCTGACCGGAAAAATAGCTGCTTTCCCAGCTGGGTTTGGAAACGGGTTTGAGATTGAGAGACGGGGACGCGGTATGCGGTGACCCCGGCCGTTGTCTATGGTTAAATTCACCTCATGACTTCCCCCGCTTTTGTCCATCTTCGCGTCCATTCAGAGTATTCCCTGTGCGACGGTCTGCTGCGGATTAAACAGCTGGTCAGGTCGGCTGCCGATGGGGGCATGCCCGCGGTGGCATTGACCGATCAATCGAATATGTTTGCGCTGGTGCGGTTTTACAAAGCAGCGATTGCGTCCGGGGTGAAGCCCATCATCGGTGTGGATTGCTGGATTCGGAACCCGGAGGACGCCAATAAACCGTTTCGCATGGTACTGCTGGTTCAGAATAACCAGGGGTATCGTAACCTGACCCGTCTGGTCTCCCGCAGCTATCGAGAAGGGCAGCACCTGGGTCGCCCGATGCTTGAACGCGCATGGTTGACCGTTGAAACTTGTACCGGCCTGATTGCGCTCTCCGGCGGCAGGGAAGGGGATGTGGGGCGTGCTCTGCTGGGGGACCATCGGCGACAGGCCGAGTCCTTGCTGGCGCAGTGGCTGGGAATTTTCGGCGATCGTTACTATCTGGAACTGCATCGAACTGGCCGACCCCAGGAAGAGGGGTGTCTGCATGAAAGTGTTAAGTTGGCGTTGGCCCGGGGCGTTCCGGTGGTGGCCAGCAACGATGTGCGTTTTCTGACCCCGGCCGATTTCGAAGCCCATGAGATCAGGGTCTGCATTCATGAAGGACGCACCCTGGATGATCCCAGACGCCCGCGCAGTTATACCGACCAGCAGTATCTGCGTTCTCCGGAAGAGATGGCGGAGCTGTTTTCCGACATACCGGAAGCCCTGGAAAACAGTGTGGAGATAGCCAGGCGCTGTAACCTTGAACTAACGCTTGGAAAGAACTTTCTGCCCGATTTTCCCATTCCGGAGGGGATGACCATCGAGGGGTTCTTTACTGAGGAATCGCGCAGCGGGCTCGATGGGCGGCTCCAGAGGATATTCAATCCCACCGATCCGGAGACACCCCGGAAGCGCAAGGTCTACCAGGACCGGCTTCAGATCGAACTGGATGTAATCAATCAGATGGGATTTCCCGGCTACTTTCTGATCGTGGCCGATTTTATTCAATGGGCCAAGGACAATGGCATCCCGGTAGGTCCCGGACGGGGCTCAGGTGCCGGATCCCTGGTCGCTTATGCCTTGAAGATCACCGATCTCGACCCGATCGAGCACGATCTTCTGTTTGAAC
>Ga0316189_10003306_pt1 | contig 15674 bp, 10 predicted proteins | sample LowCovwburrow_MG_FD_204930 | JGI IMG/M metagenome (GOLD analysis project Ga0316189, IMG submission 204930) | Coastal sediment microbial communities from Maine, United States - Lowes Cove worm burrow | ecosystem: Environmental > Aquatic > Marine > Coastal > Sediment | place: USA: Maine... | reverse complement strand
GACGGTGATTGAATTTTTGGAAATGGCCTTTGCCGACGAGACGGTCGATGTAGAGGTAGAGGAGATCGCTATCAAACCGAATTCCCAAGTCGTTCGCCGGACCCTTTACGAATCGGAGATTCGTCCGAAATTCGGCGTGATGATTATCTCCATCAAGAAGGAAGATGGGCACATGGTGTTCAACCCCGAGGCCGACACCATGCTGGAAAGCAATGATATCCTGGTCGTGGTTGGAGGGGCCGCAAATATTAAGGGCTTGGAGAAGCTTCTGGCGCCTGTGTAGACGGCTCGACACGGCTGGCAATTCTCGTTTGATCGGTTGCGATGGTTTCATGACAACGCCACGTTGAAATACCAAACATTCTTTCGTTTAAGCCCGATTTGCGCTTGCCGACATTTATAGCCCCCGCAATTAGATATATGACAATCTCAGCCCTGTCATTTACTTAGAAATCATACAGACATCCTCGACTCCGGTGACGACGTCTTGATCAGTGGCTTCGGGTAATTCTGCCTCCGCGAAAAAAAATCGAGCAGTGCGTCAGGAACATGGTGGCAGGGGACAAGATGATGTTTCCGGACACGGTTTGCGATTTTAAAGAGCGCGGTCAAACTACGGGATAGGTGCGATGGGGCGGAGTGCGCGACTGGGGATTAGCGTTTCGTATCGGTAATTTTGTGATAATCCATCTATTGGCACGTAATCTCAAATTTAGCCAATCATGTTTTTCGAGGGATAACCTGATCTATTCTTAGATCCTGTCAAGTCCTAGTCCTTCATCTCGTGAGTGTTTTATACAGTTCAAAATAGCCCAGTCCTGCATATTACGAAAGCCACTGCCAGTATAATCTCCAAGATAGCTGCGTTATGATCTATCCATTGCAATCCGTCACAGACAAAAGGGCGCCATAGGTGTCGGATGATCAATGGCGGTATCGTCTGCCTTATTGTTGTTGTTCAAAATATACTAACATAAAAAGCCAAAAACGATCCTAAAGTCCAGTAAATAGCTTATAATATTATTGAATTTCTATATCATTTATGCTTGGATCCTTAACGATCGTCTGCGGCAATTGTTTGGCGGCACGAAAAATATGACCCATTAACGAAATCATGAAAAAAATTATTAAATAGGTACATGAAATAAAGGAAGTCAGAATGAAGGATCGTTCTTCTGGATCTAAACAAATCAACCGGAAACTCGAGCAGGAAAAAGCCCGGCGTGCAACGGCCGAACAGCATTTGCAGAATTCTCAATACCTACTGCAGACGCTCATTGATACGATTGAGGGGGAAGTCTTCGTCAAAGACCCAAACGGCGTTTATCTCTATGTCAACAGGGCGTTTGGGGAAAATTTTGGGGTGGACCCGGAGGATGTGGTTGGTAAAGATGATTTTTTTGTGTTTTCACCCGAAACGGCTAAAACCTTGCAAGAAAACGACCGGCAGATCATGGCCGATAAAAAAGCTGTCAATATTGAAGAGAGCGGGATCGTGCGCGGTAAGCTTGTAACCTATCTGACCAACAAGGCCCCATTGATTGATGATGATGGGCATGTGCTATGCATATGCGGCGTCGGCATTGATATTACGCAAAAAAAAATAATAGAAGCGGAACTTAAAGACACGCATCGGGATCTGGGGAAAAGAATCCGAGAGATAGAAGCGGAAACCGATAAGCGTAAACAGGTAGAGGATGCACTGCGGAAAAGTCAAAAGCAATACCAGCAACTCGTTGAAGACCTGGGCGAAAAGTTTATGATTTACAGTCATCGGCTTGATGGAACTTTGACTTATGCGAGCCCGGGATTGGAAACGATATTTAGGCTTTCCAGAAATGACACCATTGGCAGTGACTGGACAAACATGATTGACTGGGAATCCATGGATCTTGAACTGGCCAGAGAAAATATTGGCAACATGGTTTCCGGGCTAGAGTATCAGCGTATGTCCATGTCGTTTAGACACCCGGACGGAAAATATCGAACTATTTTTATCAGCCCCCATCCTATAAAAAACAGTGCGGGAGAGGTTGTCGGTGTCGAAGGTATTGTAGAGGATATTACGGAGCGCAGACAGGCCGAGGAGGCGCTTAAAAATATCCATGCTGAACTCGAGAAACGCGTTGCTGAAAGAACGGCGCAGCTTACGGAAACCCTTGATCAGTTGCGGGAGACAGAATGGCGCTATCGTACCGCTGCCGATTTTACCCACAGTTGGGAATACTGGAGCAATCTGGACGGCAGTTTGCAATATGTCTCACCCGCCTGCGAACGCATATCCGGATATGCCCCCGAAAAATTTATGCAAAATCCGCCGCTGTTTAGTGAAATTGTTTTACCTGAGGATCTGGACATCTGGAAAAGACATCTAAACGATTCCCGTCAACATCCGAAAGTACACGAAATACAGTTCCGCATCCAACATCGGGACGGTTCCATTCGCTGGGTGGAACATGTCTGCCAGCCGGTGATCGGTGATCAGGATGAAATATTGGGCTTCCGGGCCAGTAATCGCGACATCACGCGGCGCAAGCAGGGGGAACTCCGTCTGCAGACTGCCTATTCAGAAATAAAGGCGTTGAAAGCCCAACTCGAAGCGGACCAAACCTATTTGCGAGAAGAAATAAAGTCAGGTCATGATCATGAAAATATCATCGGCGATAGTGACCTGTTGAAATACGTTCTGTATAGAGCGAAGCAGATTGCGCCAACCGACACCACGGTTTTGATTTTAGGGGAGACCGGCACTGGTAAAGAACTCATTGCCCGGGCCATCCACAATGCCAGCTTGAGAAGGGCCCGTCCCCTGATCAAGGTGGATTGTGCTTCCTTAACTGCTAACCTCATTGAGTCCGAACTCTTCGGCCATGAAAAAGGTGCTTTTACCGGCGCGGTCGAAAATCGGGTGGGGCGGTTTGAACTGGCGGATGGCGCCACGTTGTTTCTGGATGAAATCGGGGAACTACCCTTGGACCTGCAGGCCAAATTGCTTCGCGTAATTCAAGATGGCGAATTTGAACGGTTAGGGAGTTCCCAGACCCGTCGCACCGATGTCCGTATCATTGCTGCTACCAATCGTAATCTTGAAGACGATATCCGTAATGCGCGGTTCAGGATGGATCTCTGGTATCGGTTAAGCGTTTCTACGATCACTATGCCCCCATTAAGGGAAAGAGAAGATGATATCATCATATTGATCGACCATATGGTGAAGCACTTTGCCAAAAAACATGGGAAACAGATCGTTTCCATCCCCGACCTCATATTATCAAAATTGAAGGATCATCCCTGGCCCGGCAACATCAGGGAGCTAGAAAACGTGATCGAGCGTGCGGTCATATATACGCAAGGCGATATGCTGCAACTTGACGATGTTGTCGTCACCCCCAGCCATGGCGCAATTGAGGCTGCAGACCAACCCATGAAAAGTCTGGCCGAGATGGAACGGGAGCATATCCTGCGGGCTTTGCGAAAGAGCAACTGGAAAATTCACGGACAAGACGGTGCCGCCGCGCTGCTGGATATGAATCCCAGCACCCTCCGTGGGCGAATGCGTAAACAGAGGATTCACAAGCCACCTTACCAAGCCGAGTAGTTGTCATATATGACCGTCTAATTTGACACTGTAGTCATATATGGCAATTTATTCTCGATCTTACCTGCCTTCTTTCCTTTCTTAATATCCTTATAATATCTATAAATACAACAAGTTAATTCTATTTCAGTGTGAAATCAATAATTGGCACTGTTTTTGATCAATAAGATTTGAATTTCTGCCCGAATGAATGGTTTGTCAGGTGCAAATTAAACTTCAATCGAGGCTTGGTCAATGATCAATCTGACACTGACGATGCTTGCCCATTCAAATAAACGTAGGGAGTTCTTATCTACCTGCCGTTTAATATTCGATCGAACCAGGGACGAAAAGGGGTGCCTGGGTTGCCACCTATTCCAGGATGTCGACAACGAGAACCTTATCCACCTGGAACAGACTTGGGCCCATCGCGCGGGCCTGGATGACCATCTTCGCTCCAATCTCTTCAGCGCGCTGCTCGGTGCTATGAAGCTGCTTGGTGAATCCCATTCGATACGTATTGATGACGGTTCCGAGGTTGATGGTCTGGAAGCCGTCACAAGGGCCCGATCAACGGGCGGAAAACACACTCATTGAGTGATGGATTATAATTTTTCCGGATAATGAGGCTAAAACGATGGAGACCAATGGCGAGGACGATCGTTTTAGAAGGAGACAAGCAGTGTGTAAAATCGGTAGGAAAAAATGGTGTTATGTGCTGTCGATGTCCATGATTCTTTTTGCTTCACACGCCATGGCAGGCGGCTTCTATCTGACCCAGATTGCCTCCCCGGGAAGTGTGGGGACGGCTGGAGTGGCCGACTCGGTCAATAACTGGGCCGCCGATTCAGCCTTCACCAACCCGGCCGGCATGACCGGATTGCAAGAGGACACCGTCATGGGCGGCGTGCAGACCCTTATCCCGATCATGCGCTTCGATTCTAGTATCGCCACGGCCGGGGGCAGCGACGGCGGCAACGCCGGGGCACCGGCCGTGGTGCCCGGCGGATACATCGTCAAGACACTGGGGGACGACTGGCGTTTGGGCTTTTCGATCTCAGGGCCCATGGGGGGCGGCGTGGACTACGGAGATGATTTCGTGGGGCGCTATCAGGCTTACGAAGCCAGCCTTGCCGGTCTGTTTATTTCGCCGTCCGTCGGGTACCGGGTTAACGAACGCTTGTCTGTTGGGGCTGGCGTTTCAGCCGTTTACACGATTTTCAACGAGAAAATCGCTTTCAATAATGCCGGGGGAGTCCCGGATGGCGAAATCAAAATGGACAAACTTGACGGATGGAGCCCCCAGGGATTTTTCGGCATGACTTTTCAATTGACCGACGACCTTATGATGGGTGCGGTTTACCGTACCAAATCGGAGGTCGATATCGACGGCGATCTCCGGATTACTGGCGTCGTGGGCCCACCCCCCACCAATTTGCTGGGTGGCCTGGACAATATTGAAATCGAGTTTGATCTGCCCCAAACCTTCGAGGTGGCCATGAAGTACCAGGTAAATGACGATTTTCAGCTGCTGGCCGACATCAACTGGCAGGACTGGTCCACCTTCAGCGATAACAAAATATCCATTGAGGGCCCAATCATCACGACCATCGACCGCAACTGGAAGGACACCTGGCATGTGGGGCTCGGTATGGTTTACGACATCGGTGAGGCGCACCGCATGATGGTGGGCGTGTCCTACGACAGTTCAGTGGTGGATGATGAGGACCGCACCATCGATCTGCCCATGGACGAGCAACTGCAGGTTTCCTTTGGTTTTGGCAACAAAGGAGGCTCGGACGAAAAATGGAAATACGGGTTGGCCACAACGGTTATGTACATGGGCGACGGCAAAGTGGACCAGACCACCCAGGGTGAACGCTTCAAAGGGGAGTTCGACACCAATGTCATGTTCATCGTTGGCGGAATGATCTCCTATGATTTCTAGCCGAATTGTCCACACAAGCCATAAAGGATATGGGCAGACAACGAACCGGGGATTCTAAGAACTTTTAAGAAAAAAATTACGCAACTGATTAAATAACACCAACAAACAGGGAGATACCATGAATAACCAATGTGAAAACAGGTTGAAATTTGCGGGATTATTACTGTTGGCCAGTTTTTTAATAGCTGGTCTTGTGGGGTGCGCCGCCACCAAACAGGCCCGCAGCGTGGAACCGTCAGGATTCCTCGGGGATTACGCCATGCTGAGTGAAGGGGCGGAAGGCGAGGCCCTGCTTATCTTTATAAACCCCAAGGGTGACTATCCCGCCTACAGTAAGCTACAACTCGAACCCGTCGTGATCTGGCGGCGGGGTGAACTTAAAACCACGGACATCCCCAAAGAAGACCTGCAGACCGTAGCCAACAACTTTCATAAACTGCTGCTTCGTGAAGTTTCTCAGGACTATGAAATGGTCTCGGCACCAGGACCCAGTACCCTCAGAGTGCAGGTGGCGCTCACGGATATTGAAAAGTCCAATGCTGCCATGGACACAGTTACCAGCGTTGTTCCGGTGGGTCTGGTCATTTCAGGAGCCCAGGAATTTATCACGGGCAAACCGGCATTTACGGGCGAAGTCAGCGTCGAGGTCAAAGTCACCGATGCCAGCACTGGCGAACTGTTGATGGCTGCCGTAGACCAACGGGTCGGCGGCAAGACCATCGAAGCCTCGGTGGACAACTGGGATGATGTAAACCAAATCATGGAACTCTGGTCGAAGATGTTCCGATTTCGGCTCTGTGAACAGCGGGGCGACAAAGACTGCATTGACCCGGAATCATAACAATCCAGTCCTATACCCAGTAAATCGTCCTGGTGCATATTGAAATATATTTCCGGCCATTTACCTGGGAATTCGGGAAGTTGGTAATGACCTTAAATTCATGATTTACCAGAGTCTTACATTGGTAATCTTTATAGATCATAGACCCGTAAATTTATGCTGAGGAGATACAAAATGATAAGGAAAGCGCTTTATTACTTATCTTCGGTTTTAATGGTAATCGCGATGATATTCGGCACCAGCTCGGTGCAAGCAGCCGAGAAAATCGTCCACGATGCCGAGTACTACATCCTCGAAGCCCAAAACGGGAAAGTATGGGCTGTCGAAGACGGGAAACTTGACCAAAAGCTCGCTGAACTGCGTAAGAAGTATGGCGCTCCACCCAACATTATCCACTACATGTGGGACGACCAACCGCTGATGTCCTTCGGGGATCCGCTCTACCAGAAGGTCCGCGGCTACGAGACGCCACAGCTCAACAAGCTGGCAGAAGAAGGCATGCTCTTTGCCCGTATGTACACCGAGCCCGGCTGCACGCCAAGCCGCGCTGCGGCAATGACAGGACAACTTGCCATCCGCACGGGCACCTGGGAAATCGGTTTTCCCATTGAGTATACAGGATTTGCGGCCGAGAACGTTACGATGGCTGAAGTCCTCTCCCAGGCTGGCTACGCCACGGCTTTCTATGGCAAGCTGCACTTGGGGGACACCGAGGAGTCTTACCCGCACAACCAAGGTTTCGACGAGGCCTTCTGGGCGCTCTACAATCAGGTGACCAGCCTTTACAACAAAATAGGCGAGGGTGCCAACGCCATCATCGGGATGAAAGAGGAGCTTCTTGCCGAAAATCCATACCAGCGTGATAACACATTCATCCAGGATGAGGCGTTTGTGTTCTACCTGGAGGGCAAGAAAGGCGAACAGGCCATGGAATGGCGCAATGGGTCCCAGGAACTAAAGGACTACAAGGACTTTGACATTGAGTCTCGCAAGCGCGCTCTGAGCTTTATCAAGAGAAACGCCGAGGCGAAGAAGCCCTTCTACGTCGCCTGGTGGCCGCTGTGGATGTCCTTCATCGGTGAGCCGAAAAAGGTCACTCTCCAGCGCGGCATGGTCGGCGAGGAATATCAGCGTGTCATCGAGCCCGACATCGCAGCACTGCGCAAGACTCTGGAAGAACTTGGCATTGCAGAGAACACACTTATTGTCGCCATGGCCGACAACGGCCCCATGACCCATAATCCACCCCCCGGTGCCGGCCTTGGCGAGGGAATTTTCCGGGGCGGCAAGGGCGACTTCACCGAGGGTGGTGTGCGCGTCTGTGCCGCTGCGTTGTGGCCGGGTGTAATCAAACCAGGTCAGGTCGTAGGCGACATGATCCATGAAGTGGATCTTTTCACCACCTTCGCACGGCTGGCCGGTGCCACGCAGAACATCCCGACCGACCGCGTGATCGATGGCATTGACCAGACGGCCCTGCTGGTAAAGGGTGATACATACGGGCGGCGCGATTACAATTTCACCTATCAGGGACCGGACCTTGCTGCCACAACGAAGGACCAATATAAGATTCACTGGGTTTCCAAAGATCCCTCTCAGGCCAAGTCGGGACTCACCGCCGTCTACGATCTATACAACGATCAACGTGAGGTCAATCCGATCGTGGTTGGCGGATTCCACATGAAGGAACCCTTCAAGCGGATGCGTGCCCGACATGAGCTGTGGAAAGAGAAGTACCCGGATCGGCATCACAAGCGCGCACCGGCTTACACCGGCATCGCCAATGCAAGACCCGAGACGATCGCGATTTCACAGCCGCCCGCGGCGCTGAAAAATCTGCCCTATGACGTCCTCCAGTTCATCGAGCAGTTGGACAATCTGCCCTACGACGCCGCCGGCGATCCGGGGCCAGGGGAGTAACGACATTGGATGGCGTCCCTATTAATGATTTGGAAGCTTCGTTCTAACGCTGAGGAAATGGTGGCGGTATTCCTGCTCAACCAGCGTTTCCTGAAACTGATGTAGAATTGAGGGGCAATGCCGCAATAAGTTGGAGATAGAGGGCGTTTCCGACGATTTGTATCAACTGTTTTCATGGCAGTGGCATCGCCGGGAGTTTCATAGTGGATGGCTGGTTCCCTGGCGGCTTAGTCGTCCGTGATGCCGAGGCGCGGATTGGACGTCCGGTCACGCCGGGTAGTGTGGCCGGTGTGTCCCGCCGAACAACACGACGCAGAGTCCGCAGAACGACCAGCTATGTCGCCACCCTGCCTCAAGGTTGTTCGACGGTGGTTATTAATGGCGCCACGTTGCACCAGTGTGGCACGACCGACTACCAGTCTCACAGCGGTCAGTATGTGGTCGTTGTTGTTGATTAAATCAGGATTTCTCCTAAAATTTTGGTGCCTCGGGATACCAGCTCTTTTTGCAACCACCGGGGAAACCCTGTGGCCGCATATAAAGATGGTCGAAGGGATCAACACATGCGTCATCAGTTAAGGTCCACTAATGTGTTGTTGCTACTATGTTTTTATACATTTTTCTTTGCCGCGTCACCGACCATAGCCGGTGAAAATGACGGCAGAGAAAACGCCAGTAATCCGCTGGCCAAGGGTAAAAACACGGATTTGCGGTGGCAGTATTTTGATACGGGGAACGGGCATATAAGCGATTTTTATATCGATGGCGCCTTCATGGCGAACGCCAAGTTTAAGGTGACCTACAAGCTCCATTACTGGGAAACCAATGTGACCGGAAGCGGGGAAGACGATTGGGAATCACTTAGTTTGAAAGGTATTTATATCCCCGCGGATGGTACCTGGGGTAATTTGAAATATCGTGTGGCCTTCGGTATGGAATGGCTTCCGGACCTGGGGGACAAAGACAAAGGCATAGGCTCGGGGGCCGATCAAATAGCGCCCCTGGCTGGTGTTGCGCTGGGATTTAAGGCAGGCACGATGGCCATTCCCCTGATACAGCATTTCCTCAGCTACAGCGGCGAAGATGTGAACACGACATCATTCCGTATGGTCGTTTTGCAACCCCTGCCCTGGCAGACGTGGCTTAAACTGGATGCCAAACTCCCCATTGATTGGGAAAATGATGAGGCCATTCCGGCAACAGCGGAACTGCAGTTCGGAAAGAATATTGATAAATCTTTTGCCATCTATGTGGACGGCCTGGTGGGTATCGGTGGCGACAAACCCTATGAATGGGGCATTGGCACGGGCCTGCGTTTTAAATATTGAACTGGACTGGGATAGGTCGACGAGCGCATTGCCTATCTAATTTAATAAGTGAAAAGAAATTGATTGGTGGCTGCTAAGATTGCAGGTGGAAGATTGGGTTGGCAAAAACCATGTCAGAATTCAAGAATTTGGGTATTACCAAAACACCGTTACCGTATTGGTGGGTGACTACAACCTTATACTGCCTGACATTCAAAGAATCCTGGGCGTAAACAACGCGACGAAGAATCCATCGGTCGACATCCCCTTCTTTGCCGACAAGTTGCACCAAGATGGTCATCAATGGAACGATTCTGCAACGATGTGGTGGGGCTGCTCTATAAAGAAAAAACTCAACAAGCGATAAGGACTGTCGTGATATTCAAGAAAATATTGGATAAAGAAACGAAGAGCCACCATCAGCTATTGCAGACTATAATAGATACCATCGAAGGTGCTGTTTTTGTAAAAGATATAAATGGTTCTTATCAATTTGTAAACTCCGCGTTTTGTAAAGATTTTGGTGTTAACAAAAATGAGGTGGTTGGTAAAAATGACTATTCTGTTTTTCCACCTGAAGTTGCCGCACAACTTCAAGAGACCGATAAAAGGATAATCAAATCGAACACTTCAGAAACTGTAGAAGAAAGCGGTGAATTGAGGGGAACGTCCACAACTTATCGTACGAACAAGGTTCCTCTACTAGATGAAAATGGGCAAGTTTATGGCATTTGTGGAATCGGTTTCGATATCACAAAGCAAAAGAAACTGGAAGAAGAGCGAGAGCAACTCATAACGGAGCTTCGAAAAGCACTTGACGAAATAAAAACACTAAAAGGCATTATACCTATATGCAGCTACTGTAAAAAAATTCGCGACGACAAAGGAGCGTGGGATAAAGTAGAAACCTACATTTGTGCTCATTCGGAAGCTGAATTTAGCCATGGAATTTGTCCAGAATGTTATAAAAGTTTCAAGAAGGGTGATTTCGATTAAAGGCATATCGTTAAACCACACGCTTGAGTGGACGCGAAAAATTCGGCAGCACTGAAGCGACAAGTTCATTTGCGTACCACTCAGCTACGTTACAGATAGCCATTCCAAATCACACTCTTTCTTCAGGTGTAGGAGGCCTTTGCTATCTCAAACACGTTTTGTAGACACAGAGAAGCCTTGGGCGTCCTATGGTCAAAACTAATCTGCTCATTGGGCATACATCAATAGACCTTTAATCTTATATTCGCAAAATGAAAGACATTGACAACAAAAAGAAATCACAGATAGGCGCCGTACATCGCCCCGGTCTGATTATCATATTGGCCGGGTCGATGGTCGTGCTGGTGATCATACTGGCGGTTATTGCCCTTCAACAGGTCCACAAACAAATCCAAACGGATATCGGGGAAACGCTGCAAGCGGTTGTGTCCACAACCGAAGAATCTGTTGAACTGTGGGCGGAATACAATCGTTTCAACACCGATCAAATTGCCCGCGATCCCTATCTTATCACGCTGGTCGAACGTCAAGTGGCGGTTGACCCCGAGATCGACGATCTTCTTGAGAGCCCTGCCCTACAAGATTTGCGAGTATATTTCAGAGCCAGAGAGAATCGGTTCGGCCAAGCCGGTTTCTTCATTATCAGCCCGGATTACACCAGTATCGCCTCCATGCGTGATGACAATATCGGCGACTGGAACTTGATAGCCTTACAGCGCCAAGACCTCCTGCACCGGGCCTTTCAGGGAGAAACCGTCATGATACCGCCGATTAATTCTGACGTGGCATTGCCCTCCCAGGAAAATACCCCCGGTCCCATCCCCACCATGTTTTTCGCAGCACCGATCCGAAGCCGCCAAGGAGATGTCATTGCCGTACTGACCCAACGGATCGACCCCGCACAGGATTTTACCCGGCTCCTCAAGCTGGGGCGCATCGGTCAATCGGGAGAGACTTACGCCTTCAGCAAGGAAGGAAAGCTGCTCTCCGAAAGCCGGTTTGATTACCAATTGCATGAAATCGGATTGCTCGCACTAGACCAAACCGGTATTTTGTCCATTAGCATCCGTAACCCGGGTGGTGACTTGACGAAGAGTTTTGCAACAGAGAAACCTCGCCATCAACAGCCATTGACGGTAATGGCAACGGCGGCCAGTCGGGGCAAGCCCGGCCGCAATACGACGGGCTATCGCGACTACCGGGGGGTCCGAGTCTATGGCGCCTGGCTGTGGAGTAATGCCCTTGGAATCGGTTTAACCACCGAAATCGATGAATCCGAAGCGCTCCGCCCCTACTATAAAACCCGCAATGTGATCATTGTTGTCCTGGGTGTCACCGTGGTGCTGTCGCTGGTATCAATGGGATTTGCCGTTTTCATCAATGAGAAATCAAATCGGTTCCTGGAAAAGTCGCATGAGGAACTCGAGCAACGGGTCAAAGAAAGAACCGCCGATCTGCAAAAGTTATCCCGTGCCACCGAGAACAGCCCGGCGTCGGTGGTAATTACCGACAAAGACGGAACCATCGAATACATTAATCCAACCTTTTGCGAGGTCACGGGCTATACACGCGAAGAGACCATCGGGCAGAACCCGCGAGTGCTGAAATCAGGCAGCCTCCCTTCCTCTTTCTACCAGGAAATGTGGGATACGATCCAGGCGGGGAAGGTGTGGAAGGGTGATTTCATCAATCGCCGCAAAAATGGAGAAGAATACTGGGAAAGCGCCTCGATTTCACCCATTAAAAATTCAGAGGGTGCCATCACGCACTTTGTAGCCGTCAAGCAGGATGTCACGGAGCGCAAACAGATGATGGCCGCCCTGCAAAAAAGCGAAGAGCGTCTTCTTAGCGCTGCCCGTGCCGCCGGTCTTGGTCTGTGGGACTTCTACCCCCTTGCAGGTGACCTGTTCGTCAATGAAATCTTTGCCACGATGTTCGGCTACAGGCCGCATGAATTGCTGGAAGAGCCTGAAAACTGGTCCCGGATGAAAGACGGGATGGACGGATGGGTGCAACTGATTCATCCGGATGATCAGCCCTGGGTAACCAAACGCATCCATGAAAACATTAAGGGCCAGAGCCCAAACTTCCATTCAGAGCATCGGGTTCGTCGTCAGGACGGCGATTGGCAATGGTGTCTGGCGGCAGGGCAGGTCATTGACTTTGATGAGAATGGCGAGGTGAAGCGGACAACCGGTGTTCTCATGGATATCGATAAACTCAAGCATCTCCAGACGGAACTGAAGCAAGCCAAGAATACCGCCGAAAATGCCACAAAAGCCAAAAGCGATTTTCTGGCCAACATGAGCCACGAGATCCGGACCCCCATGAACGCCGTCATCGGCATGGCCCATCTGGCCTTGAAGACGGATCTCAACCCCAAGCAGCAGGACTACCTGAATAAAATCCAAACCTCGGCCAATGCGTTGCTGGGTATCATCAACGACATCCTGGATTTTTCAAAAATCGAGGCCGGCAAGCTGGATATCGAGTCCGTCGATTTCAACCTGGACGATGTGATGGAAAACCTGGCCAACCTGGTCACGGTCAAATCCCGGGAAAAAGAAGACCTCGAGGTCTTGATCGCCACCTCGCCGGAGATCCCCATTTTTCTCGTCGGCGATCCTCTGCGGTTGGGGCAGATATTGATCAACCTGACGAACAATGCTGTGAAGTTTACCGATGCGGGGGAAATCGTCGTCAAGACCGAGCTGATCGAAGACAGTGCGGAATCCGTGACCTTACAATTTTCGGTCCGTGATACCGGCATCGGACTTACCGAAGAACAGATCGGCCGGCTGTTTCAATCCTTCTCCCAGGCGGACACGTCCACCACGCGCCAATATGGCGGCACCGGCCTGGGGCTGACCATCAGCAAACGGCTGGTGAAAATGATGGGGGGCCGGATATGGGTGGAGAGCGTGTACGGTCAAGGTACGACGTTCTTTTTTACGGCCTCCTTCGGTCTGGGACGGGAGAAAGCCCGACAGCGGTTTGTGCCGTCACCCGACCTGCGGGACATGAAAGTTCTCGTGGTCGACGATAACGAAACCTCTCGCCGGATTTTCAGTGAAATGCTGGAGGCGTTTTCTTTCGATGTCTCTCTGGCCGAGTCCGCCGAGGAAGGTATTGCGGCACTTACCGCGGCGGATCCTGGTGCGCCGTTTGACCTCCTTCTGATAGATTGGAAAATGCCGGGTATGGATGGCATCGAGGCCTCGCAGAGGATCAAGGGGCATTCCGGACTCAAACACATTCCTCCGATCATACTGGTAACCGCCTACCCTCGCGAAGAGATCATGCAGCGCTCGGAAGCCATCGGCCTGGATGGGTTTTTGATTAAACCGGTGAATTCGTCGGTGCTTTTTGATGCGATTCTGCAGGTTTTTGAAACCCGCCTCGGGGGAGAAGTGGCTCCTGCCCGGATAGCGGTTGAACCCAACGATCGCATCAATCCGCTGATTGGAGCCCAGGTATTGCTGGTGGAGGACAACGAAATCAATCAGCAGGTGGCCCGGGAAATACTGGAAAGCGCCGGTATGTTGGTCAGCGTGGCCGATGACGGGCAGGAAGCGGTCACCCGGGTGCGGGAGGCGTCTTTCGACGCGGTTCTGATGGATGTCCAGATGCCGGTGATGGATGGGTATGAAGCCACCCGTGAAATCCGTAAAGATGATCGTTTCAAGGACCTGCCGATCATTGCCATGACGGCACATGCAATGGCAGGTGATGAGAATAAAAGTCTGGCAGCGGGGATGAATGACCATACCACCAAGCCCATTGACCTCGACCAGTTGTTTTCGACTTTGCAGAAATGGATAACATCGCCTGAGAAACGCGTTCAGGCTCAACATTCGGACGTTCCAGGTGAGCTATCTGAATCGGACAAATCGGTCCCGGCCGAAGATGAGCTTCCGGAATATTTACCCGGATTTGACCTGTCGGGTGGCATAAAAAGATTGCATGGGAACCAAACGCTTTATCGTAAGTTGATCATCCAATTTGCCGATAGCTGTCGGGAAAGCATCAGCCAGATAGAGGCCGCCCTTGGAGCCCAAAACTACGATGAAATTCTTCAACAAGCGCACAGCATTAAAGGTAGCGCTGGCAATCTGGCTGCCAATGGCGTTCAAGCCGCTGCCATGTCAATAGAGTACCGTATCCAAAATAGCCCGGAATTCGAGCCGCCGTTGGATACGTTGACTCATGATGTCGAAAAACTGACTCGGTCTGTGGATATCATGCTCAATTCTGTCGAAGCATTGGGTGGCACGCCTGAGGGCGCGAGATCGACGGGTCTTATTATGATCGACGGTTTACAGCCGGAGAACCGTAAGAAATTAGCGTTGCAGATCAAAGATGCTGCTGAAATTGGTGACATAAATGCCTTGCATGAAATCGCAAGGGAGTTGGCCAAGCATTTCGGGGATAAACAAAATCTTAGCAAGAAAATTGAAGCGTCGGCCGATGCCCTTGATTTGGATGGGTGTGCGCGGCTGGCAGAGGTTCTGGATGAACAATAGAGTCCTTTCAGAAACGGTAAATCTCAGTAAGGAGAGTCCCATGAACTTGACGAAGTCAATGATTACAGTGGCCGTATTCGTCTGCAGTGCTATCCTCTTTTTGCCTGGGCAGTTGAAGGTGCTGGCGAACCAGGCGGCTGCGAGCGGGAACTCGGCCACGGGCAGTGAATCTTCCGCGACCAGAAGCAGGCTCCAGCAGGATTCTGACCTCCTGACCGACCAGGAACGAGAGGAGATCAAGCGGCAGCAGGAAGAAGATCTCCAGGAGAAGGACCAGCAGCGTGCGCCGGACCCGCCACCGCGGTCACCCGAAGCGCCGAGCCGGCCATCGAATCCCTCGGCAACACCGCTACCGTCTGGTAATTAGAGGCGATCTCAAAAAGTCCTTTCGCTTAAGCAATGGAGGCGTTGTTCGGACAACCATGCCGCGTGATATCTCCAATATATCTGTAAGGATACCCAAGTTGTGCTATCTGCTATCTCAACCACGAATTGCTGGCACTAAAAACCTGCTATTTCCTATCCATAGTCCAAATTGAGCCAGGACCTTTTGGATAGTCAG
>Ga0316189_10003305_pt1 | contig 15674 bp, 17 predicted proteins | sample LowCovwburrow_MG_FD_204930 | JGI IMG/M metagenome (GOLD analysis project Ga0316189, IMG submission 204930) | Coastal sediment microbial communities from Maine, United States - Lowes Cove worm burrow | ecosystem: Environmental > Aquatic > Marine > Coastal > Sediment | place: USA: Maine... | reverse complement strand
GAACGATTACTCAAGTAGCGAGCCGGGTCCAATGCTTCTCTGGTTGGCCCTGCTGTGATCAATACATGCTGTCCGGCAAGATCCTGCTCAACAAAAATCCCCAGCAAGGTCTCGCGAACCGTGTCCCATTCCGTCAAGCGACCGGAGCCGACGTCCCCGCAGGCCAACGGACCGCATTCCGGTTCCACGATGATATAGCCCAACTTTTTTAAGATAGAGAGATTTTTTTGCGTAGCAGGATGCGCAAGCATTTGAGAATTCATTGCAGGACAGACAATTACCGGTGCAGAAGAGGCAAGAACAGCGGCGGCAAGCAAATTGTCAGCCATACCATGCGCCAGCCGGGCAAGAGTCTGGGCAGTTGCCGGGGCAATCAGGACCGCGTCGGCATCACCGGACAAGGTGATGTGGGCCATCATCTCTTCCGCTTCGGTGCTGAACATGTCTGTGTAGACTTGGTTGCCGGAAAGCGCGCCAAAGGTAAGGGGAGTGACAAAGCGAGCAGCAGATTCCGTCATCATGACCGTCACCTGCGCCTCTTCTTTGACAAGAAAACTCACCCAGCCGGCTGCTTTAAAAGCGGCTATAGAGCCGGTCACACCGAAGAGAATTTTTCGTCCCTGCATATGGTTAATATGGTTACATGCCTCTTTCAAGGCTGATAAAAGAATGTACTTTGCTGACCGTACATATAAGCTTCCTCAAACGAGGAAGCTTATTCATGGAGGGGATTCGGGATATCGAAGAATTACTTTGTCGATTACTTTGTAGGAATGGCTTCGCCAAAGGGATTCAGGCCGACGGCAGCGGTTTTATCAATGGTTACATACAGGGTGAGACCGGTGTTGCGGAAATCATGCTCTGAGATAGTCATCATACAGGTTTTATGCGGCTTGACAAAGGCGAGCATAATATCGCCGGAGGCTGCTTCGCCAACCAATTTCCAGTTGGTGTCCTCCATACCCCGTGTCATATAATCCTTCAACGAGGCCGTCTCAACCGAACCGGAGTAATGCCAGATTCCGCCATGAAACGATTCTGTCTTGATAGCCATGGATTTCTTCCTGTCCCATTCCATCTCAACCGGGACAATAATATCTTGAATATCATCAGCAAAGCTCCCGACAGCAGGCAGCATGTCGCCGACACCCGCGCCCTGCATACCGGTACCTGGAAAAATTGTACTGATGCAGCCGGACAGAAATAAAGTGATAGCGACCAGAAAGAAGAGTAGAATTCTACTGATTGACGGACATTTTTTCATGGGGCGGTTCCTCCAAATTCGTGTAAGATAAAATCTGCCAGCGGTAATCGTCGGGATTGCTGGTTTCTGTGTAACGGATACCCTAAAGCTACAACAGCCATAAGGTCATATTGATCGCTGAGCTGCAGAATGCCATTGACCTGCCGCTTATTTTTAAGAATCTGACCGAGCCAGACCGCACCGAGCCCCAGCTCGTGCGCGGCAAGCAGCATGTTCTGAATACATGCTCCTGCGGCCTGATGATCCTTGACGGAATCATACATCTTTTCCTGATCAAGGTAAACAGCAATAAGCACCGGAGCAGCCTCGACAATATGACTGTAATGAGTCAGAGCGGCAAGGCGGGCGGAAAGGCCTTCATCCTGAATCGTGACAAACCGCCAAGGCTGGTTGTTTAATCCGGACGGAGCCCAGGTACCTGCGGAAATAATTTTATGAAGCAGCTCCCGCTCCATCGGTTTCTCGCTGAATTCACGAATACTGCGTCGTTCTTTAATTGCTTGCTGAATATACTGTTCCATATCTATATCCTTAAGGTACGTCGTTTCTCGTCGGTATCCGCAGAAAAAACGGGAAATTTCGCTGATGTTTGCGGAATATATCGCTCCTGTTTAAAAAAATATGTTCCTGATGTCAATAATCATCGGTCAATAATTATCCCGTTTAACCGCCCGGCAATGCTTTGCTTCTTGTCCTGTCCCCTCCTTTCTGGTATGACTGCATAATAAAGTTCATATTATTTTATTTTTTACAGACCAATGAAAAAAAGAACACAGCCGCCTGCCCTCTCGTCGGGGTACGGCCTGATCGACTCACATTGTCATCTTGACATGGAAGCCGGTCAGGATGATATTGACGATATTATTCGTTCCGCCGAGCAATGCCGTGTGCATACCATCATCACCATCGGCATTGACCTTGCCAGCTCGCAACGGGCTGTGGAATTAGCTCACACCTATCCCGGTGTTTACGCTTCTGTCGGTATCCACCCGCATAGCGCGGAAGAAGGAGATGATGCTGTTTACCAGCAACTGAGAGAGCTGGCCGCCTCTGCAAAAGTGGTGGCCTACGGAGAAATCGGCCTTGACTACGCCAAACAATACGCGCCGGTGGAGTGCCAGCGCGTGGAATTTTCTCGGCAACTCGAACTTGCCAAGGAGCTGGAACTGCCGGTTATTATCCATGACCGCGAGGCCCATGAAGATACTGTACACATCATCAGGGAACAGGGACCATTTCCGGCAGGCGGTGTGATGCATTGTTTTTCAGGAGACATGGCCTTTGCCCATCAGGTACTCGATCTGGGCTTATATATTTCCATACCCGGCATTGTCACTTTTAAAAATGCTTTAGCACTCCAAAAGGTTGCCCAAGAGATTCCCTTGGATCGCATGCTGCTTGAAACAGACGGCCCCTTTCTTACTCCTGCGCCTTTTCGAGGCAAACGCAATCGTCCTGAATATCTTCTGTACACTGCTGCTGTGGTGGCAGAGTTGAGGGGCATTTCCATTGACGAAGTCGCTGGCCAGGCCTCGCAAAATACCAAGCAGCTCTTTTCCTTGCCCGATCAAGGTGATGAGCAATGATCTGTACCAATCTGGAGCAGATTCGTTCTGTTATTCGAGAAACAGCCATAGGCTGTGGGAGAGATCCCCAGGAGATCAAACTCGTTGCTGTCTCGAAACGGATGCCTGTCGAGATGGTCTCTGAAGCCCATCAATGTGAGCAAATGCTGTTCGGGGAAAATTACCTTCAGGATGCCGAGGCAAAAATCAGCCGATTATCCCCCTCGCTGCGCTGGCATTTTATCGGGCATTTACAAAGTAATAAAGCAAAAATGGCTGCTGAACTGTTTCAGATGATAGAGACGGTTGATCGACTGAAAATCGCCCAAGCTCTGGATCGCCATGCAGGTTTATTACAAAAAAAACTTGATGTCCTGATTCAGGTCAATGTGGGCGGAGAACCGCAAAAATCCGGGGTACTCCCTGAAGATGCAGGCGATCTCTTTCGAGCCATGCAGCCCCTGACAAACCTGAGGATGCGCGGATTGATGACCATGCCTCCCTACGGACGCGAGGCTGAAGCGAGCCGCCCTTGGTTTCAGGCCTTGAAAAAATTATCTGTGGAGCTTGCAGGTGAGAACTGTTTTTGTGATAATAAGGCTGTTGAGCTTTCTATGGGGATGTCAGGCGACTTCAAAGTTGCCATTGAGGAGGGAGCAACCTTGGTTCGCGTAGGCACGGCGATCTTCGGTGAAAGACCTCTGCAATAAACGGCCTCTTGCCAGAGGTCGGAACGTTGAGTCAACTCCTCGTTCTCCCCTTCTCCCCGGAAAGGAGGGAAGGCCCATTATGAAATTTTTTCAGTGAGACTTTTTCGGCTCTCACGGTATATTTTCAGTTTACCCAAAAAAGGAAAGAGAATGAAGATAGCAATGATTGGAACAGGTTATGTCGGACTTGTAACCGGAACCTGTTTTGCCGAGTTCGGTCATCACGTTACCTGTGTAGACAAACTTGAGGAAAAAATTAAAACCCTCAAGGAGGGGAATATCCCTATCTATGAACCCGGCCTGGACACCATGGTGGCAAAAAATGTTGCGGAAGGTTATTTGCATTTTACCACAAATTTAGCTGACGCTGTCCCTGATGCAGAGGCGGTTTTTATCGCTGTGGGGACCCCGACATCCCGAAGAGGTGACGGATACGCCGACTTGACGTATATTTACGCAGCTGCCAAGGAAGTAGCTGAATTCCTTAACGGCTACACCGTTATTGTGGATAAGAGCACGGTACCCGTCGGAACTGCCCGTCAGGTAGCCAGGATCATTAGAGAAACTAATCCGGAAGCGGATGTTGATGTGGCTTCAAATCCTGAATTTCTCCGAGAGGGTGCGGCTATTGCTGATTTCATGCATCCGGACAGAGTCGTCATCGGGATTGAGTCGGAACGTTCAGAGCAGGTATTACGGGAGATATATCAGCCCCTGTACCTGCGTGATACGCCCATTGTCAGCACCACCATTGAAACAGCGGAACTGACAAAATATGCGGCAAACGCTTTTCTTGCCGTGAAAATAAGCTTCATCAACGAAATCGCTTCGGTCTGCGAGGCCGTAGGTGCAAATGTCACAGATCTTGCCAAGGGAATCGGCATGGACAGCAGGATCGGCAGTAAATTCCTCCACCCTGGACCCGGTTACGGCGGATCCTGCTTTCCCAAGGACACCCTCGCCCTGATGCGACTTGTCCAGGAGTACGGAGAAAGCCTGCGTATTGTTGAAGCGGCTGTGGAGGTTAATGCAGCACAAAAGGCACGAATGGTGAAAAAAATCAGAGATGCCCTCGGTGGTTCCGAGGCCGGAAAAACACTCGCAGTACTCGGCCTTACCTTTAAGCCTGAAACCGACGATATGCGCGATGCACCGGCATTGACCATCCTGCCCGCCCTGCTGGAAAAGGGAGCGACAGTGAGAGCCCATGATCCGAAGGGAATGGAGGAGGCAAAAAAATATCTTCCGAAAGGTGTTGAGTATGTTAGCGGTGCTTACGAGGCCTGTGAAGGGGCGGACGCTGTGATCCTTATGACAGAATGGAATCAGTACAGAGCCTTGGATTTCGAGAGATTAAAGGGAAGCATGAAGACGCCGATCTTTATCGATCTACGTAATGTGTACGATCCGGCAAGCCTGAAAAATTTGGGCTTCAGCTACGTTGGAGTGGGGAGAAAGTAGAAACGAGCAAAATGACCTCCCCCGCCCCAAGGGGCGGGGGAGTAAAACCCGAGGTTTCGCAATAAAGAAAGTATCTTTATTAGCCTCTGCGCTTGGAACTCGCCCGTTTTGCCGCCTTCAACGGGTTAACTCGCACAGTTACCACCTCTATTTCCGGTTTCGCATGGGTGGCGAAATTACATATACCCAAACGCCATTTTGCAGCCGGATTAACATAAGTTTTACAATACTGACTGCTGTTTTCTTCAACGATACGATCGCAGCCGTTGCATTTCTCTGTAATCTGCTGAAAGGGACCATCACTATAATTTACGGCGTTGCCGGTCTGCATTTTGCGAACCTCCTGAAAAAATATAATATTTCTCTTGAATCAGAAAAAAAACTTACATACAATGAGAATACAATGTACTGTTCAATATTAGTCGAAAAATATAACCTTATAAAGGCTATTAACGGAACTGTCAACAGATTATCCGATCTACCCTGCATTCACTTAAATATTTCTGGAGTTTGAATTATGCCTGTCTACGTCTGGAAGGGAAAAAATACACTGGGCAACACAATTAAGGGTGAAATTGAAGCGGGTAATGAGGCCGCTGTTCATGCTCAGCTGAAACGTTTACGTATCCAAAATGCAAAGGTGAAGGAAAAGCCCAAGGATATGTTTGCGAATGTCGCATTCTTGCAACCGAAAGTTACCGGCAAGGACATCGTCGTCTTTACTCGGCAGCTGTCCACCATGATAGATGCAGGACTTCCTCTGGTACAGAGCCTGCAAATCCTCTCAAAACAGCAGGAAAATCCGACCTTTAAACGCGCTCTTCTTGAGATTGTCAACGATGTGGAAACGGGTACAACCCTTGCTGACGGCATGCGTAAGCATCCGAAAGTTTTTGATCCCCTTTTTGCAAATATGATTGAGGCCGGTGAGGTGGGCGGTATTCTTGACACCATTTTGGGACGTCTGGCTCAGTTTAAAGAAAAATCTATGGCCCTGCAGAAAAAAATCAAGGGAGCCATGACCTATCCGACAATCTGTCTTGTCATTGCGATCCTTATCCTCGCGGTTATCCTGATTTTTGTCATCCCGGTTTTCGAGGAAATGTTTGCCAGTATGGGCGGGGCATTGCCCACACCGACCCAGATCGTTGTTGATATGAGTGCATTTGCCCAATCTAATTTTTTCTATATTATTATGGCCGCCTTTGCTGCAGGTTTTATTTTTAAAAAAATCTATGCTACTGAAAAGGGGAAATTGAAAATAGACGGTATGCTCCTCCATGCTCCGGTCGCTGGAGTACTGATCCGCAAGGTGGCTGTGGCTAAATTTACCCGAACCCTCAGTACCATGCTGGAGAGCGGCGTGCCCATCCTTGACGCCTTGCAAGTCGTGGCCAAGACGGCAGGTAACAAGGTGATTGAGCAGGCTGTCTTCCATGTGGCGGATTCCATCGCAGAAGGTCGACCTATAGCCGAGCCGTTGGAAGAATCAGGTGTCTTCCCTAATATGGTCGTTCAGATGATCAATGTCGGTGAGTCCGTTGGCGCCCTTGATGCGATGCTTGAGAAAATTGCTGATTTTTATGATGAAGAGGTAGACCAGGCGGTAGAAAATCTTACCGCCATGATTGAGCCCTTTATGATGGTTTTTTTGGGTGGAACAATCGGTGGCCTAGTCGTCGCCATGTATCTTCCTATTTTTACAATGGCCGATGCTATCTGACCTTTGGTGAGAAAAAGAAGGTAACTCAAAAATAATGCGCATAGCTTCCCGTTACGACTCGATTATGATTGACATGCCTGTCAAATTTCGTATCATATAATAGATTGAACAGTCAAGAGAAGCACTTAATTGATATTGAGGAGGTCATATAAAATGACATTGACAAAAGCAAACCTCGTGCAAGAGGTTTATCAGCAGCATCCCGGGCTGACCAAAGCCCAGGCAACGGATTCCGTAGAAACATTCATTACTCTTGTAAAAGAGTCACTGATCACTGGAGAAGATCTTCTTTTGAGTGGATTCGGCAAGTTTAACGTTAAGGATAAACGCCCGAGAAGAGGGCGTAATCCCCAAACAGGCGATGAGTTGATCCTTGATGCAAGGCGGGTAATTACTTTTAAACCCTCCGGTATTCTTCGCAACAAGATCAACGGATAAGGTTACATTTTTCGGTTGATCAGTTAGGCCTATAATGAATCATGAATCGAGGCATCCTTCATTGTGATGTCTCGATTTGTTTTTTCTCTTCCTCCCTCCCTCTCCCTCATTTTTTTTTCTAATTAATTAACATAGGTAAAAGTGAAGAACGCAACGCCCTGCTATAGTCAGGTCAGGTTACAGGATATTAATCTGACTGACAGGAGTTATACCCTCAATCCTTTTTCCCAAGCACCCGAACAAGACTTACTGCAAAGTATAAGCAGCTTCGGGATGCTCCAGCCACCACTCTTATTAGAAAAAAAGGATCATACATTCACTGTTCTTTCAGGGAGAAGGCGTATAGAGGCCTATCTTCAGGTCTCCAACGCCCAGGAATGTCGGCAGGATAGAGAGGGCTGTCATCTCACAGCCCTTATCATCTTTTTGAACGAGGGGAAGACGGATAACCAGCTTCATCTGTTTACGACCTTATTACAGCATCAGCTGCTTGGCAAAAGCTTGACGGTGATTGAGCAGGCAGTATTTTTCCAGAAAGCTATGCTGGTCCTTGAGGAACAGGATATACTTGCCTTGCTTCCCATGCTGGGCCTTAAGGCAAAACCTCATATACCTGGAGAGTTTATTTCCCTGCTTGACCTGGAGCCTGCTGTTCAGCTGGGCTTGCATAGGGGAATCATTTCGCAACGATCAGGAAAAAAACTTTCTCGTTTTTCACTGGCTGATCAAAAAGACCTCGCTGAAGTCATCAATACATATCAGCTGGGTGGATCAAAACAGCAAAAGTTGATAGAACGTTTTTTTCAACTGACTCAACGGGAGCAGGTTTCGGTTGAGATACTGCTTGGTCGCTGGTGGGACAAGGAAAAAGACAAACAACTGAATGGGCCGCAAAGAACAAGTTCTCTTTTACGTTGGCTTGACAGAGAATGTCAGCCGAGACTTACACAGGCTGAAGAAGAGTTTAAAAAATTCAGCAACCAGCTTCATTTACCAGCTGGAGTACGGCTTGAGCACAGCCGCTCTTTTGAAGAGGAGCAAGTAACATTGAACATGGATTTCAACAGTAAGGAAGAGTTGGCCCGAATTTGGCCACAGTTGGAGGCGTTGTGCTTAAGTAGGAGTAAGCAGGAGTAAAAATACTGGGTGTGAGAGCCCGAAGCTCCCCCGATTCATCGTTATAGCTTCATGGTTTCAGTACTTCAGTACAACAAGCCCTGAATCAGGATATCTCGCCCCACTGTTTCTGTCGTTTGCTCATGCAAAGAAAGCGGTGTTTCTTCTTTACCGATGCTGTAGCCATTGAGAAGCGATGTTCCCTGCTCGCCGATGAAATACGGTGCCATGAAGAGATAGACCTGATCCACTAATTTTTTTTTGAGAAAAGAACCGTGGACAGCAGCACCGCCTTCCACCAAGACAGACGTAATATCGGCCTGCCCTAATTGACGCAGGACCTGCGCAAGATCAAGCCCGCCATTCTGCTCTCTATCGACCCTATGAATAATTGCCCCGGTCTGTTCCAGATCCTTCTGCCTTTGCCTCGGGGCCTGCTGATCACAGAATACCCACGTTGCTGCCGATGATTGCTGCGTAAGCATGCGGGCATCAGGAGAGAGCCTGAGCTGGCTATCCAAAATTACCCGGAGAGGGTCTCGGCCATCTTTCTTCTCTAACCGAGTCGTCAGAGAAGGGGCATCAATAAGGGCCGTGCCGTTGCCGATAAGGATGGCATCCAGCTGATTCCGTAACGCATGAACTCGTTGGTTTGAAGCGGACCCGGTTATAGCTCCGCCTTCTCCCTGTCTACGGCTGATCTTGCCGTCCAGACTCACGCCCGCCTTCATCACAACCCAAGGAAGACCAGTGACCGAATGTTTGAGAAAGGGATAGTTTAGCTGTCGGCATTCCTGTTCAAGAACGCCCAATCTGACCTCAATACTGTGCGATCGGAGAAAATCAGCACCGCCGGAGGCGACAGGATTGGGATCAGCCATGCCGATAACCACTCGACTGAATCCGGCTGCAAGAATGGTCTGGGTGCAGGGAGGGGTCCTACCCGTATGATTGCAGGGCTCCAGAGTAACATAGATGGTTGCGCCTACGCAACTATACGCTTTTTCAAGAACATCAGCAATGGCATTGACCTCGGCATGAGGGGTTCCGGCTTGGCGATGATATCCCTGCCCTATGATCTGATCATCTTTGACAATGACTGCACCAACGCAGGGATTAGGTGATGTTCTCCCTAAGCCCTTTTCCGCCTCCTTAATGGCAAGGCGCATATATGCGGTATCAGAATTCATAGCATGAAAAATTTTAGCTCGCTTAGTTCTGCTTGCCCAGAAAATGTTTGAGCTCGTCCATAAACTCATTCACATCCTTGAACTGGCGGTACACAGAAGCAAAGCGGACATAGGCGACTTCATCCAGTTGCGGGAGGGCTTCCATGACCCATTCACCTAACTGAGAGGTAGGAATCTCTTTGCCACCTGTATCTTGGAGCCTGTGCTCAATCTCGTCCACAAAACGGTCAATATCCTCCAAACCCACCGGGCGTTTCTCGCAGGCCTTTTCCAAACCGAGAATCATCTTCCCTCTGTCCCATGCCTCACGCCGTCCATCTTTTTTCACCAGCATGGGCAGCATCATTTCAATACGCTCATAGGTGGTGAAACGCTGATCACAGGCCTCACAATGACGCCTCCGCCGAGTGATAATTTTATCCTTATTTAGGCGGGAGTCAATGACCCGGTTGTCCAGCTGACCGCAATAGGGACATTTCATAGCGTAAGCAGAGGAGGCAAGAAAAAGATGAAGGCCAATATAAACAGCCTCCTAGAGCGAATCATCCCGTGCAATCTCCGGGTATAAGGGAACCGTCTCGCAAAGTTGCCGTACTTCCTGCCGTACCTGAGTCGCCTCTTCTTTTCCTGAGGTAAGAACCCGATTAATCCAGTCACCTATCATAACCATCTCCGGTTCTTTAAGCCCTCTGGTGGTGACAGCCGGGGTACCGACACGAATACCGCTGGTCACGAAGCGAGATTGAGTGTCAAAAGGAATGGCGTTCTTATTCACTGTCAGACCTGCCTTCTCCAAACGCTCCTCTGCGTCTTTCCCGGTAAGATTCTTGCTGCTCAGGTCAATCAGGAGGAGATGGTTATCTGTTCCGCCGGATACAATCCGAAAGCCATGCTCAGTCAAACGAGCCGCCAGCGCAGATGCATTAGCCACAACCTGCTTCTGATATTGACGGTACTCCTCAGTCATTGCCTCCTTAAAGCTGACTGCCTTCGCAGCGATCACATGGACAAGCGGCCCACCCTGAATTCCAGGAAAGATATTGGAGTCTAAGGCCTTGGCAAATTTGTTTTTGGCCAAAATCAAACCACCTCGCGGTCCCCGCAAGGTCTTATGGGTCGTGGTGGTGACAAAATCAGCATAGGGTACCGGTGATGGATGCACACCCGCAGCCACTAAACCGGCAATATGGGCCATATCTACCATGAACAACGCGCCGATCTGGTCCGCTATATGACGAAAACCCTCGAAATCAATAACACGGGGATAGGCACTTGCTCCGGCCACAATCATCTTAGGGCGATTCTCAAAGGCAATCCGTTCCACTTCCGCCATATCAATGGTTTCTGTATCCCGCTTAACGCCGTAGGAGATAAAATTGAACAGCTTACCGGAAAAAGAAACCGAGGCTCCGTGGGTCAGGTGCCCGCCATGTGCCAAATCCATGCCCAGTACTTTATCCCCCGGCTTCAGGGTGGCAAAATAAACTGCCATATTGGATTGGCTACCGGAATGGGGCTGAACATTAGCGTACTCGGCGTTGAACAGTTCCTTGGCACGCTCACAGGCTAAGGATTCCACCACATCGGCATGGTCACAACCACCATAGTAGCGCCTGTTGGGATACCCCTCAGCGTATTTATTGGTAAAAATGGAGCCCTGGGCCTCCAGCACAGCCGGGGAAACAATATTCTCCGAAGCGATCAGTTCGAGCTGATTGGCCTGACGCTCCAGTTCATATTGAACCTGTTTATAGATATCCGGGTCAGTCTCTTTGAGCGTTGCCATACCTTCCGCCTAAAATATTTTATCGTTTATTTTAAAAGAAAAAAACGGCAGCACCGTCAGGGGCTGCCGAAAAATTGTCGTCAGGGAAGACAGCAGGACAACAAAACAGTTGTCTGCTGAAAACAAAAGCTGCCTTTCGTTAACTGAAAAGTTAACTGAACATATCCAGTCTTTTTTGATGCCGACCACCGGCAAACTCCGTTTCCACCCAGGTTCTGACGATATCCAGAGCAATTTCCGGTCCGATAACGCGCCCGCCGAGGCAAAGCACATTCGCATTATTATGCTCCCGGCTCATTTTGGCGGTAAAGGCTTCATGACAGAGTGCAGCCCGAATTTCCTTATGCCGGTTGGCGGCAATAGACATGCCGATACCTGTTCCGCAGACCAGGATCCCGCAGTCGCAGCTTCCTGTTCGTACAGCCGTGCAGACTTTCTCGGCAAAATCGGGATAATCAACAGACTCCAAGGAGTGACAGCCCACAGATTCGACCTCTTGGCCGAGTTCCCCCAGAAATTGAACAATCAGTTTCTTCAGCTCAAAGCCCCCATGGTCACTGCCTACTGCAATTTTCATATTTCTTCTCCAGCGCTGCTGTTCAGCCTTCAAACCGTTTCATAATGATAACCCCGTTGGTGCCACCAAAGCCAAAAGAATTGGACATTGCCGCCCGAATCGAGACCTCACGGGCTGTATTCGGCACATAGTCGAGATCACAGTTCGGGTCTGGATTTTCCAGATTGACCGTGGGAGGGATACATTGATGGTGCAAAGTCAATGCAGTAAAAGCCGCCTCAATGCCTCCGGCCCCGCCGAGCATATGACCGGTCATGGACTTGGTTGAGCTGATAGCCAGCTTATAGGCGTGGTCACCGAAAACTGTCTTGATCGCGGAGGTTTCACAACGATCGTTGAGCGGCGTAGAAGTACCGTGGGCATTGATATAATCAATCTCGTCAGGATTCATGCCTGCATTACGCAGAGCCATCTTCATACAACGAACAGCACCTTCTCCATTTTCCGGCGGGGCTGCTATATGATAAGCGTCACTGGATTGACCGTAGCCAACCATCTCAGCCAAAATTTCAGCTCCACGGGCGCGGGCGAATTCAAGTTCCTCCAGAATAATCATGCCGGCGCCTTCTGCGATAATAAATCCGTCTCGATCTTTGTCAAAAGGACGTGATGCGTGCGTTGGATCATCGTTACGGGTGGACAAAGCCTTCATTGATGCAAAGCCGCCTACCGCTAAGGGACATATAACCGATTCTGTTCCGCCTGTTACAGCGACATCACAATCACCGAACAAAATATGACGATAGGCTTCCCCCACCGCATGGGTTCCGGCTGCGCATGCTGTAGACAAGGCAAGGTTTGGTCCCTTGGCATTGAGATACATGGAAATATGACCTGACGGCATATTCGGGATCATCCGAGGCACCAAAAAAGGAGTAATTCGACGCGGCCCTCTGTTCAACAGAACGCTGTGGTACTCCTCAATAGTCGGCAGGCCCCCCATGCCGCATCCGGTGACAACCCCGACACGCTCGGCCATTTCCTCGGTAATCTCCAACCCACCGGCCTTAACAGCCATATCAGCGGCGGCAATACCGTATTGAACAAAATGATCCAGATGTTTTGCCTGTTTTTTTTCAAACCAGAGGTCAGGGTTGAAATCCTTAACCTCAGCGGCAATTTGAGAGGTATGTGCGGATGCGTCAAAACGGGTAATCGGGCCGATACCGCTCTGCCCATTTACCAGCCCCTGCCATGTTTTCTCCGTCCCGGTTCCCAGTGGAGTAACTAATCCTACTCCGGTGACAACAACTCGCCGCTGTGCATTATTGACCATGCTGAAATAATCTGTAAGATTCCCTGTAATCCAAGTGTCAGTCTACCAGACTACGCACTGACACCGTGCTCTCTACTGAGGAAACAAAAGCAATCCTTGCTAGCTACGCTTTTCCGATAATCCAGTTATGATAATCGGTTTAAACAAAGGAGAGCTTCTGCTTCAGCCCTTACGCCTGGATGTTATTAACGTAATCAATCGCATTCTGGACAGTTGCAATTTTCTCTGCATCTTCATCAGGAATCTCGACATCAAACTCTTCTTCCATGGCCATAATCAGTTCAACCAGATCAAGGGAATCCGCACCGAGATCATCAACAAAAGATGCGCCAGGAACTATTTTTTCTTTGTCAACACTGAGTTGTTCTTCAATAATGTCGATCATTTTATCTGCAACTGCCATTCTTTTTCTCCTGAATTGGTTATATGTAGCAAAAAAGTTCGGGAACACCCGTTCCGAACGATAGTTTTTCATACTTGAGTGGGGTTACGTTAAGAGCACCTGCTTAGCAGGTTAATTCCCCATGTACATGCCGCCGTTGACATGCAGAGTTTGGCCTGTCATATATCCGCTCTCTTCCGAAGCCAAGTAAGCCGCAGCTCCGGCCACATCTTCCGGTGTGCCCAAGCAGCCCAACGGTATTTGCGCTTTAATGCTCTCCTGAATATCCTCAGACAGCTCGCTGGTCATATCGGTAGCAATGTATCCGGGGGCGACGCAGTTGACCGTGATCTGACGTCCGGCCAGTTCTCTGGCCATAGACTTGGTCAATCCGACCAGCCCGGCCTTGGCCGATGCATAGTTCACCTGACCGGCATTACCGAGAAAACCGATCACCGAAGTAATGTTGATAATCCGGCCCCAGCGTTTTTTCATCATTCCACGCATAGCCGCTTTGGAGCAGGTAAAAGCACCTTTGAGATTGGTGTTCAGGACGGCATCCCAGTCATCATCCTTCATCCGGGCCATGAGGCCATCTCTGGTAATTCCGGCATTGTTCACCAAAATATCCACCCCGCCCTGCTCGGCAGTGATTTCCTTGATCGCTTTCCCAACGGCCTTACTGTCAGCAACGTCAAAACCACAGATAAAACTTTTCCCGCTCTGGGCGGTGATTTCGTCTAATACCTCTTCAGCAGCGGTGGCGTTACTCACATAATTAATACCGATTGTCGCGCCCTGAGCAGCCAAGTGCAGACAAACGGCCCGTCCAATTCCCCGGCTGCCGCCGGTGACCAGTGCTATTTTTCCATCAAGAGACATGACCACGCTGCTCCTTTATCTTTTGGGTTAACAGAGGCAGAATTTCAAACAGATCCCCCACCAGCCCATAGGTGGCAAGGTCAAAAATCGGTGCTTTTTCGTCCCGGTTGATCGCCACAATGGTTTCAGCAGATTGCATACCCACCGTGTGCTGGACAGCTCCGGAAATTCCGCAGGCGATATAGAGTTTTGGACTCACGGTCTTCCCGGTTTGTCCGACCTGGCAGGGATAACCGATCCAACCGGCATCCACCGCAGCTCTGGAAGCGGACACGGTCCCGTTCAGTTCACCGGCAAGCTCCCGAAGCAATGCAAAGCCCTTGTCGTTTTCCATGCCCCGACCGCCACTGACCAGGATTTCCGACTCACGGATATTCCCCTGTTCTTCCTCGCAGAGCACTGTTTCCAGTACCTCAACCTTAGAGGACAGGAGCTCTTGAGAGAGTTCAACGTCGATAACCTCGCCGGTTCGGGAGGAGTCCGGCGCAGCCGGGGCCATAACATTGGGACGGACAGTGGACATCTGTGGACGAGAACGAGGACACTCAATGGTCGCCATAATATTGCCGCCAAAGGCGGGTCTCGTCTGGAGAAGGACTCCGTCTTCCGCACGAATAGCCAAGTCGGTACAGTCCGCAGTCAGTCCGGCGCTTAAGGCGGTCGCCACTTGAGGGATAACCGAACGACCAATGGCGGTAGCTCCGGCCAGCAGTACCTCGGGTTTATACTTGGTAACCAGGTGTTCGAGTACCTTACCGTAGACATCTTCACGGTACTGAGCAAGGGCCGGATTATCAGCCAGCAAGACCTTATCCGCACCTGCCGCGATCAGCTCATTCGTCTTGTCACGCAGATCTGCTCCGAGCAAGACTGCTGTCAAAGGAGCGTTCCGTTGATCAGCCAGTTGCCTACCGATTCCTAGAAGTTCAAAGGCAACCGGAGCAATTTTGCCGTGCCTGGCCTCGGCAAAGACCCAGATGCCTGACCAAGCAGAGAGATCGACCGGGGCTTTCTTTTCTGCCCCTTCAATGCACAAGGCTTCTACTTCGCAGCTGTCCACGCATGAACCACAGAGGGTACAAGCGTCACCGACCACGGCAATGTCGTCTTCCACGGTGATTGCGCCGAAAGCGCAGTTGGCTTCACAGGCTCCACAGCCTATGCATATTTCAGTATTAACTATAAGCATAAGGGAACTCACAGTAAATAATTTACCCGCCCAAGAGGCTCAATAATAATATCCCATTTGGGCAACCTGTCGGACCGTTGAATTCTCTGCTCGTATGGCTTCATTTCTTTTTCAG